>Ga0076930_100018_pt1 | contig 346891 bp, 343 predicted proteins | sample HotLakConsoUCCRE_FD_71149 | JGI IMG/M metagenome (GOLD analysis project Ga0076930, IMG submission 71149) | Hypersaline microbial mat communities from Hot Lake, Washington, USA - Hot Lake Consortium UCC-RE (version 3) (version 3) ... | reverse complement strand
CATCCTTCAGGATCGCATTGTCCAGCATGGTCTCGGCGAGCAGCTTCTTGAGCTTCGCGTTCTCTTCTTCCAAGGCCTTCAGCTTGCGCGCCTCGGACACCTCCATGCCGCCATACTTCGCCTTGTATTTGTAAAAGGTTGCATCGGAGATGCCGTGCTTGCGGCAGACATCGGCTGTCTTCGCACCGGCCTCCTGCTCCTTCAAAATCCCGATGATCTGTTCTTCCGTGAACCGTGAACGCTTCATTCCGTCCGTCTCCTGGTTTTGACGGACTCTACCAAATTTTGGAGGAAGTTCAGGGGCTCAGGTCACTTTGCTGTCACTGTGCGGAGCGCGACGGTCGTCCGGGTTTACAACCTCGGAGACTATCGGTGTTGGGGTCCGCCGACGGTGCCGAGAGGATCGGGATGCCCTGGTTCCTAAAGCAGGTATTCACGGCGCGGCGTGTGGTTCCCTGCGGTTCTCCGACGAAGGCGCAATTGGGTGTCTTCATGTGACTTGAACCGTTGCTGGGATTTTTCAGATCGACGGTTCTTGCTCTTTCACAACTCGAGGGGCCGGATCTTTTCGATTGCCTTCAACAAACCGGGGAGCATGACCTCGCTGCGTCCATAAAGGCCTTGGGATTTTCCGGTAGCGCGCCCGGTGATGTAATTGCGAGCATCCTCCGGAACCTCATCACGGCTGCAAAGATCCTCAAACAGATGCCGCCAGCCATGGTTTGGCGATAAGTCGGGCCTTCGTGAAAATGGTATCAAGGAACGAACCCAGGTGCTGATCCGAGGCTGGATGCTGACGACGTCCTTCGTTTCGCCCCTGAACAGCCGCCCAGACTCCGCTTCATTCACGAAGACCATAAACCCCTCATCTATAAGGGCACCATGGACCGGAATACGGCGTTCACTTGATCCGGTCTTCAATGTCCGCCCTCCGACCGTCGTGACTTTCCAAAACCAGCGGCCTCCTGATTCGAAAAAGTCTTCCTTGCGCAATTGCGCCGCCTCGCTCACCCGCATGCCGGAATAGGCACACAGCCAGGGTATCCAGCGAAATAACGGCTTTGACTCTTTGCGGGTTGCGCTCAGGACTAGCGCTGCTTCATCAAGAGTGAATGCCCGGAGGTAAGAGGGAGTGACTGAATAGTCGGGAGTCTTGATCCCATTCAAGGTATTGCCTGACGGCATGAAACTCTCCGGATCATTCTGTCGTCCCCAATTCAGTATCGTTCGGACGTTCTGAAACTTGCCCCTGATGGTCCTATTGCTTGTAACCTCAGCGTCCTGCATCGCTTCAAGCCACTTTTTCCCCTCGATCGCCTTCACCGTCGATGCGATCTCGGATCCTCTGAAGATGGCAAACTCGGCTGCGGCATCGCGGTACTTCTTCGCGGTGCGGTCCGGCAGAGGTTTGCCGTTCTTTCCCCTGGCCCGACGTTTGGCTTCCTCGTCGACAATTTCTTTGAAGGACGGTCCTTCTTCAGGCAAAATGAACTCAACAGCATCCGCTAACAATGGATGCGCTGGCTTTCCGGTAAAGTCGCCTTCACCACGCTCATACTCTCTCTCCATGGCTTCATAGGACGCCACGCAAAGCGCTTGCCCAAGAGCTCGCCACTTGTCAGTCCCCCTGATTGCGTCCGTGTTGCCTGCAAGCCTGGCGTATTCGATGCGGTCGCCAACAAGCTCATGAAGATCGTTGTCTGAAAGTTTGCCCGCAAAGCCGTCGCGGAAGCGCCGGGCTTCGTCGGCGTCCACTTCGAATTGTGCATAGCGGGGATCGGTCGCTCTAAGTTCAGCATCAAAATCAATCTGGATTTTGTAGTGGCGCAGTGCGATCTGCTGTGCAGTGAGGGGGTAGGGCGCTGGCATTGATTGCTGACCTGTTGCGGCCTCATGCTTCTGTCGGGCAATGCCGATCTGTCGTTGGATGGAGGCGACTGCTGCGGCATGGTTACGAATGGCTGTGCGCCGGTCGCCACCTAGCTGAATTTCTAACTCCGCGCGGTTGTCTAAATATGGCCGGAGCTGTAGCGGGATCACGACTCGGGCGGAATATCGCCCATTGCGTTCTTTCCAGTGTTGAGGCTTGCCAGCCATTTTTACCCCATTTTGTGACACGATTTGTGACATCAATATGGGGCAAACGCTTTATGGCGCAAGGACTTTCAATGATTTCAAGGGGAAGGCATGGTGGGCGATGAGAGACTCGAACTCCCGACATCCTCGGTGTAAACGAGGCGCTCTACCAACTGAGCTAATCGCCCCCAGTCGGATGGCGCCTGCTTTAGGGGGTTCGGGGCGGTTTCGCAAGATGGAATCTTGGCCCCGGCCCATCAAAAGCGGATCGGATACCGGGAGGACATCGGGGCACGGCCACGCGGGAAGGCGGGTTTGTGGGGAAGTTGGAACATTGTCGTTTTTCCTTCGCAATCTTGCTTGACACCTCCGGGCGAACGCCGTAATCAGCCGCTCACGGAACGGCGGCCAGCCACTGTTTCGTTTGAAAGATGCGCGGGTGTAGCTCAGTTGGTTAGAGTGCCGGCCTGTCACGCCGGAGGTCGCGGGTTCGAGCCCCGTCACTCGCGCCATTTCTTCCCTGAAATGCTTATTTTCCAGGACGCGTCTCGGCTGGACTGCCGGTCGAGTTGCAGTGCCGTTGCGCTGGGCACTTGTCATGCCGACCCGCGCCGTGCTGCAGTGCCGTTCATCGAGTGGTCGTGGAGAGTCTGATGCGCTGGGTCTATTCTGGAATCGTGGCTTTGCTGATCGCGTTGCTGGTGCTGCTTGCGCTGCAGAACCTCGAATCCGTCACCGTCGCCTTTCTCGGCTTCTCCGTGCACGCGCCGCTGGCGATCGTCATCATCGGGATCTACGCACTCGGCATGCTGACCGGCAGCGGCCTGATGTGGCTGATCAGGCGATCCCTGGCGGGCGCCAGGGGCCGTCCGCAAGGCATGGATCACTGACGTTCAGATCGGCAGTCCCGTCGCCCGCTTGATCTCCTTCAGCACCAGATTGGTGCGCACTGTCGCAATGCCTGGCAGTCGAAACAGAAACCCTTCCAGAAACAGGTTGTAGGCGTCGAGATCGGCGCACATCACGCGCAGATGATAGTCCGCCTCGCCGGTGGTGGCGAAACATTCAAGCACCTCGGGCCGCGCGCCCACCTCGCGGATGAATGTCTCCACATGGCCTTCCATGTGCCGCGTCAGCGTCACATGTACGACTGCGTGGAAGGAGAGCCCCGCTGCCGGCGGATCGATACGGGCGGAATATCCCTGCAGGATGCCCGCATCTTCGAGTACCCGGACGCGCCGCCAGCAGGCCGAGGCCGACATGCCGACCCGATCGGCCAGATCCTGATTGGAGATCCGGCCGTCCTCCTGGAGGGCGCGGAGTATCCTGCGGTCCTGTTCTTCGATAGGCATTCCGACTATCCGTTCCTGATCGGCAACATCTGCCGCAAGTCTAGCCTTTTGTGAATGATGATGCCAGCCGTCGCCGCCGATCCCGCCAAATGCGAAAGGATTTTCCCACGCGCGCTCGATAGAATGGCTTGATCGAGCAAGGGAGGCCGACATGACCCGCCACGAGCCCATCCGCCACGGTGAACGTTATCGCCTGGAGGACCGCTACGCTCAAGGATCCGGCCGCGTCTTCATGACCGGAACCCAGGCGCTGGTGCGCGTGATGCTCGACCAGGCGCGCCGCGATCGCGACGCGGGGCTGAAGACCGCAGGTTTCGTCTCGGGCTACCGCGGCTCGCCCTTGGGCTCCGTCGATCTGGAACTCTGGCGCGCCAAGAAGCTGATCGCCGAGAACGGCATCGAATTCCTGCCGGCCGTCAACGAGGACCTGGCCGCCACGGCCGTGCTCGGGACCCAGCAGGTCGAGACCAATCCGGATCGTACCGTCCAGGGCGTCTTTTCCATGTGGTATGGCAAGGGCCCCGGCGTCGACCGTTCGGGCGATGCGCTCAAGCATGGCAATGCCTATGGTTCTTCGCCTCATGGCGGCGTGCTGGTAGTGGCCGGCGACGACCATGGCTGCGTGTCGTCATCCATGCCGCACCAGTCGGACGTGGCCTTCATGGCCTGGTTCATGCCGACGCTGAACCCGGCCAGTGTCGCCGAATACCTGGAATTCGGCGAGTACGGCTACGCGCTGTCGCGCTTTTCGGGCATGTGGGTCGGCTTCAAGGCGGTCTCGGAGACCGTCGAATCGGCCGCGTCCGTTGAGCTGCGACCCGATCGCATTTTCCATCAGCCCGACTTCACTCCGCCACCCGGCGGGCTCCATTATCGCTGGCCGGACCTGCCTGGACCCCAGATCGAGGAGCGGATGGAGGACAAGAAACACGCCGTTCTCGCCTTCGCCGACGCCAACCCGATCGACCGCCACATCTACAACGTGAAGGACGCCCCCTTCGGCATCGTCACGACCGGCAAGGGCCATCTCGACCTGATGGAGGCGTTGAGGCTGCTCGGCATCGGCGAGGCCGAATGTCGTCAACTCGGCATCGACATCTACAAGGTCGGCATGGTCTGGCCGCTCGCCCGCCGCGACGCGCTCGATTTCGTGCGGGGAAAGCGCGAGGTGCTGGTCATCGAGGAAAAGCGCGGCATCATCGAGAGCCAGTTCAAGGAATATTTCTACGACTGGCCGGGCGACAAGCCGCAGCGCATGGTGGGCAAGCGCGACGAGAATGGCGAGCGCCTCGTGCCGTGGACAGGCGAGCTCTCACCGCGCCAGCTGGTGCCCATCGTCGCCCGCCGGCTCGACGGCATCTTCCCGGGCCAGGGTTTTGGCGAACGGGCCGAGCGCATCCTGGGGCACGAACCCGTCTCGATCTCCGTGTCGGGCGCTACCCGCACGCCCTATTTCTGCTCCGGCTGCCCGCACAACACCTCGACCAAAGTCCCCGAGGGATCGAAGGCCTTGGCCGGCATCGGCTGCCATTTCATGGCATCGTGGATGGACCGCGACACCACCTCGCTGATCCAAATGGGCGGCGAGGGGGTCAACTGGGCTGCCTCCTCGCTCTTCACCGGCAAGAACCACGTGTTCCAGAATCTGGGCGAGGGGACTTGGTATCATTCCGGCTCGATGGCGATCCGCCAGGCGATCGCGGCCAGGGCCAACATCACCTACAAGATCCTCTACAACGATGCCGTCGCCATGACCGGCGGCCAGCCGGTCGACGGGCCGGTCAGCGTCCAGGCCATCGCCCAGATCTGCCGCGCCGAGGGCGTTGCGCGCATCGCGCTCGCCTCCGACCACCCGGAAAAATTCGCCGCCCAGGACTTTCCGCACGGCACCACCATTCACCATCGCCGCGAGATGGACGCGCTGCAGCGCGAGCTGCGCGAGGTGCCGGGCGTCAGCGTGCTGATCTACGAACAGGCTTGTGCCACGGAAAAGCGCCGTCGCCGCAAGCGCGGCACGATGGAAGACCCCAAACGTTTCGTCGTCATCAACGAGCTGGTCTGCGAAGGCTGCGGCGATTGTTCGGTGGCCTCCAACTGCCTGTCGGTCGAGCCCATCGAGACCGAGTTCGGCCCCAAGCGCCGCATCAACCAGTCGACCTGCAACAAGGATTTTTCCTGCCTCGACGGTTTCTGCCCGAGCTTCGTCACCGTGGAAGGCGTGGCGCGCCGGAAGAAGACGGGCGTCGAGCTCGATCTGACCGCACTCGCCGCCGATCTGCCCGAACCCGACCGGCCCGCTCTGGACGCACCCTGGGATCTGCTGATCACCGGCGTCGGCGGCACCGGCGTGATCACCGTCGGCCAGCTGGTCACCATGGCCGCCCATCTCGAGGCGCGCGGCGCCTCAGTGCTCGACTTCACCGGCTTTGCCCAGAAATTCGGGCCGGTACTGTCCTATGTCCGCCTCGCGCCGAGCCCGGACGCCATCAACCAGGTCCGCATCGACACCGGCGCCGCCGATGCGCTGATCGGTTGCGACATCGTCGTGTCGTCCTCGCCCAAGGCCTCTTCTGCCTATCGGCCGGGCATGAAGGCGGCCGTGAACCTCGCGGAGATGCCCACCGGCGATATCGTTCGGGTCCGCGATGCGAGCCTCAGGACCGGCGACCGGCTGGTTGAGATAGAGAAGGCGGCGGGTAGCGAAAACGTCTCGGCACTCGACGCCAATCGCCTGTCGGAGCGGCTGATGGGCGATGCGGTCTTTGCCAATGTCATCATGCTGGGTTTTGCCTGGCAAAAGGGGCTGGTTCCCGTCGGGCTCGAATCGCTCCGCCAGGCGATCGAACTCAACGGCGTCGCCATCGAGGCCAATCACCGCGCCTTCCTGCTCGGTCGCGTGGCCGCAACCCATCCCGAGCGCCTGCGGGCGCTGCTAGAGCCTGAAGCGCGGCCTGCGGCAACGCTGGACGAGATCGTCACCCGCCGCGAGGCCTTCCTGACCGACTATCAGGATGCGGCATCGGCGGCGCGCTACCGCAGCTTCGTGGAAAAGGTTCGCGCAGCGGAAAAGCCGCTCAGGTCCGAGAAGCTCACGGAGGCCGTGGCGCGTTCGCTGTTCAAGCTGATGGCCTACAAGGACGAATACGAGGTCTCGCGGCTTCACACCCGGACAGGTTTCGAGGAGCGCCTGCGCGGCGAGTTCGAGGAGGGCTTCAGGCTCGTCCACCATCTCGCCCCGCCGATGCTCAACACCGGCACCGACGCCAGGGGCCGGCCGCTGAAGCGCGCCTTTGGCCCGTGGATCCGGGCGCCCTTCGGCGTGCTCGCCCGCCTCAAGCGGCTGCGGGGCACAGCTTTCGATCCCTTCGGCTACACGGCCGAACGCCGCATGGAGCGCGCCCTGATCGGCTGGTACGAGAACGTTGTCCAAACCTGCCTGGCGAAGCTGACGCCCGAGACAGCGGACCAAATCGCCGAGATCTGCGTCGCGCCGATGCAGATCCGCGGCTACGGGCCCGTCAAGGAGGAGGCCGCGGCCAAGGTGCGCGCGGATGTGGAGGCCCGTCTCGCAAAGCTTCGCTGAGGCACTTCATCGTCTTTACCTCGACGCGCAAAGCCGCTAAACGCGGCGCCGTCAGATAACCACCCGCGCTCGTAGGCGGGACTGGATAGGAGAAGATGATGTCGCAGGTTTCCCTCACATTTCCCGACGGCTCCGTGCGCGACTATGACGCCGCCTTGACCGGTGCCGAACTCGCTGCCTCGATCTCCAAATCGCTCGCCAAGAAGGCTGTCGCCTACGCGCTGGACGGCACGGTGCGCGATCTGAGCGATCCGCTGCAGCGCTCGGGCTCGGTCGAGATCGTGCTGCGCGACGATCCGCGCGCGCTCGAGCTGATCCGCCACGACACCGCGCATGTGATGGCCGAGGCCGTTCAGGAACTGTGGCCGGGAACCCAGGTGACCATCGGCCCGGTCATCGAGAACGGATTCTATTACGATTTCGCCCGCGACAAGCCCTTTACACCCGACGACCTGCCGGTCATCGAGAAAAAGATGCGCGAGATCATCGCCCGCAACGCGCCCTTCACCAAGGAAGTGTGGTCGCGCGAGCAGGCAAAGAAGGTCTTTTCCGAGAAGGGCGAGGCCTACAAGATCGAGCTGATCGACGCGATCCCCGAGGACCAGGACCTCAAGATCTACCGCCAGGGAGACTGGTTCGATCTCTGCCGCGGCCCGCACATGGCCGCCACCGGCCAGATCGGTAATGCCTTCAAGCTGATGCGCGTGGCCGGCGCCTATTGGCGCGGCGATTCCAACAACCCGATGCTGACGCGCATCTACGGCACCGCCTGGGCCGACCAGGCCCAGCTCGACCAGTATCTCCACATACTAGAAGAGGCCGAAAAGCGCGACCACCGCCGGCTCGGCCGCGAGATGGACCTGTTCCACTTCCAGGAGGAGGGGCCGGGCGTCGTCTTCTGGCACGCCAAGGGCTGGCGCATGTTCCAGACGCTCACCTCCTACATGCGCCGCCGTCTCGACGGCGACTATGAGGAGGTAAACGCCCCGCAGGTGCTCGACCACGGCCTGTGGGAGACCTCCGGCCACTGGGGTTGGTACAAGGAGAACATGTTCGCCGTGCAGTCTGCCGGCGAGGATGCCGAGGACAAGCGTGTCTTCGCGCTGAAGCCAATGAACTGCCCCGGCCACGTGCAGCTCTTCAAGCACGGCCTGAAGTCCTACCGCGAACTGCCCGTCCGACTTGCCGAGTTTGGCATGGTTCATCGCTACGAGCCGTCCGGCTCGCTGCACGGGCTGATGCGTGTCCGCGGCTTCACGCAGGACGACGCGCATGTCTTCTGTACGGAAGACCAGCTGGAGGCGGAGATCCTCAAGATCAACGACCTCATGATGTCGGTCTACAAGGATTTCGGCTTCGACGAGGTCGTGGTCAAGCTCGCCACGCGTCCCGAAAAGCGCGTCGGCACCGACGCGATGTGGGACCACGCGGAGAACATCCTGCGCCGGTCGCTGGAAAAGATGGCCCGCGACGACAACCGCATCAAGATCGGGATCAATGAAGGCGAGGGCACTTTTTACGGCCCGAAATTCGAGTACACGCTGCGTGACGCCATCGGCCGCGAGTGGCAGTGCGGCACGACGCAGGTCGATTTCAACCTGCCGGAACGCTTCGGTGCCTTCTACATCGGCAAGGATTCGGAAAAGAAGCAACCGGTAATGATCCACCGCGCCATCTGCGGCTCCATGGAGCGCTTCCTCGGCATCCTGATGGAGAACTTCTCGGGCCATTTCCCGTTGTGGTTTGCACCGCTCCAGGTGGTCGTCGCCACCATCTCGGAGGAGGCCGACGGCTACGCCACCAAGGTCGCCGCAAAACTCAAGCGGGCCGGCCTGATCGTCGAGACCGACCTGCGCAACGAGAAGATCAACTACAAGGTCCGCGAACACTCGCTGGCCAAGGTGCCGGTCATCCTCGTTTGCGGCCGCCGCGAGGCCGAGGAGGAGAGCGTCAACATCCGCCGCTTCGGCTCGCGCGACCAGGTCGCGATGACGCTCGAGGAGGCCATAGCCGCGCTGGTCGACGAAGCGACGCCCCCGGACGTCAAGCGCCGCGAACTCGAGTTCGCCGCCGAATGAGTTTGCAGCCGGCGGTGAATTCCGCCGGCTTCATCTGGCTGTCATCGGAATCGGGCATGGCATGTCCATGCTCGTTCCATTCAAGCCAAGACGACGGTTCCCGGAACTGTCCTACGCCAATGACAGCCAGAGACCGGCCAAGCGCGCCTTCATTCGCCTGGTGGAGGCGCTGGCTGGTCGCGACCGCTTTGCCGGGCTCTACGACCAGTGGCGAAGCCAGGTTTTCCCCTCCGGCGATCGTGTCTTCGCCCGCATGCTCGACCTCATCGAATTGAAGGTTCGCCGCATGGGCGCCTGCGCGGTGCCTGCGCCCGGCGAGCCACTGGTCATCGTGGCCAACCACCCCTTCGGCATCGGCGACGGCATCGCGGTCCTGGCGCTCGCCGAATCGCTTGGTCGCCCGTTCCGCGTCATGATCCATGCCGACCTCCTGCGCGTCAGCGAAATGGCCGGCTACGCGCTGCCCGTCGATTTTTCGGAGACGCGCGAGGCGGTCAAACGCAACATGCAGGTTCGCCATGAGGCCCTGCGCCTGCTGCGCGAGGGGGTGACCATCGTCGTCTTCCCGGCCGGCGGCGTTGCCACCGCACCGCGCGGCTTCGGCCCGGCCGAGGATCTGCCCTGGAAGCTCTTTCCGGCGCGCCTGATCCAGGAGGGGAAGGCCTCGGTGCTACCGGTGCACTTCCCGGGCCAGAACGGTGTGCTGTTCCACATGGCGAGCCGCTTCTCGCCGACCGCGCGCACCTCACTACTGATCCACGAATTCGCCAGACTATCGGGAAAGACCATCGACATGCATATCGGCAGCATCATGGGACCCGAGGAACTGGCCGCGTTCCGGGACCGCAACGCACTGATCGGGCACCTGCGGCAGGCCGTATTCGCGCTCGACACCGGCGAGAGGCTGACCGCCGCGCGCCGCTGGCTGCCACCCCGCTGGCCCGTGCCGCGCCGGATCGACCGCGGCAGCGCTCCTGGCTAAGCAGCCGGTTGTTCAGTTGGTGCTGACCATCTCGGCGCTGCCCGGCTCGATCTCGCCGACATTCGTGCCCCAGGACGACAGCGGCTGGCCGCCCGAAGTCTGAACCAGCGAATCGTAGACCGTCATGCTCTGGCGGATTTCCATCTCGGAACTGCAGCGCCGAAAGATGCCGGCGGCATAGGCCGTGCAGCCGATGCGCTCTCCGGGCAAGGTACCCGTCGCCCAATCCGATACGATGCCGTCCGCGCCAACGCGGAAATAAGCCAGCCGGTGGCGCGTCTCGACCTCGCTTCTCTGCATGATGATCCCGACATCGACGGTCGATTCGGAAGACTCGATGTTGGCGGCGTGGCGGTACACGCGGTCGCCATTCTCCAGCCGGTAGGCGCCGATGACCGGACCATAGGCCGTATCGCCGCCGGTCGTCAGGCTTTCGAAGGTCATCGGATTGAGGCTTGCCACCTCGTGATAGGGCTTGCCGACCGCATATCGCATGTAGTTGCGGTCACCCATTTCCTGCAGCTGGCCGACGGTCGAGGTGCAGGCGCCGAGGAAGATGATGCCGACGATGGCGGTGCCGGTTGTCATTCGATCGAACAAGATTGCCTCCCAGGTTGTACGGCAACCCTAAGGCGAAGATGACGTTGGGTAAAGGTCAGGCGGCCTATTCGGCGGCCTGCGCGGGCCGATCCGCCCCGATCCAGGCGCGGCAGTCGGCCAGCGCGCGCGCGGTGACGGCCTTCTTCTTGGCCTGCGATTTGTCCTTGCCGCGGAACCGGCCTTCCCAGCCGTCCGGCTTGATCTGCGTGCCCGGCTCGAGTGGCGGGAACAGGCCGAAATTGATGTTCATGGGCTGGAAGGAGCGTTTGCCTGGCTCGTCGTCAGCGGCCAGATGCCCGCCCGTAATGTGGCCCAGCAACGCGCCGAAGGCCGTGGTCGCCGGCGGCAGCGACAGCGTCCGCCCCAGCCGCTCGGCGGCGGCAAAGCGACCGGCCAGCAGGCCGATGGCCGCGCTTTCCACATAACCCTCGCAGCCGGTAATCTGGCCGGCAAAGCGCAGACCGGCACGCCCTTTCAGCTGAAGCGATCCGTCGAGGAGCTGTGGCGAATTGATGTAGGTGTTGCGGTGCAGGCCGCCCAGCCTTGCGAAATCGGCATTCTCCAGCCCCGGAATGCTGCGGAAGATGCGCACCTGCTCGGCATATTTGAGCTTCGTCTGGAAGCCGACCATGTTGTAGAGCGTGCCCAGCGCATTATCCTGCCGCAGCTGGACGACTGCGTAAGCCTTCACTGACGGATTATGCGCGTTGGTGAGACCCATCGGCTTCATCGGGCCGTGGCGAAGCGTTTCCGGTCCGCGTTCCGCCATGATCTCGATCGGCAGGCAGCCGTCGAAATAGGGCGTGCCTTCCCATTCGCGGAAGGCGGTCTTGTCACCGGCGACGAGGGCGGCGACTAAGGTCTCGTACTGCGCCTTGTCCATCGGGCAGTTGATGTAGTCCTTGCCCGTGCCGCCGGGCCCGACCTTGTCGTAGCGCGACTGGAACCAGGCCACATTCATGTCGATCGTGTCGAAATGAACGATCGGCGCGATGGCATCGAAAAAGGCCAGCGCGTCCGCGCTGGTCGCCTGCGCGATCGCTTCGGCCAGCGAAGGCGCGGTGAGCGGGCCGGTGGCGATGATCGCCTGGTCCCACGCCTCGGGCGGAAGGCCGCCGACTTCCTCGCGCTCGATCGAGATCAGCGGATGCGCCTCGATCTGGCGCGTGACGGCGGCGGAAAATGCCTCGCGGTCGACCGCCAGCGCCCCGCCGGCCGGCACCTGGTTGGCATCGCCGCTCGACATGATCAGCGAGCCTGCCAGCCGCATCTCGGCATGCAGCAGGCCGACGGCATTGCTTTCGGCATCATCGGAGCGGAAGGAGTTCGAGCAGACGAGTTCGGCCAGGCCGTCGCTCTTGTGGACCTCGGTCCCGCGCACGGGGCGCATTTCATGCAGGATGACCGGGACGCCGGCCTTGGCGATCTGCCAGGCAGCTTCCGAGCCGGCGAGGCCGCCGCCGATGACGTGAACGGGTTTGATGCTCATGAGGTCGAGATAGAACGCGTGATCACGCATTGCAATGCGCGCAGCCGGCTTGTCGCGAGCCGGCACGTCAACCAGTCAGAGATGGTAGGTTGGGCCTGCTTGCCCTCGGGCTCGCTGCAGCCCTTGGCCGCGTTGCCGAAGCGCCGGGATTTCGGAGCGCGAGAAGCGATTGCCTGGGCCCGGAATCACAACACCCGCCGGGGGAGGAGGTCCGGCGGGTGTCGTTTGGATGATCGACGACTGGGAGGAGGTAGTCGCCGATCTTTCTTGACGGGGCCTGGGAGGAGGTAGGCCCTGCCGAAGCTGAATTAGATCGACTTCCGGGCGACGAAGGGGATATCCCCACGGTTGATGCCAAGGTCGTTGAGTTCGCGGTTGGACAGGCGGCCCAGCTCGGTCACGGTCTCGCGGTAGCGGCGCCAGTTGCGATAGTTGCGGATCAGGTTCATTTTTCTTGCTCGTTTATGCGTTCGTGTCTGTCTTGTGATCGGGATATAGGCGCGATAATCGCCATCTTGAAGCTTTGAGTTTGCATAGCACCAATGCGTTTTGTGCAATGCACAATGGCAAATCTGTGTCGGCAATCGGCAGGGTGGTAGGACGGCCACAATTGCGACTGATTCACGCAACCAGCATGCTCTTTGGAATGCGGGGAAATGGGGCCCAATGGCGCGCTACGCCGAACGGTTGAAGAAGGACATCGAGCGTTGGACGGGCGAAGGCCTGATCGATGCCGCGACGGCAACGCGCCTCACGACCGATGTCGATGCGAAGGCAGTCTCGCGCATCAGCTTCACGACGGTCTTTTCGATGATGGCCGCGATCCTGCTCGGCGCGGCGCTGCTGCTGCTCGTTGCGGCCAATTGGGAAGCGATGCCGCGCCTCCTGAGGGTCGCGCTCCTGTTGACCCTGATCCTCGTCGGTTATGTCGGTGGCGCGGTCTTGAAACTGCGCGGCCATGGGGCCTTCGGCGAAGCCGCCTATCTCCTGGCGGCCATCGCCTTCGGCGGGTCGATCGCCCTCATTGCCCAGATGTATCACCTCTCCGGCGAAGAAGCCGATGCGATCCTCACCTGGTTCTTCGGTAGCGTACTCGCGGCGGTGTTGCTGCGCTCGCCCACCCTGACGATCGGGGCCGTGATCCTGAGCGCGGTCTGGCTCGCCATGTCGATCGATTTCGGCGTCTTCCGGCCGGAGATACCCTACTGGTGGCTGGCGCTTGCCGGCGGCGTCTGGCTCGTTTCCTTTTGGACGGATGCGCCGCCCGCCAGGCATCTTCTCTCGCTCGTGCTGGTCTTCTTCACCTGGGTGATCTTCTTCAATCAAGAGACCCTGGTGATGCCGCTGCTCGTGCTGGTCCTGGCCGGCGCGCTCATCGCCGCACGGGTCTACACTCCTGTCGCCGTCCGGCTGCTCGGCCTGGATGGCAAGACCGCCGTGCATGGCCTCGTTCATTTCCTGTCGGCCATGCTGATGATCCACGTGCTCTATGCCGATGAGGCCTTGTTCTTCCTGTTCGTTCTGGTGACGCTGGCAGGCCTCGCCGCCATCCTCGTGCTTGCGGGCCGCCATGACCGGCCGCTGCGCTGGATCGCCTACGCGGCCTTCGCCATCGAGCTCTGCTACGTCTATGTGGCGCTGCTCGGAACAATGATCGATACGGCGATTGTGCTATTGTTTGCCGGGCTCAGCCTGGGCGCGCTGGCCTGGGGCATCAGGCGTTTCGAGGCCAGATGGGTACACCCGTCCAGCGGGGAGGCCGCGACATGAACAACCGGCGTTATCTTCTTGTCGCAGCCATCGCGGTCGCGCTCGTCCAGATCGGTTTCCTGGTGACCATGATCACCGGTCGCGCGGCGATCCTGCGCGACGGAACCGAGATATTGCTGAAGACCGAGCCGGTCGATCCCCGCGACTTGTTGCGCGGCGATTATGTGGTTCTCAGCTATGGCATCTCGGTGCTGCCCGCTGAGCTGATCCAGTCCGCTTATGACGGCGACGAGGAGCAGGGGGACCGTACGATCTACGTCAGGCTTGCGCCGGACGCCGATGGGTTCCATCAGCCCGTCGCCGCGCGGCTCGACCATCCGCCGGAAGCCGAAAAGGGCCCCGAGGAAGTCGATGTCAGGGGAATGGTCCGCTCCTGGGCTGCCGGGCGCCAGCACGGCTTTTTCGTCGATTACGGCATCGAGCGCTATTACGTTCCGGAAGGCGAGGGGCTGGCCATCGAGGAGGGCATGATGGAGCGCGACTTCGTCATGCGCGTGGCGGTCTCGGCTTCAGGGACCGCTCAGATCCGCTCGTTTCATGATGATGGACGCCTGCTTTACGAAGAACCGTGGTACTGAATTGAAGCCGGCACCGGGAATTCGCCAAAAAAAGGCGGTCCGGACGGCACAAAGGCTTTGATCGCCCGCATGCTGGTGATATAGAACCGCCGCTTTCATGGGCTGGATTGCCCAAGAGGCGGGTGTGGTGGAATTGGTAGACACGCAGGATTTAGGTTCCCGTCCACACTAGATACACACCCGCAACTACTCCCCCAAGGCCCTGTGATCCAAGCGATTGCGGGGCCTTTTTCATGTCAATCGGGATCGCTCCACCAGTGTAACGAGATACGGTGGGAGGCCCGAATGTGGGAATTTTCTGTGGGAGATGTGGGAGATCGTCAGGAGATACGGATGAAACCATATGCAAGCTACGAGCAGTTCATGGCTGACCTTCGTCGCCTCGCAGAACTTCGACGTGCGATGGATCAGTTGCAGGAGGAGATGCAAAGGAGGCTCGAAGCGACCACCCCCGGTTGACAACGACCCGCCCTAAGTGCCCCCCTATGGAGAGATGCTAAGGAGGACATCATGAACCCGAACTACCTCTTCCTCGCCCTCATCCCCTTCCAGGCCACCGGCATGTTCGCAGGGTGGCTTGGGTATGAGTGGCCCGTGGCCGTCACGGTCGGCGTCATCACCAGCCTGATCGTCGTGGGGGCCGTGCGTCTCATCTGGGACCCCAACCTCTAGCCGACACCCACCACCAATAATTACTCACCACTGTATAACGGGGGCCTCCCAGTAGGGGGGCCTCTTTTCGTATGCGAAGGAGGCACTGAATGCTCGACACCAACAAGGAGCTACTTGAGAGACAGGAGGAGATCGAACTGGACATGGTGAACCTGGGGGCGGAACGCTACCGCTCCCACTACGACCGCTCCAAGTCCAAGGACAAGTGGGATGAGACCTATCCCGGCATCACCCTGACCAAGATGGCGGTCGAGCCCCTAGCCGACGCAATCAGGGGATGGAAGAACGAGGCCCTCGCCGCTGGTCGAGGCCGCAGGTCCCGCGCTGCCAAGCGTATCGAGTTCATGGACCCCCGAGGCGTGGCCTACGTCGCCACCAAGATCATCCTGTCGAGGCTCTACAGGTCCGACACGATCAACAACGCAGCCATCCGAGTGGGACAGGCCGTGATGGACGAGGCCCGGTTCCAGCACTTCGCTGCCGAGAAGCCCTACCTGTTCGACAAGGTGGACGAGACCGCCAAGAAGAACGCCGCCGACTGGAAGCGCCGCCGCAAGGTACTGGTCTACTCCATGAACAAGTTCGAGGTGGAGGGCTTCGACCACTGGACCAAGAACGAGACGATGATCGTTGGCCTCAAGCTGATCGAACTGTTCACCGACGTGACCGGCTTCGTGAAGATCGCCAAGCGCCCCGCCAAGGGACGCAAGGGGCAGGAGCTTGCCATCACCCCGACCGAGGAACTGATGGAGTGGATCGAGGGCAGGAACGAGATCGGTGAGGCCCTACGCCCCACCACGTTGCCCTGCGTGGTCCCTCCGAAGCCTTGGGACCGGATGCACCAGCACGTCTACCACACCGACGTGATGCCCTCCCAGGCCCTCGTCCAGCCCCGCCATGACAACCGTGCGTCCTTCAAGGATGACCCCGGCACGATGGGCGACGTGTTCGATGCCGTCAGCGCCATTCAGGAGACGCCCTGGGCCGTCAACAAGGATGTCCTCCGCGTAATGGACTTCATGTGGACCCGTGGTCTCCCGATGCCCGGTCTGCCCCAGCGGGAGAACCTGCCGGTCCCCCGGTATCCCGAGGGAGGCACCGAGGAACAGGTCGCCAACTGGAAGAGGGCAGCGCGTGAGGTCCATGACACCAACGCAAAGTCCATCGGTCGGCGCATCAACATCGCCATGACCCTCAACACCGCTCGCCGGTTCGAGAACGACGCGGAACTCTACTTCCCCCACTACCTGGACTTCCGGGGCCGCGTGTATCCCTCGACCGGCAACCTCAATCCGCAGGGCTCCGACTTCTCACGGTCGTTGCTCACCTTCGCGCACGGCAAACCCCTGGGAGACTACGATGCAGTCCGTTGGCTGGCCATTCACGGCGCTAATACATATGGCGAGGATAAGGTATCCTTGGACGACCGGATGCAGTGGGTCTACGAGCACGAGGAGGAAATCCTCTGGTGCGCCGAGGACCCCATCAAGTTCGACTGGTGGCACCAAGCCGACAAGCCGTTCTCCTTCCTCGCCTTCTGCTTCGAGTGGGCGGGATATAAGCGTGAGGGACTGGCTTTTCGGTCCTCGCTACCTATTGCCCTCGACGGCACCTGCAACGGCCTTCAACACTACAGCGCCATGCTGCGTGATCCCGTGGGAGGGGCGGCTGTCAACCTCCGACCTTCCGATACCCCTGCCGACATCTACCAGACCGTGGCCGACTGGGTGACGGACGCGCTCCAGCGTGAGGCGAGGGAAGGGGGAGAGGACCCCAAGCACCAGCTTATGGCTGGCACCTTCCTCCAGCTTGGGATCGACCGGAAGGTCACCAAGCGCCCCGTCATGGTCCTGCCCTATGGCGGCACCTTCTCGTCCTGCCGTGAGTATGTCGAGGAGGCAGTGCGGGAGAAGATGGGCAGTGATGATCCGTTCGGTGACGACTACCGGGGCGCGATGATCTACCTGTCCAAGAAGGTCTGGGAAGGCATGGGCGTCAAGATCGAGGCCGCGCGCCTCGCCATGTCGTGGCTCCAGAAGGTGGCCCGCGTGATGGCCAAGCACGACCTGACCGTCGAGTGGACCACCCCCAGCGGCTTCCGCGCGAAGCAGCACTATGTGGACATGGAGCCGCGCCGGGTCAGGACGCAACTGTTCGGCTCGGTCACGACGCTCTCCTACCAGGAGCAGACGGACACCCTCAAGGAGAGCAAGCAAGCTCTGGCGATTGCCCCGAACTTCGTCCACTCGCTCGACGCCTCCGCAATGGTCCTCACGATCCTCAAGGGACTGGGCGACAACATCACCGACTTCGCCATGATCCACGACAGCTACGGGACCCTGGCCGCAGACACCCAGCGGTTCTCGGTCCTGATCCGCGAGGCGTTTGTCGAGATGTACGAGCGTCACGACGTGCTGGAGGACTTCCGCAATGACGTGCTCGCCATGCTGCCCGAGGAGGCTCACGGGGATGTCCCGCCGACGCCCGCCAAGGGCTCGCTCGACATCCGAGAGGTCCTGCGTTCGGACTTCTTTTTCTCGTGATCGTTACACTGGCGTAGCATTTACTCACCACTTGAGGAACCAACCCATTCAACTCCAACCCAGAGGAGCAGCATGAGCCGAAACCGGCAGAGCATTCACCCGCGAGTGGTGAAGGGCCGCACCAAGCACAAGAAGGTCAGCACCGCACGAGGTCCCGACCCGAACGTCACGGCGCGCAAGATCAAGGCGGTCGAAGGGCACCTGGAGCGACACCCGTACAGCAAGCCCGCCGCCGCCCACCTCCACAAACTCATCAACCGATAAGGAGAACACCTTGGAAATCACGATCCGCCGAGGCTCGTCCTACTGGGACATGACGATCCAGGAGGACGAAGGCACAACGACCTTCGACTTCGTGGAGATGAACCGAAGCCAGCGCCAGACGGTACGCCGCATGGTGATCGAGGCGCTCCGCCAGAAGGGCTACTTCCAACGCCGCCGAGGCAAGCCCCTCCCAGGTAACCGCCGCCGCGCCCGCCGCGCTTCTCATTGACCAAATACCTACACTGGAGGAACGAATGAACGAACGACTTATCAACGTCTACGACCACCAGAACCCCGACCGGCTCCTCGGCCACTTCTCCGAGCGGGACATCCCCGAGAGCCCCGAGTTTGCACGCATCCTGGAGTTCGCCGTGATGCCTCGGATGGAGGCGTTCCCATACGGCCTCTATGGTGAGGTGCCCTACACGCTCACCTTCGAGAAGGCGACCTTCTTCAAGGGCTGGGAGCAGACCGACTGGCTCACCAAGCGCCTCTGTCTGACCACCCACACCGAACTCGAACTGCTCGTCCAGCTTCCTAACTTCCGCCTTCCCGGCGAGGACGCTGTGGACGCCAAGCGCCGCCGCTTCACGAGGGGCTTCTAGGCATGGATGCCTCCACTGTCGTAATGGTTGCGGCCCCGGTCGCAGCCCTCATCCTTATTACCTACGCACTCTCAAGGGAGCCATTCGATGTCCTCGATTAATCGAGACAAGATCAACAACATTGACCCCAAGGTCGCCGCCCGTGGAGCCTTCACGCTCCTCGACAGGGCGCAGGACCTACAGCCCGCAAGCCAGCTTGTCGGGACCGCCGCACTCTTCCTGATGCTGTGCAAGCACCACCGCATCGAGGCACAAGATGTCATGGCCGTGACGAAGAACCTCATGGCCTCCGAAGGGGAACGGCACTCCGAGTTCCGCGCCATCCAGGACTACATGATCCATGAGGTGGCGCGATGAAGTTCGCCAAGCAGGACCTACTGGACCTGATCTACGGAGAGGCCCCCGAGGGTTTCGCCGTGGCCCGTCCAGAGCGAGTGGCTGATACCACCCGCTGGTCCGTCCACAAGGACCTCGTGTTCCAGCACGGTGACCGCTTCTTCCTCCTGTCATGGTCCGAAGGGGCCACCGAGTACCAGGACGAGCGCCCCCTCGAATTTGAGACCGACGAGATCGAGCTTCCCGAGGTCGAGGCCCGCGAGGTCACCACCATCCAATACGTTCCGAAAGGAGACACCTCACCATGAGCAAGCTCCAAGCGCACATCCACGACCACTGTGGCCAAGAGTTCCTCTTCTACGTCGAGCCCAACGGCGACGACAGCATCATCCACATGATCGGCAACGCATCGTTCGGCCAAGTGGACATCAAGCTGTCCGGCCCCGACGCCACGATGGAGGACGCCTGGAGGGAACTGGAGCGAGATCGCTTCTACCGGGCTGGTGCTCACCTCTACGACACCATCCAGCAGTTAGAGGAGGTCGCCAAGGAATGAGGGGCGAGAACGGAACCCTAATGGCCCTCGCCGCCGCCGAGGAGGCCGGTCGGCATCTAGGAGCCGAGACCATCCACAAAGCGATGCTCGACGGGCTGGACAGCCACCTACGGTCGGCCCTCCGCGCCCGCTTCGAGGAGGCCGCAGAGCCCATCATCGAGCAAGCCATCCAAGACACCATGAAGACCTTTGAGACCACGATCCGCTCCTTCGCGGACACACAGCACATGAAGCAAGTGGTCGAGGTCATCCTACGAGACAGCAGGAGTACCGAATGAGCCAGACTTTCGCACGCCGCCAGCGCCGCTATGCCCTCAAGCAGGAGCGCCGCCGTGGCTACCGCCTGGACGCCTACAACGAGACCCTCGCGGCCTCGAACCGGCACCTCCACCCGACACGGGGCTTCCGCAAGATCAACCCCAAGCGCAACACCGCCCAGACCATTGCCGACATGACGCGGCAGGGCATGGGCACCGACACCGCAACCATGAAGGAGGTCCTTACGCGATGACCCCTACACTCAAGGAGCAATCACCCCGCCCCGAGGAGCCACTTCGCTTCTCGGTCGAACAGGCCCCGAACGGTGGCTTCATTGTCTACGGCGAGCCCAGCTTCCAGTCCAACCAGAGGCCCATCCTGGCCTCGGTCGGATCGGCAGAGGACCTCATCAAGTACCTCCGCAAGGAGTTGGCGGTCAGCCCGACCCACGTCGAGGAGTATCTGGAGTTCGTCCACGGTATGGATGCCGCTCGGATATGATCGAACGCTGCCCCGAGACGGGCATCATGATCTCGGTTGTGACGCCCGAGTACGCCCTGGCCTTCCAAACGCTGGACCTGGGCTACCCGCTCCCCGTGGACCTGGAGATGGTTCTCATCGACCAGGGCTACAACGTCGAGCACCTCTACGACATCTTCGAGATGTGACCAAACACCTACACAGGAGAAACGATTGACCAAGAAGAAGAAGGACGATGACATGCTCGTCCTTTTCACACCCATCTGCCGCTCGAAGTGGAACCACCTCAACGAGCCCGACGAATACAAGGGCCAGAAGAACTTCAAGACGGAACTCGTCATGGACGATGACCAGCTTGACGAGTTCGGACGGGAGAAGATCGAGGAGGCAATCGACGCCTTCTACGAGGAGACCAAGGCCGACCTCGAAGAGAGCCTCAAGGGGCGCAAGCTCAAGAAGGCTCTGGACGAACTCGACAAGGCTTACCCTTGGACCGAGGAAGAGGACGAGGACGGCGAAGAGACCGGCGACTACATCGTCCGTTTCAAGAGCGGCCCAAACAAGAAGGGCAAGCGCCGCTTCCCCATCGTTGATGCCCAGGGCGAGAAGACAGACGTGCTGGTCTTTGGCGGCTCCAAGCTGCGCGTGAAGACCTACGTCAAGCCCTACTACATGGGCTCCACCGGCAAGGTTGGCGTGACGCTCTACATCCAGGGCGTCCAGGTGGTCGAACTGGCTGGCGGCGACGGTGCCGATCAGGACCCAGGCTTCGGTGCCGTTGAGGGTGGCTGGACCGACGACGGTTCGCACTCCGACGACATGGATGACAACGACGACGCCGACGATGAGGACGATGAGGGTCACGACGACTTCTGATCGTGGCCTCAAGTAAGTCCGTAGGGCTGAAATACGGGTTCCGCAGCGGCCTCGAAAAGAGTGTCGCTGGGGACCTGTCGGCCCAGAGCATCCCCTTCACGTTCGAGGAGCACAAGCTCTCCTACGAACAACCCGCCAAGGTCAGGAGCTACACTCCCGACTTCATTTTGCCCAATGGGATCATTGTCGAGACCAAGGGGCGCTTCGTCACGGCTGACCGCCAGAAGCACCTCATGATTGCGAGCCAGTACCCGCTCCTCGACATCCGTTTCGTCTTCTCCAATCCGCGCAATCGGATCAGCAAGCAGAGCAAGACGACCTACGCGAAGTGGTGTGAGAAAAACCAGTTCGAGTACGCAGCAAAGACGATCCCAACGGCATGGCTCCAGGAGGAGCTACACCCAGACGTGGTGAACGCCACGATGGACCTCCTGGACTGGAACCCACCCACCCCGAAGACCAAGCCAAAGAGGAAAAAGCGCAATGGCAAAGACTGACATCATCCCCGGCAACCGCGTCCGCATCATTGAGGACAAGCTCGCCGCATCCCTCGGCCCCAACGCCGAGAACCTTGTTGGCAAGCAGGGGATTGTCGATAGCGTGGACAGCGGAGACCCGTATCCGGTCCTCGTGGTCCTGGACGGCGATGACATACCGCTGCCTTTCGAGACCAAGGAAGTGGAGGTCATCCCGACGAACCCCACGGCACCCATGACGCGGGACATCCTGGCCCACCTCCAGTCGGTCGGCACGATCTCCGGTCGCGAGGCCAACGATCTCTACAAGTGCCGTGCCCTTCCGCGCCGCATCCGCGACCTCAAGGAGAACGGCTGGCCCATCGCCTCGCAGTTCAAGAAGGACGCCACCGGCCAGCGTTACGTCCGCTACCAGCTTGCCGCTTGATCCCAACCGTTACACTCAAGGAGACACCATTCATGTTTGACAACAATTCCGTCGAGAAAATCACCAAGGGCCTCAAGAAGATGGCCACCAAGCTCCGCGCGCATTCCGACGCCCAGAGCTACCGCGCCGACGCCCTGGCCGAGGAGGCCAACGCCCTCACCAAGGAAAGCGGTAACGCTATCGAAGAGGCGGCGCGCGCCGACCGCGTTGCGCGCAAGATCGAGGACCTCCTCGAAGCCTAATGCACACCCCCGAAGACGACAGTGAGTTCGTCGGGAAAGAACCATGTCCAGGGTGCGGGTCTAGGGACAACCTAGCCCGCTACTCGGACGGCCACGCCTACTGCTTCGGCATGGGCTGCGAGTATTACGAGAAGGGAGACGGCGAGACAATCGAACAGACTACCCAGGACGCCAAGTCCCAGAAAAAGAGCGACAAGCTCATCCCTATAGGGGAGACCTCGGGCTGGCGCAGCCGGAAGATCACCGAGGAGACCGCCAAGAAGTGGGGCTTCACCCGCTCCGAGTTCAAAGGCGAGACAGTCCGCGTCTTCAACTACCGCGACCCCGACACCAAACAGATCATCGCCCAGAAGATCAGGCCGCGTTCCAAGAGGGACATGCGGTTTGTCGGCCCCGGCAAGCGTTCCAAGCCGCTCTTTGGCCAGCACCTATGGCGCGACAGCGGCAAGAAGCTGGTCGTGGTGACAGGCGAGATGGACGCCATGTCTGTATCCCAGGCGCAAGGGCACAAGTGGCCCGTGGTCTCGGTCCCGAACGGCGACGATGGCGCGAAGAAAGCCTTGATGGCCCATATCGACTGGCTCGAACGGTTCGAGGAAGTGATCCTCATGTTCGACATGGACGACAGCGGCCAAGCGGCGGTCCAGGACTGCCTCTCTCTGCCCCTCACACCGGGCAAGCTCAAGGTGGCCTCTCTTCCCGAGAAGGACCCCAACGAGATGCTCATGGCGGGGAACTCCAAGGGCATCATCGACGCCATCTGGGGAGCCAAGGAGCAGCGCCCAGACGGTCTCGTGTCCATTGACGACATCATGTCCGAGGTCACCAAGCCGGTCGAGTGGGGCATACCCTGGTTCCTCCAGACGCTCACCAACCTGACCTACGGTCGGCGCTGGGGAGAGGTCTACGCCATCGGCGCGGGCACGGGGATCGGCAAGACCGACCTTATGACGCAGCAGATGATGTTCGACATAGAACAGGGCCACCACGTTGGCGCGATCTACCTGGAGCAGAAGCCCGTCGAGACCGCCAAGCGTGTCGCCGGGAAGATGGCCGGTAAGATGTTCCACGTTCCCAACCCGAAGGAGGGCGACCCCCTCTGGACGAAGGAGGAGCTTCTCGACGCCTGTGAGGGGCTCAAGGGAAAGGTCACCTTCTACGACAACTTCGGTCAGACCGACTGGGAGATCGTGAAGGGGCATATCCGCTTCATGGCCGCAACCCAGGGCATCCGCATCTTCTACCTCGACCACCTCACCGCGATGGCCGACACGGCCAACGAGCGGGAGAGCATTGAGCAGATCATGAAGGAGATGGCGGGGTTAGCCCAGGAACTCGACATCATCATCCACTTCGTCAGCCACCTCACGACACCCGAGGGCAAGCCCCACGAGGAAGGAGGCCGCGTAATGATCCGGCACTTCAAGGGCTCCCGGTCCATCGGCTTCTGGTCGTTCTTCATGTTCGGCCTGGAGCGTGACCAACACGCCGAGGATGAGGAGGAGAGCAAGACGACAACCTTCCGCGTCCTCAAGGACCGCTACACCGGCCAAGCCACTGGCGAGGTCATCTACATGGGCTTCGATCCCGCCACCGGGCGGCTCTTTGAGAAGCCCGACTACGACCCCAACCAGAAGGAGAACGATCATGGCTTCGATCCTATTGACGATGACGCCGATGAAATCCCGTTTTGATGCTGTCTGGCCCATCGCTGGCTTTCTAGCAGCAGCCGGGATGGTCGCAGCTATCGCAGCGGGGACGATGCCCGAGAGCAATGCAAACCCCGCGCCACCGCCCGACCGCGTAATCATCAAGGACAACGGCGGCGGTCTCGTACAGGAGTTCATCCAGACCCGCGAGAAGTGGCGACAGGCTGGGACCAAGGTGGAGTTCCACGGTTCCTGCATGTCCGCTTGCACCCTGTTCCTCGACCTGGACCGCGTATGTGCCCGAGAGGGCGCAGAGTTCTGGTTCCATGCGCCGTTCCGCGAGCCAATGGACGGCGTTGTCGAATACCGCGACAGCGGCACCAACGCACTTCTCTCCGAGTACCCCGTCCACATTCGCAGCATGATCCGCTCCAACGGCGGGCTGACGGACAAGTGGCTGGTGCTCAAGGGAGACCTTGTGACGGAGTACGTCCCTGAATGCCAGTAATCCACCCCGACGAGGGCTATCTAAACGTCTCCACTGACGGAGGCAATCTGATCCTCAAAACGAAACTCGCGACGATCACCCTGGACGCCTCACGGTGGAAGGAGGTGGTCCTCGCTATCTATGAGGTCTGCCAATCAAGACACTCATCTTCGACATCGAAACGGACGGCCTCCTCGACCAACTGACGGTCGTCCACTCGCTTGTCATCAAGGACCCCGACACAGGGGAGGTGGGTAGCTACCACGACGACGACGAAGACGACGGGCTCATCATGCCCATCCATGCCGGGACCAAGAACGGTATCGAAGCTGGCGTCAAAAAGCTCCAAGAGGCCGACCTCATCATCGGCCACAACATCATCCGGTTCGACATCCCGGCGCTCCAGAAGGTCTACCCCTGGTTCAAACCGAAGGCCCACGTCCGCGACACCCTCACCATGTCCAACCTCGCCTACTCCGATATGTGGGCGACGGACAACAAGGTCGAGGCGAAGAAGCGGAAGAAGGGCGTCGAGTGGATACCGAAGCAGTTCTACGGTCGCCACAGCCTGGAAGCCTGGGGCTACCGCCTGGGGCTCTGGAAGGGCGACTATGGGAACGCCAAGAAGGCCGAAGGAAAGCTCAAGGGCCTCAAGGGCGACGAGCTTGTCCAGTACGTCTGGGGCACCTGGAGCCAGGAGATGCAGGACTACTGCGTCACCGACGTGGAGGTCACCGAGGCCACCTGGAGAAAGCTCTGTTCCGAGTTCGAGAAGTGGGGGCTCGACCCCCTGGACTTCCACCCCAAGCCGGGGATGGACGCCATTCAGATGGAGCACGACGTTGCCGAGATCATCTGGAGGCAGGAGCAACACGGCTTCCTGATCGACCAGGAGAAGGCCGGTTCACTGGTTGCCCACCTTGTAGGCCGCAGGGCCGAGATCGAGGAGGAGCTACAGGAGGTGTTCCCCCCGTGGTTCCGTAAGAAGGGCCGCGAGCGTCCAAAGAAGTCCCGCTCCGTCAAGATGACGGACTTCCCCGACATCACCGTGCGGCGCTTCTCCGAGAAGACCGGCAAGGAACTCAAGCCCTACGTCGGCCCACCTAAGTGCCACTACACGGGCGGCGAGGAGATCATCGGTACGGTCAAGGACGCGGACGGCAACCCCACCCGCATCACCCACGGCCAATACACCAAGGTCAAGCTGGCCCCCTTCAACCCCGGCAGCAGGGACGAGGTGGCCGACCGGCTCACCACCTACCGCAACTGGAAGCCCGTTGAGCTTACCGATGGGGGCGCACCCAAGGTCTCGGAAGAGGTCCTGGAGAAGCTCCCCTGGCCGGAAGCCAAGCTGGTGGCGGAATACTACACCGTCCAGAAGCGCCTCGGCCAAGTCTCCGAGGGCAACAAGGCGTGGCTCAAGAACATGCGCTCCGATGGTCGGCTCCCCGCAGGGGCCAACACCAATGGGGCCGTTACGGGCCGCATGACGCACTACGGTGTGGCGAACGTCCCCGGCATCTACGACAAGAGGACCGGCGAGAAGCTCCCCTACGGGAAGGAATGCCGCGAACTCTTCACGGCTCCCAAGGGACGCCGGATCGTCGGTTGTGATGCTGACGCCCTGGAGCTTCGCTGTCTGGCTGGCTACATGGCCCGCTGGGACAACGGTGCCTACATCGAGACGGTCCTCAACGGGGACAAGAAGCAGGGCACAGACATGCACTCCCAGAACGCTACGGCGCTGGGGATTATCCGAGATGCAGCAAAGACTTGGTTCTATGCCTTCATCTACGGCGCATGGTTCTTCACCCTCGGTGTCAACGCCGGTGCCACGGGCAGCAAGAACGCCATCATCAAGAAGGGCGAGGAGACGCAGAAGCGGTTCCTCAAGAAGCTCCCGGCGCTCGCCAAGCTGATCGACAGCGTACAGAAGCGGGGCAAGCAGAGGGGCTGGATCAAGGGACCTGACGGTCGCCGCATTCCGATCCGCAACCTCCACGCAGCACTCAACAGCCTCCTCCAGGGGGCTGGTTCGGTGTTCATGAAGCGCGCCCTGGTGATCCTGGACAAGCACCTACAGGAGCAGGGCTTTGTCCCCGGCGAACACTACGAGTTCGTAGCCAACATCCACGACGAGTTCCAGATCGAAGTTAAAGAGGAGATCGCTGACACAGTTGCCAAAGCCGCCGAGTGGTCAATCGCGGAAGCAGGACGCTTCTACGATTTCCGCTGCCCCCTTAGCGGTAGCGCGGACATTGGACTTAACTGGGCGGAAACGCACTAGCTCCCCCGGCTTCGTCTACGTCCTGACCTCCAGGGCCTACCCAGGTCTATGCAAGGTCGGCTCGTCCAAAAACCCCCTGAAAAGACTACAGGAGTTCAACATCCTAGACCCCTACAGGTCTTTCGCATTTCAAGACATCCGCTTCTTCATTCGTGGCTACCACGAGGTCGAGCGGATCATCCACGAGGTCCTGGACGACAGGCGGCTCGAAGGCGAATGGTTCGACACCAGCGCCCAGAGCGTCTCCTACGTCCTGTCTCGTATCCACCGTGTAACAACCTGGAAAGGAAACACCATATGAGCACTCGAAACGCTGTACGCACCCGCGCACTCGTGACCTTCCTCACCGCGATCCCGCTGTGGCTCGCCGGTCTCATCCTCGTCGCCGCCCGAAACACCTTCGGCTGGGCCGAGTTCTTCGTGAACCGTGCCGCCCAGTGGACGGTCCAGACGGAGGAGGGCACCCTCTTCTATCCCGACCACGCCGCCGTGAACGAGACCCTCACCGAGCGTATCCTGGACGGTGCCGACGCACTTCATGGCTAAGCGCAAGCGCACTCGGCTACTGATCGACGGTGACCACATCGTGTTCGCCGCCGCCGCAGCGGTAGAGGAGGTGATCGACTGGCCCGAGCCACATGACATCTCCACCGTCTGGGCGGATCGCGCGGCAGCGTGTGAAGCCGTCGAGAAGTACGTCGAAAGGATGGTGGAGGAGTTCGACGCCGATGAGGTTCTCTTCGCCGTGTCCAACTCTTCCACCACCTTCCGGCACGACATCTACCCCGACTACAAGGGGAACCGCCCCGCCTCTGGCCGACCGATCATCCTCCGCTGGCTCCGCAGGTGGGCCGTCGAGAACATGGACGGGAAGGCAATCGAGAACCTGGAGGCCGACGACGTGATTGGCATTTCCGCCACCCACCCGAAGTGGAAGAAGTGGCGGCAGGTCATCATCACCGAGGACAAGGACCTCCAGACGATCCCCGGCGAGGTATTCTTCCCGAAGTCCGACGAGCTTCTCAAGGTCTCTCCCGACGAGGCCGAGCTTCACTTCTACTGTCAAGCCCTGGCGGGCGACGTGGTGGACAACTTCCCCGGTTGCCCCGGCATCGGGATGCAGGGCGCGCAGGAACTCCTGGGCGGTGAGGAGCCCGTGGGAATTGAGCCCTACGAGCACACCTTCAAGAGAGGCCCGCGCAAGGGCAAGACCGAGACCCGCTGGAAGAAGACCCCGATGGACACCTACTGGGATGCCATCGTGAGCCACTACGAGCGCAACGACCTCACCGAGGAAGACGCGATCCTCCAGGCGCGGCTCGCCTACATCCTGCAATTCGAGAACTACGACTTCAAGAAAGGAGAAGTGAAACTTTGGGAGCCGACTTGAGGGACTATTCCCCCTGCAACTGCCTACTGGCACGGGGGGAATGCCCGACATCATGTGAAAACAAAGTGGAGGTGGCGAGGGACGTTACCGGCTCCAAGGCCGACCTCCTGATCCTAGACGAGATCGAACCCATCAAGTCCGATGGAGGCTCGACCGACTACTACCAGCTTCCACCCGACGCGACCGAGCTACAGGACCTGATCGAGGCGAAGAACATGAACTTCGCGGTCGGCAACATCTTCAAGGCGTGCTTCCGCCTGGGCGAGAAGGAGGGCAACGACCCCCTCTACGACATCCGCAAGATCAAGTGGTTCGCCATCCGAGAGGAGAAGAGGCTGACACGCGGATGAATTACTCACCACTTAATAGAGCCCCCGGTCTTACTCGATGACTACGCGAGTGAAGATAAAGAGCGACCGAGCACCCGAGGTTGACGACTTCATGATCGACTACCTCGAAGAGAAATTCCCCAATGCCCTGCCCAATGAGGACATGGCCAATGAGAGGGAGATGCTTCTTCGCCTTGGCTCCCGACGTGTCGTGGACCACCTCAAGTCCCTCAAGCGACGACAAGAACGCAAAGGAGAACGATAGAGTGTGCCCACCTAGCCCACCCAAAATTGAGAACAAGGCCCCCGCGCCAGCACCAGCCCCCGCATCACAGCGACCCCCTGTCTACGGAACCAATGAGCAGCCCGAGAGCCGCCGCCGTGGCCGAGGCCGTCTCCGCGTGAGGCGCAGTGCCCCTTCGGCAGCGACCGGACGGTCCAGCGCGGGCACCAACGTACCAAGGTAAACATTGAAACAAGGAACGGCTGCCAAGCGGTATTCCGCCCTCACAGGGTCACGGGACCAGTTCCTTCAACGCGCACGAGACGCCGCGAAGGTTACTATCCCGACCCTGATGCCCGAGGACGGCCATAGCGGAAGCAGCGAATTTGAAACCCCCCAACAGTCGATTGGCTCCAGGGGCGTCAGGACGATCTCATCGAAGCTCCTCCTCGCGCTCTACCCGCCGAACGCACCGTGCTTCAAGTACCAGATTGATGACTTCACCATCGACCAGCTTTCCGAGCAGCAGGGTACACGCGGTGAGTTTGACGAGGCACTCGACCGGCGCGCACGGGCCGTCAAGACGGAGATGGAAAACTCCAAGTTCCGGCCCCTTGCGTTTGAGAGCGTTAGGCAGCTTGTCGTTTCCGGCAACTACCTCCTGTACGTTCCCACCGATCCCAAGGCGATCCCACGCGGCTACCGACTGGATAGCTACGTCATTGCCAGAGACCCCACCGGCACCCTGCTAGAAGGCGTCATCAAAGAGAAGATCGCCTACACCGCACTGCCCGAGGAGGTCCAAGAGGCAATTAAGACCTCGGACAATTACGCCGGGAAGGACATCAAGGACGAAGACAAGTTCGACCTCTACACCCACTTCTTCCTCAACGAAAACGGGAAGATCGAGGAGTACCAGCAGGTTGAGGATACGGTCGTTAAGGGCTCCGAGGGCACCCACCGCCCCGAGCTTAACCCCTACGTCCCCCTCCGCTTCACTTCGCTGGAGAACGAGGACTACGGGCGCGGCCTGATCGAGGAGTTCATTGGCGACCTACTGTCGCTCGAAGGTCTCATGGAGGCCGTCCTCGAAGGGGCAGCAGCAAGCTCCCGTCTCATCTTCCTCGTCAACCCCAATGGCAGCGTGTCTGTCCAGGAGTTGGAAGAGGCCGAGAACGGCGCGTTTGTCGAAGGCCAGCCCGAAGAGGTCAGAGCCCTCCAGGTAGAGAAGCAAGCCGACCTCCAGGTTGCGCTGCAAATGATCCAGGACATCACACAGCGGCTGTCCCTGGCCTTCATGATGCACCAGTCTGTCCAGCGGAACGCCGAGCGCGTCACCGCCGAGGAGATCAGGCGTCTCACCGAGGAACTGGATGATGCCCTGGGTGGCGTCTATTCGCTCCTGGCTATCGAGTTCCAGCTACCAGTCGTGCGCCTCTACGAGAAGCGCATGGAGAGGGCCAAGCGCGTCCCCGCCCTACCGAAGGAAGCGGACGTTAAGCCCGTCATCGTCACCGGCATTGAGGCCCTTGGCCGAGCCCACTCGCTCGCGTCCCTGGACAACCTCATCGGCACGGCGGCGCAGTACCTCCCGCCCGAGCAGATCGCAGAGACGATCAACCTGCCCGAGTATTTCAAGCAGCGAGCAGCGGCGCTCAACATCGACGCCCGCCACCTCGTCATCAATCAGGAGCAGCAGGGCCAGCAAGGCCAGCAGCAGCAGATGATGCAGATGCTCCAGGAGATGCTCCCCCAGCTTATCCAGCAGGGCGGCGGCATGGCCAAGGAGGGAATGAAGCAACAGGCAGAAACAGAGAGAGCAGCACAGCAAGAAGCATGAGCGACGAACAGAGCACTCCCGTCGAGCAGACGGAAGAGACCCCTAAGGTGACGAAGCGCAAGCGGTCCACCAAGCCGAAGAAGGCTGCACCGAAGCGCGGCAAGGTCACCAGCGAGAACAAGCGCATCAAGGTCATCAGCTACTAATGGCTGACCACATCACGTTCACATCCGAAGGCACCCCGAAAGAGGGTCCCAACGACGCCGAGATGGCCAAGACCTTTGACGGCGAAGAGACCGCCTCCGACGAGCAGTCCCAGGGCGACGGACAAGAGCAGCAGGGAGACCAGCAGCAGCAGTCCGACGACACCGGCGACCGCCCCGAGTGGCTCCCCGAGAACTTCAAGAGCCCCGAAGACCTCGCCAAGTCCTATCAGGAGCAGCAGTCTGCCCTGACCAAGGCGCAGCAGGAGCTTGCCGAACTCAAGAAGAACGGCAAGGCCGACGACGCCGAGGATGGGGAGGATGGCGAGGACGCTGACGGCGACGACAAGTCCGACAAGGACGACAAGCCGAAGGCCAGCGAGATCACAGAGGAGGACCTCCAGGACTACACCAAGGAGCTTGCCGAGACCGGTGAGATTTCCGAGGAGAGCCGGGAGAAAATCCTGGAGATGTTCGACGTGCCCGAGTTCCTGGTGGACACCTACATCGAAGGTGCCAAGGCCATGAACGAGCGGCAGACCTCGACCATCCAGAACGCATTCGGCGGCGAGGAGCAGCAGACGGAAGTCCTCGAATGGGCTGGCAAGAACCTCTCCGACAAGGAGATGGAGACGGTCAACAAGCAGTTCGAGAGCGGCGACATGAACACCGTCCTGTTCGCCATCGACGCCCTCAAGGGCAAGTATGAGGCAGCGAACGGTAAGCCTCCGAGCAAGCGCCTCGGCGGCGAAGGTCAAGCCACTTCCGGCGACACCTACGGATCGTGGGACGAGGTGAGCCGCGACATGGACAACGAGAAGTACCATTCCGACCCGGCGTTCCGCGCCCAGGTCGAGAAGAAGCTCGCCAACTCCAAGAACCTTTAAGACAGCGTAAGACCCCGAGTTGAGGGAAGGGCCGGCCAGATCGGTCCCCTCCTCGGGGCCGCTCCCAAGGAGACACCATCCAGAACCCAACAACCATCACCATCCACTGTTCGGCCACGCCCGGTGGTCGTGAGCACACCGTCGCAGACATCCGCGACTGGCATGTGAACGACAACGGCTGGCGAGACATCGGCTACCACTTTGTCGGCTACCTGGACGGCACCATCGAAGAGGGCCGACCCCTCTCCCAAGAAGGCGCTGGCGTCTACGGACACAACCGCGACAACATCCATATCTGCTACGTTGGCGGCGTGGATGCTAACGACGTGAACATCGCGCAGGACACCCGCACAGAGGCCCAGGTCAGTTCCATCCGTGGGCTACTCCAGGACCTCACCGAGCGTTTCCCGAGCATCGTGCGGATCGCGGGCCATAACGAGTTCGACCCCGGCAAGGCGTGTCCCTCGTTCGACGTACCCAGCGACACCTTCGGGAACATCGACGGCTTCACCAATGGCCGAAGAACGTAGAAGCAAGCGTAGGACCTCGAAGGTCTGGCTGGCTATCAACATGGTCCTCGTCTGGATCGCCATTTACCTGTCCATCTGGACCGACCAAGCCACCACAGTTGTGGCTTCCGGGTTCGGCCTCGTGGGCACCCTGTATGGCGTCTACACCGGGATCGGCCACCTAGATTACCGAAGGGTCCTCAACAAGATCACAGGAGGAAAACGCTAGATGCTACCAGCAATTCTATTGCGGTTCCTACCCTATGGGATCGCCGTGATTGCCGCCCTCGGCGCGGTCTGGGCGATCTACGCCAAAGGGGTTTCCGACGAACGCAACGAGCGACAGGTCGAGACCCTACAAACAGAGATCGAGGTGCGGGACAGACGGATCGCCCGTGAGGCCGAGGCTAGGGCACAGGATGCCCAGCGCGCCGATGACGCCCAGGAGCGGCTCACCGCACTCAACAACCGTGTAGGAGGACTGACAAGCTATGTCGCCTCTCTGGAAGATAATCGCATGTGCCTTGACAGTGACGATACTGACGAGTTGCGCAAGCTCTGGGAGTAGGCTGGTCGAGGCCACCTATCCCGAAATCCCCTCGGACATCCGAACGTGCTTCAAAGAGGCCGTCCCGGCACCGCCCGATGGAGAACTGACGAGAGCCGACGTGATCCACCTGATCGCGGCCCTCAAGCAATCCGAGGCAGAGAAGTCGGAATGCGGTCAACGCCTGATCGCCTTCTACGACAGCCTCGCAGACTGACATGGCTGTGGTCCCTGCAATGCAAACCACGGCCCTCTTATCCCAGGATGCCTGCGTGAACACTGATCGCTGCTTTAACGGTCCTGGAGGCGCGTAGCTCAACTGGTAGAGCACCCCACCGATAATGGGGAGGTTGTAGGTTCAAGTCCTGCCGCGCCGACCAACGTGCCTATCAAAAAGCAAAACTGATAGGCAATTCCTTGTCTGGAAAAGGGAAGATCACACCCCTCCTTAGGGGGTGACCCCACCGTAAGATGACAACGTGAAATACCTGACCCTTCTACTACTGGATGCGTCCAGTGGCCGGAGGACAATCTCGTTGTTTCTGATGTCTGACTACGGAGAACAAGAAACCACAACCCAGACAACAGGATTATACACATGCCAGACTTTTTGGTTTCCCGCTCCGGTCAGATCAATGCCGAGGGCGGCGACCGCGAACTCTTCCTCAAGGTGTTCGGCGGCGAAGTAATGACGGCGTTCCGCCGCAAGACCGCGTTCGCAGAGCGCCATCGTGTGCGTCAGATCGCCCACGGTAAGTCGGCCCAGTTCCCGGCAACTGGCCGCATCGGTACTCGGAACCACACCCCCGGCACGAAGATCGACGGCCAGTCCGTCAACCACAACGAGCAGGTCATCACCATTGACGACAAGCTCATTGCGGATGTCTTCATCGCGGACGTGGACGAGGCCATGAACCACTACGACGTGCGTTCGGAATACTCGTTCCAGTGTGGTGAGGCGCTTGCGCAACACTACGACAAGAACGTCGCTCGCGTTGGCGTACAGGCCGCGCGTTCGGAGAACCCCGTTGACGATCTCCCCGGTGGCTCGACCATCGTAGCCGCCGACGTGGACAGCGACAGCGATGTCCTGGGTGAGGCACTGTTCTCGGCCCAGCAGAACTTCGATGAGAAGGACGTTCCCGAGAACGACCGCTTCGCCTTTGTGAAGCCCGCGCAGTTCTACTCGCTGGCGCAGAACAAGACGTACATCAACCGCGACTACGACGGCGCTGGTTCGATCTCCAAGGGCACCATCTACACCGTGGGTGGCCTCCCGATCATCAAGACGAACAACCTTGCTGATGAGGACGATACCTCCAACGACGACATCCATGAGAAGTACCGCGACGACTTCTCGGGCGTGACCGCACTGGTCATGAACCGACAGGCAGTTGGCACGGTCAAGCTCATGGACCTCGGTGTCGAGATGGAATACCAGATGCCTTACCAGGGCACGCTCATCGTGGCGAAGTACCTGGTCGGCCACGGCGTTCTCCGTCCCGACTGCGCGGTTGAAATCCGCCCGGACGAACTCGCTTAATCACTAGCGAGTAGGTCCACGCACGACCTCTTTAGGGGCGCTCCCGGTTAACTCTGGGGGCGTCCCTTTTTTTCATCATCATTCACCCAGGAGGAACCAATCGAGTTCAATCCAGACGCCCTCATGCCCACTACGGAGCGAGAGGCGATCAACACCATGCTGTCGGCCATCGGTGAGACGCCGGTATCCTCGCTGGAGGACGACATCAATGTCGATGCCGCTATCGCCAGGAACATCCTGCGAACCACCAGCCGACAGGTCCAGACCCGAGGGCTCAACTCGAACACCGAGAAGGGCTACCGGATCACACCAAATTCAACGGGCGAGATCGTTCTCCCCGGCAACGTGATCGAAGCAGACGAGATAAAGCCCACGACCAACACCGAGCGTGACCTCGTGGTGCGCGGCAAGCGCCTCTATGACCGGCGCGGCCACACCTACAACATCGGGGAGCCTGTCTACGTGGACATGATCCTCAACATGCCCTTCGAGCACCTCCCAGAGGCCACCCGCCACTACATCACGATCCGCGCGGCGCGCATCTTCCATGATCGCGTGATGGGCGACGAGGCCACCCATATGTTCACCAAGGATGACGAGATGGAAGCTCGCTCCGCGTTCCGCCAGTCCGAGATCAGGACCAAGGGCGCGAACCTCCTACGCAACCGCCACGCCGCAGCGATCCTTCGCCGCCGCAATGGTCGCCCCTTGAGGGTCTCCTCGGGCCGCTAAGATGGCAAGCATCAGCAGCAGCATTGCGAACCTCATCAATGGGGTCTCGCAACAGTCTCCCAGCCTCCGCCTAGCCACCCAGTGCGACGAACAGATCAACGCCTACTCGACGGTAGTTGAGGGTCTCAAGAAGAGGCCCCCGAGGATTTACGTTGGCTCGATCCAGCAGGACGTTGGCGACAGCGCATTCACCCACTTCATCAACCGGGACACCGAGGAGCGTTACTACACGGTAATCGCTGACGGTGACCTCCGCGTGTTCGATGCCAACACCGGCGACGAGCGCACGGTCAACTTCCCCGATGGTAAGGCATACCTTTCCAACAGCAACCCCCGGCATGGCTTCCGAGCCGTCACCGTGGCCGACTTCACGTTCATCACCAACAAGTCGGTCGTGACCGGGCTCGACCCCAACGAGACGGAACCGAGCCGCCCCTTTGAGGCCATCGTGCCTGTCAAGGCGGGCAACTACGGGCGCTGGTATCGCATCTTCGTCAATGACGTGGAGGTCGCGGGCTACCGCCCAGGCGACGGCGTGGGGACAGACCCCGAGACCGACGTTGACACCATCGACACCACCAACATCGCCAAGGCGCTGGCAGAGGGCGCAGACGGGGTGAACTTCCCTACCTCCCATACAGCCGAGTTCGGGAACAACCTGGAGGACAACCTCCCCAGCGGCTTCTCATGGACCCGGTACGAGGATGTCCTCTACATCACCGGCAACTCGGACTTCACCATCCGAACCGAGGACGGCTTCGCGCAGCAGTCCATGTACGCGCTCAAGGACGAGACGCAGAACTTCTCCCGGCTTCCCCCGAGCGGACCAGACGGCTTCGTCATCAAGGTCTTCGGGAGCCAGGAGAACGACATGGACCACTACTTCGTCCGGTTCAACGGCAAGGTGTGGCGCGAGTGCCCCGAACCTGGGGTGCGAACGACGCTCCTCCCATCGACCATGCCGCACACCCTCATCTCCGAGGCAGACGGCACGTTCACCTTCAAGTCCCAGGAGTGGGACACGAGGGTATCGGGCGACGAAGAGATCGTTCCCCCGCCGAGCTTCATCGGCAGGACCATCTCCGACGTGACCTTCCATAAGAACCGCCTGGGCTTCCTGTCCGACGAGACGTTCATCGCCTCCAGGGCAGGGGACTTCTTCAACTTCTGGAGGACGACGGCCCTACAAATCCTGGACGATGACCCCATCGACGTGGACACCACCCACGACAAGGTGTCGATCCTCAACTTCGCGGTTCCCTGGGCAAACGACCTGTTCCTCTTCTCGGACCAGACGCAGTTCGCCCTGGAGGCCGACAACCTCCTATCACCCAGGACGGTCTCCATCGACCCCACAACGGAGTTCGAGAGTTCCACCACGGCCAAGCCCGTGTCGTCGGGGCGCTACATCTACTTCGCCGCCGACCGTGGCGACCATTCGTCCTTCCACGAGTATTTCCTGATGGACGACATGGCTGGCACCTACGACACCAACGACATCACCGGGCACGCCCCGTCGTATGTCCCCACGGGTATCTTCAAGGTCACCACCTCCGCGTCCGAGAGCGTCCTAGCGGCGGTCTCCAGCGAGGAGCCTCGGACCATCTACATCTACGTCTACTACTGGGACGACCGGCAGAAGCTACAGTCCTCCTGGAGCAAGTGGGAGATCGAGGAGGGATCAACGATCCTCAACGTGGACATCGTGAACTCCGAGATGTTCATGCTGGTTCGCTACGAGGACGGCCAGACTGCCCTCGAACGCATTCCCATCGACCCGGCCTACACCGACCCCGAAGGCGAATACGCCACCCTCCTGGACCGCAGGGTCCACAGCGACGACCTCGGCTCTGTCAGCTATGACGAGGAGGAGGATACTTCGACCTTCACGCTTCCCTACGAGGCTGATGAGATCGAGGTGGCCTCGGCTGATGGGCGGCATGTGTTCGTTGAGGACGTGAGCGGCGACCAAGTGACGGTTCGCGGCGACCTCACCGATACCGACTTCTGGGCGGGCGTCCCCTACGAGATGCTCTACCGCTTCTCCGAGTTCTTCATTCGTGAGGAGGCTACGGGCGGCGGCATCACGATCCGCACAGGCGGGCGCATCCAGCTTCGCTACCTGACCCTGGTCTACAACGAGACGGCTCACTTCGAGGTCCATGTGACACCGAAGAACCGCAAGACGTACTCGTACCAGTTCACCGGGCGGCAGGACGGCGACAGCGCGAACGTCGAAGGCGAGATCGCCCTGTCCGATGGAGAGTTCCGCGTGCCCGTCATGAGCAACGCCAGGGGCACGGTGATCGAAGTCACCAACCGCAGCCCGTTCCCGTGCAAACTCGTATCGGGGGCGTGGACCGCCAACTACGTCAACCGCAACAGGAGCGTCTAATGGAGCTAGTCCGCAGAGCCACCCCAGAGGATGGCCGGGACATCGCTTCGCGCATCCGATCTGCCGACCGCAGGGAGGCCCTCGATTATGTCGGGGTGCCTCCCACGGTCCTCCTGCCGCTCGCGGCCAAGAAGGAGGGCACGATGGTCGGCCTGGATGCCGAGGGGGTACCCCAGGTCATGCTGGGCGTCGAGCCGGTCATCGGGACCCCGAACATGGGGATCGTATGGCTGGTCGCAACCAAGGAACTAGAGAACAACAGGAAGGCGCAGATGCGCTTCCTCCGAGCTTCCAGGGCAATCCTGGAGCGCCTCCAAGAGCAGTATCCCATCCTTGGGAACTACGTGGACGAGCGCAATGAACTCCACCTGAAATGGGTGAAGTGGCTGGGCTTCAAGATCATCAAGCGTGTCGAACGCTGGGGATGGAGGGGCAAGCCCTTCCTCCAGATCATCCGAACAAGAGAGACGATATAACGAATGTGCATTCCAGTCGCCGCGCTAAGCCTAGTAGCGGGGATCGCCCAGGGCGTGGTCGGTTACATGGGGCAGATGTCCCAGTACGAGCACCAACAGGCCCAATTCGAGGCGAACCGCGAGGCTTCACAGCGCGCAGCAGTCAATCAATACGCATCACAACAGCTTCGCATCCAGCAGGAAGGCGAGGCCGCAGCACAGACGACGCAGGACGTGGCCCTGGAGGGTCAGGCCGCTCGATCCACGGCAAGAACAGCCGCAGGGGAGGCGGGCGTTTCCGGCCTGTCTGTCAATGCGCTCCTCCAGGACCTATCCGCGCAGGAAGGCCGCTACGGCGCTTCGGTCGGCAGGAACCTGGAGATTTCACAGGACTACATGAGGGGCGAGATGGACGCCACGCAGGATCAGGCAATCGCCCGGATCAACTCTGTGCCCCAGCCGAGTAAACCCGGCTTCGGCGCGACCCTCGTCAACATCTTCTCCAGCGGCGTGAACGCCTACGCACAGCAGCAGAGGTTTAATCAATGAGCAGACGGCAAGGTAGTCGGGTCCAAGCGCCCGACCTTCGCCCCCGGCAGGACATCCAGCCAGCCCCGCTACAGTCGGACACCTTCCGGGGTGCGCCGAGGGTAGCCAACCCAGGGCAGAACTACTTCGCCCTGGCGGAGGCCCTGGGCGGCTTCTCCAAGTCCCTGTCGAACCTGTCCGCCGTACAGCAGCAGGAGGAGCAGGACACCACGGGGCTCCAGAACGAGTTCTCCAGGCTAACCAGCGCCCAGCAGCGCGACGTGGCCAGGACGGGGCGTCTCCCCGATGGCAGGGTCATCTACGACGCAGCCCCGGCGCTCATGAAAGCAGCCGGTCGGGCCGACGCCATCGACTTCGCCCGCGAGCTTCGCGACGAGATGCAGAACGACTTCAACTGGGAGAGTGGGGACATCGACGCCCACCTCACCCAGCGCCAGAACGAGTATCTGGAGCAGAGTGGGATCACCGACGAGATGGCCCAGAGGGGCTTCTTCGAGGAAATGTCCCGCGTTCGCGGCTGGGCGGAGAACCGCCAGGAAGAGTTCCACGGCGAGCGCACCGCAGAGGTGCAGGACGACGTGGCCTTCAAGAACCTCGAAGGGGATGTCTACCGTCTCCTGGAGGAGGACTACAGCCCTGATGAGTTCCCCCGGCAAGTCCGCGGTCTTTACAAGGACCTCGGCCAGGAGGGCACACTCGGCATGGGCTACGACAAGCTCGACCGCTGGGTAATGTCTCTGGCCGGTGCAATCGCAGACGAGCACCCCGAGCACGCCATCGCTCTCATCGACACTCCGAGGGAAGGGGCCGGTCCAGCATCGGACCCGCTGTCCTCCAAGATCACCCATCGTGGCGAAGCCGACCGCATCCGCGAGAGGGCCACCAAGGTGATCGGTGCGAACGAGCTGGAGCACGGCATGAACGAGGTGTTCCGCAACAACATCCGCCGAGTGGTCGAGGACGGGGACTATTCCCGCTTCGAGGACACGGTGATCGAAAGCGAGACCACGGGGGACACCCACGAGGTCACCGCCGATGAGCAGCGGGAGCACTTCCAGCGCAACATCATGCAATGGGGCCAGAGCCTCCAGGAACAGGAGCGGGTTTCCCAGCGTGTAGTGGACACCGAGACGATGCACGTCCTCATGAACATGGGGATGGACCATCCGGCCATCAAAGAGGAACTCGACGGGATCGAGACGCGCTTCGGCGTGGACGCCCTCCAGGACGAGGGCCGCATGGAAGACATCACCAACCGAGTGGACCGCTGGCGTTCGATGAAGGAGACATACCGTACCTACGTCTCCAGCCAGCTTTCCGAGGACACCAACAGCTTCCTCGGCACGGTTGACGCCCTGATCCGCACCCGAGGCATGGACACCCCGCGCGCCGTCGAGATGGCACAGCGAGCATTCGACCCCGGTGATCGCGGCATGAGGCGCAGCTTCGGTAGTCGCATGTCCTCCATTGATGAGGCCATCGACACCCACATGGACAAGCGTTCGCGAGCCCTGGGCTTCCTCTGGAAGCGGGGTGATGCACCGTCGCAGTCCGAAGACTTCGCCATCGGCACCGCACGGGCAGCAGTCCAGCGTGATGCTGAAATCCTCTACTCCACCGGCGAATACACCGAGGACCGCGCTATCGAGATCGCCGCCGAGAACTACTCGTCCACGGTGCCCCACTTCCGGGGATCGTACATCGTGGGCCTTGAGCAGTACCCGAGGCACGAGCGTTGGCAGGACGGTCTCAACAGCATCATGGGCAAGTTCGAGGAGCAGTTCCTCCCGTCCGACGATGATGAACAGGAGGCTACCGTCCGTCACTACGGCGGCGGCACCTTGGTCGTCACCGACATGGATGGGCAGGTTCTCCTCAACGAGAACGGACAGGCCATGACCACCGACATCAACGAAGTGAACCAGGAAGCCGCACGGCTTATCCGGGAGGGCGACAGCGAAGCCATTCGCGATGCTACCGACCGGCAGCGCCGCCGACAGCGCCAGCAGCCCTCACGGGAGGACGACGGAAGGCCCGACGCCTTCACCCCGTCCGTCAGGCCGCAACAGACGCGGCGCGGTATCCACCAGCAACGATAGGAAAACATGAGCCAATCAAGAGAACTGCGTGACGCCATTCTGGAGGTCTCGCAAGAGAACAGTTGGGACCCCGAGGACATTGCCACGGTGATGTCCTACGAAACAGCCGGGACGTTTGACCCCTGGCAACCCGGCCCCCGCACACAGTGGGGCCAGCACCGGGGACTGATCCAGTGGGGCGAGCCCCAGGCGGAGAAGTACGGTGTCAGCCAGGACACCCCTGTTCGAGATCAGGTCCGAGCGGCGGGGCAGTATCTCCTGGACAACGGCGTGGAACCCGGCGACGGCATCCTCCGCATCTACGCGGCGATCAATGCCGGTGACGCCAACAAGTTCAACGCTTCTGACGAAGACAATGGCGGCGCTCCAGGCACCGTGCGCGACAAGGTGAACTTCCAGATGGATGAACACCGGGAGAACGCACGGGCGCTCCTGGGCGACACCTCCACAGGCACCGTGTCGCACCCAGGCGGGGCTGACGCCGAGCCGCTCGAACAGCAGCGACCCATTCCACAGTTCGAGGGCGGGGAGGGCACCTCTCTCCACCGCCAGAACCGCATGGAGCCGATGACCTTCGAGCCTATGACGGCTGACGAGATGCCGGATCGCAAGGACGACCCCGGCTCGATCCAGTTGTGGAAGGACGCCTTCACCACGCAGAGCACCATCGCGGCCATCAACCGGCACCGCCCAGAGATGACCTTGGACCCCGAGTTCGAGCTTACCGAGGGCAAGGTCCAGGAACTCCTTGGTGACGACCTGGACCCACAGCGATACGCCGAGTGGTTCTCCAGGGCACGCTCCGAGGAGCACGCCCGGTCCATCCGCGAAGCTGCCCTCAAGAATGAGGAACGCGAGACGCGCCTTGCCGAGGCTGGCTGGAGCGGCGCTGCCCGTCGTATGGCGGCAGAGTTGCTCGACCCGGTTGCCCTGGGTGCCGAAGCTCTGACCCTCGGTGCCGCAGCCCCGTTCATTCGGACGGCCTCGGCCTCCCGCGCCGTGCGCGCCGGTCACTCCGCCCTCCTGGGTGGCACGGCTGGCGTAGCCGGTACGGCAGCAACGGTCCCCATCGTCCCCGAGCGGGATGGCTGGGACGTGCTGGCCGGTGGCGTCTTCGGCGCTGGCTTTGGTGCCGCAGTGGGCGCGCTCACCCGCAACCCTGCGATGCAGGACGTTGGGGCAGAGATGTCCCGGATGCAGCGTACCCTACTGGACAACATGGACAGCCCCGGAAGCACCGTGGGCGCGGCCCGCACACCGGCTATGGAGCGCCTCTTGAACGAGGAGCTTGCGCAGATCGGTGACAGCGAGGTCCCCAAGGCAATGTGGGGCAATCTCCGCTTCGACAACATGGGCATCATCATGCGTTCCAAGAACCCCGTTACGAGGCTCCTGGGACAGCCACTCGCCAAGGACGCGGCCACACCCGGCCCGATGACGGCCAGTGAGGACACGCTCCGCTTCTTCGACGCCTGGACCGGCGACTACTTCCGGTCCTGGACGCCAGCGCAGAGGGCCTTCCTAGAGGACGCCAACATCAAGCCCTGGCAGTACCGGAAGAAGCGGGAGGCCACCACCGAGTTCCACGAGGAGATCGGCCGGTACGTCCGCGACGAGAACCCGGCAGACGGTCGGTACAGCCCACACGTCATGAAGGTCGGGAACAAGATCAGGTCTCTCCAGGACCATATCCGCAAGATCGCCCAGAACCCCCGCATGATGGAGGGGCTGGACGCACGCGCGGTGGCTGGGTTCGAGGAGCTTGCCGACAACCCGAACTACATGATGAGGGTCTTCGACAGCAACAAGGTCCATACCGCCCGCAACGTGTACGGCGACGAGGGTCTCCAGGAGGCCGTGTTCGCTGGCATGAGGGCGGCACGCCCTGATGTTGAAGAGGTAATCCAGCGCAAGGCCGCAGCGGGTTTCGCCCGTGCGATCACCAACAACTCCATCGGCCTCCACCACCTGGAGGGCATGGCCGCGAACCGGCTTTCCTCCAACGACATCGAAGACATCGCTGACATCCTCCGCACCTACGGCGGCATGTCGGAGAACGAGGCAGCTTCCATTCTCTCCTCCTACAGCAAGAAGACCGACACGGGGCGCACCGCAAGGGGCCGCTCCAGGGTCCTCATGAAGGAGAACACCGAGGTGTCTCTCCGCAGGAGGGACGGCACGGGCGTGGACAAGGTGACGCTCCAGGACCTCCTCCTGGTCAACGACGCAAACTACCTCTTCGGGCGCTACGCGCGCCAGATGGCCGGTAGGATCGCGATGGCCCGCTACAGGGTGGAAGACCCCAGGACGAAGGAGGTCCTCGTTGACGGCATCACCAACGATGCAGAGTTCACCTCCAACGTGCTCAACCCGATCCTCAAGTCCGCAGCGGACAGGGGATTGAGTGACCGCGTGGCGCAGAGCGAGGCCGACCGCATGGCCTTCATGTATAACTGGATCGTCGGACGGCCCACGCACCGCATGGACAACAGCCAGTGGGGTGACTTCCTCCGCGTGATGGAGAAGTTCAACTACAACCGCATCATGAACCAAGCTGGCTTCGCCCAGATACCGGACTTGGCTGGCATCATGGGGGCTTCCGGCTGGAAGGCAATGCTTTCCCAGATGCCCGCAATGCGCCGCGCCGTGGACGAGGCTGGCGACTGGTCCCTCCAGAACGGTCTCGCAAGGGACCTCGAAGAGGGTATCGCCGTTGGCTTGGACCGGCTCACGCGCAACGACTACATGCGCATGGACGACATGAGCGGGAGCCCGTTCAACACCGACCGTGGCAGCAAGATGAACGACGCCGAGAACGTCCTCAACTCGTGGTCCAGAATGACTTCGGACCTGTCGGGGATGAACGTGGTGAACGTCGGAATGCAGCGATGGATGGCCAACTCTATGGTCCAGCGGTTCGTTGACATGGCCAATGGCGGCAGGAGGCTAACCGAGCGCCGCCTTCGGAGCTACGGTATCAGCGAGGAGATGACACAGCGCATCTTCCGACAACTCCGCGACCCCGACAACGTGACCACCGAGAAGGGCGTCCTGACCGGCAACAAGGTCAAGAGGATGCACTTCGAGAGGTGGCAGGACCCCGAGGCCCGAGAGGCTTTCAAGTCCGCGATCTACCGCGCGACCAGACAGGCCGTGCAGCAGAACGACATCGGCATGGTTGCCCAGTGGATGAGCCACCCGATGGGACGCATCTTCATGCAGTTCCGAAGCTTCATCTTCGGTGCCTTCACCAACAACCTGATGCACAACGTCCACCTTGCGAAGGGTGGCGACATCGGGGCCATGACGTTCTTCCTCTTCTCCTCCATGCTGGGTGGTCTTTCCTACGCAGTGCGGACGAAGATCGCCGCGATTGGCCGGGAGGATGCCGACGAGTACCTCGAAGAGAGGCTCGATCCGATGACCGTTGGCCTCGCCTCGTTCGAGAGGTCGGGCTATTCGTCTGTCCTTCCGATGCTCTTTGACACCACCATCCTGGGCAGAGGGACAGGTCAGAACTGGTTCGACTTCCGTACCACGGGACAGGCCACAGACCTCATCTTCGGCAACCCGACCGCAGACGCAGCACAGAGCGCAGTCAACTTCCTGGATGCGATTGCCCACCCCCTGTTGAACGAACGGGGGATGACCAAGCAGGAAATCCAGAGCCTCTTCCGCGTCCTACCATTCTCCAACGCCATCCCGATGGTCATGCTCATGAACACCCTCGCACGAGGGCGCGATGAGAGACCCCCGAGCGATGACTTCGAGGATGTCCAGGCGCTGGACGAGTAGACGCACACCCCGAGAGCCTCGCCCGATCCAGGGCGGGGCCTCCAATGAATAAGGAAACATGAGCAGCACCTATGAACTGTACCTCGGTGACGGGGAACAGACCGACTTCTCAATCCCGTTCTCGTTCCTAAGCGAGGACTACATCGTTGTCTCCGTAGACGGCGATGAGGTGGCCTTCGAGTTCATCCAGCCGAACACGGCCAGGGTCTCACCGGCACCAGACGACGGGGCACAGGTCAGGGTCTTCCGGCGCACCGAGCGCGACACCCTGATCGCAGAAATCCCCTCCGCAGGAGCCATCCGAGGCTCCGACATCAACCTCCAGTCCCGACAGGCCCTCGACGTTACATCCGAGGCGTTCGACGCGCTCGACGCCACGCTGGCAGAGGACACCGATGGAAACCTCGACGCCACCGATCGGCGCATCGTGAACGTCGCTGATCCTATTGACGATGAAGACGTGGTGACCCGCCAATGGGCCGAGACGGCGATGTCGTCCGAGCTTGCCCAAGCGATCACAGCCAGGACCGGCGCAGAGATTGCCGAGAGCGAGGCCGAGGACACCGCAGACCTCGTGAATGCCTACCGCAGTGACGTGTACGGATGGCGTGAGGACACCGAGGAAGCACGAGCCACCACCCTCAACTACCGGAACACCACCGAGGGCTTCCGCGACGATACCCTCCAGGCCCGTGATGACACCTACGACGCACGGGACGAGGCACAGTCTGCCCGAGACACCACCAACGGCTACCGTCTCAACGCGCAGAACAGCATGGACACCGCAGCCGAGCATCGAGACGACGCTGGCGACTTCCGAGACGAAGCGGAGGCGTTCCGAAACACGACGCTGACATACCGCAATCAGGCGGAGGGCTTCCGCGACGAGGCCCAGACCGCAGCCCAGGCACTCGGCGCTGTCGAGATCAACGGCTCGGGCGAGGTGGTCTTCACGGTCAACGGCACAGCGGTCGCCAAGATCGACGCATCGGGGAACTTCCTCGTGGCGGGCGACATCGGCGTCCAGCAGAACATCTAAGGAGAAACGAATGGCAATTCCGAGTTCCGGCCCCATGTGGCTTTCGGAGGTCATGGATGAGTATGGGGCTTCCGGCCCGACGATGCTCACCGACCTCTACCGTGGGGCCGGGATCATCAAGGATAACGCACCCAACAACCAGGGCACCAACCACGCCGAGAGCGTCCCCACGAGCGGCCCACTGTCCATGTCGGACTTCTACGGGACCGAGCCGAAGTTCAGCTATCAAATTGGCGGGACCTGGAGCGATACTCTCAACGTCCTGTCTATGGCTGGTGACGACGCCATCTCCGACTGGACCCGCGAGGTCGAACTGACCTCCAGCTTCTTCATGGCGTATGACGGGTTCGGTGCCATCAGGGTCCCATCGGACGCCCAGGGCGTTCGCATCATCAACCGTGGCGACGTTCGCGCCGATGACGGGACGCTGTACCTCCAGCCCAACTCCGAGGCCACCGTTGAGAACCTCGGCGCGATCCGCGCTGCCGGGGGCGACGGCGGTACGGGAGGCACAGGGGGCCAAGGCGGTCCCGGCTGGGCGGACACGTCGTACACCGAGCGACAGCCTGAAAGCGGCTTTGAGTATACCGGCACAGAGCCCCTCTACGTCTACATGCTCCACGGCAGCGGATCGACATACGCCCACTGGGGCGATCCCTCCGGCTCACCGAGCCAGACCTACCCGAGCCACACCGACAGCTTCACCGGCACAGACGGCTGGACCTATTTCAGCGGCCCGCTGGTATCCGGCAACCTCTACGAGATCGCCCGCGATAGGTTCGTTGAGGATGGCTACGAGACGACCGGGGGCGACGGCGGTGCGGGCGGCTCTGGGGGCACCGGGCGATCAGTCGGAGTGAACCGTACCGATGGCTCCCCAGGGTCCGCAGGGTCCCCTGGTGGTGAGGAAGCTGGCGCTGGTGGCACTGGCGGCACGGGCGGCGATGGTGGCGACTGGGGTGAACCCGGTGGCGACGGCGAGACCGGCAGCACAGGCGCATCGGGAAGCGAAGGCTCTGGCTCCGCAGGATCAGCAGGGTCCGCAGGGTCCGACCCGAACTGGGCCATCTGGCTGGCTGATGGTGCCTCCATCACCTTCTCGACCGAAGGAACAATTCAAGGACGAAGGAACGACTAATGACACTCAACAAGCAATGGCGTGTGGTGAAGGCCCACGCCGACCCCTCCGAAGATGACCTCGTGGTTCTCGTGGAGTGGTCAATCGAGTTCACCGACGAGGAGAACTTCCCCGGCGTCACGACGCTTCACGGTGGGAAGTCCCCCGTGGACAAAGATGCTAACATCCACCTCGGCGATGATGGCCTGGAGGACGACCTCCTACAGTACGTCCAGGATTATATTGACCCCCTGATGTCGAGGCTGGAGCAGCACCACACCGAGATGCTGGAGGCGCGCTACAACGAGAAGCGTGCGTCCCACTCCGAGGACCTTCGGGACCTGGAGTCGCGGCGAGAGGTGATGTCCCCGCTGTCCCCCCGGCAGGTGCGACTTGCCCTGGCCTCCATCGAGATCACCGAGGGCGACGTGGACGATGCCCTGGACGACAACCCCGAGGGGCAGATCGAGTGGAAGCACGCCACGCAATTTGAACGGAACCACCCGCTGGTCCTCTCCCTGGCCGACGAGTTCGAGCTTCCCGCCGAGCAGGTCGATGACCTCTGGGAGTGGGCAGCGGACCTATAAGAAGAACAAGAAGAATGGAGACATGACCGACGAAACACCAAACGTCCCCCAGAGCCAGTACGAGCTATCCGCGTCCCTTATGAGGATCGAGGGTAAGCAGGACTTGATGCTCTGGAGGATCGACCAACAGGCCCTCAAACAGGCAGACCTCGAAAAGGAGGTCAACGATACCAAGGAGCGCGTCGTTCGCGTCGAGCACAAGGTCAATCGTTACGCCGCCTGGGTGGCCGGTGCGGTAGCCGCAGTGGGTGCCGTATGGATGCTCTTTCAGGAGGGCATCCGAGAGGCAGTAGGGAACCTCTGGAATGGCTAAGAAGACCACCGAGAAAACCCTAGACACCCTATTCGACGCCTTCGTGGATGCTCTCAAGGAGCGCCTGGACGATGGCGAAGCTACCGCAGCCGACCTCAATGTCGTGCGCCAGTTCCTCAAGGACAACGGCGTGGACTTCGTGCCCGAGGGCGACAGCAATGAGGAGCGCGAGAAACTCGCAGACCTCCTGCCGTTCAAGTCGGACGACGCTGCCGCAGCCTAAATCGGCCACAGGAGCCCGTCAGCGGCTCCCAACGCCTCCTCAAGTGTAACCAATCGTCAGAACCCCCTGGCGCGCGCTCTGCCCCCATAGGTGAGCCGCGCTGGGGGGTTTCTGCGTTTTAAGGGGACCCCCCTATCACCAAGCAACAACTACAGTCGAGTACGAGCCACACCCAAGTCAAAGACCCGCTCCTCGACTTCCGCAATTTCCTATGGCTGGTCTGGAACCATCTGGCTCTACCAGAGCCGACCCCAGTCCAGTACGACATGGCGCAGTTCCTACAGCATGGACCGCGCCGCCTCATCATTGAGGCATTCCGAGGCGTAGGGAAATCCTGGATCACCGTCGCATTCGTGGTCTGGCTTCTCTACTGCGATCCACAGACACGCATCATGGTCGTGTCGGCATCCAAGAGCCGCGCCGACAACTTCTCGACCTTCGCACTACGGCTCATCTACGAAATCCCCCAGCTACGCCACCTGGTGCCCAGGGGAGATCAGCGGACCTCGAAGATCGCTTTCGACGTGGGACCGGCCAGGGCCGACGACAGCCCCTCGGTCAAGTCCGTTGGGATCACCGGGCAGATCACCGGCTCGCGCGCCAACGTGATCGTAGCCGATGACATTGAGGTGGTCAGCAACTCCGCCACCAACACCATGCGGGAGCACATCCTGGAACTCGTCAAGGAGTTCGACGCCGTGCTCAAGCCGGGTGGCCGAGTGATCTACCTCGGGACGCCCCAGACGGAGCAGTCCCTCTACAACACCCTACCTCAACGCGGCTACGTCCTCCGCATCTGGCCCGCCCTGTATCCCGACGAGGATCAGGTGGGGAAGTACGGCACCCGCCTAGCCCCCAAGATCGCCCAGGAGCTACAGGACGATCCCAGCCTAGTGGGCAAGCCTACGGACCCCAAGCGGTTCGGCCTGGAGGACCTGGAGGAGCGCAAGCTCTCCTACGGTCGCACAGGGTTCGCCCTCCAGTTCATGCTCGACACGAGCCTATCGGACGCCGACCGACACCCGCTCCGCATCTCCGACCTCGTGGTCATGGACACCAACCCCAAGAAGGCTCCGACCGATGTCATCTGGGCATCCAGCCCCGACCTCACCATCGAGAACCTCCCCAACGTGGGGCTCGACGGAGACCGTTACTACCGGCCCATGTCGGTGGAGAACGAGTGGACAGAGTATACCGGGGCCATCATGGCCATTGACCCTGCCGGTCGAGGCTCTGACGAGACGGCCTACGTCGTCCTCAAGATGCTCCACGGGAGGCTCTACCTGACCGCCGCTGGCGGCATCAAGGGCGGCTACTCCGAGGACACCCTCGTGAAGCTCATGAAGATCGCAGAGCGCGAGGAGGTGAAGAAGGTGATTGTCGAGCCGAACTTCGGTGACGGCATGTTCGCCCAGCTTCTCCGCGCGGTCAGCTACAAGGTCTACCGAGTGGCTATCGAGGACAGCAAGTGGTCCCGGCAGCAGAAGGAGGCCAGGATCATCGACACCCTGGAGCCCGTGCTCAACGCCCACAGGCTCATCGTGAGCCCCAGCGTGATCGAGCAGGACTTCCGCAGCACCGAGGAGTATCCGACCGAGGAGCAGAACCGCTACCGCCTGTTCTACCAGATGACCAGGGTCACCAGGGAGCGCGGCTCGCTCGCCAAGGATGACCGCCTGGACGCCCTGGCTATGGGAGTGGGCTACTGGCTCGACTACCTGTCCAGGGACACCACCAAGGCCAAGTCGGACTACGAGGACCGCCAACTCAAGGAGGAACTCAAGCGGTGGAAGCGCAGCACGCACACCCTGGGAACTCCCGGTGGTGAACGACCGGCCCGACCGAAGCGGCGTGGTGGCTGGATGGGCAAGAACAGAGCCCTCCGCAGCCGGAAATCCCGTCGCTAAAAACCCTTTGAGATCAGTGGGATAAATTACTCACCACTATATAGAGGGAGCCTCTAAAGGTTAGGGGGTCTTAGGGGGTATCTCCTAGAGAGCTACAATGACCTCCCTGGGCTACCATTGTGTGGCTCTAGGGGGCTAGTGGGCCTCTGGGGTAGGGGATAGCACCTACCATGTAGGTATCCCCCCTCTACAGGGCCTCCCCCTGCCTCTCTGTATTCCCCAGGGCCTCTGCCGGTGATCCCGGTGGGGGCCGCTGTGGGAGCATCCCCGGATGTTTGACAGAAATTTGTGAGTGACCCCCTCGGAGAAGATGAACGCGCGGTTCCCCCGGTGGCCCCCCCCGGCTGGCTCAGGGTGGCAAGGGGGGCCGATCTGCTGGCCGCATGGGGCCAATTCCCACACATTCCGCCACATCTTGCGCTAACCCATTGAAAACACTGGGCTAACACGGGATATGCTGTCCCATTGGCGCATGATCTGGCCACGAGGAGAGCCACGAGGAGGAGCGCGGGGCCACATGGTCAGCCGTCTGTCTGGAGACTGGTGTTTTTTCCTATGAACAATCCATGCCTATCCGTTCAACGATTGTGAACATGGCAGCAGTGCTGACCTATTCCCGGCGTGGCTCACTGGGAAGCACTGGGGGAAGCACTGGGGGAAGCACGAGGAGCACGAGCACGAGACCGGCAAGCGATAGGGCAGGGCAGGGCAGGGCAGGGGGCAAATCACCTAGTCGCACTATGCGCCACACAAGGCCAGCACGGGCCAAATCACCATGCCAACGCTAGACCATTCCACACAATGCAGCATTCGGCACATCATTTTTATCCCAATGAAAACAACGGCTTATCACTTTCTTCCCAAAAAATCGCTACACTGGGATTGACCATTGCGCTTAGCGTGACCTATGTTCGGTTCAACATCGCAACACGGCAAGCCAGCCAACGAGGTTCTCGGGGCACCAAGGCAAGCCAAGCGATAGCAGAACGAGCCGCCAAGGTGGCCGCAAAAGCAAGAGACCGGCAAGGTCCAGTTCTTTGAAAATCGAATATGTACCGACGAAAGCGCGCAATGCGTCCCTGTGAAGGACAAGCGGGCGAAGTCAATCGGAAGCCATAGACCGGCCTTGGTAACGGTCACTGGGGGAAGATTGAGCCGCAAGTGAAACAGGGAAGACCGCAAAGCTCGAAATAGTCGGCCCGTCTAGACCTAGATGGCGGGAGCTACCGTGTAGCGTTGACAATCAATCTGGGCAGAATGCCAAAGGCGGTTTGCGGTCTACAGACATTCCGTAAGTTCGCCTTTTGGGCATTCCAAAGGAGCCTCGCTAGGGGCTCTTTTGGTTAGCTCAAAATGAGGTTCATCATGACCATTCATTCCGAGTTTTGGCGGGAACGTCAAAGGCTAGGGGCCAGTCTAGTTGTGCTGGCAACCGGCGCTCAATTCGTCACTTGGCAACAAAAGCGGGATAGCAACCGCAAGCGTTGTTACAAGTGGGAATGGGAAGACTTGCGCCCTGTCTCTAACGTCTTCAAGACGCGACAGGCGGCAAAAGGTTATGCGCGGCTCTGCGCCAAGATAGCCATTCGGCGTCTGGTGGAGACCGGCAAGGCCAATGAGAAGCAAGCCGAAATTATGCGCAAGAGCTTCAAGGCTGCATTCACGAAGGAGCGGATCAACCATTGCAACGCAAATCTGGTCGGCTGCTACTTCGCAGAATGGGGCTGGACTGACGTTATCATAGCGCACGAAGTGGCCCACTGGGCCGATAGCTGGGATCAAAAGCTATCCCGTGCGGGACAACCCCACGAAGGACACGGCCCGCATTGGCGCGGTTGGTTTGTCCATCTTCTTTCAAACGCTGGCATGGCCAATTTCGAGACGCGCGGTTGCATCTCTGCCCTAATGCTGAATGGGCTGGAGTCGCGCCGTTTGCGTTATGTCATGCCCTAATCGTTCCACTATGGGAGAGATTACACTATGACTTACGAACAAGCTGTAACGAGCCGTGTGGGGTTCCGCGCGGCTCTCAATGAATTGGCCGCTCATGGCCTCTACCGCTGCGAGTTTGCCCAGTGCGAAGACACGGGAAACATCGTGGAAAAGGCGACAGGTGAGACCGTCGCAAAGCTCCGCAAGGGCGGCTATTCAGGCCGCGAATTGCTGGGCTGGCTTGGTTACTAGGGCGTTCGCTTGAACGCTCACAAGAGAGGAGATTGACTAATGGGCAACCCTATTCCGCCGCATACGCCGCTTGTCCTTCCCAATGGTGAAGGCAATCCGCCCCTGATCCTGAATGCCGACAATCGGCGGCACAGGGCGGTCGCCTTTATCTGGCAAGCCGTGACCGCAGCCGCTGGCCTTGGCTTGGTCGCTCTGTCTGTCGCTTTGGCCTAATCGTTACACTAGAGGAGAAACCCACATGAACGCACCTATCCGATTTAACAAGCCCTGCGCCGCAATCCTCGCTGCCGAGCAGATCATCTTTTGTGTAGGTCAGGAGGAGGAGCGCATCGCGCGCTTCCATGAATATGCGGATGTCCTGGACATTCCGATCAAGCCGCTGGTCGGCTCCTACAAGGGGCAGGAGGAGCATTCCTTCCTGATCGACGCGGCCTATTATCCGCACATCGCCGCATGGATTAAGGACGAGGAAAGCATCCTCCTCCTCGGCCATCGCCTCCGCAAGAATGGGGCGACCCGCAAGGCGTCCCTCTACTTTGTCGACAGCGGCGAAACGGTCCCTCTGGGAGCCTTTGGCGGCGTAGATCGCGACACGGCTCTGGCCAGTGACGCATGGACCCACGACCCGCAGAACGGCGGCTATTTCCTCGCAGCCTAGTGAGTTCAACAGGCGGCTCTACGGAGCCGCTCATTGAGTTCACCGCGCAATGAGAAAGGAGCAAGCGCAATGGATATTTCAAGCAAACGCTGGCGCATAAGGAGCGCGCCGGGTGGCGGCTACGCCATCACCTGCCGGGACGCGCCGATCCTCTACAAGTGGGTTCGCCAAGTCCCTTCCGTGTCCACCATCGCCACCATGAATGAGGACGCCTTTGACGCATGGTGCGCCCGCGCAATCCGAGAGGAGATCACCAATGGGTAGGAGCGTTTCAACGCCCAGCGGCAACCTGATTGCCGTCTGTTACCGCGACGTGACCGAGATGGGGGACTGCCTGGACTGGCAGGACTTCGTTGACGACGTTCAGCAGTTCGCCATGAGCCTCCGCCCGAGCCTCTATGAGGCTGACGGCTGGGCCGGTCGCGAGGACCGCATCCTCCTCCAGAATGGCCACGTCGAGATCGGCGTGAGCGAGTATTGCGGCCTTGCCGCGATCTGGATGCGGGTTCGCCCTGACATCGACCACGAGGAGATTGCGGCGGCATGGGCGGCACAGTTTGCCCCGGCCTTCGAGCGCGCCTTCGGTGAGTTCCGCAGGATCGGCGCCTTCTCCAATGGTGAGGCCATCTACGAAAGGATCGACACATGAAGACCAGCAGCTACGCGAGGACCGTCGCCAACGCGCTCAATCGGAGCGCCTGTGGAGAGATCACAAGGTGGCTCCGCGAGAACGCCGAACACGCCGACCTCGTGACCGAATACGAGCGCCAGTGCCTCCTGAATGCAGCCGGGGCGCTGGAGGAAATCATCAAGTGGCAGGGAGACTAGGCCATGACCGAACGCTTTGACTATTATGAGATCAGGCCATGTGTGGAACGCGCTGGCCACGTCAAGAGCTTCCTCGGGGAGCCCCAATGGTGCAACAGCCGGGGCTCACACATCCGCACCCCAGAGGCCGCGCTGGAAGCCGCCAAGGCGTATCAGGCCAAGTATGGTGGGAAGCTCTTCTGGACCCTGTACGGGATGGAGGACGGGATCGCTGCCGCGATTGGCGACTTCAAGAGCTTCGACGCTGCCTTCGAGGCCATGAATGCAATCCTCGCGCCACTGGCCGAGGCTCGCGACGCGATACGCGAGTACCAACTGCCTCTGGACGACGGTCGTCTCTGCCTCGGAGGGGTGGCCGATAACCTTGAAGACATCATCCTACAGAGCACGATGGAGGACCGCCTATGACCCGCAAGGACTACGAACTGATCGCCGCCGCTATCCGCGAGGAGGTCAACCTGTGGCGCGACGGATCGGAGAGCCAGCACATGGTCGGGAAGACCGCCAAGGCCATTTCCACCGCGCTCGCCAAGGACAACCCACGCTTCGACCGGGACCGCTTCCTGCGCGCCTGTGGGATCGAGGTTTGACCTAACCCCTACACACAAGGAGTGACTACGCTATGAGTAGAGATATTCGAGGAGACGGACGGCTCGACAGCCGCGAGGTTGAATACCGTATCCATGAACTGGAGGAGATGCTGGACTGTGACGGGATGACCGAGGAGGAGCAAATCGAGCTTTCTGACCTCCGCGACTTCCGATCCGAGGCCGAACCCTACTGCCCCGACTGGCACCACGGGGTGACCTTCATTCGGGAGGACGAGTTCGAGGAGTACGCGAAAGAGCTTCTGTCGGACATCGGGGACATCCCAGAGAACCTCCCCGGTTACATCGTGATCGACTGGGAGGGCACCTCCGACAACATCGCAATGGACTACAGCGAGGCCGAACTGGACGGGATCACATACCTGTTCCGCGCCTCTTGACGTGTCCCTTCTTCTGCACTGGGGGAGCGACTTCTCCCAGTGTAGCGGTGGGAACACCACCCAGTCACCGGCTAGATAGAAAGGAGATCAGCCATGACGCACAAGCTATCCATATGCCTCCCCAACTTCCCCGGCTTCTACCCTAGCTGGCTCGATCAGGAGCTTGACCACCTTGCCGACCGAGAGGTCGAGTGGATGGTCGAGAAGCAGTCCGACCAGACCTATCACCCCGAGCACTACCAGCCCGAGGAGCTTCGCCTAGACGAGGGGGAGTTCCATGAAATCCTGTTCGACGTGGCCGACCATTCGGCCATGCACTTCGCGGTCGCCAAGACCTACGCCGACGCCTTCAACCATTGGTTCGGAGAGTGGTCGGAAGACAGCCTTGGGCCAGACGGTCGGATCGAATTGGGAGCCGAGTATGAGGAGATGACCTCGCCCCGGTTCTACAATTTCGAGACGGATCGACTGTTCATCCTCGTTGAACCAGCGGCGGTCATGCGTCTACTCCAAGTGAACGCCGAGCATGACAGCTTCCTGACGCTCGCCCAGGCAATCCGCGAGCGCCACACCAGCCGCTCGGGCTTCATCTCGCACTACACAAACGCTGTCGAGGAGTGGTTCGAGCGGGACGTGACCGAGTGGGATCACAACGAACTCGGAACGCTCCTCCTCGCCGCCATGCGCTGCATGGGGATCAATCAAGAGGACAACGGGGAGCCATCTGGCGAAGCGTTCATGTGGCTCATGATCGACGGCGACGGCCTGTTCCAAGAGTTTCAGGACGGCGTGGACTGGGACAAGCTCGACCAGAAGGTGAGGGAGCTTCGCGAGGAGAAGGAAGCCGAGGCAAAGGCCGACGATCCTGACTGGGAGCCGCCTTACCGCTGCCCCGAGACCGGCGATCTGTTCGCACCCTTCACCCCGACACCATAGGAGGCACCATGAGCCCCAACGTGACCGACGTGGCCCTCAAGCTGGGCCGCGTCACGGTGACCGGCGTGTTCGCCGCCATAGTCGAGCACGACCGGCGCAAGCCCGACATCAGCAACCGAGTGATCGACCTCCGAGGCTACCGCGAGTGGCATTCCCGCCGCCGCGAACTGACCCGGCACGTCGAGCGCAAGATGACACCCTCGAAAGGAGGATCGACAGCATGAACATTCACGGGACCGAAGAAATCCGCCGCCAGATGTTCCTCGACCAGTTCCACAAGGAGTGGGCCAAGCGGATCGAGGAGCTACGCGGCAGCCCGAGCCTCGCATGGTGGCGCAAGCGCCTAGACGAGACCATTGAGAAGCTGGAGCAGACCTACGAGCGTGACCTCCACATGCTCCGCCTCCTGCGCGACAAGATGGACGAGGACCTGGAGGGCCTCCTCGCTATGGGGGAGGAGATCAGCCATGCCTGACCGCCCCGAGTGGGCCAGCACTACCGCGAACATGAAGCGGGCCGACCTCAAGACCACCGACGAGCATTTCGAGGCTCTCTGGGATGTCGCAGGTAAGGCCCGCTCGACTACCAAGGCCGTCTCGGTCCCCAAGGACGCCCTCATGGCCCTCCTCATGGACCATAGCCGCTTCTACGCCCAGGTCTTCGACCGCTTCCCATCGCGCCAGAAGGTGCCCGCGAAGAAGGCGTAACAGTTAGAAATGAAATGTCAGTTGGACCCCGGTTTAATTAGCGGGCGAGAGACCTATAGGCTCTGACCACCCCGAAAGAACCGGGTCCAACGGCAAGGGAGAAGGACCACCATGAGTGAGAAACTTGTGAACCCCGTAACGGTTTTCAGAGACACAAATCCCGAGGCTTTCGACCTTCTGCCGAGCGGTCCAATCGACCTCCTTCCCGAGGCCATCGTCATGGCAGAGAGGGCCGACAACGACGAAAGGCCCTTCTACTTTAACGGCAATCCCGAAACGGCTCTCTTTCCAGAGGACATTTGCCGTGATGTCCTTGAGAGCCCCATAGACGCGAATTATGTGGCAGGTGGAGACAACTTCGACTACGATAAGGTTCCCTCTTAGGTAGTCGTTGTTGGCTGCGAATGGGGGACCGCCAATGTAGCCAATCCGACCACGAAAAGGGGATGCGTCATGGTTCTATCAGTGAGCAAAAAAATGAGTGGAGAAAGAAGCGTCATAACAGACGCCATCCGAGTGATCGAAGAGTTCCGCAAGATGGACCAGGAGATGCAGATGCAGACTGCAATGATCTTCCTGCTCATCGCGCGAGAGGAAGGCTTACACAGCCGAGACCTCATGCAGCACACCGGGCTGACCAGCGCGTCAGTCTCCCGAAACGTGGCGGCACTCTCAAAGTACCACCGCAAGGGCCGACCGGGACACGACGTGATCGTTGCCCGCGAGGACCCGATAGACCGGCGCAACAAGCAACTGTTCCTGACCGGGAAGGGAAGGGCCGTCATCAACAGCATCATAGAGAGGTTCAAGAATGGGAACTAAGCCAAGAGGAAACACATACGCCACCGACTTCGTGGTCAAGGGGGTCCGCTACAGGGCCTCTTTCGACCACTACGAGGACGGCGTGAAATGGGAGGCCGATGTCCGTCACGCCCTCAAGATGGGCCGACCGGCTCCCGAGCCGAACAACAATGGGAAGACGCAGGGTGGCGGCAGGGTCCGCACCCTCGGCCAACTCCGCGACTACGTTCTCAAGAACCACTACGCGGTCCACGCGCGCCGGTCCCTCGACTGGGCCGAGCGCAACCTTCGTCTCTGCCTGGAGTTCCTGGGCGAGGAGACGCCGGTGGCCGACGTGGATGAGGAGACGCTCGACAGGCTGGCCGAACACTTCCGCAAGGAGGGCAACTCCGACGCCACGGTCAACCGCAAGCTCGCGGCCCTGTCCAAGGCGCTCACGATTGCCCAGCAGAAGCTCCGCATCATCGACCGCAAGCCCGCCGTGCCCCTCACGAGGGAGCATCAGGGCCGCATCCGGTTCCTGACCCGCGACGAGGAGGTGGCGATGCTCACCTTGCTCCAGCGGTGGGGACAGCAGGACCTCCACGACCTCATCGCCTTCGCTATCGACAGCGGGGCGCGGCGCGGGGAGATACTGTCGGCCAAGTGGGTGGACTTCGACGCCACCTATGAGCGGTGGACGATCTGGGAGAACAAGGCGGATCACCCTCGCACTGTGCCGCTCACCAAGCGGGCGCGGGAGATCATCAAGCGCCGCCGCAGGGCCACCAACGACCACGACGGGCCGTTCGTCAGGATGCTTCCGTCCACCTTCCGGTCCATGTTTGACCGCGTGACGAGGCATCTGTCTCTTGACGACGTGGTGTTTCATACACTACGGCACACCTGCGCCTCACGCCTCGTCCAGGCTGGCGTAGATTTGCGCCGCGTACAGGAGTGGCTTGGCCACAAGCGGATCGAGACCACCATGCGCTACGCCCACCTCTCACCCCGAGACTTGGAACTGGCGCGGGATGCTCTTGAAGCGGCGTAACTTGTGGGAGATTTGGTGGGAGATCGGTTGAAATTGCGGGCGTGGTGGAATTGGTAGACACGCTTGGTTTAGGTCCAAGTTCTTGAAAAGATTGGGGGTTCAAGTCCCTCCGCCCGCACCAATTAGGGATTTAGGTTCCTGTGACGCAAGTCGTGAAGGTTCAAGTCCTTTCACCCGCACCAACGACCACCCCCGCGGCAAAAAGATTCTGGCGCGCCGAGCGAAAATCCGCTCCTGGGCGCCGTGGCAAGAAAAGGTTTGAACATGCAGGTAACCGAAACGGTGAACTCCGGGCTGAAGCGCCAGATCAAGGTGACCGTGCCGGCAAGTGATCTGGAAGCGCGGCTCCAGACCCGCCTCTATGAGGCCAAGGACAAGGTGAAGCTGAACGGCTTCCGTCCCGGCAAGGTCCCCGTCGGGCATCTGCGCAAGATGTACGGCAAGTCCTTCATGGCCGAAGTCGTCAACGAGATCCTGTCGGATTCGACCCGGTCGATCATCGAGGAGCGCGGCGAGAAGCCGGCCATGCAGCCCGAGGTCCAGATGACCGAGGACGAGAAGGAAGCCGAGAAGGTTCTCGAGGGCAAGGCCGATTTCGAATTCTCGCTTGACTACGAGATCCTGCCGCAGATCGAGCTCAAGGACGTCTCGGGCATCGAGATCACGCGTCAGGTCTATGACGTGCCGGATGCCGACGTCGAGGAGCAGGTCGGCCGTATCGCCGACTCGGCGCGCAGCTACGAGACCAAGAAAGGCAAGGCCGCCAAGGGCGACCGCGTGACCATTGATTATCTCGGCAAGATCGACGGCGAGGCCTTCGAGGGCGGCGCCGCCGAGGATTCGCACCTGGTGCTCGGCTCCTACCAGTTCATCGAGGGTTTCGAGGACCAGCTGATCGGTGCCGAGGCCGGTGACGAGCGCGAAGTGAAGGTGACCTTCCCCGAGGAATACGCCGCCGCCCATCTCGCCGGCCGCGACGCCGTCTTCGACGTCAAGGTCAAGGAAGTCGCCGCACCAGGCGAACTCGAGATCAATGACGAGCTGGCCAAGACGCTCGGCGTCGAGTCGGCCGACAAGCTGCGCGAGATCGTGCGCGGCCAGATCGAGAACCAGTTCGGTTCGGTCACTCGCCAGAAGGCCAAGCGCCAGCTGCTCGACGCGCTCGACGAGGCCTACAAGTTCGAGGCGCCGTCGACGCTCGTCGAGGCCGAGTTCAACAACATCTGGACCCAGGTGACGCGCGACCTCGACCAGGCCGGCCGCAGCTTCGAGGACGAGGACACGACCGAGGACGAGGCCCGCACCGAATATCAGCGTCTCGCCGAGCGTCGCGTCCGTCTCGGTCTGGTGCTGGCCGAGATCGGCGACAAGGCCGGCGTCCAGGTCACCGATGACGAGATGCAGCGTGCTCTCGTCGAGACCATCCGTCGTTATCCGCAGAACCAGCAGCAGCAGGTCTACGAGCACTTCCGCAGCAATCCCAGCGCGCTTGCCAACATCCGCGCGCCGCTGTTCGAGGAGAAGGTCGTCGACCACCTCATGAACGAGGTCAAGGTCACCGACCAGAAGGTCACCCGCGAAGAGCTGATGGCTGACGACGAGGACGAGGCAGAGACCAGGGCCGAGGCCGCCGACGAGAAGAAGGCCGCCAAGAAGAAGGCGCCCGCCAAGAAGAAGACCGCCAAGGCCGACGAGGCCGAAGGCACCGCCGAAGCCTGATCGCGGCAACCCTGGCAAGCTTGTTCCGAAAGGCCCTGCGGGGCCTTTTGTCTTTTCGGCAGCAGGCCTCGCGGTCTTTCAATTTGCACATTCGCGGGGCAGATTGCCGCCATGTCCGCATGGGGGAATCATTGATGGCACGGTACTTCCGTTTTGTTGCGCTGCGGATCGCGCTCGGAGCAGCGCTCGCACTGGCACCGGCCCACGCCATGGCGCAGGACGGGCCGCTGGGCTCGTTGCTGGAAGGGTTGCTGCGCGGGTCGCCCGAAGAGCCGGTCACCGACCAGGGTCCACGCCGGGTCCCCTTCAGCGAACGCGAGATGCAGCTGTCCTTCGCGCCCCTGGTGCGCGAGGCGGCCCCCGCCGTCGTCAACGTCTATGCTTCGCAGAACGTGCAGGCCCGTTCGCCCTTCGCCGGCGACCCGTTCTTCGAAAAGTTCTTCTTCGGCCGCCAGGTGCCGCCTCGCGTCGAATCCTCGTTGGGTTCGGGCGTGCTTGTCGAGGAAAGCGGGATCGTCATCACCAACCACCACGTCATTCGGAATGCCGACGAGGTGCGCGTCGCGCTCCATGACGGGCGTGAGTACCAAACCGAGATCCTGCTCACCGACGAATCGCTCGATCTTGCCGTCCTGAAGCTGGAATCCGACGGGCCATTCCCGACCGCCGAGCTGGGCGATTCCGACGCGCTCGAAGTGGGCGATCTGGTGCTGGCCATCGGCAACCCGTTCGGCGTCGGCCAGACGACGACCAGCGGCATTGTCTCGGGCCTCGCGCGCTCGCATATCGGCGTCACCGATTTCGGTTTCTTCATCCAGACCGACGCGGCCATCAATCCCGGCAATTCCGGCGGTGCGCTGGTGGCCATGAACGGTGAGGTGGTGGGCATCAACACCGCCATCTACAGCCAGACCGGCGGGTCGATCGGCATCGGCTTCGCCATCCCCTCCAACATGGCGAGAGCCGTCCTCGAGGCAGCCCTGCGCGGCGACGACTATTTCGAGCGCCCCTATGTAGGGGCAAGTTTCCAGCAGGTCGGCCCGCAGGAGGCCGAGGCGCTGGGACTCGACCGGCCGCAGGGCGCGCTCGTCACCGGAGTCGTCGAAAACGGGCCGGCGCATGGTGCGGGCCTGCGATCGGGCGACGTCATCCTGTCCATGAACGGCGCCACGATCGAACACCCCGATGCGCTGGGCTACCGCCTCGCCACCCAGCCGATCGGCTCCACCGCGCGCCTCGGTGTGCTGTCGCGGGGGCAGGAGAGGGAGGTCACCTTCGAACTGGCACGCGCGCCCGATGGCGGCGCCGAGGTGACGATCGATGGCCGCAGCCCCTTTTCCGGCGCCCGTGTCGCCGAGCTGTCGCCGCGGCTCGCCCAGCGCCTGCGCCTGCCAACGGATACGACCGGCGTCGCGGTCGTCGAGGTTACGCGCAATACGCCTGCCGCCGAACTCGGCCTGCGCCCGCGCGACATCGTGCGCGAGGTCAATGGCTACCGCATCGATTCCGCCGAGGCGTTGCGCCAGGTGACCTCCCAGCAGACGCGGCAATGGCTGTTCACAGTCGAACGTGACGGCCACCTGCTGCGCCAGCGCATGATCTACTGAACGGTCGATGGCCGACCACACCCAGTCAGACGAAAGCCCGCCCCGTGCGGAAAAGGGCCGCCTGCTCGCCGATCGCCCACCGCCGCGGTCGCCCGCCGAAATGGTGGGGCCGGAATGGCCGACCGGTGCGGCAGGCGCGCTGACCCGCATCGTCGCCTCGCATACACTCGGCACGATGGTCTTCTGGGGACAGCAGGCTACGGGCAAGACCACGGTCGCGCGCCTGCCCGCCGGACAGACGGACTTCGCCTTCGTGACGACCGACACATCCAACCGCAGGGCAAACGGATGAGCCTGTTCGAATCGACCGCCAGCAGGCCGCTGGCGGAGACCCTCAGGCCGAAACGGCTAGTGGATGTTGTGGGGCAAGATCACCTGCTGGGCCCAGCTTCGCCCATTGGCAGAATGGTGACGGCGCGAAAGCTCTCATCTTTCGTGCTGTGGGGACCTCCGGGTACTGGGAAAACGACGATTGCCCGCCTTGTCGCGAAGGAAGCTGGTATTGAATTCACTCAAATGTCTGCTGTCTCGGCGGGAATTGCTGATCTCCGCAAGGTGATCGAAGGCGCTCGGCAGCTTCGAGCCGCGGCGGGAAGGCAGACCGCACTCTTCATCGACGAATTGCATCGCTTCAATCGGACGACGCAAGACGCGCTGTTGCCGCATATCGAAGATGGCACGCTCGTTCTGATAGGCGCAACGACCGAGAACCCAAGCTTCAGTCTTGTGGCTGCGATTCTGTCTCGCGCCAGGGTTTTCACTGTCAGGCGGCTCGAATTCGCTGACCTGGAGCGGCTGCTGGAGCGGGCTGAGCAGCATGCTGGGCATGCTCTGCCCCTCGACCCCGATGCTCGCACCGCCCTGCTGGAAATGGCTGACGGCGACGCGAGATACCTCCTCACCCTTTGCGAAGAACTGCTGGGCCTTGCCGACAGTGTTTTGCTCGACGTTCAGGGACTTGCAGAGACCGTTCAGAGGCGCGCGGCCGTCTACGATCGGGCGCAGGAGGCCCACTACAACCTCCAGAGTTGCTTCCACAAGAGTCTTCGTGGAAGCGACGTGCAAGCCGCCCTCTATTGGTCGGCAAGAATGATTGTCGGTGGAGAAGACCCCAACACGCTGTTTCGCAGATTGGCCTGTGCGGCGTCGGAGGACGTGGGCCTGGCTGATCCCCAGGCTATGCCGCAAGTCATCTCGGCCTGGAATGCGTTTGAAAGAGTGGGGTGGCCTGAGGGACGCCTCTTCCTGGCGCAGGCAATTGCTTACGTTGCGACCGCACCCAAGTCCAATGCCGCCTATCGCGCGTTTGACGCTGCACTGGAACTCGCCACCCGAACAGGGTCGCTTCCGCCGCCCAAACACATCCTCAACGCCCCGACAAGCCTGATGCGGAATTTGGGATACGGCGTCGGCTACCAATACGACCACGATTACCCAGATGGGTTTTCTGGCCAAGAGTTCTTCCCGGATGAACTAAGTGGTGCCGCGCGCCCTGAATTCTATCAACCGAACGAGCGAGGGTTCGAGCGTGAGGTGAGGAAGCGGCTCGATTTCTGGCGGAAGAGTCGCTCTCGACAAACCGGCGAAGACGAGCCCGAGGGGGGTATTTGAGCGTTACGGCCGATTGCAAGCCCTTGATTTGGCTGACTCGGCACGTGGCAGTCTGGTCGGGATGGGCCCCTCAAGGCGTGCTCGACGCAGCAGGATGGTGGAACCTCAACAGCTGCGAAACCAGGGCAGCCTGCGCGTCTCTTGGAGCCCTATTTGCGCCAGACGAGCAATTTGCCTTCCGCAACGTCGAGAAGGATGGATGACGCGTAGCCCGTGATGCCCAGGAGGATCACCCCTGCGAACATCGGCGCAGCCTGGACCATGCGGGCCGACGGCATGATGGAACTGCCCAGCCCCGGGCTATCCGCAACACCGATCGAATTCAAGCCATATCCCGTCCACCAGTACTGGCATCCTAGGGTCAAGTACGATGAGACGAACATGGGCTGCGCAGTTTGGTCAAGTCTTGCTTCGAGGGCTGCCCTTCAACCAGCCGATTGCCTTCCATGGCTGCTTCGCCAAGGCGCACGAAATCCCGAACTGGTAAAAACAGCTGGAGTGGGGCGCTCGGGGGCGCTCCACTCTGGCCTTATCCGGCCGCCTGCCTTATCGCTTGTCGAAACCGATCCCGTCCGTGGCTGCCATCGATGCGGCCGAAACCCAGCCCGAGGTCCCAACCATGCTTCACACCTATCCGAAACTTGGCCTTCACATTGGCGGCGAGTGGCTGGGCGCGACGACGCGGCGTGCCCATACGGTGCTCAATCCGGCCACCGGCGCCGCCATCGGCGATCTGCCGCTGGCCGACAGTGCCGATCTCGACCGTGCGCTGGAAGCGGCGGAAGAGGGCTTCAAGGTCTGGCGGAAGGCGACGCCCGACGAGCGCGCCAGCGTGCTGTCCGGCGCCGCAAGGCTGATCCGCGAGCGCGGCGAGGAGATCGCGCGCACGGCGACCATGGAGGAAGGCAAGACGATCATGGAGACGCGGATTGAAGTGCACATGGCCGCCAATCTGTTCGACTTCTATGCCGGCGAGTGCAAGCGCATCTACGGGCGCGTGCTGGCGCGGCCGACCGGCCAGCGTTCGATGGTCGTCAAGCAGCCGATCGGTCCGGTGGCAGCCTTCGCGCCGTGGAACTTCCCGATCGCCAACCCCGCCCGCAAGCTGGGCGCGCCCATCGCGGCCGGCTGTTCGGTAATCCTGAAGCCGGCAGAGGAATCGCCGGGCTCGGCCATGGCCGTCGTCCAGGCGCTGCTCGATGCGGGCCTGCCGAAGAATGTCGCCCAGCTGGTCTTCGGGGTGCCGGATGAGGTCTCGCGCCATCTGCTGGCAAGCCCCGTCATCCGCAAGCTCAGCTTCACGGGCTCGACGGTGGTGGGCAAGCATCTCATGAAGCTTGCAGCCGACAGGGCGCTGCGTTCCACCATGGAACTTGGCGGCCATGCGCCTGTCATCATCTTCGACGATGCCGATTTGACCAAGGCGCTCGATTTGCTGGCCATGGCCAAGTGCCGCAATGCCGGTCAGGTCTGCGTGTCGCCGACGCGCTTCTACGTGCAGGAAGGCGTCTACGAACGCTTCGTGACGGGTTTCGCGGAGCGCATGGCGGCGGTCAAGGTGGGAGACGGCCTCGATGAGGCAAGCCGGATGGGCCCGATGGCCAATCCGCGCCGCCCCGAGGCGGTCGGTCAGCTCATTTCCGACGCGCTGACCTCGGGCGCGCGGCTGCATGGCGGCGGCGAGCCGATCGACGGGCCCGGCTTCTTCTGGAAGCCGACGGTGCTTTCGGACGTGCCGGTGAGCGCGCGCATCATGAACGAGGAGCCCTTCGGCCCGGTCGCGGCCATGGCCTCGTTCCGCGATTTCGACGAGGTCGTGGAACAAGCCAACAGGCTGCCATTCGGCCTCGCCGCCTTCGCCTTCACCGAAAACGGCCGCCGCGCCAATCTGATCGGCGATGCGCTCGAGGCGGGCATGGTGGGCATCAACACGACGATGATCGCCGGCGCCGATTCACCCTTCGGCGGCGTCAAGCAGAGCGGCGACGGCAAGGAAGACGGCCCCGAAGGCGTCGAGGCCTGCCTCGTTACCAAGGCCATCCACCAGGCGTAAGCGCTTGGTGGATGCTTCTGGCCAGCGAGCGATTGCACAACACCTCAACGTTGGCGAAATTCGACATCGCCGTTGATCGCGAGTGGCTTGATGCGAGTCATGGGGCGGTCAGCAAATCGAGGCGGACGCGCATCTGCGCACGGTTGGTCACGCCGAGCTTCGCATAGGCGCGTTTTCGGTAGGTGATGACAGAACTCTTGGCAAAGCCCAGTCGAGCGGAGATTTCGCTCTGCGAGAGGCCAGCTAGCGTGCAGGCGGCAACCTGTGCTTCGCGATGGCTGAGGCCAGCGGCTCCTTCCAGGGATCTGGCCAGCGTATCGGGATGGGCAAGGGCTGCGGGGCCGTCGGTTAGTCGAGCATGCTTCTCCAGCGCGGCATGCACCAAGGTCGCCATTTCAGCGAATGCCTCGACATGCGCCGGCTCGAACGCGCCGCTCGTGCGCAGGCGATAGGCATTGGCGATGATGGCGGGCTTTCCGTGACGGTAGAGAGACAGGCGCTCGGTCACTTCTCCGGCGGTGTAGCATTCGTGCTGATAATCGAGGTCGCGGATGACGCGCGCGGTGCGCTGAAGCATCTGGACGCGTCTGTGGGCGCGCCCAAGGGTCGAAAGGGCGGCGGTGTCGCGTTTCCAGTAGCGTTGCGCATAACGAAGCGAGGCGATGCGCGCGAAAGGCGAGGCCGACGGGTCGTGACTTTCCGCCAGCAGCACACCCGGCGAGCCGTCAGCCAGAACGAAGGCGGAGCACATGTCCGCCCCGCAATGGTGATGAAAGAGCCGCATCAGGGTCGCGGAAAACCCCTCGGCGCCGATATGCGCGACCAGCGTCGCAAGATCGTCCATCAATCGGATGGTCTTTGTCCCTCTTGAATGGGGACACCAGCATCGGCGTGGCTGGCTAGTGTGTCAACTGCAAGGGCAGCCATTGTCCCGCATTGCCCGCTACGTTCGAGGAGGATCTTCATGCAACAAGCCCCGACATTGAATCGGCTCTATCATTTCTCGTTTCCGTGCCGCGACGGTGAGGAAACCCGCAAGTTCTACGAGGACATTCTGGGCATGCCGCTCGTCGCCTGCATGATGGCGGACAAGGTGCCGAGCACGGGAGAAGAAAAGCCCTATTCGCACTTCTTCTTCGAAATGGGCGACGGCTCCTATCTCGCTTTCTTCGACCTCGGAGAGAACGAGATGCCGTTACCTTCGCCCAACACGCCTGACTGGGTGATGCACTTCGCCATGGAGGTGGACAGCGTGGCGAAGGTCGAGGACATGAAGGCACGCTTGGTGGAGGCAGGCATCAAGACGACCGATGTGGTGGACCACCATTTCATCAAGTCGATCTACTTTTTCGACCCCAACGGACTGCGCCTCGAGGTGACCGCGCGGGTCGACGAGCCCGGCTTCTTGGAGCAGCAGGCCAGGGAAGCTCACGATGTGCTGAATCAGTGGACCCGCAAGAAGCAGGACATGCTGGCCGCAAGGTCTTGACGCAAGCGTTTCTTTTCCTTGCCTCCAGGGCCCGACCTTCCCCGCGAAGGCCGGGCCTTTTTCATGTCATCGACGAGATGCCGGGTGAATATCCGCTCCTTTTCAGGCGGCTTGGTTGACCGCGGCGATGCATGCTCATAATAGAATTGAATTCAACAAAATCAAACCACGGGCGGAGGCGTCATGTTTTCCGGTGACCTGGAAAAGACATTTTTCGATCTCGATGAAATCGGTCTTCGCAACCGCCCCTTGCAGTTCGCGCCAGTTGCGGCAATCGGATCGCCTGGCGCGCGCGAAATATCCAGTTTCGAGACGGGGCCGACCGGTGCGGCGGCGGCGGAGAATGGCTGAGCCGGTGCCGGAGGCGGACGGACCGTGGATTGGCCGGCCGCTGCCACGATTCGAGGATGCGCGGCTGATTTCAGGTCGCGGGCGCTACACGTCCGACTTCAGGTTCCAAGACGAATGCCACGCGGTGTTCTGCCGTTCGGAGATGGCACACGCCCGTATCCTGTCGCTCGACGTGTCGCAGGCATTGCGGCAGCCGGGCGTCCTGGCGGTGCTCACGGGCGAGGATTATCTCGCCGCCGGCGGCGTTCCGATCCAGCATTTCGCTGATCCGGCCGATGCGCTCGACCACACCCGGCGCGCTTTCAGAGATCTGCCGGGGGCGATCTCCATCGACATTCCCCAGCTGCCGCTCCCCACCGACCGGTTGCGCTATGTCGGCGAGCCCTATGCCATGGTGGTGGCAAGGTCGCAGGCCGAAGCCCAGGACGCCGCCGACCTGGTGGACATCGAACTCGAGGAACTGCCCTGTCTGATTGACATTCACGAGGCGCTGGCGGACGGCGCGATAACGATCGAGCCGGAGATCGCAGGCAATCTGGCCGTGCGCGCCGAGGTCGGCGATGCGGCCGCGGTCGAGGAAGCGCTTGCAGGTGCGCATCTCGTGGTCTCGCAGGACTACGTGCACCAGCGAATCGTCAACGCGCAGATGGAACCGCGCGCAGCCATCGCCGAGTGGGATGCAGAGCGCGGCGTGCTCAGAATGGTCGCCGGCAGCCAGGGCGCTGTGCGCCAGCGCGACACCCTGGCACAATGTCTGAACATGGAGCGCGACAAGGTCGAGCTCATCTGTCCCGATGTCGGCGGCGGCTTCGGGCCGCGCACCAATCTGGCGCCCGAACAGCCGATGCTGGCCCTGGCGGCCAAGGCACTCGGCCGTCCGGTCCGCTGGACCAGCACCCGGGGCGAGGCATTCCTCAGCGACTACCAGGGCCGGGACATCAGGGTGCGCATGCGCCTGGGCTTTTCGCGCGAGGGGGACATCATTGCCTGTGCCGCGGAACTGACCGGCAATGTCGGCGCCTACACGGTGGCCTTCGTACCGCTCTCCAACAGCTATCGTGTCCTGCCGGGGCCCTATCACGTGCCGCTGGCCGCGGTCTCGATCCGGGGCGTGATGACCAACACCGTGCCGACCGCTCCCTATCGAGGTGCTGGCCGGCCGGAAGCCACACATGCGATGGAACGCACACTCGACATCGCGGCACGAAGGCTGGGGATCGACCGGATGGAACTGCGTCGCCGCAACCTCGTCGGGCGTGCGCAGCTGCCGTATCGAACGGCGGTCGGCCTGACCTATGACAGCGGGGATTTCGTTGCCAACATGGAGCGCGTGCTGGCGGTTTCCGATCATCCGGGTTTTGCCGCGCGTCGCGCCGACGCGCGGTCTCGCGGCCGGCTGGCGGGCATCGGGCTGGCCAATTATGTCGAGTCGCCGGTGGGCATCCCCCATGAGAGGATCGATCTAAGCGTCGACGCGGCGGAGGAGATAATCATCGTCGTCGCCGGCACGCAATCAACCGGGCAAGGCCACGAGACGAGCTTTGCGCAGGTCGTGGCGGATGCGCTCGGCGTGCATCCCGACCGGGTCAGCCTCGTGACCGGGGACACGGTTCGGGTCAAGTCCGGCGGCGGTACGCATTCGGATCGTTCGATGCGTCTGGGCGGAACCCTGCTGGTCGAAAGCTCCTCGAAAATCGTTGCACAGGCGCGCGCGGCGATCGCCCGGCGTTTCCAGGTCGAGGTCCACGACGTGGCCTTCGATGACGGGCTCTTTCGCATCAGGGATACCAACAGAAGCTTCACGATCTTCGATGCCGCGCGGATCGAGGACGATCCGAGTCTTCCGGACGAACGCCGTTCGCCGCTTCAGGCGACGGCCAGTTTCACCGGCCGCATTCCAGCCTATCCAACGGGAGCGGCCGTCTGCGAGGTGGAGATCGATCCCGGTACGGGGCAGGTGGAGATTACGCGCTATGCGAGCGTCGATGATGTCGGCCAGCCCATCAACCCGCTGATCCTGCACGGACAGGTGCATGGCGGTATCGCACAAGGCGTGGGGCAGGCGCTCTGCGAAGCCTTTGTACACGAAGGCGGGCAGGTCACGACCGGAACCTACATGGACTACGCCATGCCGCGTGCCGATACCATGCCCGACATTCGCGTCGACCTGGTGGAGGACCCCACGAGCGGAAACCCGCTGCGGGTAAAAGGGGGCGGCGAGAGCGGGATCACGCCGGCGCTGGCGTCGACCATCAACGCGATCACCGATGCACTCTCTGAATTCGGGGTGGAGCATATCGACATGCCGGCAACGCCGGCGCGCGTCTGGGAGGCGATCAACGCCGCGCAACGCGCGCGCCAAGGCTCCCCATCCGGCGACGGAACACACTCGGGATAACACAGGCGACGGGACGGGCGCCGACATGAGGCGTCCGCGATACGAAACAGGACGACGGAGCCCGCATGCGGAACATGACCAACTGGCAGCGCCATCTTCAGATCGTTTCCTTCGCCGAAGCGACCAAGGCGACGGAAGTCTACGGCTTCGCCGGGAACTCGGGCAAAGTGAATCTCGAAGGCCAGTTGCTTGCAGGCGACGCGCCTTCGGACACTGTCTTCATCTTCATGCATCCGGCCTCCACGCTTCAGCTTCTGCCGATGCCCGCCGCCCTGGCGGATCGGGGCTTTCACGTCCTTTGCGCGGCGAGCCGCTATGCCCGGAACGACAGCGCGCTCATCATGGAGAAGGTCGCCATCGATCTGGGGCAGTGGGTACGGCACGCGCGCGAGGTGCTGGGGTATGCGAAGGTTGTCCTGGTCGGTTGGTCGGGTGGCGGGTCTCTGTCGCTGTTCTACCAGGCACAGGCCCTGAAACCGACTATCACCCACACGCCCGCCGGCGACCCGGTCGACCTGACGGGGGCAGGGCTGATCCCCGCCGATGGCGTCGTCTTCATTGCCGCGCATCTCAGCCGCGCCGAAACCTTGACGGAATGGCTCGATCCTTCGGTCGTCGACGAACTCGATCCGGACCGGCGGGATCGGGAATTCGACATCTACGCCGAGGACTGTCCCAACCAGCCGCCCTATTCGGCCGAGTTCGTCACGCTCTTCCGCGACAGGCAACGCGAACGCAATCGCCGCATCACGCGCTGGGCACAGGAGCTCCTTGCCGATCTCGCACAACGCGACGGCCCCGAAGTGGAACGCGCATTCGTTGTTCATCGCACGATGTGCGACGTGCGGTGGCTCGATCCCTCCATCGATCCCAACGGGCGCACGCCCGGCTGGACCTATATGGGGCATCCGCGCACCGTGAATGTCGGTCCCGTCGGTCTTGCGCGCTATTCTTCGCTGCGGTCATGGCCCAGTCAGTGGAGCTACGACCTTTCCAATGCCAAGGGGCCGGCGAATGCGGCCAGGATCAAGCGGACGCCCGTGCTGCAGATCGTGAATGGCGCCGACGACGCTGTGCCGGCCTCGCACAACCCCGCAATCTACGCGGCCGTGGCCACGCCCGACCGGACCTATGTCGAGATTCCGGAGGCGACGCATTACTACCTGGGCCAGCCGGAACTCCTGACCCGATGCATCGACGCGGTCGCCTTCTGGTGCGCGTCGCGCGGGCTCGCGCAATAGCCGATTTTTGACATTAACGAACGCAATTACTATTCGTATAAAATTGCCGCAAGGGTCCGGCCATGAGCAGGTCCAGTTAAAAGAGGGGGCAACGTGCAGCGAAAACTCCATATCCTGATCGCGGGCGCCGGCATCGGCGGTCTTACGGCGGCGCTGGCGCTGCTCCAGCGCGGCGTCGATGTGACGGTGTTCGAACAGGCGGCCGAACTGAAGGATTTGGGCGCCGGCATCCAGATTGCGGCCAACGGTTCGCGCGTGCTGATCGAACTTGGCCTCGAGGAGCGCCTCCAGCCGGTCGTCTGCGAGGCGTCGTCCAAGCAGGTGCGTCTCTGGAACACGGGCCAGACCTGGAAGCTCTTCGATCTGGGCGAAGATTCGATTGCGCGGTTCGGCGCGCCCTATTGGATGGTGCACCGGGGAGATCTGCACTCCGTGCTGCTGGAGGCGGTTCGTAATTTGAAGCCCGATGCCGTTGTGGTCAATGCGCGCGTCACCGGGTTCACGCAGGACGAGCATGGCGCAACACTGACCCTCGCCGACGGCCGTACGGCACGCGGTGACGCGCTGGTGGGAGCTGACGGCGTCCATTCGCTGCTGCGCTCGCAGATGTTCCGTTCGCCAAATGCCAGGTTCACCGGCCTGATGGCCTGGCGAGGCCTTGCGCCCATGGAACGGCTGGATCCCGAACTGCGCCATTCGGTCGGCACGAACTGGGTCGGTCCCGGTGGTCATGTGATCACCTATCCGCTGCGGGCGAACACGCTGCTCAACTTCGTCGGGCTGGTCGAGAACGCCGAATGGACGAGCGAGTCCTGGACAGAGGCGGGCACCAGGGCCGAATGCAAGGCGGACTTCGAAGGCTGGCATCCGCTCATCCACGAGATCATCGATTCCCTCGATACGCCGTTCCGCTGGGCGCTGGTCCAGCGCGACCCGTTGCCCGTCTGGACCCAGGGCAGGGTGACGCTCCTGGGCGACGCGTGCCATCCCGCGCTGCCCTTCCTGGCACAGGGCGCCATCATGGCCATCGAGGACGGGCTGATCCTGGCGCGCTGTCTCGAGAACGCTCCGGACGATGTCGGTCAGGCGCTCAAGACCTATGAGGCGCTTCGCACCGAGCGAACGGCGGCCATCGTTCATGGCTCGGAGGCGAACCTGCATCGCTTCCACAACCAGGCGCTCGCCGATCCGGAAACGGCGGTCGAATATGTCGAAGGCGAGTGGCAGCCCGAAAAGGTGCGCAAGCGCTACGACTGGCTGTTCGAATACGACGCCACGCGCCTGCCCGTCTCTGCCTGAACGCGGCCAGCCGGCGTTGAACGGGGCACACTGGCGCAGCACCTCATGTAGAAGAACCGCAGGGGCTGCGCGGCGCAAAATCCGCTGACCATCGCGCGCGGCAAATCGGCTGGGAACGGGCGCTCGAATATCCGATGGTCAAGTCGGATGCGACCAGGTTCTCGGATCCGGATCGTGGCGACGAGAAGGCCATGGCGCAGTTCATCGACGAGAAGCGCTATCGGCCCGGGCTCGAATCCTGCGACCGTTCTGCCTGACCGGCTTGGCAGCCTCGGGCCACGGCGCCGCGGCTGTCACGGTGTTTTCCGGCCTTCTTATGTCGCGTGTGGAAGCATTTCGGCCGCGAATGGCGGCTGCCCGCCGGCGACGGTCAGCTTGTCGCGTCTTGTGCCTCCTGGCGCTGGAGCCTTGCGGCGCGATGGCGTCGATACACGCCCCACAAGGTCCAGGCGACGATCAGCACGGCCGCTCCCAGGAAGATTGCGCTGATCGGCCGCGAGATGAAGACCGTGTAGTCGCCGCGGCTCATCATGAGCGCACGCCTCATGTTCACTTCCAGCATCGGCCCCAGAATGAGCCCGAGGATCAGCGGCGCCGGTTCGAACCGAAAATAGGCCAGAAGGCAGCCCAGCACGCCGAAGAAGATCAGCACATAGAGATCGAGCACGCTGCTGTTGACGCTGTAGACGCCGATGCAGATGAAGGCGATGATGAAGGGATAGAGCACCGAATAGGGGATCGACAGAAGCCTGACCCACAATCCGATGAGCGGCACGTTGAGGATGATCAGGAAGATGTTTCCGAACAGGAAGCTCACCAGCAATCCCCAGAAGAGGTCGGGGTGGGATGTGATGACCGCAGCGCCGGGCTGAATGCCGTGGATCATCAGCGCGCCCAGCATGATGGCCATGACGACGTCGCCGGGGATGCCGAGCGTCAGGGTAGGGATGAAGGCGGTCTGGACGGCGGCATTGTTGGCGGCTTCCGGACCAGCCACCCCTTCGACGGCTCCCTTGCCGAACTGGCTGGGATCCTTGCTGATCCGTTTTTCCATCGAATAGGACATGAAGGACGCCAGCAGGCCGCCCGTGCCGGGCAGGGCGCCGAAAAAAGAACCGAGCCCCGTGCCGCGGAAAATGGCTCCCCAGGACCGGCGCCAGTCCTCCCGCGTCGGGATCATCGAACGCAGCGTGATGTCCTTGGCGTCGATGTGCCGGGCCTTGATCCAGCCGGCGTTGCGGATGACCTCCGGCAAGCCGAAAATACCGAGTGCCACGGCGACCAGCGGCAGTCCCTCGTAAAGCTCGTCGACGCCATAGGAAAAACGCAACAGACCGCTGTGGATGTCGCGGCCGACCAGTCCGAGCAATGCGCCGAGGCCGATCATCGCCAGGCCTCGAAGCGGTGAACCGGACGACAGCAGTGCCGCAGCGATCATGCCGAGCACCATCAGGGCGAAGTAGTCGGGCGCCGAAAAGCTCATCGCCAGCCTCGCAAGCGGCGGCGAAAACAGGCCCATGATGATCATGCCGATGATGCTGCCGATGAATGAGGCGATTGCCGTCATCAGCAGTGCGACGCCGCCGCGACCCTGTCTCGACATGGGATAGCCGTCCAGGCAGGCGACCGCCGAGGACGGCGTGCCCGGCAGGTTGAGCAGGATCGAGGCGGTGGAACCGCCATAGTTGGAGCCATAATAGATGCCGGCCAGCATGATCAGCGCGTGCGTGGCCTCCATGCCGAATGTCAGCGGCAGCAGGAGGGAGATCGCGGCAAGCGCGCCGACGCCTGGCAGCACGCCGACAAACGTTCCCAGAAGAACGCCGAAGAAGCAGTACCAGAGGGCCTGGACCGAGAAGGCGACCTCGAACCCGAGCGCGAGGTTGGATAACAGATCGGTCATGGACGCCACCGGATTACGTCTACGTTGAGCCCCAGGCCGTATTTGAAGATGACGACGCTCACGATCGGAACCGCAACCGTCAGGATCAGCTTCTGCTGGATGGAGGTGGAGCGGTCTGCGAGCGTGCCCAGGAAAACGGCGATCATGGAGGCAGCAAACAGGCCGAAACGCTCGATGGTAAGTGCGAAGCAGATCACCGCTGCGAGAATGAGCAGCAGGCCCCGCAGGCTCGGAAGATGGGCGCCGGCTTCACTCGTTTGCTGCAGCCACCGTCCTTCGAGGGTCAGTCCGGTGCCGATCAGCAGGAGCAGGATGCCGATGTAGAAAGGGAAATAGCCCGGCCCCATGCGGCTGGCACTGCCGATCTCGAAGTACAAAGCCTCGTAGATGGCCAGACAGCCGATCAGGACGACGAAAAGCCCGGCCAGCGTGTCGATCCTGTTGAACTTCGTCACAAGCACCTCCCTTGCTTGATAAGCTGTAGTCCGTCCCGAACTCGCGATGACGGCGGGAGCAGATGCATCCCGCCGCCATGCCGAGTCTTGCAGCCTGCATGTCCTGCATTGCTGGCCTGAAGTCAGTTCTTCGGAATGTTCGCCAGTTCCACCAGGTATTCAGCCTGGTCGACCGATTCCAACATGCGCTCTTCGACCTCCTCGGGCGTGGCCATCCAGACATCGCCGCCCATCGACTGAAGGAAGGTCTCGGTTGCATCCGTCTCCAGCACGTCCTGGAACCAGCCATTGAGGGTCGAGACAATCTCGTCTGGCGTCTCGGCAGGCACCCAGGCGCCCCACCAGCCCATCTGATCGATTTCGAGACCGACCTCGGCGAGAGCCGGAATATCGGGCGCGACGGCGAGGCGTTCGCCACCGCCTGAAGCCAGAACCCTGAAGCGTCCCTCACGCTGGTTGATCATTGCGCCGACCATGTCGGCGACGCCGAAATCGACCGCGAGGCTGACGATGTCAGGCAGCGCTTCCGCGCCGGCACCGTAGCGGATCTCCACCGCGTCGACATCCAGTTCCGCGACAAACTGCGCGCCGAGAACGCGGCCCGACGTTGCGGTCGTCGAAAAGCTCGCCGAGTCGCCCGCCTCTTTCAGGAAGGCGATCAGATCTTCGATGGTCTGATGCGGGGAATCTACGCCGACGACGATGTAGAAGGGCGCGTTGTTGATGCCGGCCACGCCCCTGAGCTGCTCGCGGGGATCGATCGGAGGGTTGTGCCAGAGGTGGTAGTTCATGGCAGTTGCGGTGCCCGAATGGACATAGACCGTGTATCCGTCCGGATCGGCTCGCGCCACGTATTCCGCGGCGATGTTGCCGGCCGCACCGGGCTTGTTGTCGACGATGATCGTGTGCCCGGTCATTTCCTGAATGCCGTTGGCGAAGTGGCGCACCAGGACGTCGGCGCCGCTGCCTGCGGGGAAGGCACTGACGAAGGTAATCGTGCGCGAGGGGTATTCGTCGGCGCTTGCGGGAATCGCAAGCAGGGAAACCAGCGCCGCGGCGCAGGCGAGCCTGATACCGTGCCGGCGGGAAACAGAAAGCGGTTTGTGGTTCATCAGATATTCCTCCCTTAGATCAATCGTGACGACGGAAATCGGCGATAGCCCCCTCCACTGCTTCCGGCCAGGCCACCATGCTGGCAATAGACCCAGATTCGGCAAGGTACATCTTCGTTCTTTGCGGCGTAGCGGCCAAGAGATGCTCCATGTCCTCGGACGCAGTCGGCACCGAGAGGCGTCACCTCCTCCTTTGTATGGTCTCCGATTGATTTATACAATAACAGATAACGGGTTTTGGATTCGACAAGGGATTCGCGGGTCATCGAAGCACATTCGGCGGTGACCCTCGGATCAGTCAAAAAGGCTTATAAGTCAGTGGCTTGAAGATCGTTTTGCCAGTCGAAATGTCATCGTTTCGGCAGGCTGAGAGTGCCCTTGTCGCGTTGACACATATATGGGCCCCTGATACCGCCACCGGCGATCGACGTTTTTGGAGGAGGCTAACGATGGGTGCAGCAGGCAGTGCCGAAATGGAGGGTATAGCGAGCTCGAAAAGCGGCTTGGAACGTCTCTTGAAGCCGCGCTCCATTGCCCTTCTCGGCGCCTCCCCGGAACGGACTTCGGTCGGAGGCGGCGTGCTCTCCAATCTGGAGGTCTTCGGCTACGCAGGCGACATTGATCTCGTCAGCCGCTCGCGCGAAAGCATCAACGGCCGCCCGTGCGTGAAGTCGATCGCCGACCTTCCCCACGGGGTGGACGTCGCCGTCCTGATCCTGCCCTACCAGGCCATTCGCGATGCCGTCATCGACTGCATCGCGCAGGGCATCGGAGCGATCGTCATCTACACATCGGGCTTTGCCGAGGCCGGAGAGGCCGGGCGTGCCCTCCAGGAGGAAATCGCGACCCTGTGCAGGGACAGCGGCGTTGCGCTTCTCGGCCCCAACTGCATGGGCTACACAAACTACATTGACGGCATTCCGCTGACCTTCGAGCCCATCGAGAAGGAAGAAGCGGGGAGGGGGCCGAGCGTCTCGATCATCGCCCAGAGCGGGGCCACGGCGGCCAACATCCGCTCTGCGATGCAGGCCCGCAAGATTTCCCTTTCGCTGGTTGTCGCCACGGGCAACGAGGCATTGCTGCGCGCAGAGGATTTCGCCGCCTACAGCCTCGGTGATCCAAAGGTTGCCGCGATTGCCGTCTATGTCGAGCAGGTCCGCGATCCGGCGCGCTTCCTCGAAGTCGCGCGCCAGGCGCGTGCCGCGGGCAAGCCGATCGTCATGCTGCATCCGGGGTCCAGCGAAAGAGGCCGCAAGGCCGCTGAATCACATACCGGTGCCCTGGCGGGCAATCATGCCGTGATGCAGGCGGCGGCGCGCAATGAGGCGGTGGTCGTCGTCGACACGCTGGACGAGATGTTCGACGTGCTGGCGATACTGGTGCGCTTCCCGCAGCCGTCGCCCGGCAAGGCGGGTATCGTTACCAATTCCGGCGCGATCCGGGGCATCTCCTTCGACTTCTGCGAGCGGATCGGGCTCGAGGTGGCGCGGCTTTCACCGGAGGTGGATGCGGAGATGCGCGCGCTCGTTCCCGACTACGTGCATGTCGACAACCCGTTCGACATCGGCACGACCGGCTTCGCCAATCCGTCCATCTTCGGCACCTCCGTCGCCGCGATGCTGCGCGATCCGGAAGTGGGGATCATTCTCAGCGCCTATATCGGCGGCTCGGCGCCGATGCAGATCAAGAAATCGGATGCGCTGCTGCCGGTCTATGAAACGTCGGAAAAGCCGACCCTCTTCTGCATCGTTGGCGACGACTATCCGCTCGACCCGGATTTCATGCAGGCCGTTCGCGAGAGCGGCATTCCGTTTTTCCGCTCGCCCGAGCGAGCCATGCGGGCCATGAAGGTGGTGGCCGATTACGCGCAGGCGCTGGCCGACACGGATGACCGCGAAACCGGCATGGGGCCGCAGTTCAGCTTCCCGGCATCCGGCAGCGTGCCGGAATATCTGGGCAAGCGCGCGCTGGCGGAGATGGGTATTGCCTGCCCCCGGGGCAGCCTGGTCCAGGACATCGACGCCGCATTGGAGGCGGCAGAGCGCATCGGATATCCGGTCGTCATCAAGGCACAGGCGAGCGAACTGAGCCACAAGAGCGATGCCGGCGCGGTGCTGATCAACCTGGGAGACGAGTCCCAGCTCAGAGCGGCCTGGGAGAAGCTCCATGCCAATATTGCCGCCGCCGCGCACGGCGTTGCGCTCGACGGCGTGCTGGTCGAGCAGATGGCCAGGCCCGGGCTGGAACTGGTGGTTGGTGCGCGCCGCGATCCTGAATGGGGTCCGGTGGTCCTCGTCGGTCTTGGCGGTGTGTGGATCGAAGTCCTGAAGGACTCGCGCCTGCTGCCCGCCGATGTGAGCCATGCTCGGGCCGTCAGGGAAATACACAAGCTCAAGGCCGCGCGACTGCTCGAGCCGTTTCGCGGCGCCCCGGTGCGCGACGTGGCGGCCGTGGCGGATGTCGCGGTCAAGCTGGGCGCCTTGATGCGCTCAAATCCGAATTTGGTCGAGGTCGATATCAATCCTCTGGTCGTCCATGTCGAGGGAGAGGGTGTGATCGCGCTCGATGCACTTTTTGTCACAGCGTGAAAATGTGTGGTTTTGAACCGGAAGGGTTCGCAAAGGCCGGCACGATGAAACCGGCGCCGACATGTGCCGAACTCGTCACCTGAAGGTGAGCCAGTCCTGAGGAGGAAAGAATGTCCGACACGAATACAAGCCGCGCCGAGCCCTGGGGCGACAATGTCCTGGTGGAGTTCGAGCAGGGAATCGCCTGGGTCAAGCTCAATCGGCCCGACAAGCGCAACGCCATGAGCGTGGGGCTCGCGGAGGAGATGAACAAGGTCCTCGACGTTCTGGAAATCGATGATCGCTGCGGCGTCATCGTCCTGACGGGGGTCGGCGACGCCTTCTCGGCCGGGATGGACCTGAAGGACTTCTTCCGCGCCACCGACCAGGTGAGCGATGTGGAGCGCATGCGAGCCTATCGTTCCACGCGGGCCTGGCAGTGGCGGACCCTCATGCACTACGCCAAGCCGACGATCGCGATGGTCAATGGCTGGTGCTTCGGTGGTGCGTTCACGCCGCTGATCTGCTGCGATCTGGCCGTCGCCTCCGAAGATGCCGTGTTCGGCCTGTCGGAGATCAATTGGGGCGTCATTCCCGGCGGCGTCGTCTCCAAGGCGATCTCCACGCTGATGAACGACCGCAAGGCCATGTACTACGTCATGACCGGCGAGAAGTTTGACGGCGCCAAGGCGGCGGAGCTCGGTCTGGTCAACGAGGCCGTCCCGGCCGATCAGTTGCGGGCGCGAACGGTGGAACTCGCGCGGGTACTCCTGGAGAAGAACCCGACGGTGCTGCGTCAGGCCCGCCTTGCCTATAAATATGCCCGGTACATGGACTGGGAGCAGTCCGCCGAATATCTGACGGCCAAGACGGATCAGACGACCTTCGTCGATCCGGAGCGCGGGCGGGAGCAGGGGCTGAAGCAGTTCCTCGACGACAAGACCTATCGTCCCGGGCACGGCAACTATCAGCGCGAGAGCTGATCTGGAGCGGACAAGGCACAGGCGGCGCGACATCGCGCGCCGCGCCTGTCGTGGACCCAGAGCATAATCAGGATGTTTCGACGGTTGCCTGGCCGTGGCTGTCCGTCATCGCGCTGGCCGCGCCGCGAAATCGTCCGGCCGCCAGGCGCCGGAATGACGTGTCGTCAGGCTGCAGACCTGGTCGGTGGAGGTCACCCCGCATTGGGCCATGGCGAGTGCCAGTTCTTCGACGAAGGCGGAGGCCATATGCTGCGCGCCGCGGTCGCCCAGCGCGGCCAGCGCCAGCATGAAGGCCCGTCCCGCAAAGGCGCCCTGTGCGCCGAGCGCCAGTGCGCGCAGGACGTCCACGCCCGCCACGACGCCACTGTCGAGCATGACCGTGCAGCGGTCGCCAACGCTGGAGACGATGGCGGGAAGCACATCGACACTTGCCGGCGCCGCGTCGAACTGACGGCCCCCATGGTTCGAGACCACGACACCGTCGATGCCCAGGCTCGCGGCTCGTTCGGCATCCCCGGGATGCATGATGCCCTTCACCATCATCGGGCGCCGCCAGCGGTCGCGCAGGCGTGCAAGAACCTCCCAGGAGAAACCGCCGCCGACATTCTTTTGCACGAAGGTTGCAGTCGCCTCGCGCCCGGGACCGCTATAGGCGACGACATTTGCGAAAGTGGGCATGCCCGCGCGCAGCAGTGCCATGCACCAGGGCCAGGCGACCGCCGCCTCGACGATCGTGGAAGCACGCAGTCGGAAGGGCATGCCGAAGCCGTTGCGCAGGTCGCGCGGCCGCTTCGTGCGGGTCGGAACGTCCAGTGTGGCGACAAGGACCTTCGCGCCCGCCGCATGCGCGCGCGCTGCCAGATCGAGGCTGAGCTGGTGGTCTTCCGCCGCGAACGGATAGAGCTGGAACCATGTCACGTCAGGCGCGATCTCGGCGACCGCCTCGATGGTTTCACTGGCCAGTGCGCCGACCAGAAAGGGGATATTGCGGCGTTGCGCGGCCTCGGCGAAGAGCCGGGTGGCTCCGGGCCACATGATGCCGTCGAAACCGATCGGCGAAATGCCGATGGGAGCGGCGTAACGGTGACCGAACAGTTCGGTGGAGGTATCCACCCTGGTGGCATCGACCCCATAGCGAGGCACGATCTCGATAGAGTTGAGCGCTGCGCGATTGCGCGACAGGCCGCTCTCGTCGCCCGCGCCGCCCTGGATGAAATCGAAGGCGAAGCGCGGAATGCGCCATGCCGCCCGGCGCTCGAGATCCGGGACGGTGGGAAAGCGGCTTCGCAGGCGCGCCAGATGTCTGGCCTCGGGATCGGGGGATGCCATCTTCCGACCGCTAATAGGTGACCATGACCTCGAGCAGGGCCTGCTGGCCGGCCCGCGTCGCGGCAAGCGCGCGCTCGATGGCAGCCGGCAGTTCGGCACCATCGTCCACCCGTTCGGCATGGGCGCCATGGGCGCGCGCGATGCCGGCATAGTCGGGCGAGGGGGACAGCGAGGTGATCGGCATGGTGTTGGCCGCGGCCGCCTTGCCCTTCGGATACATATAGAGCGTGGAGCGGCGAACGGCGTTCCAGATGCCGTTGTTGAAGACGACGGTGAGCAGGGGAAGTCCAAGCGCCGCCGCCGTCTGGTGGCAAGCCACCGGGTTGGCGAACATGTAGGAGCCGTCGCCTACGCACGCGATCACCTGGCGTGTCCTGTCGGCGTACTGTGCCCCGAGTGCCGCCGGCATGCCCCAGCCCAGCCCACCCGAGAGCGGTGAGGAGAAGAAGGTCTTCGGGGCCGAAAAGGACATGACCGACGGGTCCACGCCCAGTTCGTTGAAGAAGGTCGTGTTGTCGTCTGCTGCCTCGGACAGGCAGTGCGATACCCAGGCCGGATTCATCGGCTTGCCCTTGCCTGCGGCGAGCAGCTTTTCGATGGACTGTTTCTGCTCGGCGCGTCGGGATTCGGCACGTGCGCGCTGACGCGATTTTTCTGCGCCCCTTGGAACGATGCGGTCCAGCGCATCGGACAGGGCGGCGAGCGTGGCGTTGGTGCCGCCGGCCAGCGACACGTCGATCTCGAAGCTGCGCATCGGCACCGCGCGATGCAGCGGGTCCGGCCCGATCTCGATCACCTTGCAGCCATCCGGCAAGGTGACGTGATCGGCGATCCACGGCACCATGGAATTGATGACCAAAATGACGTCTGCTTCCCGAACCCAGGGCATCGGATCACGGCCGCCATGCATCGGATGGGTGGTCGGGAGCGATTGGCGTGTCGCCCAATATTCCACGACGGGCAAGGCGTAGCGTTCGGCCATTGCGGGCAGTACGCCGAAGCCCTCGTGATGATCGGGGCTCTGGGTGACGACGACCGGCCGTTCGGCCTTCGCGATCAGTTCGGCCGCGCGTTCGATCTCTGCGGGGGCTGCGGCGGCGTAGGTCGTCGGCGCGACGTCGGGCGCGGCGCGCCGGTTGGTGCCGGGCGCCGATTCGGCCAGCACCTCGCGCGGCAGGCTCAGATAGACGGGTCCGCGCGGTTCGCTCATGGAGATGTTGACCGCGCGATCGACCACGAGCGCGGCCTGCTCCGGATAGCGCAACTCGTAGTCCCACTTCACGACCTCGCGGATCATCGCGGCCTGGTCGCGCATTTCCTGGCCCCAGTGAATGGGGTTGTTGCGGCTGCCGAAGCGGCCGTATTCCGTGATGGGCGTGCGGCCCGAACACATCACCACCGGGATGTTGTCCGAAGCCGCGTTGACGACGCCCATCACCGAGTTCGCCAGACCGACATTGACATGCACCATCACGCCGGCCGGCTTGCCGGTGAGCAGGTAGTAGCCATGCGCCATGCCGAGCGCCACGCCCTCATGGGCGATGGCCAGCGGTTCGGGCATCGAAATGCCGCTCTCGGACGAATTGGCGTAGGCCTCGATGATCGAGGGAAAATCCGTCCCGCCATTGGCGAACAGGACGTCGACGCCTGCCGCCTTCATGCGGCCCAGCACTTGTTCGGCTGCTGTGGGGCTCTCTTGGGGGGCCTGCGTCATGGCGGTGCTCCGGATTTTCAGGTCAGGCTAAAGGTCTTGATGGCGCGCTCGGTGGGCTGGTTCATTGAGATTTTTCGCCCGTCTGGCAGGCGTCGATAGGCAGGCGCGGAGCAGACCGGTCTCCCCGCGAAACAACGCGTTTTTCGGCCTCGACCGATCTCATGATTGCTCCTCCGGTCCTCGCGCCAACGGCTCCCGGAGGATCGTCAGGCGAGGTCTGCGGACGTTATAAGGCTCCCTGATAATGTCAAGTGACGGGCCGACCGGCAGGTCCCGTACGGAACAAAAAATTCGATAATGGCATATTCAATCATATCATATCCGAATTCGTGAGTGGTACGAATGCCATCGGAAAAGCGGAGAGCCAAATGACCGAAGAGATCAAGATCGAATACAGAAATGCCATCCTGGAGGTCACGCTCAATCGACCGGAACACGGCAACGCGCTGACACCGGCCATGACCGATGCGATCGTGGCTGCCGTCACGAATGTGGCTGCCGATATCCGTGTTGTCCATGTCCGGGCCGCAGGGACGGATTTCTGTACCGGACGGTCTCCGGTCATGCCGAAGTCCGGCACGCGGGCCACCGCCAGCGACTTGCGCAAGATCGTCTCGGATCCCGTGCTCCGCTTTTACGAAGTGCTGCGTGACGTGCCGGTACCGGTGGTGGCGGAGGTGCGCGGCCGCGCTGAAGGCGTGGGGTGCGCCCTGGCTGCGCTGGCCGATGTGGCGATCGCAGCCGAGGATGCGGTCTTCACCGTGCCGGAGATGAACCGCGACATCGCGCCGACGCTGGTGATGGATGCGCTTTGCGACCGGTTGTCCCGCGCCGCGCTGGCACGGCTCGTGCTCACCCGCGATTCCGTCGGGGCGGCAGAAGCCAAGGCCCTCGGCATCGTCGGAATGGTGGTGGCGAACGAAGACCTGGCTTCTGAAGGCTCGCGCGTCGTGGAGAAGCTCGCGGGCAATTCCGCCGTCACGCTGCGCGCGGTGAAGGCGTTCCTGTCGCGCGCACCGGAAAGCTCGCGCGCCACACGCAAGGAACTCGCCGCCCTGCTCAACGCGACGGCGGCCGCCGAGAATTATCGCTAGACGTCAGAGCGAGAGGCCGGCAACGCAGTGCGCCTGCAACTCCGCGTGTGCCGCTTCGGTGATCGGCACGAGCTTTCGACGGTCCAGGTCGAAGGTGACCGCGACCGACTGCATGGAACCGTAGGCCCGCCCGCTGATCGGATCGAACATGCGATGGATCAACGAATAGGTATGGCCCTTGGTGAAGGCGAGACCGGAGCGGATTTCGAAGGCATCGCCAATGCGTGGCCACGCGGTGTAGATGATCCGCGTCTCCAGGACCGCGCCGCCGGGCCGCATCGGCGGTTCGGGAGCGCGGCGCGTCACGATATCGCGATAGGGCGGGGTCAGGGAGCGGATGCCGTCGGACACGCTTCCGGTGAAGGCGTCGAGTGCCATCCGACCGAAGATGTCGGCGCGGGCCGGTCCGATCACGCCCATCGCCAGCAGGACCAGGCCCATTTCATGTGCGTCATGCAGGACCATCGGGGTCGACTCGATTCCCCATTCGGTACTGCGCGGACGCGCATTCTCCGGCAGAGGAACCGTCCGTGCCTCCGCGCGGGCCCGAAAATCGCCGGGCCACGGGGTATGGCTCGTAATCTCCCGCGCCTCCACGTGGCGAAGGCGGACCCGAAAGGTCGCCGTGCACGCGTCGTCGGCGAGATCGTACAGGGAAAGCACGAGTGCAATGCCGGTATCGCCGATGTCGGTGACCGCTCCTGTCATGCGAAGAGGCGTGCTCATCATGACTTCGCGGTGGAATCGGACGTGCATCTCCTCCACCAGGACGGCGGTCTTCGCCTGGGCGTCGAAGAGTCCGGACAGACCGAGTCGGGCGAAGAGCATCTGCATGCCTTCGCCGGCCCGCTGGACGTAGAAGCGCGTGTTCATGTGACCCATATCGTCACATTCCCAGGCGTTCACGCCGCCGCGCCAGACCTCGTTGATGGGATCGACAGCCATCGTTTAACGCTCCTTCGGATAGGCAAGGGCGGACGGTAGGAAGGCCGGGAATGTAAGTCAACCTGATATAGGCGGCGCAACGGGGCTCGCCGGAGTGTTCGTGTTGAGTGACGCAAATATGTGCAGACGACGTCGCATCGACGCCGTCCGGCATGGACCACGGCACCGTTCCGGACTACGAACGTTGCAAGCCAGAACGGGTCTTGATCATGAAGAGAGCACACAGGGACGAGGATTGGTCGCAGCGGCGCATCCAGTCGATCGAGGTGGGTTTCCAGGTCATCAGGGCCATGGAAGCAGCGGATGGTCCTCTGCCATTGCGCGACATAGCGGCCGCCGCCGGCATGCCGCCCAGCAAGGCCCACCTCTATCTCGTCAGCTTCATTCGCGAGGGATTGGTAAGGCAGGACCCGCAGAGCGGTCACTACGGGCTGGGCAGCTTCGCCATCCAGCTCGGCCACTCGGCAATCCGTCAGCTCGATATCGTTGAACTGTCGCGCGACGAACTTTCCGCCTTGCAGGGTGCCACCGGATTTGCCGCCTATCTGTCGCTCTGGGGCAATCGCGGGCCGGGCATCGTTTCCAAGGTCGATGGCTTCATGCAAGGGTCGCTGTCCGTGCGACTGGGCTATGTGCTGCCGCTCTCCGCTTCGGCAACGGGCCACGTCTTCTTGGCATACCGGGATCGCAAGGAGACGGAGAAGATCCTGCTCGCGGAGCGCGACGCTTTCGAACGCCGCGACGAGACATTCGGGCCGCGGGCGGTCGAACTGGATCTGGAGGAGTTGTGGGGCAAGACCATTGCCGAGGTGCGGCGCCGCGGCTACGCGATGTCCAAGAACAACGTCAACGCCAACTTCGCCGCCATGGCCGCGCCGGTCTTCGATCATTCGGGCATGATTGTCGCGGCAATGACGGTGCTCGGCTCCGACAAGGCGATGACGGGCGCGCGTGCAAAAACCGTTTCGCGAGCCCTGCTGGACACCACCAGGCGCCTTTCGGAAAGGCTCGGGTACAGCGGAAAAATGGCCGACACCGACTGAGCGGCCATGGCGAGCCGCAAGGAGAACGGCCGAAGACGCGGGGCTTGCGCGCGTGAAGCCGCCGCCGCCAGCCGCGCAGGACTTTCAGACCTGCAGGAGGCGGTAGCCGTTACCGTTTCGCTCCACCCTGGCAAAGGCCGGCGCCAGGAGATGGCCGCCCGTGATCGGCAGCCTGTCGGTCGCGAGTTCATCGAGAAGCCGCTTGCGCGTGGCGCGCGCGATGTCCCGATCCTGGTCGAATATGATCGCGATTTCCGGGTCCGACACCTGGACGAACGGCGCATGCACGATGTCGCCGACGTGCAGCAGCTGCTCGTTCCCGGAAGAGAGGCGATAACCGGCATGGCCCGGCGTGTGGCCCGGCAGCGGAAGCGAGGTCATGCCCGGCGCAATCTCCGCCTCGCCGTCGATCAGTTCCAACTGGTCGGCATAGGCGGAAAGCACGGCCTGCGCCAGTTTCTGCCAGCCGAGCACCGTTTCGGATGCCTGTGGAATTGCCCCGCGCCAGAAATCGGCTTCCGCCCTTTGCACCAGCAGCCGTGCATTGGGAAAGGCGAGCCTGCCCTCTGCATCCAGCGCACCACCGACATGATCGGGATGAAGATGGGTGGCATAGAAGATGTCGATGTCGCTCGTGCTCGCGCCGGCCTCGGCCAGGGCTTCTGGCATATGTCCGCATTTCGGTCCCATCAGCGAACCGGCGCCGGAATCGACGAGAACGGTCCGTCCACCGCTGCGAATGAGGTTGGCGTTGAAGTTGGTGCGGATAGCCGTCTCGCCGGCTTTCTCGACCACCGCCTGGGTGTGGGCGGCACTTGTGTCGGGAAACATCTCCGGTCCGAATACCGAGGCACCGTCGGTGAGGACAGTGATCTCGATATCGCCAAGCGTCATGGCGGCAGTATTGGACATGGCCGTTCCCTTCTCTCTACCCGTTCGCGAGCAGGCCTAACGGCCCGTGGGCTCGGCTTCAAGGGCATTGTCTACAAGCGGACACACAGTTGTCTGCAGCCTATCGGCATCATGAGGCATGTCGCTGATGAAGTCGGAAGGTTATGGCGGCGGTTATGCCTACGACCACGACGCGCTGGACGCCTTTGCCGGCCAGGACTAATTTCCGGAAGCATGCGGCGAATGACCGTCTACGATCCGCCCGACCGCGGCTTCGAACGCGAGATCCGCAAACGGATCGACTACTGGGCGAGACTCACGCGGGAGCGGGGAGGCGACTGGAGCCATCCGGCGGCGGCGGTTGCCGATTAAGGAAGGGTGGACCAGTCATTTCGGCCGAACACCACTCGCAACCTGCCTGCCGGGATGCTATTGCCGGCCCCATTCACAGGCGGAATTCTCATGACGGGCGTCGAACAGATCAAGGTTGACGAAGACGAGGACGGCATGCGCTTGGACCGCTGGTTCAAGCAGCATTATCCGGGCCTCGGTTTCGGGCCGCTGCAGAAGCTGCTGCGCTCGGGCCAGATCCGGGTCGATGGCGGCCGCGCCAAATCCGACACGCGCGTGCAGGCGGGCCAGCTTGTCCGCGTGCCGCCGCTCGGGGTCGACCGCAAGTCCGGTGCGCCGGTAACCGCGCGCACCATGCGCGGCGTCGAGGATGCCGACGTCCTGTCGCGTATCCTGCTTTACGAAGACGACAAGGTTCTGGTGTTCGACAAGCCATCGGGCCTTGCCGTGCAGGGCGGATCGGGCGTCGTGCGTTCGGTCGATTCCATGCTGGAGGCCTGGCGCAACAAGAAGGGCGAGAAGCCGCGTCTCGTCCACCGTCTCGACCGCGACACCTCCGGTGTGCTGGTGGTTGCCCGGTCGCGGCTGGCGGCCATGAAGCTCGCGGAATCCTTCAAGAAGCGCGAGACGAAGAAGACTTACTGGGCGCTGGTCAAGGGAGTGCCGAAGCAGCGCGAGGGCAAGATCTCCACCTGGCTTATCAAGGAGCCAACACCGGATGGCGACCGCATGCGGGTCGCCAAGCACGGCGAAAAGGGCGCGGATCATGCCGTGACCTATTACCGGGTGGTCGAGCAGGCGGGCCAGACCATGTCCTGGCTCGAGATGGAGCCTTACACCGGCCGCACGCACCAGCTGCGCGTACACGCCGCCTACATCGACTGCCCGATCATCGGCGATCCGAAATATTTCGAGGCCGACCAGAACTGGGACTTTCCGGGCGGGCTTCAGAACCGGCTGCACCTCCATGCGCGCCGGATCGTCATCCCGCATCCCGACAAGGGCACGATCAACGTGTCCGCGCCCCTGCCGCCCCATATGCGCCAGAGCTGGAACCTGATCGGCTTGGACGAGGCGGCTGCGGAGGAGGAGGCTTGAGCCAGCCGCTTTCGGTCTTCGAGAAGCGCGATCACGTCGATACGCTCGCCGTCGGCATGATGCTGATGCTGACCTTTGCCTGGGGCTTCAACCAGGTTCTCATCAAGGTCTCGACGGAGGGCTACAGCCCGATCTTCCTGACCTTCGCGCGCTCCACGCTGGCGGCCCTCGTCGTTTTCGCCTGGTGCCACTTCCGCGGCATCCGGCTGTTCGAGAAGGACGGAACGCTGATCGCCGGGACCATTGTCGGCCTGCTGTTCGGCGCCGAGTTCGCGCTGATCTTCCTCGGACTCGATCTCACCACCGCGGCGCGCGGCACGTTGATGATCAACACCATGCCGTTCTGGGTGCTGCTCGGGGCCCATTTCTTTCTCGGCGAGAAGATCACCCCGATGCGCCTGGCGGGCGTCGTATTGGCATTCGCGGGCGTCGCCCTGGTGTTTTCGGACGAATTGAGCCTGCCGGACAGGTCGGCCCTGACCGGCGATCTCATCTGCCTGGCGGCGGGCATGCTTTGGGGTGCCACCACCATCGTCATCAAGATGAGCCGGCTTGCGACCGCGAAGCCTGAAAAGACGCTGCTCTACCAGCTGGTTGTCTCCAGCATGATGGTGGTCCCGCTGATCCCGTTCGGTGGGCCGATGCTGCGCAACCCAGATTTCCTGTCGACCGGCTCGCTGCTTCTACAGGCCGTCTTCATCGTAGCCTTCACCTATCTCCTGTGGTTCTGGCTCGTCCGGCGCTATCCGGCCTCCGGGTTGACGCCCTTTGCCTTCCTCAGCCCGGTCCACGGCGTCATTCTCGGCGGTCTGCTGTTGAACGAGCCGCTGTCGGTCAACATATTCATCGCTCTGGGGCTGATTGCCGCCGGTCTTCTTCTTGTCAATCGCCCGGCCAGACGCGTCCAGCCGGGTTAGGGTCTGGATATCATGCGTGAACTTCTCAACGACCTCGAAGCAGGGTCATTCGTGTCGCACGAAAACCCGATGGAGCGGGCGCGCGCGCAGATGCGCCAGCCGCAGCCCAAACGCTTCTACAAGACGGTAGAGGTGACGGAGGCGGACGGCGGGTTCCCCGTTCTCCTGGACGGCAAGCCCGTGCGCACGCCCGGCCGCGCATACCTTGCGCTGCCAACGGCGGCTGCCGCGCAACTGGTGGCCGACGAATTCGATGCCCAGGGCGAGATCCTCGATATCCCCGCCATGCCGGTGCTGAGGCTCGCCAACACCGCGCTCGACGGTGTCGCCCAGGATACGCAGGCTGTTCTCGAGGACATATTGCGCTATGCCTCCTGCGATCTCGTCTGCTACCGCGCCGACGGTCCGGAGCCGCTGGTGGCGCGCCAGGCCGAATGCTGGGATGCGGTCATCGACTGGGCCCGTGCCAGCCTGTCGGCGCGCATGGTGCTGGCCGAAGGCGTGATGCATGTCGACCAGCCGCGCGAGGCCATCGCCGCCATCGGCATTCACCTCAATGCCCGCAAAGACCCGTTCCGTCTTGCCGCGCTGCACGTGATGACCTCGCTCACCGGCTCGGCGCTGCTGGCGCTGGCGGTCGATACGGGCGAACTCACGCCCGATGAGGCGTGGAAAGCAGCCCATGTCGACGAAGACTGGAATATCGGGCAATGGGGTGAGGACGCCGATGCAAAGGCCATGCGCGCTGTGCGCCATCGCGACATGATCGGCGCGGCCCGCCTCCTCGCTGCTCTCTAGTCCAAAAGTAGCATCGGGCCGATTGGACTTGCCAATGAGGGATCGCCTGACGCAGGATCGCCGTCACGCAGTCCGAGAGCATCCCGTTTATGGCCCGTACGCCCCGCACCGTCAGACGACAGCCCTCATCGGCTCCGCGCTTTTCGCTGGCGTCCTTGCACCCCGGTGAGCTGCTGCCCATGCTGCGCAGCTATTTCGGACTTGGCGGGGCTTCGCGATTGGGGCCGATCGACAGCCCCGAGGCGCTCGCGCATTTCATCGAGACGCGCGCCAGCTACATGGCCCAGACCTCGCTCTACGGCTATCTGCGCACCCGCATGGGCATGCGCTATCCCGAACTCTTCGACGACGACGTCTTCGTCGTCGGCATCAATCTGGCGAAATGGCAGATATGGCTCGATTGCCTGGGCGATCTGGCGGTCTATGCGGGCTCGCGCATCGCCCAGAACCGTCCGCGCGAGGCCGACAGGGTAGCTGCCATGATGGTCGAGATCATCGACCGCATCCTGGATCAGGCGGGAATCCCTGAGGATTCCGGCCCACAGTTTCGCAACCACGCCAGAGAGCTTCGCGAGCGGCTGCGGCGCACCCACTGGCTGGCCATCGGCGAAAATGAGGCAGCTTTTACCGAAAGCCCGAAGAGCGTGGTGAAATGGGCTCCGATCGCCGATGAGCTGAAGCAGCTCGACGAGGAGATCGTCCTCAACTCCGTGCGCTTCCACTGGCAGGAGATCCGGCGCGCCTTTCTCCATCACATCGACACCGCCGGCGTTCTGGGCCTGGTCGAGGACGGGCGCCCGGCAGAGCGCGTTTCGCGCGCCTAGCGCTCCACCGCGCCGATGATCGGCCCGAACCCGCCATGCCAGGAGAAATCGTTGCGGCCAAGCTCGGGCGCAAAGAGGCCAGTGCCGCGCCCGCCATCGAGGAACAGCGCATTGTCGCAAGACAGCTCGTCCCGGAACAGCCGCGCGAAATCGTGGAAGTTGACGTGACGCTGGCTGATGGCGAAATGAACCTGTCCGTCGGATGATAAACCGACGCCGGTCCGCCAGGTCCGGTCGCTGGAACCTTCGATCAGGGCGGGATGCAGGTCGCCGTCGATCACCAGCATGGGTCCCGACTGGGTGGCGAAGATCGCATCCGGCGACCGGTCACGAAAGTCTTCCGATCTCAGCACGCCGGCGCCGTCGGGCGTCACGTAAAATACCCCGTTTGGTTTCTTGTAGAAGTTCGGCACGGGTCGCATGCCGGAAGGCGCATCGTAGCGGTTGAGCGGCCTCAGTTCGACGCCGCCCTCGATGTGCAGGCCCACCGGCGTGAAGTCGGTCTGGAACATGCCGCCATTGATCGCAAAGGTCAGCTGTGCCCCTTCTTCGGCCAGCGCATCGGACAGTGCCGAAAAGGTGCGATGCGGCACGCCCTCGCCATTGCGCCAATGCAGTTCGAGAGACGTCTGCGCGGGATCGAAACTGCACACGGCGTAGCCATTGCCCTCGAAGTCCACCGCACGGCAGTTCGCCGCCGCCTGGGTGGGACTGCATACCAGCGCGAACAGCAAGACACCGCCGAAACGCTGGATTGTCGTAGTAAGGCCGGCCATCGGAGATCCTTGTTCCGTCTGCTAGACTGAATGCCGCGCGGAGAACGATTCTCCCTGGCGACCACTTGTTCGAATAGATTCTCGGAAAAGGGCCGATACATGTCGCAGCAGGATCAGGGCAACCCACGACCCGGAATGGAAAAGACGGATGCGCGGCAGGGGCGCGTCGTGGGTGAGGGCCGCGTTGCCAAGATACTGATCGCCTCCATGGCGGCGCTGGTGGTTCTCGGTGTGCTTCTTTTCCTGATCTTCTGATTCCGTCCTCGCACATACTGGCCCTTGGCCAGACCCGTGGGGCGATGCTACGGAGGTCGGTGACCGCATCACGGGACCTCGATGATCGACGACTTGCGCGCTGCGACACGTCAGCTTCATGAAGGGCTGGAGGCACGGTTCGATGCCATCCAGCTCTTGAGCGACGGCATGAGCCGGCCGGAGACGCTGCGCCGCTACGCTTCTTTCCATGTGCCCGCCGACGCCGTCCTTGGGCGCGCCCTCGGCCATCTGCCCCAGCTCGAGATGGACCGCCGGACCCGCGGCCATCTTCTGTCGCCTCATGTCGGGGACTGGGCCTGGGTCGACTTTCCCGAACCTTCCGGCGTGGCTGATGCGCTCGGCATGCTCTATGTCGTCGAGGGCACGTCGCTCGGCGGCAACGTCATCCTGAAGCGCTTGCGTGACAGGGGTGCGGATTGTGCAGAATTCGGCTTTCTCCATCCCTATGGATCAGACACCGGGCTCATGTGGAAGCGCTTCCTGAGCGCCGCCAGCGCCGAAATCGGCGCCGATGCCGAGGCGCGGGCGATGGCCTGCCGCGGTGCGGTGACGGCCTTTCGCCACGCCGAGCGCGTCCTGTGTGGTGATGTCCGCTGAGCCAGTTGGCCCTCGTTGAACGCAAGCCTCAGCCGGACGCGTTCTCCGCGCGTCGCACCAGGCACTCGGCGGAGATGTCGGCCTCGAACCGCGCCCCATCGTCATTCGTGTAGCGGCAGGTACCGCCCAGCTGCCGCATCATGGCGATCGTCAGCTTCATGCCGAGCCCTTCGCTGACCCGGTCGGGATCGAACCCGCTTCCGTCATCGGCGATCACCAGCCGCGCCCCGCCGTTCGGAATTTCCTTCATGCTTATGCGGATCGTGCCCGGACGATTCTCCTCGAATGCGTATCTCATCGTGTTGGTGATCACCTCGCACACCACGAGGGCGAAGGAGGTGGCGTGGTCGTGGTCGATCAGGATGTGGTCGACGTCGTAGCTCACCTCTATCTGCCGGCTGTCGCCCGCCAGCAGGCTGCCGACCAGGGCCGGCACCAGATCGGCGGCGTCGACTTCGACGAACCGGTCGAACCGGTAGAGGTGCTCATGCACCGCCGACATGGCGGCGATACGCGCCTGCAAATCCATCTTGGTCTCTGCCGGCAGGCGGTGCATGCGGATCAGCGACATGATTGCCTGGAGGTTGTTCTTGACCCTGTGATGGGTGTCGCGCACCAGCATCCGGTTGTGTTCGACCGTCTCCAGCAGCTGACGCTTGGTCCGTTGGTCCCGCTTGATCAGATTGGCGATCCACCACAGGGCGAAAATCAGCGCCGCGATGGCCGGCAGCGACAACACCACGATCAGCATGATGCTGCGCCAGGCCGGCGCGAGAGCGTCATCCAGGCTGATGGCGGAGGCGGCGACGATGTTGCTGCCGGGCACGGGACGGTAGCTGATGACCCGTTCGATGCGGTCTAGGGGTGAAGCAGCCCTGAACGTCCCGCTGTTTGCTACTGACAGATGCTCGGCAAAGAACTCGCGGTCGGGAAGCTCCTGGTCGATGTCGATCGTCGGATAACGCGCAATCAGCTCCCCGTCATCGCGGAACATCACCACTGCCGAGTTCCTGTCGAGGTCGAGCGATGCCCAGACATCGGCCAGTATGTTGGCGCCGAACGAGATCACGGCGACCCCCGCGAATTCCCCCTCGTAGTCCAGGCGACGGCTGAAGACGAAGACCTGCTCCCCGCTCAGCCGGCTCACGATAAGGCTCGATATGTAGAATTCGCGCCCGGCCGCGGGTTCGGTGAAATAGGGCCGATCGGTGACATCGATCTGCTGGATGTCGGGGTCTGTCGAAAAGAGCGTTCGCCCGTCGGCCGCGATCACGTAGGCGAAGACCGTACCCGGCAGGTCGTCGACAGCTTCGACAAGAAGGTCCGAGGCTTGGGATGCATTTGCCTCGATGTCCTCGCCCAGCGCCTCGTCCACGCGGGCCAATGCCTGGCGCGAGAGTTCGTTTATCCAAAGGGCATTTGTAGCGACGACCTGCGCGGCGGCCTCTGCGCGGGCATCCGCCCGTGCATTCGCTTCGGCCCATTCGCGGTGCAGGATCACGGCTAGCATGATGGCGAACAGGGCAACGATCACCGCCATCAGCCCGACGGTGTGGGTGAGGGCGCGAGTCGTGCTGCGCTGGTCCATTGAGGCTGCCAAGGAATGGCCTTGCTGTCGGTTCCAAATCGACCGGGCAATGCCCGGCATGCAAACATAGCGCTGGGGCAGACTGCTATTGGCAATCCCCGCCAGTTGCAACCGCGGGCACAGGGCAGGAGCCGCAATCGTGGCCAGTTCCGCAGCAGCGATGCGGATGTAAACGCCTTTGCCGACAAAAAGATCACCCCGCCACACGTCACGTCCGCGTGAACGGGCGTCGACTCGACAGCCACCACCACGCACGGCGAATCGAGGAGCTGACCTCTGTCGTCCGACTGGCGCACCAGGTCCCCAGTTCGGCCTCGATGAGGGGGCGAAACCGCGTCGAGTTCTTGGGGTCTGCTTCCATGCGTCAATTTCGGTCGGCTTTGCCGCAAGGGGAACCCTTGCACCCAGACGATGCATAGGTAGGAGTCGGGGATGCGCAGTCGCAAACGGGCAGCTGTACGGCGCTCTGGCGACGGCAATGGGCGGCATGGCCGTGCGACCTCGCCGCCAGCACGAAGATCCCACAACCCCAATTCCCGGGAGGACGTCTCATGTTCAAAATGTTGTCCGGGGTCTGGGCTCTTCTGCTCGGCATCGTTCTCATCATGCTCGGCAACGGCATGCATTTCACCCTGATCGGCTTGCGTGGCGGGATCGAGGGGTTTTCGGCGGCGGAACTGGCCATCGTCACCTCGGGCTACTTCGTGGGCTTCCTGTCGGGAGCCCGCTATACGCCGGTCTTGATCCGCCGCGTGGGGCATGTGCGCGTCTTCGCGGCCCTGGGCAGCTTCACCTCGGCCGGGCTGATCGCCTTTCCGCTGCTGGCCGAACCCTGGGCCTGGACGGTGTTGCGGCTGCTCCTGGGTTTCTGCATGTCGGGCATCTATGTCGTGGCTGAAAGCTGGCTGAACAGCGCTGCCACCAACGAGACCCGCGGCAAGGTGCTGTCGGCCTACATGATGGCGCAGACACTGGGCATCATCGGGGCGCAGGGGTTGCTGGCGCTGGGCGATGCGGGAACTTCCGTGCTCTTCATCGGCGCCTCGATCTTGGTCTCGATCTCCTTCGCACCGATTCTCCTGTCCATGATTCCGGCCCCGGCGGTCGAAGTGACGCGGCCAATGTCCCTGCGCAATCTTTTCACGAGCTCGCCGCTTGGCACGGTCGGCATCTTCCTGCTGGGCAGTGTCTACGCGACCCAATCGGGCATGGGCGCGGTGTTTGGCACGCAGATCGGGATGTCGACGGGACAGATCGCCCTGTTCATCGCGATGCTGTTCGCCGGGGCGCTGGTATTGCAATATCCCATTGGCTGGCTGTCGGATCAGATGGATCGGCGCAAGCTGATCTTCGGGGCGGCAAGCCTCGGTGCCGCATCCTGCGCCGTGGGCTGGGTCACCGGCGGCGGGTTATGGCCCTTGATGGCGGCCGCCTTCTTTGCCGGCGGGGTGACGACGCCGCTTTATGCGCTGTTGCTGGCCTACACCAACGACTTCCTGTCATCCGAGGACATGCCGGCGGCCTCGGGCGGCCTCGTCTTCACCTTCGGGTTGGGCGCCATTGCTGGCCCGCTGGCGGCCGGCTGGGCCATGCAGGGGCTTGGTCCCTTCGCGTTCTGGCTCGTGCTTGGCGCGATCTTCGGCGCGATCGCGATCTATGCGCTCTACCGCATGACGCAGCGAGCGGTCGTTCCGGCAGAACAGACCGAAAGCTACCTTGCGGTGCTGCCCACCACGTCGATCGTCGCGGTGGAGGCAGCGGGCGCCTGGGCTGCGGAACAGGCCGAAGCCGAACGCGACGAGCAGGCAGATGCCGAACGCGACGGCGATGGTCAACCCTGATCAGCTGCGCTCGAAAGACCATCCGCATTCGGCAGTGTGCGGTCCGGGCGCACTTCCGAGAGGAGTGCTCCTGGCGGGAGAGATGCGCGCGACGCACGAAAAATGCGGACCGAACCGAAGGATCAAGCTGTCCGGAGAGCTGACACGCCGCCGCTCTTGGTTTCCGCGATAATGTTCGGGAGTGATTGGTACGCCCAACGGGAATCGAACCCGTGTTTCCGCCGTGAAAGGGCGGCGTCCTGGACCGCTAGACGATGGGCGCACGCGAGGCGGTTTATAGTCGGCAAGATTGCATCCGGCAAGCCGTGTCGGCGACGAATTCGAGAAAATCGGACGCCTAATTGCGACGGCGGCAACGCCAGTTCCAGTCGCGCTCCGGGCCCACATCCACATGCACGGATTCGGTGTGGCAATAGGTACCGACGCCACCACGGCCGGGCATGCTGCGCACATAATCGGCCAGCTGTGCCTTGCCGACGCCTTCGATCTGGATGTCGGCGGCCGCGCAATACATGTGCAGCGAATTGCTGGCGCCGCGCGCGCGGCGGTTCTGCGGCGGGCTGCGAAAGCCGGAGGTGACGATCAGGGGCCGCCCGAAGTGATTCTCGATTTGTCGCAGCTTGCGCACGAGGGCAGGCTGGAGGCAGTTCACGTCGACGCGTTCCGTCTGGGTCCGCAGCCCGTTAGGGGCGAGGCGCGCCAGACCGGCGGCCGAAGCGACACGATAGCTGCCGGGCGGATCGGAACGGCCATCGTCGTCGATGCTGGTGCGTCGGCCGATGTCGAACAGCGATCCCTGACGAACGCCGGGCAGTGCTTCGCCGCTCATCCTGGCAGACAGCGTCCCGGCGCCCGCGCCGGGATTGGCGGGAGCCGCGGAGATCTGCGGCCGCGGCTCGGCCTGTGGCGCTGGCCGCGCCGTCACGCTGGCGGCGCGCTGGGCGGCGGAGGCAGGCTGCGGGGAGAAGAAGGCGGAGAGGAAGCCGCGTTGTGGCGCCTCATTGGCGGCTGCGGCGACCGGTGCGGGGGCGGGCTCGCTCGCCTGCTCTATCTCGTCGAGCGCCTCGCCGGCAGGCGCCTCACTGGCAGCTCCTGCGATCTGCTCTTCGGCCGCATCCGGGCTCTGGGCCGGTTCCTGCGCCTGGGCAACCGTCGGCTCGGTCTCGGTCGTGGTGGCAATTTCGGTGCCCGCGCGATCACGCACAGGCGGCACCTCGGTCATGGCGTCGGGAAGCTGCGGGTCGTTTTCGTCGAAATCGAAAACTGGTGCCGCGGAGGCCGCGGAGTTCACTGTCGGGCGAGGAAAGTCGGTGGAACTGGCCGTGCCCATCACTGCAGGGTTGAAGCCGAATAGCGTGTCGCCGTCGGTGGTCGAGGCGCAGGATGCCAACAGCACACTCAACAGCGCCGTGGACGCGGCTATCGTTCGAACGCCTTTGCGGCGCGAACCCTCTCCTGACAAGGCGTAACCCCTTCGGCTGCTGTGGTCATCGACACGGGAGTTGCTCCCGCGCCAGCATCGTCCCCTGACCCGCGAAAAGAACTAACCAATCTTTCCGCAAACCGCAACTCATCCGCTAGGAACCAATTGAGGCGACTTGATGGTACGAATGTGCCGTACCGTTGAGGCTGACGAAGCTGTTTCAGACCCGCACGCGGACATATTCGCCCGGAGCATCGCATAGCACGGGTGTGCTTGCGCCAACCTTGCGCGCCGGCACGCGGCTGTCGTCCTGGCTCTCGATCCATTTCTGCCAGTGCGGCCACCACGAGCCCGGGTGTTCCTCCGCCTTGGCCACCCACTGCTCGAAATCGCCTTCCGGCTTGCCGCCGGTCCAGAACTGGTACTTGCCGGAGGAGGGCGGGTTCACCACGCCGGCGATGTGACCCGAGCCGGCCATGACGAATTCCACATCGCCGCCGAAAAAGCTGCTGCCCAGGAAGGCCGAGCGGGCGGGCGCGATATGGTCCTCGCGTGAAGCCAGATTGTAGATCGGGATCTTCACGTCCTTGAGTGACAGCGTGCGGCCGGCCAGTTCCATGCGCCCCGTCGACAGCGTGTTCTCCATGTAGCAATTGCGCAGGTAGAAGGAGTGGTTGGCCGCCGTCATGCGCGTGGAATCGGAGTTCCAGTAGAGCAGGTCGAACGGCATCGGATCGCGGCCGCGCACGTAGTTGTTGATTACATAGGGCCAGATCAGGTCGCCCGAACGCAGCATGTTGAACGCCGTCGCCATCTTGTTGCCATCGAGGAAGCCGCGCTCCTTCATCGCCCGTTCCAGGGATTGGATCTGCTCCTCATCCACGAAGATCTTGAGGTCGCCGGCATGGGTGAAGTCGACCTGGGTCGTGAAGAGCGTCGCGGATTTGATACGCTCGTCGCCCTCCTGCGCCACCAGCGCCAGGGCGGCCGATAGCAGCGTGCCGCCGACGCAATAGCCGATGGCATTGACCTCTTTCTCGCCCGTCGCTGTCTCGATCGTGTCGAGGGCAAACTGCAGGCCATCCCGGATATAGTCCTCCCAGCCCTTCGTCCCGTGCCGTTCGTCCGGATTGACCCATGAGATGACGAACACGGTGTGGCCTTGCGAAACGGCCCAGCGGATGAAGGATTTCTGCTCGTTGAGGTCGAGAATGTAGAACTTGTTGATCCAGGGCGGGCAGATCAGCAGCGGCCGCTTCAGCACTTCCTCGGTCGAGGGCGAATACTGGATGATTTCCGCCACCTCGCTGCGCGCGATCACCTTGCCGGGCGTCGTCGCGATGTTCCGTCCGACCTCGAAGCTCGTGACATCGGACTGCCGGAGCTTCAGATCTCCCTTTCCGGCCGAAATGTCCTCGGCCAGCATGCGCATGCCGCGCACCAGATTCTCGCCGCTGCTTGCCACCGTCTCGCGAAAGAGCTCCGGGTTGGTCAACAGGAAGTTCGATGGAGAGACCGCATCGGAAACCTGCTTGACGTAGAAGCGTGCCTTGTGGCGCGTCTGTTCGTCCAGCCCGTCGGCATGCTCGACGAGATCGTCAGCCCATTTGGAAGTCACGTTGTAGGTCTGGCGCAGGAAGTCGAAGAAGGCGTTGCGGCTCCATTCCGGGTCCTGGAAACGCTTGTCCGGCTTGCCCGTCGGCTCGTCGTCGATCTTCTCGCCGCTGGCCCGCATCACCGCACGCGACCACACATCCATGTAGCCCGAATAGAGCCGCGTCTGGGCCTCGAGCGCGCGCGAGGGATCCGAAAGCCAGTATTCGGTGAGCTTGGAAAAGGTCTTGACCATGTCGGCCATCGGCTCGGCGACCGTGTCGCGCACCTCGCCCTTCTCGCGCGGCCCGGCCCATGCGGCGGCGGCCTTCCCGGCCTGCTCGATCATCCGCGCGAGGTTCAGTGCGAACCGCTCCGGGTCCTTGATGATGTATTCCTCGACCGGGTTACGGGCATCCTCATGCTCGGTGCCGACGCGGTCGCCGCCCGCCTCGCGGTCTGTGGTCTTGGACATCTGACTGCTTCCTCCAGGCGAGCCACTTCTTGACACATTATCATGGCAGCTTCATTGCGGTCCAACCAGCGCTACACCAGCCGGCCGATCGGAACCACCGCATGCCACGATCCTCCTGCCGCTCCAGATATGCATTGCTCGTGATCATGCCAGTCCTTTGGCTTGCCGCGGGATGTACCACGATGCAGATCGAAGACACCCTGCCGGCCACCGCAGCCAGGCCGGCGCCCGTCGATCCGGCCGTGACCGCCGAAGGAACGGCCGTCTCCCACGCGGCTAAAGAACCCGCCGCCGATCTTCCCGCCCGGCCGACAACCCGGGGCGGCTATCCCAATCTGAATATCCGTCCCGCCACGGCGGGGACACAGCTGACCGAGGCCGAACGGCGGGAGAGCACCCTTCATTTGCAGGCGACCCGGCAGCGGGTGAACCAGCAGAGCGGTACGCCGGTCCCGGTGGTCCAGAATGCAGAGCAGGTGCGCCGTTATGCCCGCGAGCGCGAGGAAGAGATGCTGCGCCGGATCGAGGCGAGGTGAGGTCCTATCGACCGCCTTTGCGAATGGGTGTATAGCGCGGACGCGCTGGATCCGGAGCGATCGGCGCATTGTGTCGGGATGGGATCGTCATGGAAGAATTTCACAAGGTCCGCAGGCTGCCGCCTTACGTCTTCGAGCAGGTCAACCGGCTGAAGGCCGCCGCCCGCGCCGAAGGCGCCGACATCATCGATCTCGGCATGGGTAACCCCGATCTTCCCACGCCCCAGGCGATCGTCGACAAGCTGGTCGACGTGGTGCGCGACCCCCGCACCCATCGCTATTCCAGTTCGCGCGGCATCCCCGGTCTGCGCCGCGCCCAAGCGCGCTATTACGAGCGTCGCTTCGGCGTGAAGCTCGACCATGACCGCCAGGTGGTCGCCACGCTGGGCTCGAAGGAAGGTTTCGCCAACATGGCCCAGGCCATCACGGCGCCCGGCGACGTGATCCTGTGCCCGAACCCGACCTATCCCATCCACGCCTTCGGCTTCATCATGTCGGGCGGCGTCATCCGCTCCATGCAGGCAGAACCCGACGAGGGTTTCATCCCCGCGCTCGAGCGCGCCATGCGCCACTCGATCCCCAAGCCGCTGGCGCTGATCATGAACTACCCGTCGAACCCGACGGCCCTCGTCGCCACCCTGGATTTCTACAAGGACGTCGTGGCCTTCGCGCGCCGCAACGACATCATCATCCTGTCCGATCTCGCCTATGCCGAGATCTATTTCGACGGCGACCCGCCGCCCTCCATCCTCCAGGTCCCGGGCGCCATCGACATCGCCGTCGAGTTCACCTCGATGTCCAAGAGCTTCTCCATGCCCGGCTGGCGCATGGGCTTCGCGGTTGGTAACGAGCGCCTCATCGCGGCCCTGGCGCGGGTGAAATCCTATCTCGACTACGGTGCCTTCACGCCGATCCAGGTCGCAGCCACCGCGGCCCTGAACGGCGACGGCACCGACATCGCCGAGGTCAGGTCGATCTACCACCGCCGCCGCGACGTCATGGTCGAGGCTTTTGGCCGCGCCGGCTGGCAGATACCCGCACCCGCCGCCACCATGTTTGCCTGGGCGCCCATTCCCGACAAGTTCAAGGAGATCGGCTCGCTCGAATTTTCCAAGCTGCTGGTGGAAAAGGCCCATGTGGCGGTTGCGCCAGGCATCGGTTTCGGCGAACACGGCGACGATTTCGTGCGTATCGCGCTGGTCGAGAACGAGCACCGGATCCGCCAGGCGGCGCGCAACATCAAGCGGTTCCTCGCCGAGACCGAGACCAGGCCCGACAATGTCGTGGCGCTCGGCGCGCGGCGCTGAGACCGGCGGACCACACAGAAGGCATACTTGAACATGAGTGAAGCGTTGCGTGTCGGCGTCGCCGGCCTTGGAACGGTGGGTTCATCGGTCGTCAGGATCCTGGCTGCCAAGGCTGATGAACTGACCCGCCAGTGCGGCCGGCCGATCAGGGTGACCGCCGTCAGCGCCCGTGACAGGAGCCGCGACCGCGGCGTCGATCTCACCGGCATCGACTGGTACGACGATGCCGCCGGGATGGCCGAGAAGGCCGACATCGACGTCCTCGTCGAGCTGATCGGCGGCGACAACGGCCCCGCCATGGCCTGCGTGAAGGCCGCGCTGAAGGCCGGCCGCCACGTGGTGACCGCCAACAAGGCGCTGCTCGCCAGCCATGGGCTGGCGCTGGCCGAGATCGCCGAGAAGAAGGGCGTGCTGCTGAACTACGAGGCTGCGGTTGCCGGCGGCATCCCGATCATCAAGACCATGCGCGAGGCGATGGCCGCCAACACCATCAGCCGCGTCTTCGGTATCCTCAACGGCACCTGCAATTATATCCTGACGCGCATGGAAGCCGAGAAGATCGACTTCGCCGACTGCCTGGCCGACGCCCAGCGCCTGGGTTATGCCGAGGCCGACCCGACCTTCGACATCGAGGGCCAGGACACCGCCCACAAGCTCGCCATCCTGACCAGCCTCGCCTTCGGCACGAAGATCTCGCCCGACGACATCTATCTGGAGGGCATCTCCAACATCACTCAGGCCGATATCCGCGCCGCCGCCGAGCTCGGCTACCGCATCAAGCTCCTGGGCGTGGCGCTCCGCACGGAGACCGGCATCGAGCAGCGTGTCCATCCGACCATGGTGCCGACCGCCTCCGTCATCGCGCAGGTTCATGGCGTCACCAATGCGGTGGCCATCGAGACCGACACGCTCGGCGAGCTGCTCCTGTCGGGCCCGGGGGCGGGCGGCGACGCCACCGCCTCCTCGGTGATCGGCGACCTCGCCGACATCGCCAAGAGCCGGCCCGGTTTCCAGCACGGCCCCGTCTTCGGCCGTCCGGTGCGCGAGTTGTTGCCCTACAAGCGCGCGCGCATGCGCAGCCATGAGGGCGGCTACTTCATCCGCCTGTCGGTGCGTGATCGCGCCGGCGTCTTCGCAGCGGTGGCCAAGCGCATGGCCGAAAACAACATCTCTCTGGAATCGATCGTCCAGCACGCGAATGGGCAGAACTCGCCCGACGTGAAGACCGTGATCCTGGTTACCCACGAGACCATGGAAGCCTCGGTCCGCAAGGCCGTCGAGAAGATCACCGGCGATGGCCATCTGATCGACAAGGCGCAGGTCATCCGTATCGAACGTGCCGCCTGAGTCGCAGGGCTCGCGCTAGCCGCACCACTGTTCGGAACGGCCACGCCAGCGGCGCGCGAGCCCGTCATCGATCAGCAGGTCGCCCAGCGAACGACCGTCGCGGTGCACGGTGCGCAGCAATCGTCCATAGACGTCCTGGTCCCGGCTGCCCTGGCGGCGCAGTTCGAACGGGCCTTCATTGAGCAGCACCTGCAGGCGCCGTGTCGACTGCCGGCCGAGTTCGGCCTCATGGCGGCATTCGGGTCGCGAAATCTCCGGCGCGTCGATGTCGGCGATGCGCACCTTTTCGCCGTCGAACCAGAAGGTGTCGCCATCGACCACGCAATTGACGCGCTGGCCCGAGCCGCAAATGGGAAAGTCGCGGGCTGGCGCATAGGCCACAAGATGGCTGTCGGATTGCGGCAGCCTGCCGCGTTCCTCCTGCGGCTGCCAGGAATAGGCGAGGCCGAAGCCCAGCACGGCGGCCACGGCGACGACGCCGAAATCGCGCGAGATCTGCTGCAGGCCATAGCTGGAACGCCGCGGCGCGCTGCGCCGCTTTGGGCTCTTGCGCGCCCCGCTCTTGCCTCTGCCTGCCTTGCCGAACGTCGCCAAGCTCGCCTCCGAATCGCTGGTCCTCTCCCACCCCTACAGGGCGTGACTTTACGGAGCGTTTAAGGCGCGCCTTCAACCGGACGTGATCGGACAAGGGCCTTTCCGCGGAACCGCGCCGGCCCAGATGGATTGGCTGAACGCCACCTCACCCACCAAGGAGAGAACCATGCCCCTCAACCTCGGCCGCATTCGCGGCGATTTCGCCCTCACGTCCAGCGCCGCCCTGCTCGCCCTTGCCATTGCCGCGCCGGGCGCCCACGCTCAGGACGCATCGACCTACGAGATCGAGACCGTGGCGGAAGGCTTCGACAACGCATGGGGCATGGCCTTCCTGCCGGATGACGGCCGCCTGCTCGTCAGCGAGCGCCCCGGCCACCTCAGGCTGGTCGACCGCGAAAGCGGCGAGGTCGAGGAGATTTCCGGCCTGCCCGACATCCATGCCGAAGGGCAGGGGGGCTTGCTCGACATCGCCATCCACCCCGACTTCGCCGAGGACAACTGGCTCTACATGGCCTGGTCCGGCACCAATGACGAAGGTCAGAGCTCGACCCATGTCGGCCGCGCCCGCCTTGATATCGAGGCACTGGAACTGACCGATCTGGAAGAACTGTTCGTCGCCGAGCCCTTCGACGCGCCCGGCGTGGGGCACTACGGCTCGCGCCTTGCCTTCGACGCCGACAACCGCCTCTATTTCTCCGTCGGCGACCGCCAGTCCAAGGATTTCGGCCCCGAGCATGTCGCCCAGGACCTGTCGGTCGATCTCGGCAAGATCCACCGCATCGAGGCCGACGGCTCGGTGCCGGACGACAACCCCTTTGTCGACATCGACGGTGCGCGCGACACCATCTGGTCCTACGGCCACCGCAACCCGCAGGGGCTGGGCTTCCACCCCGAGACAGGCGAATTGTGGGAGAACGAACACGGCGAGAACAATGGCGACGAGATCAACGTCATCCAGGGCGGCGAAAACTTCGGCTGGCCGATCGCCACCTGGGGCGTCGACTACCGCACCGGCGAGCGCTTTGCACCGACTCCGCCGGAAGTCGCCGACGCGGTGGAGCCCGTCTACTGGTGGGAGCCCGACCATCCGGAAGGTTTTCCGCCCTCCGGCCTGACCTTCTATGATGGCGACGCTTTCCCCGACTGGCGGGGCCACATCTTCATGGGCAATCTCCGCCACCAGTTCCTCGGCCGCTTCAGCGTCGACGGTATGGAAGTCGAGATGGAGGAGCGTCTGCTCGATGGCGAAGGGTGGCGCATCCGTGACGTCGCGGTAGGCCCCGACAATGGCTACCTCTACGTGCTGATCGACGATGCCAACGCGCCGCTGGTGCGTCTGGTGCCTGCCGACGACTGATCGAGCGTCGTACACGACACCCGTTGTGGGCCCGCCAGTGCCATGTGCATTGGCGGGCCTTTGTTTGTCAGCACTCGCGCATACAAGCTACTCGGCGAGTTCCCGCGGCGTGATGAAGGCCTCCAACCTGCCGCCGGAAGGCCGCAGATCGGCAAGCCCGCCCGATGTCTCGATCACCGCCAGCCCAGCCGTCGGAAAACCGCCCGCAAGGGCGGAGGCCACCGAGCCGGTGCGGTCGGCGGTCAGCGCCATCGCCAGTTCCTCCGTCATCGGATTGTGCCCAATGACCAGCAGGCAGGCAGCGGTGTCCTGCAGCCGGATCAGATCGAGATAGTCCGCCGCATCGATGGCATGCAGCGCGTCGTCATACTCGACGTCGTCGACGTTGAAGACGGCGGCAAGGTGCTCCCAGGTTTCGCGGCAGCGCCGGGCGCCCGAGCACAGCACCCGGTCGGGCAGCAGACCTGCTGCAGCCATCATCTCGCCCATGGACTGGGCTTCCTCGATGCCGCTGGTCGTCAGATGGCGATCGAAATCGCTGGCGCCGGGGCTCGGCCACTCCGCCTTGGCGTGGCGCATCAGGAGAAGGCGGCTGGCCATGGTCAGAACTCCGCTGAACCTTGCAGCGCTTCCTCGAGCAGCGTCTCGTAGCGTGCCCGCGGCACGTCGATGGCGCCGAAACGCTTGAGATGATCGGTGGTGAATTGTGTATCGAGAAGAATGAAGCCGCGCTCGCGCATGCGTTCGATCAGATGGACGAGGCAGATCTTGGAGGCATCGCGTTCGCGCGCGAACATGCTTTCGCCAAAGAAGGTGCGCCCCAGCGTGACGCCATACAGCCCGCCCACCAGCCGGCCCTCGTGCCAGGCTTCGACCGTATGGCAATGCCCGCGTTCGAAGAGCGCCTGATAGGCCTCGCGGATGGGACCGTTGATCCACGTGCTCGTGCGTTCGGTTCGAAACTCGGCGCAACCTTCTATGACGCCAGGAAAATCGCTGTCGTAGCGAATCTCGAATGGCCGTTGCTTGACCCGCTTCGCGAGGCTCTTGGGGACATGGAACTGATGCAGCGGGATGATGCCGCGCTGCTCCGGCCTCACCCAGAACACTTCCGGGTCGTCGTGGTTCTCGGCCATCGGAAACACGCCCGTCGCGTAGGCGCGCAGCAAAAGGTCGGGCGGTATCCGCTGTCCGGGGGCGAGCGGTCGCGACATGGCGGTTTCCGTTAGGCCTTCAGCCCTTGGCTGCGAGGTGTTTCTCCAGCCAGTGGATGTCGTAATCGCCATTGGCGATGTCAATGTTGCCGACGAGTTCGCGGAACAGAGGCAGCGTCGTGTTGATGCCGTCCACCACGAATTCATCCAGCGCGCGGCGCAGGCGCATCATGCATTCTACCCTGTTGCGGCCATGCACGATCAGCTTGCCGATCAGGCTGTCGTAATAGGGCGGGATCTTGTAGCCGGAATAGACCGCCGAATCGACGCGGATGCCGAGGCCGCCCGGCGTATGGAAATGCGTCACCGTGCCGGGTGAGGGCGCGAAGGTGCGCGGGTCTTCCGCGTTGATGCGGCACTCGATCGCGTGTCCCTCGAAGCTGACATCTTCCTGGCGCACGGAAAGTCCGCCGCCCGACGCGATGCGGATCTGCTCGTGCACCAGATCGATGCCTGTAATGGCCTCCGTCACCGGGTGCTCGACCTGCAGGCGCGTGTTCATCTCGATGAAATAGAACTCGCCGTCCTCGTAGAGGAACTCGATCGTGCCGGCGCCGGAATAGCCGAGATCCGCGATGGCGCTCGAGCAGATCTCGCCGATCCGCTTGCGCTCCGACGCATTGAGCGCCGGGGAAAAGGCTTCTTCCCAGACCTTCTGGTGGCGCCGCTGCAGCGAACAGTCGCGCTCGCCAAGATGGATGCCCTGGCCGTCGCCATCGCCCATCACCTGGATCTCGATATGGCGCGGCTTGGAAAGGTATTTCTCGATATAGACGGCTTCGTCGCCGAAGGCCGCGCCCGCTTCCGAGCGCGCGGTGGCCAGCGCCACGCGCATCTCGTCTTCCGTGCGCGCGACCTTCATGCCGCGTCCGCCGCCGCCGGCTGATGCCTTGACGATGACCGGATAGCCGATCTCGGCCGCGATCCTCAGCGCGTCGGCTTCCTCCGTCACCTCGCCTTCGGACCCCGGTACGACCGGAATGCCGAGCCGCTTGGCGGTCCTCTTGGCTTCGATCTTGTCGCCCATCACCCTGATGTGCTCGGCCCGGGGGCCGATGAAGGTGATGTTGTGGGCTTCCAGGATCTCGGCGAACTTGGCATTCTCGGAAAGGAAGCCGTAACCCGGATGGATGGCGTCCGCCCCGGTGATCTCGCAGGCCGCGACGATCTGGTGAATGTTGAGATAGCTGTCGCGCGAGGCTGGCGGTCCGATGCACACGCTCTCGTCGGCCAGCCGCACATGCATGGCCTCGGCGTCCGCCGTCGAATGGACGGCCACCGTCTTGATTCCGAGTTCGCGGGCGGCGCGCAGCACCCGCAAGGCGATTTCGCCGCGATTGGCGATGAGTATCTTCTGGAACATCAGTCGCCCCGATCCTTATTCGATGACCACCAGCGGCTCGCCGAACTCGACGGGCTGGCCGTCCTCGCACAGGATCGCGGTCACGGTGCCGCTGCGCGTGGAGGGGATCTGGTTCATGGTCTTCATCGCCTCGATGATCAGCAGCGTCTGGCCTTCCTTGACGGTCTGGCCGACCTCGATGAAGGGTTTGGCGCCAGGTGCTGCGGCCAGATAGGCGGTGCCCACCATCGGCGAGGGCACGGCGTTGCGCGCCCTCTCGGACGCTGCCGCTGCCTCGGTCGGGGCGGCGGGCGGCAAAGGCGCGGGGGCCGAAGCTGGCGCTTGTGGCGCATAATGAACGGCGCCGGCGGACTGCCGCGAGACCCGAACGCGCATGTCGTTCTGCTCGACCTCGATCTCGGTCAGGTTCGTCTCGTCGAGGATGTGCGCGAGGTCGCGAATGAGCTGCTGGTCGACGGTCGATTTATTGGTTGTCATGGGTAGATCTGTCCCTGTCGCTCCGGCGCCTCGTCGTCTGAGGCCGAAAATGCTTGTAGCGCCATCGCGTAACCCCTTGCGCCGAAGCCGCAGATCATGCCGAGAGCAGCCGGCGCGATCATCGATTTGTGGCGGAAGGGTTCACGCGCATGGATGTTGGTGATGTGCACTTCGACGACCTTCAGCGGCGCAACGGCGCGAACGGCGTCGTGGAGGGCGATCGAGGTGTGGCCATAAGCCCCGGGATTGATCACCACGCCGGCCGACTTCTGCCCGGCCTCGTGAATCCAGTCGACCAGTGCACCTTCGTGGTTCGACTGGCGGAAATCGATCGTCAGTCCCATCGCTTCGGCGGCGTCTCGGCAAAGCTGTTCCACGCCATCCAGCGTCATGCTCCCATAGGTGCCCGGCTCGCGCATGCCGAGCATGTTCAGATTGGGACCGTTCAGGACATATACCGGTTTGGCCATGCAATGTTTCCAGCGCCGACGCCATGTCGTGCAGCCCCCTCTATAATCCGCACGACGCGCAACGCAATGGTTGACGGCAAGGCTTGGAGGCCAGGAAAGCTCAATTCACCGGAAAACGACCTGCCGCCTGCTTCACTGGCTGACGGCGCGTGCTTGTTCGACGCCGTCGAAAAGAACACTCGCGCCCTGGGCACCGAACACGACGTCTTCGCCGATGACATAGGACGGCGTGCCGGTGATGGAGAGGCGGTTGGCAAGCGTATATGTCCGCTCGAAGGCATCGCTGATCGCCGGGTTCTGCATGGCGGTGCGCAACGCGGCTTCGTCAGCGCCGTGCTGGAGTGCCACGCGCATGGCCGAGGCCTCGTCGGCCCGGCCCTCGACACTCATCAGGTCGCGGTGGAAGGCGCCGTACTTCTCTGGATGCAGCGAGTTGAACGCCTTCGAGACGACATGCGCGGCCTGCGAATCCGGCCCGAGAATGGGAAACTCCTTGAGCACGAAACGCACATTCGGGTCGGCGGCAATGACCGTGTCCATGTCTTCCATCGCCCGTTTGCAGAAGCCGCAATTGTAGTCGAAGAACTCGACGATGGTGACATCGCCGTCCGGATTGCCGGCGATGCCGTCCAGGGAGGCGTTGAAGATCTCGTCGGACTGCTGCGAGATCGCGCTGCGGGCGGCCGCCGTGCGCGTTTCCTGCTCGCGCGCCTCGAGCGCCTGCTGGACATCGAGCATCACTTCGGGATTGCTGATGAGGAAGTCGTAGACGATGGCCTCGACGCTTTCCCGATCCAACTGCGCGGACTGCTCCAGTGCCAGAGGCCCGGGGCCGCGGGCGGGCGTTCCGCTCTGGCCGGCAAGAAAGCCAAGCCCCAGCATGGCGCCCGAAACGACGATCCCCAAAATGCCGACCGCGATTGCTTTGCCCATACTGGTGTCCCCGATTGTCGCGTCTTGAGCCGTCAGCGGCCCGGTTCGCGGAAGTTGATGATGTCCTGTGCCCTTATCCAGCCGGGCGAGCCGTTTGCAAGCCGCTGCTGCGCGCGGGCGGCAAAAAGCTTGGAATCGCGGAAGGAGCCACGGTGGAAGTGGCTTTCGGCGGTGGCGAGATCGGCCTGCGCCACTTCGCCCTGCATGCCGTAGGCCTGAGCGAGCGATTCCCAGCCCACCGCATAGTCGGACGCAGCGTCGAGCCCGGCGCGCATCTCGCGCACCGCGCGGGCAAGCGCGTCCGGGGTGCCGATGGCCAGCAGCGCCTGGCCGAGCCCGACCCGCATCAGCCCGGCATTGCCGCGCGCGTTCTGGACGGCGCGCGAGAGCGAATCGACGGCCTCCGCCGGCCGGTTGGCGCGGATCAGCGCCTGACCCCGCAGTTCATGGAAATAGGGATTGCCCGGCTGCTGCGCGATCAGCGCGTCGATCTTGGCGACCGCCTGTGCGGGGTTGCCATAGAGATAGGTCTGGATGGCATCGCCATAGGCCGCCGGCATACTGCGGATATTGTCGCGGAACATGCGCTGAACCGCACCATGCTCCATCGTGTAAGCCGCAATCTTGGCCCGCGCCATGTCGTGGCGAAGCTGCAGTTCGGCCGGGTCGGTGCGTTCGTAATGGCGGCTGGTGCGCACCAGTTCCTGCAGGGCGACGATGCGTTCGCGCGGTGCCGGATGGCTCTGCTGGTAGGGATCGACCCGTGCGCCCGTCAGCGCCAGCGCGCTTGAGAAGCGCTCGAAGGTGCGCAGCATGCCGCGGCCCGATTGCCCGGTCCGCTCGAGATAGGTGATGGCGGACCGGTCGGCTGTCGTTTCCTCGCTGCGCTGGTAGGAAAGGAAGCCGCGCCGGGCCATTTCGCCGCCGCCGATTGCCAGCCCCGCGCCCGCCTGAGCGAGCCCGCCCGATCCGGTGGCCGCTCCGGCAACCCCTGCACCCATGCCGAGAACGGCGGCAACCACCGCCATCGTCTGGGCGCGCGAAATCTGTTCGCGCATGCGCTCCTGGTGACCGCCCGCCAGATGACCGGCCTCATGGGCAATCACCCCGATGATCTCGTTGGGCGTCTCGGAGGCCGCGATCGCGCCCGTGTGAATGAACATGCGCCGACCGGCGACGAAGGCGTTGAAGGAATTCTCATTGACGAGGATGATCTCGACGCCGGAACGCGACAGATTGGCTGCTTCGAGGATGGGCCTCGAATAGTCCCGGATCAGCGCCTCGATCTCCGTGTCGCGCACGATGGGGATGGAGCGTTGCTGGGCGTCCGCCGGCGCCGGCAACAGACACAGGCTCGCGGCGAGGGAGGCCAGTCCGGCGCGGTGAAGCAATCCTCCGATCATGCTGCTCCCGATGCTTGATCTCGTCATGAGATGCCCCTCGTAACCGACAGACCGAGGGTTTGGAAGTCTCGGTCGCCGCTTTCAGTAACTTGTGATCCTCACATCATTCGGGCATTTGTCCGGCGGCTATCACCTCGGGAAAGTCAATCGGAGCGTTCATGAAGGCATTCCTGTCGCGGCGAGGCGCGGTCGAACCGTTCCACGCCATGGATGTGCTGGCGCAAGCCAACCGGCTGCGGGCCGAAGGCCGGGACATCGTTTCCATGGCGGTCGGCCAACCTGGCGACCCCGCGCCGGAGCCGGTGCGGCGGGCAGCAGCCCAGGCACTCGCAACGGCAAGCATCGGCTACACGGATGCGCTGGGGCTTGTCGAATTGCGGCAGGCAATTGCCGGCCACTATGCCGACCATTACGGGCTGGAGGTGCCGTTTGAGCGCATAGCGGTCACCACCGGATCGTCGGCCGGGTTCAATCTGGCTTTCCTCGCCATGTTCGAGGCCGGCAATCGTGTTGCGATCACCGTGCCCGGCTATCCCGCCTATCGCAACATCATGCAGGCGCTGGGCCTCGATGTGGTCGAGATCGGCCATCCGGGCGAGGGGCACCTGACGGCGGCAAGGCTGCTTGCCATCCATGCGCAAAAGCCGCTCAAGGGCGTACTCTTTGCCAGCCCCGCCAATCCCACCGGAGCCACCATCCCCGCCGACGATCTGCGCGAACTCGTTGAGGCCGCACGGGAGAGCGGCATTGCCGTCATCTCCGACGAGATCTATCACCGACTGAACTACGTCTCGCCGGATGTCAGCGCCTTGTCCTTCGACGAGGACGTCGTCGTCATCAACTCGTTCTCGAAATACTACTGCATGACCGGCTGGCGAATCGGCTGGATGGTGCTGCCGCACTGGCTGGTACGACAGGTCGAACGGCTCCAGCAAAGCCTCTACATCTCCGCCCCGGAACTCTCCCAGCGCGCGGCCATCGCCGCATTCTCCGCCGACGCCGAACTGGAGGCGGTGCGCGGCCGCTACACGGCGAACAGGACGCTGCTGATGGATCGCCTGCCGAAGCTCGGCCTCCCGCTGGCGGCACCCATGGACGGCGCCTTCTATGCCTATTGCGACGTCTCCGCCCACAGCAATGACAGCATGGAATTCGCCCGGGCGATGCTGACCGAGGCGGGCGTTGCCGCGACCCCGGGCCGCGACTTCGACCCTGTCGATGGCGGGCGCTACATGCGCTTTTCCTACGCCGGCGCCCCACAGGACATCGCGCGCGCGCTCGAACGGCTCGAAGGTTGGCTGAAGGCTTGAAACCGGATGCGAAGAAGCCGGGACAAGCCCCGGCTTCGACTCGGCTTTTCTAGTCCAGGTCGGCCACGGCCTCGGCGATCGCACCCTCGATCTTCAGCGACAGGGACGCTTCCATGAAGCCGTCCAGATCGCCGTCGAGGACGTTCTGCGGGCTGGTGTTTTCGACCCCGGTGCGCAGATCCTTCACCAGCTGGTAGGGCTGCAGGACGTAGGAACGGATCTGGTGGCCCCAGCCGATATCGGACTTGGAGGATGCCGTTGCATTGGCCGCTTCCTCGCGCCGCTGCATCTCCGCCTCGTAGAGACGGGCGCGCAGCATGTCCCATGCCTTGGCACGGTTCTTGTGCTGCGAGCGCTCCTGCTGGCAGGCGACGACGATGCCCGAGGGCAGGTGAGTGATGCGCACCGCCGAATCGGTCGTGTTGACGTGCTGTCCGCCGGCGCCCGAGGCGCGATAGGTGTCGATGCGAACATCCGATTCGGACACCTCGATGTCGATCGAATCGTCGATGACGGGATAGACCCAGACGCTCGCGAACGAGGTGTGGCGCCGTGCGTTGGAGTCGAAGGGCGAGATGCGCACCAGCCGGTGCACGCCCGATTCCGTCTTCAGCCAGCCATAGGCATTTTGGCCCTTCACCAGCAGCGTGGCCGACTTGATGCCGGCCTCTTCGCCATCGTGCAGTTCCAGAACCTCGACCTTCATGCCGCGCTTTTCGGCCCAGCGCGTGTACATCCGCAGGAGCATGTTGGCCCAGTCCTGGCTTTCCGTGCCGCCGGCACCTGCATGGACTTCCAGATAGCTGTCGTTGCTGTCGACTTCACCCGACAGAAGCGTCTGGACCTGCCGCTGCGCGATCTCGCCCTTGAGCGAGCGGATCGCCGTCTCGGCCTCGGAGACGACGCCCTGGTCGTCTTCTTCCTCGCCCAGCTGGATAAGTCCGATATTGTCTTCGAGTGCTTGCTCGAGACCGCGGATCGCCTGAATGCTGTCGTCGAGCGTCTGGCGCTCGCGCATCAGCTTCTGCGCCTCGGCCGGATCATTCCAGAGGTCGGGATTCTCAGCTTCGGAATTCAGGTAGTCGAGCCGCTTGATTGACTGATCCCAGTCAAAGATGCCTCCTCAGCAGGCTTATGGCCTGCTTGATTTCATCGACAAGCATTTCCGTCTCTGCGCGCATGGCAGTCAAAATCCACTGGTGCAATTGGAAGAACGGCGCGGACCATAAGCAGGCCCGCGCCGGCTGTAAAGGTTGAGGGTCAGTAGAGGCCGCCGCCCGAGCCCGACAGGATGGCGTCGCTCGCCTGGGGCGAAATCTCGCGGGCGCGCTCCTCGTTTTCAAGCGAACCGAGGCCGATCACCCAGTAGCTGTCGGCCGGTCCCGTACCGGGTTTGAAGGCTTCCATGATCACGCCTTCCTCGCCCTGTCCGGCGCGCATGCCGGTGGTCCGGTTGATCGCAATGGTGTTCATGCCTTCGGGAACGCGGAAAGCCACGGGCTCCCTGTCGCGCAGGACGTCGGTCATGAACTCCTTGAAGATGGGAGCTGCCAGGCCGCCGCCGGTGGCACCGTCGCCCAGCGAACGGGGCTGGTCGAAACCGAGATAGAGACCGACCACCAGGTCGGGCGTGTAACCGACGAACCAGACGTCGCGGGCATCGTTGGTCGTGCCCGTCTTGCCGGCGATCGGATGGCCCAGTTCCGCCAGCGTCGTTGCGGTGCCGCGCTGGACAACGCCCTCCATCATGGAGGTGATCTGGTAGGCCGTCATCGGATCGAGCACCTGCTCGCGCTCGTCGACGAGTTCGGCGATATCGGTCCCATTCCACCCGTTCGAATTGCAGCCGTGGCAGAGCCGCTGGTCGTGCTTGTAGACGGTCTTGCCGTAGCGGTCCTGGATACGGTCGATCAGCGAGGGCTCGATGTGGCGGCCGCCATTGGCCATGATCGCATAGGCCGAGACCATGCGCATCACTGTCGTTTCGCCTGAGCCGAGAGAATTGGCGAGAGCTGGGAGCATATCGTCGTAGACACCGAATCGCTCCGCATATTCGGCCACGAGGTTCATGCCCATGTCGTTTGCGAGACGAACGGTCATCAGGTTACGCGAGCGTTCGATGCCGGCGCGCAGGGTGGACGGGCCGGCAAAGCCCCCCCCGTAATTGCGCGGCTCCCAGACTTCGTTGCCGATGCGGATGGTGATCGGCGCATCGTCGACGACGGAAGCGGGCGTGTAGCCGTTGTCGAGTGCGGCGGCATAAAGGATCGGCTTGAAGGACGAGCCCGGCTGGCGCATCGCCTGGGTTGCGCGATTGAACTCCGACTGCGCGAAGGAGAACCCGCCCACCATGGCCAGCACGCGGCCGGTATGCGGGTCCATCGCGACCATCCCGCCGGACACCTGGGGAATCTGGCGCAGCACATAGCCCTCGCCATCTTCCTTCTGTTCCACAAAGACGACGTCGCCGGGGTTGAGAACCTCGGCCGGCGAATCGGCGCGCACCCTCTGCCCGTTGACGGTGTGGCGAAGCGCCCAATCCATGTCCTCGGTGGTCACCGTGATCGTTTCACGGGCCTCGACCAGTTCACCGGAATCCTGCCGTGCCGGCTGAAGGCCGAGCGTGAGACCGCTCGAATCGGCCTCCAGGACCACACCCAGAAGCCATTCCGGCACGTCCGAGAGCGCCCGGATCTCGCCGAGCGGCACGCCCCAGTCGCCCGAAATGTCGATCGTGTCGACGGGACCGCGGAAGCCGCGCAGCGTGTCGTAGCGGATGAAACCGTTGTGCAGCGCCGCTCGCGCGCTCAGCTGGAGGTCCGGGTCGAGCGTCGTGCGCACCGACAGGCCGCCGCCGTACAGCGCATCTTCGCCATAGCGGTTGATGAGTTCGCGACGAACGTCCTCCGTGAAGTAGTCACCGGCAAAGAGGTAGGTACCCGTGCGGCGCGGCGAAACGCCGAGTGGCAGTGCCTTGGCGCTGGCCCCTTCCTGGGGCTCCACATAGCCATTCGCCACCATCTGGTCGATCACCCAGTTGCGGCGCTCCAGCGCGCGCTCGGTGAACCGGTAGGGGTGGTAATTGGAGGGGCCGCGGGGCAGGGCGGCGAGATAGGCTGCCTCGGCCAGCGTCAGTTCGTTGACCGACTTGTCGAAATAGGTCAGCGCCGCGCCCGCGATGCCATAGGAGCCGAGTCCGAAAAAGATCTCGTTGAGATAGAGTTCAAGGATGCGGTCCTTGGAATAGGCGTTCTCGATCCTGAAGGAGAGAATCATCTCGCGCACCTTGCGGTCATAGGTGACGCTCGAATCCAGCAGGAAGTTCTTGGCGACCTGCTGGGTAATGGTCGAGGCGCCGACGGGGCGGCGACCGGAGCCGAAATTCTGGATGTTCGTCCAGACCGCGCGCACGAGGCTGAGACCGTCGACACCCGGATGGCTGTAGAAATTCTTGTCCTCGGCCGAGAGAAACGCCGCCTTGACGCGATCGGGAACCGCCTGGATCGGCAGATAGAGCCGTCTTTCGCGCGCGAACTCGGCCATCAGCGCCCCATCCGCGGCATGGAGGCGGGTGGTCACCGGCGGTTCGTAATTCGCCAGAACCTCGTAGTCCGGCAAATCCTTCGAGACTTCATTGATGTAGATTCCCACTCCAGCAGCTGCCACCAGCGCCAGTACGGTTCCGATCCCGAAGAAATATCCGATGAGACGTAGCATTCCCGCTCCAGTTCATGCGCGAGCTTCGGGCATATAAGCCCCCGGCAGACAAGGCGCAATTGTCTGCGCAGCCCCCGGCTCGCTGTTCACAAGGCATCTCGTGATACGGCGGTATGGACAAAATGCGGCGAACCAACTCGATCCCGACGCAGACGGGAAATTAAACCATGAACTGTTGTCGGCGTGCAACGCTGCCACGGGCCCGTTTCGGGCGCTCCGATCATCCGCCGTGGCCGTGTCGGCCCTGCGAAAAGGCCTTGATGGCGGCAACCACGCTGTCGATCGCGCCGGCACGCCATTCCGCGTCGCGCAGCTGCTCTTCGTCTTCCGGATTGGACAGATATCCGAGTTCCAGGAGCACCGAGGGTACGTCTGGTGCTCTCAGGACCTTGAACCCCGCGAAGCGGTGCGGGTTGTTGATGAGATCGATCTGCTGCGAAAGGTTGCCGACGAGCGTGCGGGCGAATCGCATCGAAAAGCGCTGCGTCTCGCGACGCACGAGGTCAACGAGAATGTCGGCGACATTGTCCTTGCTCTCTTCCACCTCGATCCCGGCAATCGCGTCCGAGAGGTTTTCGCGGATCGCCGTCGCAGCCGATTCGGCATCCGATGGGCGGTCCGAAACCGTATAGACCGTCGCCCCGCGCACGCTGCTCTGCCGGTAGGAGTCGGCGTGGATGGAAATGAACAGATCGGCCTCGTGCTGGCGCGCGATTCGTACCCGCTCGTCCAGCGTCAGGAACATGTCGCGGTCACGGGTGGTGAAGATCTGGTAGCCGTCCAGATCCTGGAGTGCTGCCCGCAGCTCGAGCGCGAAGGCCAGCGTGATCATCTTCTCGGGGGTGCCCTGTGTGCCGGCCGCGCCGCTGTCGATGCCGCCATGGCCAGGATCGAGCACGATGACGAACGGACGCGCCTCGGTGTCGCTCTCAAGCGCACTCAGGCGGTCTGTCTTGGCAGTGGTTTGGGTGGAGGCGGTCGTGGCGATCTGCTCGGCAAGCGCCTCTTCGAATTGACGATCGGATGCCGCCGCGATGTCGACGACGAGCCGAAAACCATCCGAGTCGGCATTTTCCACCACGTCGATATGATCGATGATGAAGGGACCGTCGGAAGAAATGATGATGCGCGAGGTGCCGGCTCCCAGGTGGCCATGCTGGATGCGCTTGACGAGGCCGCGCGGTTCGGCCTGGCCGGCTTCGATCGCGAACTCGGCTTCCGGCAGGTCGATCACGAGACGATGCGGGTTTCTGAGCAGAAACCATCGCGGGACAGGCTCGCGGTTGAATTCGAGCAGGACGCGCGCCCGAGTGGCATCGCCGGCGATCCGCATTTCCTGCGCGACAAGCCCCGGCTCCTCCTCGGCAATTGCCGGTGCGCCGAAGAGAACAGCCATGGCGGCAATCGCAAGACGGGCGACCACACGCGCAAGGCCGCGCCGCGCCGTACGGCCGGCCATCGGCTTGCTGCGAACTGGGCCCTTGAGGGTCATGCCGGCTTTCACCCCATCGATGCGATTCGCTTCTCTTACCAGTGCCTGACACCTAGACTGCCGTGGTTAATCAAAACTTTAACTTTCGGCATCGGTGCAACTCCCGAAGGTCACTATCTGAATCAGGGTTGCCATGCATTGCGTCAAATCATAAAAGCGAGGCAGGACCGCTGCAATGCATGCAGGTCTGATCGTACCCGGAATCCCTGCGCACAAGCCGCAAAAGCTCCAGGATGTATAGACGGTCGGGCCTGAAAGGCAGCGATCCCCAGGAGTTCTTCGAGGCGATTCCGGTGACGCGGAACCCTTTGTATGAGGAAAATGGCGGGGAGTGAGATCCTGCGCCGGCTCGTTTCGAGCAATAAGTCGGTCCGGCATGGCCGGGCCAGGTTCAATTGGTTTCGCAAGGGCATTCCATGGGTTTCCATGCGGTCAGTCAAAAGCCTCACCAGCTCCGCGCCACATTGGCTGCGGGCCGTCGGGCCCTGACGCATCGCCCCCTTGCGAACATTTCATTGTCCGGCGCCCGCAGAGCGCCAGGTCCTCGACGCGCATTCGCGTCCCTGTCCTGGTCTGCCCACGCCGGGGAGACAACAGATAATGCCCAACAAGATGCTTATAGACGCCTCCCACCCGGAGGAAACGCGGGTTGTCGTCGTTCGCGGCAACCGAATTGAAGAATTCGACTTCGAGTCCCAGGACAAGAAACAGCTTCGCGGCAACATCTATCTGGCTCGCGTAACGCGGGTCGAGCCATCGCTTCAGGCGGCCTTCGTCGAATATGGCGGCAACCGCCACGGCTTCCTGGCCTTTTCGGAAATCCATCCGGATTATTACCAGATCCCCGTCGCCGATCGGCAGGAACTGCTGCGTGTCGAGGCCGAAGAGGCCGCCGCGGAGGAAGATGAACAGGACGACGAGAACGGTCGCGGACGCAACAAGCGTCGGGGGCGCGGGCGCAGCCGGAATTCCAACGACCAGGCCGAGATGGCCGCGTCGAGCGACGGCGACGACGTCGTGTCCGAGGATGCGGCTCATGATGGCGACGACGAGAATGGCAACGGCAACGGCAACGACAACGGTGCCGACGACGAGGTCGAGAGTGTCGGCGCCGAAGATGCGCTGGAAGAGGCTCAGAACCGCCGCAAGCCCCAGCGCAAGCACTACAAGATCCAGGAAGTCATCAAGCGCCGGCAGATCCTGCTCGTGCAGGTCGTCAAGGAGGAGCGCGGCAACAAGGGCGCGGCCCTGACCACCTATCTGTCGCTGGCCGGCCGCTATTCGGTTCTCATGCCCAACACGGCGCGCGGCGGCGGCATTTCGCGCAAGATCACCGCCGTCCAGGACCGCAAGCGGTTGAAGGACATCGTCAAGGATCTCGAAGTGCCGCAGGGCATGGGCGTCATCCTGCGCACGGCCGGACAGACCCGCACCAAGGCCGAGATCAAGCGCGACTACGAATATCTGATGCGGATGTGGGAGACGGTGCGCAACACGACGCTGCAGTCGAGCGCGCCGGCCCTCGTCTACGAGGAAGGCAGCCTCATCAAGCGCTCGGTGCGCGACCTCTACAACAAGGATATCGAGGCGATCATGGTCGCCGGTGAGGAGGGCTATCGCGAGGCCAAGGACTTCATGCGCCTGCTGATGCCGAGCCATGCCAAGATGGTCCAGCCCTATCGCGACAAGGTGCCGATCTTCGCGCGCAACGGGATCGAGGGTCAGCTCGACAAGATGCTGCAGCCGCAGGTGACTTTGAAGTCCGGCGGCTACGTCATCATCAACCAGACCGAGGCGCTGGTTGCCATCGACGTCAATTCCGGGCGCTCCACCAAGGAGCACTCGATCGAGGACACCGCGCTCCAGACCAATCTGGAGGCGGCCGAGGAGGTCGCCCGACAGCTGCGACTGCGCGACCTTGCCGGTCTCATCGTGATCGATTTCATCGACATGGAAGAGAACCGCAACAACAGGGCTGTCGAGAAGAAGCTCAAGGACTGCCTCAAGAACGACCGGGCCCGCATCCAGGTCGGCCGCATATCCCATTTCGGTCTGCTGGAGATGTCGCGCCAGCGCATCCGCGCAAGCGTGCTCGAAAGCACCACGCAGACATGCCCGCATTGCGGCGGTGCTGGCCACATCCGCTCCGAATCCTCGGTCGCCTTGATGGTCATCCGTGCCATCGAGGAATATCTGCTCAAGGATGCGCGCAATCACATCCTGGTCCACACGCCGGCCTCGACCGCGCTCTACATCCTCAACCACAAGCGTGCCAATCTGGTTGATCTGGAGGCCCGGTTCGGCCCGACCATCACCATCGAGGCCGACGACGACGTCGGCGGCCAGCATTACGCGATCTTCAAGGGCGAGCCTTCCACGCGCGTCGTCATCGACACCCCCCGTCTCGATGAAATCGAGGAAGAGGAACCCTTCGTCGAGGAGGAAGAAGACGAGGACGAGGTCGAGCAGGAGGTCCGCACCGAGGCCGCTTCTGCCGAGGCAACGCAGACTGAGGGCGATCGTGAGGACGGCCAGTCGCGCAAGCGCCGCCGCCGTCGCCGCCGCCGCGGCGGTCGCGATCGCGATGATCAGGCAACCGACGCCCAGCACGTTTCCGAGGCCGCCGGCGACCTCGATAACGGCACCATTGCCGACGAAGGCGATGAGGGCGACGAGCAGAATACGGCTGAGTCGGACGACGACGCCGATCGGCCGCGCAAGCGCCGTCGCGGTCGCCGTGGCGGCCGCCGCAACCGTCGCGATCAGGATGCCCAGGCAGCCGTCGAGGGGCAGGATGCCGAGGCCGAATCGGGTTCGTCTGAAGCCGATCTGCCGGAAGCGCCGCATGAGATAGCCGCGGCCGCGGATTTCTCGGCCCAGCAGGCGGTCGAGGAAACGGCAACGCCCGATCCCATCGCCGATGCCGAGCCCGTCGAGGAGAAGAAGCCAAAGCGCGGCCGTCGCAAGCCGCGGAAGGCCGAGGAAGAAGCCACGCCGGTCGAAGCCGAGGCCGGCGATGCCGTTCAGGCCGAGCCGGAAGCAGAGGCGGAGGCAAAGCCCAAGCGCAAGCGTGCCCCGCGCCTCAAGAAGGCCGATGTGGAAGCCGCAGCCGAACAGGCGCCGGAAGCGGTTGCCGAAAGCGCGCCCGAAGCGGCCGAGCCTGAGCCCGAATCGGCCCTTGCCGATGGCGCCCAAGAGGCACCTGCCGAAGTCGAGGAAGCCGCCGCCGAGCCGGCACCTGCCGAGCCGGTGGTCGTCACCGGTGACACGGAAGAGCCTGTCGAGCCCGAAAAAAGGCGCGGCGGCTGGTGGCAGCGGCGCAGCATTTTCTAAGCCTCTCAGCCGAGAAGCTGAAAATGATGAAACCCGGCGCCCAGGCGCCGGGTTTTTCATTAGAGAGCGGGTTGGCTAGAGCAGCTCGGCGACCGCGCGCCCGGCGCGCAGAAAGGGTCGAGGGTCCACGGCACTGCCCCCGCGGCGCACTTCGAAATGAAGATGTGGCCCGGTCGATCGACCGGTCGAGCCGACCCTGCCGATGATGCTGTCCTTCTCGACACGGTCGCCCTCCTGCACCGCAATACTGCTCATATGAGCGTAGCGGGTCGTCAGCCCTCGGCCATGGTCGATCTCGACCATGCGGCCGTAACCGCCATTCCAGCCCGCGCTGACGACGGTGCCGGAGCCTGCGCTCACGATGGGCGCACCGGACGGGGCGCGGAAGTCGATGCCGGAATGGTGTGCCAGCCGACCGATGAAGGGATCCCGCCGGGGGCCGAAATTGCTTGAGACGGAATGGCCGGGCGCGGGGTTGGCGATCGGTGCGCTGCTTGCGAAACGCTTGACTGTCTCCAGGCTTGCCAGTGCCTGGTCGAGATCGCGGACACGCTCGTCGAACAGCGACGACCCGCTGATCGGGATGAGCGGGCCGCCGGTAGCGTCGCGTCCGCCGCCGATTTCCGCCTCGATGCCGACTGATTCCAGCGCACCCGCGATCTGCTCGACGGTCTGCCAGACATTCGTCGCCATCGCCCCGATGCCATCGAACTGTTCGGCCTCGATATCCTGCAGCGACTGGGTGATCTCGACGAAAAGCTGGTCTGATTCGTGTGCGTCCGCGGGCAGGGGGAATCGGTTGGTGCGGCTCGTCGGCGCATAGGCGGCAGCCGCAACGGGCGCGACGTCTGCCACGCGTATTTCGAATCGTTCGCCGCCCGAACGCAGTTCCGCGCGCTGATCGGGACGGGCTGCCGGCACCGGCATGGTTTCCGGCATCTCCGGCTCGTCGCCGCTCAGGCGCTCGATGATCGGGCCGAGCCGTCCGTGGCGCCGGGTGAGCTGGCTCTGCCGCTCCAGCAGATCGGCGAGCTTGGTCTCCATGAGATGCTGGTCGAGCAGCTGGCGGCTGGTGATGCGGTCGACCTGCGCCCGCAGCATCGAAATGCGGTCCTCATAGGCATGCTGCATGCGCGCCTGCCCGGCCGCGTTGGCCCCCAGGAGATCGTCGCGCAGCACGAGATAGGTGGTTGCCGACAGGTAGCCGATGGCCACGGCCGCCACGACGGAACCGACCAGCGCGGCCATCCACGGCCTGACGGTGAAATGCCGGACGTTGTCGCCGCGCGCGATGATGATCGTGTGCGGTTCGCTCCGCTTTCCAAACGCGTTCTTCTGCGGGGTATTCGACAACACAACCCACTCCTTGCCGGCCGTTGCTGAGGCAGGGTGGATTACACATCGTTAGGGTTAATAAAGCCTTGTACAAAACGAAATGCGGCGCCGGAAGGCACCGCATCTGAAGTCGCTGGCAACGCTCTAGAAGAGCAGAAGCAGAAGGATGATGATCGGGATCGGGATACCGATGAACCAGAGCAACAGCCCACGAAACATGACATTCTCCAATGTCCAATTAAGCCTTGGAGGTTCGACGTGTCATGGGCACAGCGGTTCCCGCAATCAGAGTGCGCGCGCGGCCTCCAGCACCGCTTCCGCATGTCCCGGCACCTTTACCTTGCGCCAGATTTCGGCGATCGCCCCGTCGGGCTTGATCAGGAAGGTCGACCGCTCGACGCCCATGTATTTGCGGCCATACATGCTCTTTTCCACCCAGACGCCATAGGCCTCCAGCGTGGCCTTGGTTTCGTCGGAGGCAAGCGCGACGGACAGGCCATGCTTGGCTTTGAACTTGTCGTGGCTCTTTGGGCTGTCCGGCGAAAGGCCGATCAGCACGACCCCCAGCTTGTCGAACTCCGGCTTGAGCGCCGTGAACTCGATCGCCTCGGCCGTGCAGCCGCTGGTGTCATCCTTCGGATAGAAGAACAGAACGACCGGCTTGCCGGCATGAGCCGAGAGCGAGATCGTGTTGCCGCCATCGCCGGCCAGTTCGAAGTCCGGCGCCTGAGCGCCCTGCGATAGTTCTGCCATGATGCGACCCCCTTTGTGGTTACCATAAAGCGCCGTGAGATATATGATGGAAGAGGGATTCGTCCATCGAGCCATAGCCAAAAGATCGGGAAAGCGGTGCAGGAACGGTCTGTCGCGCACGAAAGGGTACGCTTCAGGCGCGACGATATCAGCGATCTCGATCGCCTGCCGTCGGCTGTTGCCGCCGTGCCCGTGGCGACGCCGCGCCGATCCAGGCTTCGGCTGCGTTCCGCGCTGTTTCCACTCTTCGGTGTTGTCTGCGTCGCCCTGGCCGTATTCTTCTTGTTCCCCATGGGCGGTGAAACCCTGCGCCTCCAGGCGGAGCGGGCGCTCTCCGACATGCTGGGCAGACCGGTTGCCGTCAGCATTGGTGCGACACGTCTTGCGCTCGGCGCCGATTCGCTGATCGCCGTGCGCCTCGATGATGCCCGCCTCTCGGCGGAAGACGGCGGTACGAAGATCCTCGACGCCGGTCATATTGCTTTTGCGATCCATCCCTTTCCCCTGTTGAGGGGAACGTTGACTCTCGGCAGCGCGACGATCTCGGATGCGCGGATAGACCTTTCGGATCAGCCCGCCGATGCAGCGGACCGGCTTGCCCTGTTCAGGGACGAGCGAGGTCTGATCGATGCCGACCGGCTCGGCAAGGAGCTGTTCGGCTTGATGCATCGGCTGTTCGACACGCTCGAACGCGGGGCGACGGACAGCCTTCAGCTGCGCAATGTCGAACTGCTCTTCTCGGACGAACCCGGCGCCGGGTTGCTCGTCGAGACGGCCAGCCTGCAACACCCGGCAGGGCAGGGCGTGGAGATCGAGGCCACGCTGGTCTTCGCCGGGCGAAACCTGAGGCTCAGGGGCAGCGCGGACCGGTCCGCCGCCGCCGGTCCCATCTCCGATCTGCGAGTGTCGTTGACCATGGACCCGCCGGGCCAATCCTCAGATTCGCCGCTGGACCGCCATGTGAACGCAGTCGAGCTCGCCATTTCCGGGAGCGAAGACGCAGATGGTTTCGGACGCCTGGCAATGACCGTCCGTGCCACGGACGCTGTTTTTGGTCCCGGCCATCCCGAACAAGCCCTCTTTGACGTCGAACTGAGGGGCTATATCGAGCCCGGTCTCGGCAAGCTGGAGATATCCAGCCTTTCGATCGGCAAGGAACGATCGCGCTGGCGTTTCCACGGTGCTGTGGGACCGACACCGCAGGACATGGCTGCCGGATACAGATTCGAACTGGTCAGCGACGGCTCGCGCGTCGCGCCGCAAGGCTCGCTTGAGCCTCCAATCGATGTCCTGGCGCGGCTCGGTGGCCGCATCAGCGAAGATGGCGGGCTGGTCGCCATCGATGAAATAGCGCTGCGCACCGCCGATGGACAGGTCAACGGCAGTGCGCTGGTCACCATTGAGCCAGGCATCACGCCGGGACTGGACCTCGACATAGTCGTCGCGGATTTTCCCGTCGGAAGCGCCAAGCAGCTATGGCCCTGGTTCGCCGCACCGGAAGCGCGTGAATGGACGCATCAAAACCTGTTCGGCGGCCGCGTGCTGCTGGGCCGTGTCGAGGTCTCGGTCGCACCGGGTCGCCTGGCGGACAGGCGGCCACTGGAAACAGGCGAGATTTCGGGCGAATTCCAGGTCGAGCGCGTGCGCTTCGACGTCGCCGGGCGAATCCCGCCGATCCGCGAGGGCATCGGCCGCGTCGCCTTCGAAGGCAGCGAGATCGACGTCACGCTGGAATCGGGAACCATCTACTTGCCCAGCGGCCGCACCGTGCAGGCCGCTCGCGGCTCCTTCGATGTCGATGCGGCGAGAGGGAAGGCCCTTGTCGGTGCGCTCGACATCGACGTCTCGGGTGATGCAGCAGCCATTCTCGAACTCGCGAGCTACGATCCCATCGATGCCGGCAGTCACATCGATTTCGTACCAGCCGATTTCGAAGGCGCCGTTTCTGGCAACATCGTCGCCGACATCCCGCTCCAGGAAGGCATCGATCTCGACAGCCTGCCGTGGATGGTTGTCCTGGAATACCAGGACCTCGCGGTTGCAAAGCCCATTAACGATTATCTTGTCAGCGGCGCCAACGGATCCATCCTCATCGAGCCCGGGCGGGTGGTCATCGACGCCGAAACGTTGCTCGATGGCTTGCCCGCGCGCGTTTATCTGGTCGAGCCGCTGGGAGATGCCGCTGGCGAGCGCGTCCAGGAAGTCTCGCTGACGCTTGACGATGCGGCGCGCGACCGGTTCATGCCGGGACTTGCCGCCTTCCTCTCCGGCGGTGCCGAAGTCGAGATGGAAAGCGGTGGCGGTGCGCGCCAGGAGATCGGCGTCGATCTGGTCAACTCGCGCCTCACCGTGCCGTGGGCGGGCTGGTCCAAGGGGGCGGGTATTCCGGCCAGGGCCAGCTTCGTGATGGAAAACAGCGAGGCGCGGACCGTTCTCGATGACTTCGCCCTGGAAGGCGAGACATTCGCCGTGCGCGGCAGCCTTGCCTTGCAGGATGGCCAGCTGGAAGACGCTCGCTTCCACAATGTCCGCTTCAACCGCGGCGATGATTTCGCGGTCGAAATCGATCGCTCCGGCGGCGGCTATGCGGTCGAGATTTCCGGACGGTCGCTCGATGCCCGCTCGCTCATCAAGCATCTGACCAGCGATGCCGATCCCGGCGGCGAGCCGGTCGAGGGTGTGCCCGTGTCCGTCGAGCTGCGGCTGGACAAGGTCGACGGTTTTCACCAGGAAACCCTGCACGATGTGCGGCTGAGATACCGGGGCACGGGCAGTACCATCGAGACGCTCATCCTGTCCGCCACGACCTCGGGCGACCAGGCCGTGCATTTCCGCCACGAGACCGTGGCCGGTGTCCGCAACGTCACCATGCAGTCAAACGACGCAGGTGCCCTGGTGCGCTTCCTCGACATCTATGATCGGATGGAAGGCGGCCGCCTCGAACTGGCGATAAGCGGCCCCACCGACGGACCGCTGTCCGGCACCGTCGATGCGCGCGATTTCTGGGTCGTCGACGAACCCCGTCTCGGCTCGATGGTAACGTCCGCGCCGGTGGGCGGAAACCAGTCGCTCAACCAGGCGCTGCGCAGCCAGATCGACGTTTCGCGGGTGCGTTTCGATCGCGGCTTCGCGCAGATCGGCAAGGGGCCAGGCTACCTGTCAGTCGAACGCGGCCTGCTGCGCAGCCCCGACATCGGCACCACCTTTCGCGGCATGCTCTACGATGCGGAGGGCCGGATGGACATGTCCGGCACCTTCATGCCGGCCTACGGCCTCAACCGGCTCTTCGGCGAGATTCCGCTGGTCGGCCAGATCCTCGGCAATGGCGACGATGGCGGTCTGATCGGCGTGACCTATCGGCTGGCAGGCGAGGCGGGTGAACCGCAACTTCAGATCAACCCGTTCTCTGCCGTTGCGCCGGGCATTTTTCGGTCAGTCTTCGAATATAACTGATCGGCTTGAATGCGTACTGCTGGTGTAAGACCTTCAGCGAGAGGCTCCTTACCAGGATCGAACATGGCGACGACGGTGACTTCCAAGGGACAGGTGACGATCCCCAAGGCAGTTCGGAAACGGCTGGGCTTGCAGCCTGGCAGCCAGGCGACTTTCAGACGCGCCGAGGATGGTAGGGTCGTTCTGGTGCGGGCTGACGGCGCCCGGTCGCCAAATCGCTTCGAGAGATTGAGGGGCCATGCCGGCGAGGGCCTGGATACCGATGCCATCATGGCGCTGACCCGCGGTGAAGAGTGACGCTGGTCGCTCCGGAAGGAGCCTGAGGCCGTTCTGGCTTACACAGGCCTGACCAGCACGTGCTTCTTGCGCCCGAGCGAGAGCTTGACGACGCCTTCGGCGCTCACATCCGAAGACGAGATGATGCGTCGGTCATCTTCCACCGCCGCGTCGTTGACGCGCACCGCGCCTCCTTTCACGTGACGGCGGGCCTCGCCATTGGAGCCGGCAAGCCCGGCTGTCACGAAGAGGGAGAGGACGCCAAGGCCGGCCTCGATTTCGGAAGCAGGCACCTCGACGGTCGGCAACGTCTCGGACAACGCGCCTTCCTCAAAGGTCTGGCGGGCCGTTTCGGCCGCCTGGTCGGCCAGCGCGCGCCCATGCAGCAGCGCCGTGATCTCGGTCGCCAGCACCTTCTTGGCCTCGTTGATTTCCGAGCCGCCCAGCGCGGCCAGCCGGCCGATCTCGTCCATCGGCATCGTCGTGTAGAGCTTCAGGAAGCGGCCGACATCGGCATCCTCCGTGTTGCGCCAGTACTGCCAGAAGTCGTAGGGCGACATCATTTCGGCATCGAGCCAGACCGCGCCGCCCATGGTCTTGCCCATCTTGGTCCCGGACGAGGTGGTCAGCAGAGGCGAGGTCAGCGCGTAGAGCTGCGGCGTGCCCATGCGGTGGCCGAGATCGATGCCGTTGATGATGTTGCCCCACTGATCCGAGCCGCCCATTTGCAGGCGCGTGCCGTAGCGCTTGTTCAGCTCCACGAAATCATAGGCCTGCAGGATCATGTAGTTGAATTCGAGGAAGGACAGCGACTGCTCGCGGTCGAGCCGGAGCTTCACGCTGTCGAAGGCGAGCATCCGGTTGACCGAGAAATGGCGGCCGACATCGCGCAGGAACTCGACATAGTTGATGCCCAGCAGCCAGTCGGCGTTGTTGACCATCATGGCGTCGCGCGGTCCCTCGCCGAAGGCAAGGTAGGGCTGGAAGTTGCGGCGAATCCCGGCCAGATTGTCTTCGATGCCTTCGGGCGTCAGCAGCTTGCGCGCCTCGTCCTTGAAGGAGGGATCGCCGATCATCGACGTGCCGCCGCCCATCAGCGCGATCGGCCGGTGGCCGGTCTGCTGCATCCAGTGCAGCATCATGATCTGGATCAGCGAGCCGGCATGCAGGCTCTTCGCCGTCGCATCGAAGCCGATATAGGCGGTCACGATCTCCTTCGCGAACAGCTCGTCGAGGCCGGATTCATCTGAAATCTGGTGGATGAAGCCGCGCTCGGACAGGGTGCGCAGGAAGTCGGACTTGAAGGACATCGTTTTGATCTTTCGAAGGAACCAGGAGCCGCAGCCATGGCGCGCGCGACCGCGGCGCTTTAGCATCGCTTGAGGCGGAATCACAAGGATGGTGGCGTTATTGAGCGAGATTTGCGCGATCGGGCTGATGAGCGGCACCTCGATGGACGGCATCGACATCGCGGCGCTGTGGAGCGATGGCGGCGAGGCGGTCCGGCGCGGCCCGGCCGGCTTTGTCGCCTATGAATCGGCCTTCCGCCGCCGCATCGAGGCAGCACTTGAAGAGGCCAAGGCGATCGCCGTCCGGTCCGATCGACCCGGCGATCTCGCGGCCCTTGAACGCGAGATCACGCTGCGCCACGCCGCTGCCGTGCGCGATTTCCTGTCCGCCCATCCCGACCTGACGCCCGAACTCATCGGTTTTCATGGCCAGACCGTGCTGCATCGGCCGGAAAAAACGCTGACGGTCCAGCTGGGCGACGGCGCTCTGCTGGCTGGCGAGACCGGCATCGCCGTCGTCTCCGACATGCGCGCCAATGACATGGTCCATGGCGGGCAGGGCGCGCCGCTGGCGCCCGCCTACCACGCCGCGCTCGCCCACTCGCTGCCGCCGACGCTCCGCCGCTACCCAATCTGCTTCGTCAATATCGGCGGCATCTCCAACGTCACCTACGTGCCGGAGGAAGGCGACCCCGTCGCCTTCGATTCCGGACCCGGCAACGCACTGATCGATCAGTGGGTAGCGGGGGAGGGTGGCGTGCCCTTCGATGCCGACGGCATGATTGCCAGCGAAGGCGGGATCGTCCAGACGGTCGTCGCCCGTTACCTCGACAACCCCTTCTTTGCCAGGAGCGGGCCCAAATCCCTCGACCGCGCCGATTTTACCCTCGCCGAGGCCGAGGGTATGGAGCTTGCGGATGGGGCGCGAACGCTGGCCGCCATCTCGGCCGAGGCGATCCTCAAGGCCGCCGACCACATGCCCGAGCCCCCGAAACTCTGGATCGTGTGCGGCGGCGGGCGCAAGAACCCGCATATCGTGGCCGATCTGAAGCAAGGCGCAGGCGAAGCGGACGTCATCGCCGCCGAGGAGGCCGGCCTGGATGGCGATGCGATGGAAGCCGAAGCCTGGGCCTATCTCGCTATACGCGCGCGCGCCGGCCTGCCACTCACCTGGCCGACGACCACGGCTTGCTCACGGCCAGTGAGCGGCGGTGTGTATCACGGGACTTGAGGGCGGAATTGAACGGCACGAGCGTGCCGGACCTCTATCAGCCCGGCAGCGTGACGATGATGGCCCCGCGATGTGTCGCCACCACCGTATGCTCGTATTGCACGACGGGAGCCGGCGGATCGCTGTAAAGCGTCCATTCGTCGTCATCGCCCGACGTCGCCCACATGCCGCCGCGCGACAGGAATGGCTCGACGGTCAGCACGAGACCATTGTGCATCCGTCGCCTGTCGCTTCGGGTCGGCCAGGTCGCGACCTCCTGGGGATATTCGTGCAGCGCCTTGCCCACGCCGTGGCTGGCCAGGTTCCGGATCAGCGTGTAGCCGCGCTTTGCCGCGAATTTGCCGATGGCATTGCCGATGCCGGCGATCGGCTTGTCATGGCCGACCTGAGCAATGCCGATCTGCATCGCGCGCTTTCCATCGCGGCACAGACGGTCGAGCAACGACCGCACCGGCCCGACGCCGAACGTGGCGCCGGTATCGGCAAAATAGCCGTTGAGCGACGCCGAAACGTCGATATTGACGAGATCGCCCGCGGCGATCTTGCGCTTGCCGGGGATGCCATGCGCGATCTCTTCATTGACGCTGATGCAGGTGGTGCCCGGAAAATCATAGGTCGCCCGGGGCGCCGAAATGGCGCCTTCGCGGTCGAGCAACTCACGACCGATCTCGTCGAGCTCGGCCGTCGTCATGCCGGGCTCCATCGCCGCCGCCATGCTGTGCATGGTGTTGGCGACGATGCGGCCGATCTCTTTCAGACCGTCCAGTTCGTCCTGGTGCGTGACCGTCATCTGTTGCGTCTCGCCAGCCTAGCGCAGCCGCTTCGGCCGTGCCTCGGTCAGTTCGCCGCGCAGGCGCGCATCGAGATAGTCGGCGCATTCGTCGAGCAGGAGGTCGGCGGTGTCCGAGAAGAAGTGGTTGGCACCGGGCAGCGTCTTCTGGGTGATGGTGATGCCCTTCTGGGTGTGCAGCTTGTCCACCAGCCCCTGGACATCCTTGGCAGGCGCCACCTTGTCGGCATCGCCATGGATGATCAGGCCGGAAGACGGGCAGGGCGCCAGGAACGAGAAATCATAGGTGTTGGGCTGCGGTGCGATCGAGATGAAGCCTTCGATCTCGGGCCGGCGCATCAGGAGCTGCATGCCGATCCACGAGCCGAAGGAATAGCCCGCCACCCAGCAGCTCTTGGAATCGGGATGCAGCGACTGCACCCAGTCGAGCGCGGCGGCGGCATCCGAAAGCTCGCCCGCGCCGTGGTCGAACTCGCCCTGGCTGCGGCCGATACCGCGGAAGTTGAAGCGCAGCGTGGTGAAATTGCGCTTCTGGAACATGTAGAAGAGGTCGTAAATGATCTTGTTGTTCATCGTGCCCCCGAATTGCGGGTGCGGGTGCAGCACGATGGCGATCGGCGCGTTCTTCTCGGTGGAGGGCTGGTAGCGGCCTTCCAACCGACCGGCCGGACCTGTGAAAATGACCTCGGGCATATATGACTCCAGTTGCGGCCTCGACGGGGGTCGCTTGCATCGGCACGGAGCCGCCGTCCGGGCTTGACGCGGGCGGGCCATCTCCATAAAACCTAGTTTAGAATGGTTCAAAACTGAAAGTGCAAGGACGTCCCGTTCGGCAATGCCGGTAGATAGGACGCCAAGGATTGCAATTTCAAGGAAAAAGGCCTGTTGGGCCGGCACTTGATTCGTATTGGACCGCAACCGCGATCATAGGATGCTAACGAGCACCATGTCTGGCAGGCGAGTTTATCTCGACCACAACGCGACCGCGCCGCTGCTTCCCGCGGCGCGCGAAGCCATGCTGGCCGCGCTCGACGCCGGTGCCAACCCCTCTTCCGTACACACCGAGGGCCGCAAGGCGCGTGCCATCGTGGAAAAAGCGCGCCGCTCCGTGGCCGCGCTGTGCGGAGCCCGTCCCGACCATGTCGTATTCACCTCCGGCGCCACCGAAGCTGCCGCCATGCTGCTGTCGCCCGAATGGACATTGGGCCGCGCGCCCTTGCGCATGTCGCGGCTGTATGTGTCGGCAACCGAACACCCTTGCGTTCTAGCCGGCGGCCGTTTCGGGCCCGATCGCATCGTCCAGATCCCTGTCGATGCCGATGGCCTCGTCGACCTGGCTTTTCTGAAGCAGGCGCTGTCCGCTCATGACGCGTCCGAGGGCCTGCCTCTGGTGGCCATCCAGGCCGCCAACAACGAAACCGGCATCCTCCAGCCGGTCGCGGAGATTGCAGCCATCGTCAAGGCCGCCGGCGGCATGTTCGTCTGCGACGCGGTCCAGGCTGCTGGCCGCATTCCGCTCGATATTTCCGTCGGTTACTCCGATTTCGTGATTCTTTCCTCGCACAAGATCGGCGGCCCCAAGGGCGCCGGTGCAGTCATCGGGAACACCGATCTCGCCATGCCGCGCCCGCTGATCGCCGGCGGCGGCCAGGAGAAGGGCCTCCGTGCCGGCACGGAGAATGTTGCCGCGATCGCCGGATTTGGCGCTGCCGCCGAAATCGCGCTGGCGCGGCTCGAAGGCATGGCTGATATCGCCGCGCTCAGGGATCGGTTCGAGGCCGCCATCCTCGACATCTGGCCCGACGCCACCATATACGGTTCCGGCGCACCGCGCCTTGCCAACACGATCTATTTCGCGCTGCCGGGCCTCAAGGCGGAGACCGCCCAGATCGCCTTCGACCTCGAAGGCGTGTCGCTTTCCGCCGGTTCGGCCTGCTCGTCGGGCAAGGTCGGCGAATCCCATGTCCTTCAGGCCATGGGGCATGCCGGCAAGGGCGGCGCCGTTCGGGTCTCCATCGGGCCCGAGACCGGCGAAGACGAACTTGCCAGATTCCGCGAAGCGTTGACTGCCATCGCCTCGCGCCGGGACCGCGACCAGCGCGCGGCCTGAAATTCGTGCCGCGCGGGTGAATTCCCGCTTCCGGCACACTAGATAATGCGCATGCCGCGCGTCGCGCGGAACAGATGCGAATCGACAACGGTCGGGCCTTGAACCCGGCATGGATGGAGAGCGCCAATGCCTGCTGTGCAGGAGACGATCGATCAGGTCCGCGAACTCGACGTGGATCAGTACAAATACGGTTTCGAGTCCATCATCGAGATGGACAAGGCCCCCAAGGGCCTGAACGAGGACATCATCCGCTTCATCTCGGCCAAGAAGGACGAGCCCGAGTGGATGCTCGAATGGCGTCTGTCGGCCTATCGCCGCTGGCTGACCATGGAAGAGCCGTCCTGGGCGCGCGTCCACTACCCGAAGATCGATTTCAACGACCTTTATTATTACGCCGCGCCGAAGAACCAGGCCGGGCCGAAATCGCTCGACGAGGTCGATCCCGAACTGCTGCGCGTCTATGAAAAGCTCGGTATTCCGCTTCGCGAGCAGGAAATCCTTGCAGGCGTCGAGAAGCCTGCGGCCGAAGACGGCGAAGCCAGCGACAATGTCTATGCGTCGGGCCGTGTGGCGGTTGACGCCGTGTTCGATTCCGTTTCCGTCGTCACGACCTTCAAGAAGGAGCTCGCCAAGGCCGGCGTCATCTTCATGTCGTTCTCCGAGGCCGTGCGCGAGTACCCGGAACTGGTGCAGAAATATCTGGGTTCGGTGGTGCCGACCTCGGACAATTATTACGCCACGCTCAACTCGGCCGTCTTCACCGACGGTTCCTTCGTCTTAGTGCCGAAGGGCGTACGCTGCCCGATGGAGCTGTCGACCTATTTCCGCATCAACGAGAAGAACACCGGCCAGTTCGAGCGCACGCTGATCATCGCCGAGGAAGGCGCCTACGTCTCCTATCTGGAAGGCTGCACCGCCCCCCAGCGCGACGAGAACCAGCTGCACGCAGCCGTGGTCGAACTCGTCGCGCTCGACGATGCCGAGATCAAGTATTCCACCGTCCAGAACTGGTATCCGGGCGACAAGGACGGCAAGGGCGGCATCTACAATTTCGTCACCAAGCGTGGCGACTGCCGCGGCGACCGCTCCAAGATCTCCTGGACCCAGGTCGAGACCGGTTCGGCCATCACCTGGAAGTACCCGTCCTGCATACTGCGCGGCGACGACAGCCAGGGCGAGTTCTATTCGATCGCCGTCTCCAATGGCTACCAGCAGATCGATTCCGGCACCAAGATGATCCATCTCGGCAAGAACACGACGAGCCGCATCATCTCGAAGGGCATTTCGGCCGGCCACTCGAACAACACCTATCGCGGCCGGGTTTCCGCCCACCGCAAGGCCGAGAACGCACGCAATTTCACCCAGTGCGACTCGCTGTTGATCGGCAATCACTGCGGCGCCCACACCGTACCGTACATCGAGGCCAACAACTCGACCGCCAAGTTCGAGCACGAGGCCACCACCTCCAAGATTTCCGAGGACCAGCTCTTCTATGTGATGCAGCGCGGCATCCCGGAAGAAGAGGCGATCGCGCTGATCGTCAATGGCTTCGTCAAGGAAGTGATTCAGGAACTCCCGATGGAATTCGCCGTGGAAGCGCAGAAGCTCATCGGCATTTCGCTCGAAGGCTCGGTCGGCTGAGCCGCTAGGAACTGGAAAGAAGACAAGATGCTTGAAATCAGAAACCTCCATGCCCGCATCGCCGATGACGGCACCGAGATCATTCGCGGCCTGAACCTGACGGTGAAGGCGGGCGAAGTCGCTGCCATCATGGGCCCCAACGGCTCGGGCAAGTCGACGCTCTCCTACGTGCTGGCCGGTCGCGACGACTACGAGGTCACCGAGGGCGAGATCCTGTACAATGGCGAGTCGATCCTCGAGATGGACCCGGCCGAGCGCGCCGCCGCGGGCATCTTCCTGGCCTTCCAGTACCCGATGGAAATTCCCGGTGTTGCCACCATGGAATTCCTGAAGGTCGCCATGAATTCCCAGCGCAAGGCGCGCGGCGAGGTCGAGCTGAAGATCCCCGAATTCATCAAGACCGTCCGGTCGGCAGCCGATTCGCTCGGCATCGACATGGCCATGCTCAAGCGCCCGCTCAATGTCGGCTTTTCCGGCGGCGAGAAGAAGCGCGCCGAGATCCTGCAGATGAAGCTCCTGGAGCCGAAACTCTGCGTGCTCGACGAGACCGATTCCGGCCTCGACATCGATGCGCTGCGCATCGTGGCCGACGGTGTGAACGCGCTGCGTTCGCCTGACCGCGCGATGGTGGTGATCACCCACTACCAGCGACTGCTCGACTACATCGTGCCCGACACGGTGCACGTGCTGTCGCGCGGCCGGGTGATCAAGTCCGGCGACAAGTCGCTCGCCGCCGAACTCGAGAAGAGCGGCTATGCCGGCGTGATCGGCGAGGCGGCCTGAGGTGGATGCAATGAACGTACATGCCCCGACCAACCAGACCCCCGCGGAACGCGCGCTGATCGACCAGTTCGATTTGAGCCTGCCGGGTCTGCCCGGTGACGCGGCGGTGGCCGCGCGCCGCAACCGCGCCTTCGACATCCTGCGTGCCGGCCTGCCGACCCGCAAGGTGGAGGCCTGGCACTACACCGATCTGCGCCGTCTGCTGGCCTCTGTCCCGTCGCCTGAGGCGAAGGGATCGGCACCGTCGCTCGCGCCGCTGATCGAAGGCTCGTCCATCCTCACCGTCGCCAACGGCCAGGCCGGCGAAGCGCCGGCCATCGAGGGCGTGACGATCGCCGGCCTGCGCGACGCGCTTACCTCGGGCACGGCCGCTGGCACGCTCGCCGCCTTCGACGATCACGATGCCGTCGGCGCGCTCAACGCCGCCTTCGTCAGCGACGGTTTTGGGCTGTCGATCGCACCTGGCGCCGAGATCGCGCGCCCCATCGAGATCCAGCACCTTCAGGCAGGCGGGCAGACCCATGCGCGCTTCGCAGTCGATGTCGGAACGGGCGCCAAGGCCGTCTTTGTCGAACGCCAGACCGGTGCGGCCGAGGCGCTGGTCTCCTGCGTCTCCGAACTGACCGTCGCCGACGACGCGGATGTCACCTGGATCATCCTCCAGGAGCAGCCCGATACCGTCACCCAGCTCGGCCAACTCAGCGCCACCATCGGCAAGAACGCCAGGCTGACGGTGTTCTTCCTGAACAATGGCGGCAAGCTGGTGCGCCAGGAACTGCGAATCGTGGCGGCAGGCGAGGGCTGCGAGTTCAAACTGCGCGGCGTCAATCTTCTGGCCGGCAGCACCCATTGCGACGTCACGATGGTGCTCGATCACGACGCCTATGGCGCCACCTCGACCGAAACGGTCCGCAACGTCATCACCGACCGCGCGCATGGTGTCTTCCAGGGCCAGATCCGGGTCGACCGCGAGGCGCAGAAGACCGATGCCAAGATGGCCTGCAACACGCTGCTTTTGTCCGACGAGGCCCAGTTCTCGACCAAGCCGGAACTCGAGATCTTTGCCGACGACGTGGCCTGCGGCCATGGCGCGACGGTCACCGAGATCGAGCGCCAGCATCTGTTCTACCTGATGGCCCGCGGCGTGCCGGAGAAGCAGGCCCGTGGCCTGCTCGTCAAGGCATTCGTCGCCGAGGTGATCGAGGAGCTGGACGACGAGGCCATCGTGGAAGCGCTGGTCGCCAAGCTCGACGCGTGGTTCGTCGAGCACGGCTGAAGCAAGGAGCGCGGCGAAGCCGCTGGCTGATTGATGGACCAGAAAGTCGAACACAGACCTTACGACGTCGAGGCGATCCGCCGCGACTTCCCGATCCTCGCGCGCGAGGTCTACGGCAAGCCGCTGGTCTATCTCGACAACGCGGCGTCCGCGCAAAAGCCGCAGGCGGTGATCGACGCGATCACGCACGCCTATGGCCGTGAATATGCCAACGTCCATCGCGGCCTGCATTTCCTGTCGAATGCGGCGACCGACGCCTATGAGAAGGCACGCGAGAAGGTTCGCGGCTTCCTCAACGCCGAAAGCGTCGACGAGATCGTCTTCACCAAATCGGCCACCGAGGCGATCAATACCGTCGCCTATGGCTGGGGCATGCCCAACATCGGCGAGGGCGACGAGATCGTGCTCTCCATCATGGAGCACCATTCCAACATCGTTCCCTGGCATTTCATCCGCGAGCGGCAGGGTGCGAAGCTCGTCTGGGTGCCGGTCGGCGAGGATGGCGCCTTCGACATCGCGGAATTCGAGAAGCGGCTGACCGACCGCACCAAGCTCGTCGCCATCACCCACATGTCGAATGCGCTCGGCACCGTCGTGCCGATCAGGCAGATCGTCGAGATCGCCCATGCGCGCGGCATCAAGGTGATGGTCGACGGCAGCCAGGGTGCGGTGCACCTTCCTGTCGACGTGCGCGATCTCGGCTGCGACTTCTATGTTTGCACCGGCCACAAGCTCTACGGCCCGTCCGGCATCGGCGTGCTCTACGGCCGCAAGGAGATGCTGGAGACGATGCGCCCCTTCCAGGGCGGCGGCGAGATGATCGAGGAGGTGACGGAGGACAACGTCTCCTACAACCATCCCCCGCACCGCTTCGAGGCGGGCACGCCGCCCATCGTCCAGGCGATCGGGCTGGGTGCCGCCATCGACTACATCGAGAGCGTCGGCCGCGAGACGATCGCCGCCCACGAGGCGGAACTTGGCGATTATGCCCAGGAGCGCCTGTCGCGCATCAATTCGCTGCGCATCTTCGGCACCGCGCCAGGCAAGGGCGCCATCGTCTCCTTCGAGCTCCAGGGCCTCCACGCCCATGACGTCTCGATGGTGATCGACCGCTCCGGCGTTGCCGTGCGCGCGGGCACCCATTGCGCCCAGCCATTGCTGAAACGTTTCGGCGTGACCTCGACATGCCGCGCCTCCTTCGCCATGTACAACACGAAGGCCGAGGTAGATGCCCTGGCCGAGGCGCTTGAAAAGGCGCGCACATTTTTCGGGTGAACGGGATGACAGACATGACCGACGATACCACCCCTGAGGCCGCCGCGACCCCGGCACACACCTCCGCCATTCCGCCGGACGAGCTGGCGCGTCTGACCGACGACATCGTCTCGGCGCTGAAGACCGTCTACGATCCCGAGATCCCGGCCGACATCTACGAACTCGGCCTGATCTACAAGATCGACGTCGAGGACGACCGCTCCGTCAAGATCGACATGACCTTGACCGCGCCGGGCTGCCCCGTGGCCGGCGAGATGCCCGGCTGGGTCCAGAATGCCGTCAGCACCGTGGAAGGCGTCTCGGACGTCGAGGTCAACATGACCTTCGATCCGCCCTGGACGCCCGACCGCATGTCGGAAGAAGCCCAGGTCGCTGTCGGCTGGTACTGACGCTTGGCAGCCGCACCGGGTTGCAGTGCAGGCAGCGTGACCTATATTCGCGACCTCCGCAGAAACCGGAAGTGCCCGTGCTGAAGCAGCCCGAAATCCAGCCCCAGGACTATCGCGATGCGATGGCGAAGTTCGCGGGCGCTGTGCATGTCATCACCTCCGACGGGCCGGCCGGCCGACGTGGCGTCACCGTGATCGCCGCCTGTTCGGTCTCCGACGACCCGCCGACCATTCTCGTCTGCCTCAACCGGCTGAAGACCGAGAACGATGTCTTTGCCGAAAACGGCGTCTTTGCCCTCAACACGCTGGCCGAAGGCCATGTCGAGATCGGCAACGCCTTTTCCGGGCTGGGCGGCCTGGCGCAGGACGAACGTTTCGCGCTGTCGCGCTGGGACACCCTGGCCTCCGGCGCGCCGGCTTTGGTCGACGCGCTGACCGTGCTCGACTGCCGCATCGTCGAAACCAAGGACATGGCGACGCACCGCATCCATTTCGGCCGCGTGGTTGGCGTGCGTATCGGCGCGGAACGGCCGGCGCTGATGTATCATGAGCGCGGCTACAAGCTGCTTTGAGCGAGGTGCGCAAGGACATGACAGACCTATCACCGCGCCCGCTTCCGCAGACCATCGACGAGACCCTGAAACTTCTGTCGGACGCCGGTTATGTCGCCGACCGCGCGCTGTCGACCGTCCTGTTCCTCAGCCTGCGCATGCAGCGCCCGCTTTTCCTCGAGGGCGAGGCCGGGGTCGGCAAGACCGAGATCGCCAAGGTTCTCGCCGACAGGCTCGGCCGCCGGCTCATCCGTCTGCAATGTTATGAGGGCCTCGATGTCTCCTCGGCCGTCTATGAGTGGAACTACGCCGCCCAGATGATCGAGATCCGCATGGAAGAGGCGGCCGGCTCGGTCGACCGGTCCGAAATGGAAAAGAACGTCTTTTCGGAAAAATACCTGATCCGCCGCCCCGTCATGGAGGCGCTCACAGGCACGAAGGGCGCGGCCCCCGTCTTCCTCATCGACGAGCTCGACCGCACCGACGAGGCTTTCGAGGCTTTCCTGCTCGAAATCCTCTCCGACTTCCAGGTCACCGTGCCCGAACTCGGCACGATCAAGGCGGAAGAGCCGCCCATCGTCATCATCACCACGAACCGCACCCGAGAGATCCACGACGCGCTGAAGCGCCGCTGCCTCTATCACTGGGTCGATTATCCGAATGCAGCCCGCGAACTGGAGATCGTGCGCCGCAAGGTGCCACGCGCCAATGAGCGGCTGTCGGCGGAAATCGTGCGTTTCGTCCAGAAGCTTCGCGAGATCGAGCTGTTCAAGGTGCCGGGCGTCGCCGAAACCATCGACTGGGCAGGCGCGCTGACCGAACTCGACAAGGTCGCGCTCGACCCGGAGACCGTCTCCGACACGATCGGCGTGCTCCTGAAATACCAGGACGACATCGCGCGTATCGAAAGCGGCGAGGGGAGGCGCATCCTCGACGAGGTCAAGGCCGAACTCGCCGCGGCCGAGTAGGGCGAGCCCGTGTCGGCCGCCCGCGACAGCGCCGAGCCGGAGGGCCGGCTTGCCGACAACATCGTCTATTTCGCGCGCACGCTGCGCAAGGCCGGCATGCGTGTCGGCCCCGCTTCCGTCACCGATGCCATCGGGGCGGTGCTCGCCGCCGGCATCGGCACGCGCGAGGACTTTTATTGGACCCTGCACTGCGTGCTGGTCACCCGCCGCGAGGATCACGCCACCTTCGACGAGGCTTTTTGCCTCTTCTGGCGCTCGCGCGAGTTGATCGAGAAGATGCTGGCCATGTTCTCGCCGGTGGCCCCCGACATGCGTGAACGCCAGAAGCCGCGCGCCGCCGAATCCCGTGTCGCCGACGCGCTGTTCGAAGGACATCGCAAGCATCAGCGCGTCGAGGAGATGCCCGAATTCGAGATCGACGCCCGTTTCACCACATCGGGCCGCGAGATCCTGCGCGAGAAGGATTTCGCGCAGATGAACGCCGCCGAAATGGCCCAGGCACGCCGCGCCATCGCCGAGATGCGGCTGCCATTCGACGAGGTGGCGACGCGCCGTTTCCGGCCGGACGTCCGCGGCCGGCGCGCCGATCCCCGCGCCACCATGCGGTCGGCCTTTCGCACGGGCGGAGAGCTTATCCTGCCAAAATTCCGCTCCGCCCGGCTGCGCCAACCGCCGGTCGTGGTGCTGGCCGACATTTCCGGCTCGATGAGCCAGTACACGCGCATCTTCCTGCATTTCATGCATGCGCTGATGGAAAGCCGCCGCCAGGTGCATGTCTTCGTCTTCGGCACTAGGCTCACTAACCTGACGCGCCAGATGCGCCATCGCGACCCCGACGAGGCGCTGGCCAACGTCTCTGGCGCGGTCCGGGACTGGTCCGGCGGCACCCGTATCGGCGAGGTGCTGGGCGAGTTCAACCGGCGCTGGTCGCGCCGCGTGCTGGGGCAGGGCGCGTCGGTCATTCTCATCACCGACGGGCTGGAGCGCAGCGACATCGAGGGGCTCGGACACGAGATGGAACGGCTGCACAAATCCTGCCGCCGCCTGGTCTGGCTCAATCCGCTGCTTCGCTTCGACGGGTTCGAGCCGCGCGCCCGCGGCGTGCGCGCCATGCTGCCGCATGTCGATGAGTTCCGCCCCGCGCACAATCTGGACGCCCTTGCCGATCTGGTGCGCTCACTCTCGAAGGGGGATGCGCGTGGGGAGACCGATCCGCGCCGCTGGCTGGCCCTTGGCAAGCGGCAGGGCGAATGACCATATGGATATCGGGAGACGTTGCATGGACCTCGATACAAAAAGCCAGATGCTGCACGATCCGCTGACGGTCGCCGAAACCTGGCATGGCGAAGGCCGCCGCTTGGCGCTCGCCACCGTGGTGGAGACCTGGGGCTCGGCCCCGCGCCCGGTCGGCAGCCATCTGGTCATCGACGAAGACGGCAATTTCGACGGCTCGGTCTCCGGCGGCTGCGTCGAGGGCGCGGTGGTGACCGAAGCGCTGGATGTCATAGACAGCGGCACGCCGCGCATGCTGGAATTCGGCGTGGCCGACGAGACCGCGTGGCAGGTCGGCCTCTCTTGTGGCGGCCGCATCAAGGTCTATGTCGAGAAGATCGGCTGATGGACCCGAGCCTGCTTCAAGAACTCAACCAGGCGCGCCAGACCCGCCGTGCCGCCATCCTGGCTACCGATCTGGGTGACGGCAGCGCCACGCTGATCGGCGAAGGGGACGCGCTGTCGGGTGAACTCGCCGAAGCCGTTGCAAAAGCCTTTGCCTCCGGCAAGTCAGGCCAGGTCGAGACCGACGGCAGGACCCTGTTCCTCAACGTCCATCTGCCGCCCGCCCGTCTGGTGGTCATCGGCGCCGTCCATATCAGCCAGGCGCTGGCGCCGATGGCCGCACTCGCCGGTTTTGACATCGAGATCATCGATCCGCGCACCGCCTTCGCCACCCAGGAGCGGTTCGGCGCCTCGACGCTGCATGCGGAATGGCCGGAAGACGTGCTCAAGCGCCGTCCGCTCGACCCCTGGTGTGCGCTGGCCGCCGTCACCCACGATCCCAAGATCGACGACTTTCCGCTGAAGGCCGCGCTCGAGGCAGGTTGCTTCTATGTCGGCGCACTCGGCAGTCGAAAGACCCACGCCAAGCGACTGGAAAGACTCGCGGAACAGGGCGTCGCCCCGACGCTGTTGGAGCGCATCCGCGCCCCCATCGGCCTGCCCATCGGTGCAGCCAGTCCGGCGGAGATCGCGGTGGCGACCCTTGCCGAGATCATCGGCGCGCTACGCGGCCGGGAGACTTCACAGGCACGGCCAAGGGACCGCACAGCGTGAAGTTCGGCCCGGTCCCCCTGCGCGACGCCGAGGGCGCGATCCTCGCCCATGGCGTGCGGGTCGAGGGCCACCGCCTGCCCAAGGCTCACCGCGTCACCGCAGCCGACATCGCAGCGCTGCAGGCGGCCGGCGTCACGGAGATCGTCGCCGCGCGGCTCGAACATGGCGACCTTTCCGAGGACGAGGCGGCCGCGCGGCTGGCCGCGGCACTTGACTGCCCCGGCATGCGCATCGGAGAAGCCGCCACCGGCCGCGTCAACATTCACGCCGTCCACGCCGGGCTGTTCCGGGTCAACGTCCAGCTGATCGACGCCTTCAACCTCGTCGATCCCGCCATCACCATCGCCACGCTCGCCGATTTTGCCCCGGTGGAGGAAGGCACGCTGGTGGCGACCGTCAAGATCATTCCCTTCGGTCTTCCCGCCGCCCTCGTCCTCGAGGCCGAGAAGGTCGCGGCCTCCGACGAGGCGTTTTCCGTCGCGCCCTTCAAGGCCCATGGCATTGGCCTCATCCAGACGACGCTGCCCGGCACCAAACAAAACGTGCTCGACAAGACGACCAGGCTGACCGCGCAGCGGCTGGCGCGGTCGGCCAGCCATATCGCGACCGAACTGCGGGTGATTCACGATGCGAAGACCATCGCCCATGCCTTTGAAGACATTCGCAAAAAGTCAGATCTGATCGTCGTCTTCGGCGCTTCCGCCGTCAGCGACGAGATGGATGCTATCCCCGAGGCGATCCGGCTGGCGGGCGGCCATGTCGAGCGCACCGGCATGCCGGTCGACCCCGGCAATCTGCTGGTTCTCGGTGCTCTCGGCGACACCCCGGTGATCGGCGCGCCGGGCTGCGCGCGCAGCCCCAAGGTCAACGGTTTTGACTGGGTGCTCGACCGACTCGTTGCCGGCATCCACGTCACTTCCGCGTCGATCGCCGCGATGGGGGTGGGCGGACTCCTGATGGAAATCCCGACCCGGCCCCGACCCCGCGAACGGGTGGCTGCAACCGACAGCGGCCCGGTTTGGGGACTCTTGCTTGCTGCCGGCCGCTCGACCCGCATGGGCGGCCCGAACAAGCTGCTGGCCAATTGGGGCCGTTCGCCGCTGGTGCGCCGAACGGCCGAAGCGATCGCGGCGGCGCCGCTTGCCGGCACCGTCTGCGTGCTCGGTCATCAGGCGGACGAGGTTCGCCAGGCGCTCGAAGGCCTCGATCTCCAGTTTGCCGAAAACCCCGATTTCGCCGCGGGCCTGTCGACCTCGCTCAAGGCCGGCATCGCCGCGCTGCCGCCGGAGGCAGCCGGCGCGATGGTCTGCCTGGGCGACATGCCGGCAGTGAGTGCTTCCAACCTCGCGCGCATGGTCGAGACGTTTCGCGAGGCGGGCGGCAATGCCGTCGTGCGCGCCACCCACAATGGCAAGCGCGGCAATCCGGTCCTGATGCCGCGCGCGCTCTTTGCGCACGTTGCCGCCATCACCGGCGACACCGGCGCCCGCCACATCATCGAGGCGGGCACCGCACCCATCGTCGATCTGGAGATCGGTCCCGCCGCCAGCCTCGACATCGACACGCCCCAGGACCTCGAGAATTGGGCCGGCAAAGCACCCTGAGCGGGGGACAACCGGGCATTCCCCCGTTTCATTCGATCCACTTTTGTTCTAGTTTGTGTGCAAACACCAATTCCTCAATGCACGAGTGTGGAGAAGCGTCATGGCGGGCAGCGTCAACAAGGTCATTCTGGTCGGCAATCTGGGCGCCGACCCCGAGGTGCGTCGGTTGCCAAGCGGCGACCCGGTCGTCAATTTGCGCATCGCCACCTCCGAGACCTGGCGCGACAAGAACAGCGGCGAGCGCAAGGAAAAGACCGAGTGGCATCAGGTCGCCATCTTCAACGACCAGCTCGCCAAGGTGGCCGAGCAATATCTGAAGAAGGGCGCCAAGGTCTATCTCGAGGGCCAGCTCCAGACCCGCAAATGGGAGAAGGACGGCATCGAGCGCTACTCGACCGAAATTGTGCTTCAGAAATTCCGCGGCGAACTCCAGATGCTCGATTCGCGCGGCCAGGGCGGCGGCAGTGACTACCCCGCCGATCGCGGCGGCAGCGACCGCGGCGGCTCCGATTTCGGCCAGTCCCGCCCGGGCAACGACCGTGGCGGCATGGGCGGCGGCGGTGGCGGCCGCGACATGGACGACGAGATCCCGTTCTGACAGGTGGTCAATCCAGAGTGTCAACAGAGACCGGTTTTCCTGTGAGTGGTCAATGACTTGACGGAATTCCGGGGAATGGGGGTTTTTGACAGCGCGTTTCCGCTTGCCTGACCTCGCCTGCTGTCAACTGTTCGGCTGAAACCGCTTTTGAATCCGTGGCTTGCGCGCAGATCACAGTGCCGATGTGTAAACTCCGCAGGCATTCGGACATCCCGGCTGGGCGACTTCCGCGGGCCATCGTCAACCGGGAGCGCTGCTTCGGAGGCATTTCAGACGCGGCAATTCCAGCAGTGGCGCCCGCCATCGGATGCGCACGATCAGGCAAGAACTCCGGGTGCCATCTAGGCAACTCGCGGCTCCGGCTGGCAGGGAACGCCGGAAGGCACGCAATGGCGAGGGGCGCTCGGTCCGCCCTGTCGATCCTGGGTCTGGTGGGCCCGAGCCCGGCTCCCCCAGCGGAGCCGAGCACGGCGGCCGGGATCTGCAGCCAAACATCCCAGTGTCCTCGCGCAGGCGGCAGGCAGGAGCGGTGCCGGACCCGGACTTGTGTATGACCGTGACTGTGGCCGGCGCATGTCTCCCTGTGTTCCGATCAGCCAGACCGATGCTCCTTGCCGTGCGGCACCGGACGTTGATGGCGAGACTTCCAGCTGGCGGCGCTTCGGCGACAGCCTGCCAAGCCGAGCAGAGCGTCCGCCAGGAGAGCCCAAGGCGGGACGCGCCGCTCGCCACCAAGCCCTCCGCGATGGACATCCGCATTGCAATCCCTTTCAGAATCTGGAGCCAGCCGAGCGGACGTCGCCATGGGCGCAGGTATCTCCTGATGGGCGAACGGCGCTGCCCCGGAAGGGCTATTGGCATCCCGAAGCCAATCTTCCGGTCCCTTTCTTTGGGGCATCGAAATGTGGCATGCGTGAGCGGGGGCTTGCGGCAAGCGCTTTACCCGCTAGAATGAGCTGCATGAGGCTCTGAAATGCGAACGGACTTGCCACACCTGCCGTCCTGAACGAATCATTCAGCACCTCTTCGGGGCAACTTTCGGCGCGGCGCGAGTGGTCGAAGGGAACCCCGCGCAAGAGTTATCCACAGATTGAATCCTTAGCGGCCTCGAAAACTTGCGCCTTTCCTGAAGGATACGATGTGATTTCGCCAGAAATCGAATCCTTGGCGCCGAACTGATTATCGATAAATACCAATAGCTTGCCTGGTGCCTGTTGCCTGGCGCGCCATCGTTCTTGTCGACGTTGACGCCGTGCGCCGCGCCGGCTCTCCTTTCGTGCGCATACGCACGAAGAGGAGAATGAGATGCCAGAGAAACCCGAAGCGTCACCGCAGCCGTGGTGGGACGCCGACTTCCTTGCGCGGATAGAGAACCAAGCCTCCTGGGCATATGCCGAGCGGGGTACCGGCTGGAACCCGGCGCATATGGAGGGTCAGCCGACGTGCCATGAACCACGAGTGTGCATGTCCTGCTCTTTCCTGGTCGCGACGGGGGTGAAGCAATGACATCCGTCGCGCCTCCGGCGCAGGCGGAGCAAGGCTACTACCTGTCACGCCTGGTTGCTGCGTCGGGCGAGAGGATGACGTTGCTGAAGGACGCAACGACGGACCTGCCCGTTCCATGGGCGACCCGCTACTGCACCGGACCGAAACGCGACCAACGCAGGGCGCAGAAGACCATAGACGCAAGCCTCTCGACGATCCGGCTTGTGCTCGAATGGGGAATCGAGCGGGACATCGACATTGATGCTCGCCTGGACAGCCTTGAGCTCTTCTCGTCCGAGGAGACACGGGACCTGGCCCACTGGCTCGGCAGAGGTCGTGCGACCGACAGGAAGCGTCGACACCTAACCAGCGTGAGCGGCGATACCCAGTACGGGCGCGTCATGGCGATGCGTCAATACTTTGCCTGGCGCGCCGAACACGCGTTGCACCGGATCTCGTCGTCAAGCGGACGGTACGGCGACGCATCGCGGAAGCTGGAGGACTGGAAGCGCCTCGTAAAGACAACCGTGCGCGAAGGCGGCGGAGGCCGAGGCGGCAAGAAGGGTCTTCCTGAGGAACTCAGGGACAGATTCCTGGAGGTCATCAAGCCGGATTATCCCGACAATCCCTTCGAGGCGCGGCACAGGGCACGCAACTGGGCGCTGCTGCTTTCCTACTACAAGCTAGGCCTGCGGAGAGCAGAGCCACTGGTTCTGAAGGGGGCGGACCTGTTCATGGCGGGATCACGGCCCCGCATCTCTGTGCATGGCCGTCCCGACGACCCGGAGGACCCGCGGCCCGACCAGCCTTCAGTCAAGACAGCCGACCGGGTGCTGCACATCGACGCCGACCTGCTAGGCGCGCTGGAGAAATGGTTGATCTGCCGCTCGGACGCGAGGCTCTATCCAGGAGCCAAGAAGCAGCCGTTCGTATTCGTGGCGGAGAACGGAAAGCCAATGGCGGGTCGGACGGTCTATGACCTGTTCGTCATCCTTCGAGAGGCGTTCCCGGAGTTCCCAGCTGACCTCTCGCCCCACACCCTGCGGCACGACTGGAACGATCGCTTCTCCGAGCTGTGCGACCAAGTACGCAAGGACGAGGCAGGAAAGGAGATCGACGAGGACCAGCGCCTGACGCAGGCCGGTGAAGCCAGCATGAGGAACTACCTCATGGGCTGGAAGAAGAACTCCCAGACAGCCCTTCAGTACACCGAGAGATACACCGAGCAGCGGGCCCAGGAACTTAGCCTGCAGATGCAGGGGAAGATCTGAGATGGCCAGGGCGAGCGACGCTGCCGTGGCCGAAGCTGGCTTGGAGCAACAATGGCCGTTCGCTGACCGCGACCAAATCGTGGTGAGCTTTGCAGGTTACGAGGTCGATACCAGCGGCAAGCTTTGGCGGATCCCCCATCCAAGCCGATCAGCCAAACTGGACTGGCTTGAGATAGACCTACCAATTGGACCCGTATTGCACGCGACTGAAGCGTACTTCAGGTACCTTATCCGAAATTACTCGGTGAGGGAGATTTTGAACAATTGGGACCTCCTCAAGGACCTTTGGCCCCTCCAGTCGATTCAGGATGCGCTGGAATCTGACGGAGAGATCTCGTTTCAGTTTTTCGGGGAACTGGCGAACGCCGTGCCTGAGCACCAGCATTATCGCCTGCACTTCGGCCGGAAGTGGTATTGCTGGTGCTCCGATCAAGGGTTCGGACCCTTTTCTCCTGAGGTCGCCTTTCTGTTGGAAGAACGCGTCATCGGCGGGAACGAAAAGGGGCACGCGGTCCGGTCGGCCGATCCCGAAAAGGGTCCCCTGCTGGACAGCGAGGTCACCGCCCTCAGCAACGCCCTGCGTGCTTCCACAATGAAAGGTACGCTAACTCTTCAGGAACAGGCCGCGATCTGGCTCGCGCTCGGCCTTGGCTCCAATCCCGAACCGCTCGCTCTGCTCCGGGAAGAGGATTTCTGGGATGTTCCCAGCATGGCAGAGGGCAGCCCCGTCTTCCTGCTCGAAGTCCCTCGACACAAGAAAGGCCACGCTGTCCCACGGACCGAGTTCGTGGAGCGACGGCTCAACCCTGAAATCGGCGAAGTCCTGCTTGCCCTTTTCAATCAGAATAGGACCGATCACCCGCTCGATGACTCGGACAGTGATGGCCGGCCGTTGTTCAGGCGACAGAGACCGCGAAAGGACCTGCCCCAGGAAGGCCCCGGTTCCGACTACCGCTACCATCACGCCGCAAATCACTTTTCCGCAATGGTAACGCGGGCGATCGAGAAGCTTGCCGTCATCTCGCCTCGTACGGGACGCCCCCTGAGGGTGACGATGCGACGCCTTCGCTACACGTTTGCCACGCGCCTCGTGAGGGAAGGGGCGTCGCGGCAGGTGGTCGCGCGGCTGCTAGACCACACCGACCTCCAGAACGTCTCCGTGTATTTCGATCTCAAAAGCGACATCGTCGAGACACTCGATGCCGCCATGGCGTTGGCACTCGGACCCCTGTCCCAGGCCTTTCTGGGAGCGCTCGTTCGCAACGAACAGGAAGCTGTTCGCGGCGAAAGGCCATCGAGCCGCATCTACCACGTCGACCGGAAGCAGGATTCCTTGGAACCCTTGGGAACATGCGGCTCGTTCTCGTTCTGCGGCCTCACGGCGCCAATTGCCTGCTATACCTGCGTCCGGTTCCAGCCCTGGATGGACGCTCCGCACGACAAGGCATTGAGCGGACTCCTCGACGAGCGGAAACGGCGCGAGGAAGCCGGGCTGGGCCCAAGCATGATCATGCTTTTCGACATGACGATCCTGGCGATCGCGGACGTGATCAGGCGGATCGACGCGGTCCGGGCTGGAGGCTGCAGTGCCGGTTGAGCAGCTCCCTTCCGCCCGTCTTCGCGACGCTCGGCAGAACCTCGAAGCGTTTATCGAACGTGCACGCAGCAGCACGATGCTCAGAGGCGACCAGGATTTCGACGCGCACGATTGGGACGTTAGCCATTGTCGTGAAGGGAGGGCCTCCGCTCACAACAAGGTCGTTCTCTATTTCACGACGCACGAGAACGGATCGGCGAAGGGGATGTCCGGCCGCCAGCCGATGCTGAAGCCATTCGGCGATTTCATCAAGGCCCTGGTCTGCCTCCGGTACGCAGCGAACCCGAAAGATCCGGCCGGCCTGCGGGTCATGATCCGTGCTTCCCGCTATCTACACGATGCGATCATCGAACGTTCGGGAGACCCATGTTCAATCATGACGGCGGATTTCGACGCGGCGGCCAATGCCTGTCGGGCGAGAGAGGCCGAGTCATCACGCTACAAGGTTGGCCAGTTCCTCCAGGAGATAGCCAGATGGCTCAACCGTTACGCCATCTCCAAGGGCCGGATCGACTTCACGAACCCATTTCCAAGGGTCACGCACGACCACACCCGGATCGGCAAGGAACACGAAGAGCGACGAAAGAAAAAGCTGCCGACTCCGACCGCCTATGAAGCCCTCGGCGCCATTTCCAACCTCGTCGAGCAGCCGTGGGAGGTGGTTCTCATGCGAGCCGTCGAGATATTGGTCGCGACGGGCATGCGCATGAATGAGGCCCTGACCTTGCCGGAAGACTGTGAGATCGAAGAGGAGGTCATCGAAAACGGCAAGCCGGTCTTTGATCAACAAGGAAGGCGCAAGTCCCGCTACGGACTTCGGTACTGGCCGGAAAAGTCGGGCGGTAAACCGGAAGTCAAGTGGATTCAGACGGTGATGGTCGATGTCGTCAAGCGAGCGATCAGGGACGTAAGGACCCACACTGCTCCCAGCCGCAAGGTGGCTCGGTGGCTGGAAGACCATCCAGGACGTGCCTTCCTGGAACCGACGAACGACCACGGCCCGGAGCAGCTTTTTTCGGGGCATGACCTCAGCCTGTTCTTCGGACTTTCCGGGGGGAATGGCGGCAACCAATGGGCCAGGGGGCGTAACCTGAAGCCGTCGCTGATCGGTCGTACATGCTGGTATCGGCGAGCCGACGTCGAACGGGCGCTTCTTGCCGAGCAATGGTTTCCTGGCAGATCGTCCCACCTGTCGCTGTCTCAGTATCTGTTTCTGGTGCCGCTGAACTTCTGTCATGACAAAAAAGGGAGCAACCCGTCGGTCGTATGCGTTCTGGCCGACCAGCAGGTGCGGGATTTCCTTTGCGGAAGGAGTTCCAAGCGCGGAGCAACGCAGTCGATCTTCGCGCGATACGGTTTCACGGAAGCCGACGGCAGCCCGATAAAATTGACGTCCCACATGTTTCGTCACTGGCTGAACACGCTTGCCCAGCAAGGCGGCATGGGAGAGCACGAAATCGCACGATGGTTCGGCAGGAAGGACATCGGACAGAACGCCGAATATGATCATGTGACAGGAATGCAGAAGGCTGAAGAGGTTCGCCGCCTCATGGAAAACGGCAGCATGCGCGGGACCATGGCGGAACTGCATGACTATCTGCCGCCAGTCTTTCGCCCCGCATTCAGGGAAAGCGTTGTTGCCACCGCACATACGACCGATATCGGTCTTTGCGTTACGGATTGGAGCCTTACGCCGTGCCCCGATCACGGCAGTTGCGGGCGGTGCGGGGAGCATCTGGTCGTCAAGGGCGACCCCGAGCAGAAGAGCGCGGCGGAGGAACTGTTGAATGAGCACGAATGGTTTCTGGCGGACGCGGTTGCTGAGGCGGACGAAGAGACCTACGGCGCGTCGAACTTCGTGGCCCACCACCAATCCATGGTCGATGGCCTGAGTCGCATTCTCGCCGTTCACAACGACCCTGAGATCCCCGATGGGACTATCGTGCATGTGAATCGTGCGATGCCTCCCCGTCTCGAAAACCGACCGCTGGAAATGGCGCACGATGCCTAGAATACGGAGAAAAAACAGCCGAACTCGTAACGTCAAGCCGCGCGTCCGGATCACGGACGAGTACATCGCCGACATCGTTGAATTCATCCGTGAGTGGAAAGGAGTTCCGACGTGGGAGGATATTGTAAATGAAGCCGGACGTGTATGTGGTCACAAATGGAAGCGGCAATCGCTAAACAATCACAAAGCCATAGTCGACGCATACCACGAGAAGGTATCGGCCAAACCGCCATCGCCCCACCTGTCGAAAGGCGACCTTGCCATCATCCATCTTGAGGAAAAAGTTCAGCAGAAAGAAATGGAGTTGCAGCGGCTGCGAAGGCAGGTAGAAACCTATGACGAACTCTTTGTAATTTACCAGACCAATGCACATCGGCTAGGCATCACCCCTCAAGAGCTTGAGCGGCCGCTGCGTAAGGTGGATAGGCGCCGATGACGTGCTTCCCATGTGTCGAGTTGGCGTTCTGCGAAGATAGATCGGGACCTATCCCACGCTACTGGAGCTTACCAGCAGTCTGCTATATGGCGGTCTTGAGGGCCATTGCCGTCAGTCATGATCGGGGCCGTCTCCTGCCTGTCCGGTTTCGGTTGACCCATCAAGAAAGCGGACACTCTCGCCCGAGGCTTCCCAAGCCATAGCCGAGCGTTTATTTGGCTCTCGTTGTTCCGGGTTCGAACGCGACGGCGTCCATCTTGGTGTCCATGCTGCTTCAGTATTCTCCTCTTGCTCCGCGGGTGGCGTGACTGCCGGCCGCCCATGTGGTCGCGACGCCCATATGAGTGCCGCTCTAGTGCGGGAGGTCGAAGGCCGAAAACGCTTGCATGCGAGGTCGGCCGCGCCTTGGCAAACGCGGAAACGGCCGCCATGCCGCTCCAGGCTTCCCGAATGTCGGCCGACAGTTCACGAGCGCCAACCGCTTCCCAACCGTTCTCATCGGCGCGGACGTAGCTGACCACCGAGAGGCAGTTGCCGTGCATCGCCTTGGTTGCGATATCGTCCGGCAGAATGATCTCTCTGCCATAGGCAGTTCTGCGCGGCAGATTGAGTTCGGGCATGGCCATGTCGACTAGCTGGGTGCAGAAGATCGCGATCTTGTCATCGAGCCGGAAACGGTGATCGAACGCTATGCCGACGCTGGCGAGCAGAGAGCTTGTTGCCTGCCGTCGCCAAGATGCCCCGCGGTCCCGGGGCCTCAGGATGACAATTCTATCCGAATCGTTCGCCTGGAGGAGCGTCGAGAGGCTCGTACCGTGGCGTTGTTCGGACTCGATAATGGTTCGTCCTCTGCGCAGCGCCTCTTGGTGCGGAACGACCGATACTTGGTTCCACAGACCGTTGCGTCGCAACTGTTGCTCGTTGCCGACATAGACCGCTGCATGGCTGAACAGCCCGGGGCCGCTTCTCCCCGACAGTTGGCCTTTGTTGGTCAACAGCATGATGTCCAACGGCTTGAGCTGCCTGGCCAAATGCTCGAGCACGTCGTCCCGGCCCCGCAAATAGCCGCCCCGCCATCGGACGCGCGAGAGCACGAAACCGACAGCTGGCGCGACGGGCTCGGCCGCCGCTATGAGCGCTGCCGGATATCTCTCAACGCCTGGATCGCCGCCGGTTTGCGCGCTGGTGGCGCAGCCGGCGAGAAACACCAGCAGGAGTGTCGCGGCAGTTAACGCCGCCCATCCGCCCATCCGGCTAGGCGCCTCGATTGGGCCGGTCATGGGCAGACGCCGCCCAGCCTGAGATAGCTTCCATGGGCCCAGCCGGACGGCATGGGCTGACCCCAGAATGGACGCATGCATTGGCCCTGCATGCAGGTCACCGCATACCAGTTGCCGCGGCGATCATATGCAGACACCTCGTCACCGGCATAGAGTTCGCCGATCTTCCTGTAATTGCTTCCTGGCCCGGTTCGCACGGCAAGTAACCCCGATCCGGTGGCCTGATTGTAGGCGCTCGGCGGGCGCACGCCAACGACGTAGCCGGTGCAGTCGCCTGCATAGGCCGGTGCGCTGGTGAGGGGACCGGCGAGAACGAGCAATGCCGCCAGTGCCGCGAGGATGGGTTTTGCCATGTCGAACTCCATTGTGATCGTTCTCAGCGGCTGGGCAAGCAGGCGGGCTTCCTGTTCGTCCGGCCCGGCTCCATTCTCCAGCGTCGTGCAGCCCGTGAGCATTGCCGGCACGATCATCACGGCGACCAGCGCCGAGCGCCACAACGCTGCGCAACGCCCATTCGCCCGCTTTGCTGGTACCATCAGAATAGAGCCTCCGGGCCGTGTCGCTCTGTATTCGGTGTCTTCACGTTCATGCAGTGCAGCTTGTAGCGTCGGCCGCCGCCCATCTCGGCGATCTGGATCATATGGATGTTAGTCTCGAGAGCCTGGCTCATTTCCGCCGCCGTGTATCCCTTGCGCGTGCCGGCGAGGGTCTGAATACGCCATCGCCGATACTGGCGAAAAACTGGATTGGCCTTGATCGAGATCATGACCGTGCTACCACAGGCTAGGCTGGTGAGGGCGGCCACGTGGCGAGCCGTTTCCGTCCCCTGGGCGGCGAGCTTCAACTGAAAACTCTGCCAGGCTTCGGCGCGCTGTTCGCGGTAGTAGCGTCCGCCCGGCTCTGTGTCGGTGATGGCCCTGTCGTAATGGCCGACCTCCGAATGCGGCAGGTCGGGATGGCGTTACTCGACCATCCTGGTCCGGCGGCGCTGTTCGCTGCGTTGCGCCGCGTCCGCGACCAGCCAAGCCATTCGCTCTTCCCAGGCCCGCTGTGCCCGCGGCACATAGTTTTCATGGAGGGTGACCTCGGCGACCACTGCGGCGTCGAACGCGACGTGCAGCGCGTTGATGCGTTCCAGATGGACCTGGCTCCCTTCGACGAGTTGCCTTTGATCCTCGACGATCTCCTGGACGTTCCAGCTCTCCCGCCACGCTTCCCTGAATGTCTCCAGCGCCCACGAGGCCCGCTGGTTCTCTACATTCCCGATCAAGTCCACTTGCAGGTCGGCCGCCGTGGACATGAGATTGGCGAGCGTGCCCATATGCGAAAGTCGGCCCTTGAGGCCGAGCAGCATGTCCATGGAAGACCCCGCTATCCCGAACTTCTCCGGCAGGGTCCATGTCGTCACCAGCTTCAAAGCCAGCAGGGTTGGCCGGACGATCGAAGTCAACGCATCGAGAAAGTTCGTCTCGAGTGCATGGGCATCGAGATAGTGCTTCAGTACGACTGCGGCCTCGCAACCGTCTTCGATACCCTCGATCAGGCGATAGGCGGCCTCCTAGGTGATCTGCCAATAGGCACCCGATTTGTCCACCAGCGGCAGCGAATAGCCTGCCTTGCGGAAACCTTCGACCCGCAGCGCCAGGGCCTCAAGGACCGCTTCGCCCCAATGGTCCGGCCACTCGCCGGTCACGATGTCGGCCGTACCTTCGCGCACGGGCGGTACCGGGAGTTCGAGATGCTCCAGGCCCAACTCCGGGGCCTGCATGGGCGACGCCGATATCGGCTGCGTCGGCCGCCACGATCGCGAAAAGGAAGAGGGCTCCGATCACCCGGCGCATTCCAAACATGCATAGATCGGCGCACCCCTTAATAACGGACGACATGTGAATCCCCTTTCCCGCAAATGATCGGATTCGCAGTTATGCCGGGTGCAGGCACGCGCCAGATGCCAGCGTCCCGCGCCTGCCGCCGGCGCGCATTGACATCCGTCAAGACTAGTCCGCCATGGGCCCGGTAGAGCACCAAAGACTCTTCCTGAAGCAACTCCGGGGTCGCTGCCTCCCTGGTTTCGGTTGGACCACGGAGAAAGTGGACAATCTCGCCCGGATTTGCTCATTGCCTTCCCAACCAAGAAACGGATGGCTGGCGTGTCACAGAACCCACCAACAGATCCGAAAGCCCGCCTCCCTGAAAGGAGCGCACCGTGATCTCGGATTATACGTCAAGCTCGGTTCAAGGCCCTCGACAGGACACAAAATTGTTCCCAGCGCTCCACATCGGTGCTAGATGGACATGGTCGATTGGGGCGGCAGAACAAATCACATGACGGGCGGGGGCGGCATTCTGACATCCGCATTGCGAGCGCCGGCCATCTTTGATCGCTGGTCGACCATGGGTTTCCTTGCATCCTTCCTGCGCGAGCCGATCCTGGCGACGCGCCGGCTACATGCGAATAACGGTCCGTTCGTGCGTCTTGAATACCCTGTCACTTCTTCCAAGCGGCCTCGCTACGGCTATGCGGTCGCAGACTCGGAGCTGCTACGCTCGATGCTGTCGGCGACCGATTGCTGGCGCAACGTCAAGATCACCTTCAGCGGGCTGCCGAACCACGCTTCCAAGCGGCTTGGCATGGGGATGACAAGGCTGCGCGGCGCCCGTCATGAACACTACCGCAAGCTCATCGCCACGCCCTTGAAGAAGCCTGCCATCGCCGCAATGGCACCGGAGATGGCGCAACTCGCCGACGACCTTGTGCGGCAGTGGCCGCAAGGCATGGAACTCGACCTGCCCGAACACGCCAAGGCGCTGGCGACGGTGCTGGCGGTCGGGCTATTGTTCGGTTCCGACCTCGCCCGTGCGCGCCCCATAAGTGACCTGATCACCGAGCAGATCGCAGCAAGCTGGTTCGTGCCAAGCATAGCTCTAGCCAGGTGGCTGTCGAAGGCCAACAGGCAAGAGCAGCTCATCATCGATTGGGCCGAGGAAAAGCGCGGCAATCTCGACGCCAGGGACCTCCTTTCCGTTCTGGTCAACAATTCCGACGAGAACGGAGACCTGCCTTCACGCGAGATCATTGTCGGCACCACCTCCTTTCTGTTCGGCGCGGCCTATGACACCTGCCAAAACGCTCTGACCTGGGCGCTCGTCCTGCTCACACAGCACCACGAGATTGCCGAACGGCTGGCAGCCGAAATAGAGGGGGCGTTAGGAGGCAACCTTCCTACGGCGGCGCGGCTTGCCGCGCTTCCGCTGCTCAACGGGGTTACGCGTGAAGCGATGCGTCTCATGCCGCCTGTGCCGCTTCAGTTCCGCAAGTCGCTACAGCCGACGACGCTCGGCGGCTGCGACATCCACGCTGGCACGCGCGTCCTGGTAAGCGCCCATCTGATCAACCGCAATCCCGCACTATATCCCGACCCGGACTGCTTCGTCCCCGACCGCTGGCTTGGTTGCAACCCATCGGCCTTCGACTATCCGGTCTTCGGCGCCGGCGCGCATATGTGCCCTGGCGTTACCTTCGGCTATCAGATGATGAAGATAGCTCTGGCAACCATTATCGCCCGTCATCGGGTTGAGCTAGCGCCCCGCGCCCGCGTCGACTATCGCACGGCGATCACATTAGCAGCCACCGGCCGCGTCGGCATCGTGCTGCGCCCGCACGGGAGTTCCGGCCGCGGCCCAGCACTCACCGGTCGTTTCCGCCAAATCGTCGCCCTTCCCTGATTGCCGCCTGTCCTAGGAGATGCCAATGGACACCCGCCAGCGCATGATCCGCGTTTACGACAAGACCATGATCGGTCGCCACCAGCGCCGCTATTATGGTGACAGCGACTTCTTCAATTTTGGCTATTGGGGCGACGGCGCAAAGAACCAGGCGGAGGCCTCGGCGTCGCTGGTCGACCAACTCCTCGCCCGCATACCCCGGAAATCCGACGAGATCCTTGATGTCGCCTGCGGACTGGGTGCCTCCACTCGCCGGCTGTTGGCCCATTACCCTGCCGAGGCGATCACGGCGATCAATATTTCTGAAAAACAGCTCGCCCGCGCCCGCGAGAACGCTCCCGGCTGTACATTTCTTCTGATGGACGCTGCCAAACTTGATTTTCGCGACGAGTGCTTCGATGCGATCATCTGCGTTGAAGCCGCGTTTCATTTCGAAACACGTGCCGCCTTTCTCGCCGAGGCTTTTCGGGTGTTAAAGCCGGGGGGCACACTTGTGCTGTCCGACATCCTGTTCAAGCCAATTCTGTCGCGCTTCTCCGACCGAGCGCAGGTACCGAAGGCCAACCTGCTGCCTTCGATTGCGGAGTATCGCGACCTTCTTGCCGGACTCGGCTTCACCGATATTGCGATCGACGACGAGACCGGCAACTGCCTTGACGGCTTCCGACGCAATCTCGCCGCGTGGCCCACGCGCGAACGCGCCGCCGGCCGCATGAGTTTCGGCACCGGCCTCGCGGCGCGTCTGGTCGCGAAAGGCATCGCCGCCTGGTTCGGCCTCACGTCAAAAAAGTACTTGCTGGTCTGTGCCCGCAGGCCGGAGTGAGGCGGCAGGGTTCCTTTCAAATGCTTGTCACGCCGAGTTGTATCTTTGAGTATGCTTACTCTCGGAAGCCTCGCCTCATTACCGTTCGCCACCTTCACCGCGTCTCACTCACCTACCCTTCTTCAGCAATTCGCTTAACAGGAGATACAGCTCCAGCGCCTGGTCCGCGTTGAGCCGCAGATCGCAATGGGTGGGGTAGCGGTCCTGGAGCTCATCGGAACGGAAAACGGCGCAGCTGCGCGCCTTCGATCTTCTCCAGCGGGACTATGTTCCGGAAATCAACGAGCACGGAACCAGCCATCACCCTAGCGAGGGCATCGAGGTTGATTTCCGCGAATTCCGGCCATTCGGTCAGCACCGCGACCGCGTCAGCACCCTCGGCCGCATGCAGCGCAGACGGGAAAACCGAAGCCCCTGCGGGAAGGCCGACTCCGTCCTTCATGGCCTGCGGATCGTAAGCACGCACCGTCGCACCGCGGTCGACGAGTGCCTGCACTATCGCCAGCGACGGTGACTCACGGATGTCGTCGGTGCCGGCCTTGAAGGCGAGACCGAGCACGGCCACCGTCTTGTCCCGCACACTGCCGCCGCAGGCGTCTACGATACGGAAGGCCATCTCGCGCTTCACATGGTCATTGGCGGCGACCGTGGCCTCCACGAGCTTCAGCGGGCGACGGCAGTCTTGCGCTGTCCGGATGAGGGCCAGAGTGTCCTTCGGGAAGCACGAACCGCCATAGCCTGGCCCAGGCTTCAGAAATTTGCTTCCGATACGCGAGTCGAGGCCCAGGCCTTCTAGCACCGCCGAGGCATCAGCCCCTGCCGCCTCGCACAGCAGCGCCATCTCGTTGGCGTATGTCACTTTCATGGCAAGGAAGGCGTTGGAAGCGTATTTTATGAGTTCCGCGGATCTGCGGCTGGTGACGAGAACAGGTACACCCCGCGCCTCGAACGGGGCATAGATTTCCTCAAGCACACGCCTCGACCCATCGTCCTCGGCGCCAATTACGATGCGATCAGGCTGCATGAAGTCGGTGATACCGGAGCCTTCGCGCAGGAACTCCGGGTTCGAGACAACCGTGATACTCCTGCCATTCGCCAATTCAGAAATCCGACGCTCGATTTCGTCGCCCGTCCCGACCGGAACGGTCGACTTGGTGATCAGCACCAGCGGCCCCGAAGCCAGTCGGGCCGCATCGTAGGCCGCCTCCATAACCCAGCGGAGGTCTGCAAGTCCGTCCAGGGGACGCGGCGGCGTCCCGACACCGATAAACGCAGCGCGCGCACCTTCCAGTGCGTCCTTCATGGAATTTGTAAAGGACAGACAACCTTCCGCCTTCATGTCAGCCACCAGTTCAGCGAGACCAGGTTCGTAGACTGGGATGCCGCCAGCCTCGATCACGTCGAGCTTTCCGACGTCTTTCTCCACGCACACGACCTCGTTTGCCACGCGCGCCAAGCAGGCGGCGGTGACGAGTCCGACGTAACCCGCCCCGATAACGGCAATTCTCATTCGTTCCTCCGGAACTCCTGCGCGGAGTGCGCGTCTCCGATGCTATCCCGGGGGGAAGTTTCCGCAAGTGCGCATCGCCGAGGAACAACGGATCACTCGGGGAGAATGGCAAGTGCGTCCTTCTGACCAGTTGCGAGGGAGCGCACCGGATGGATGGTCATCCCCAGGAGCCAGTGTTAACTGGACCTCAGCATCTGGAATGTTTCTGCATGAAAGTGTCCCGCAATGGTGATGATCTCGATCGTGATTCCTGCCAAGAACGAGGGGGCGAACCTCTTGTCGCTCTTCGAGGAAATCGAGACGGCGCTAACCGGCCGCCTTTTCGAAGTCATTGTAATCGATGACGGATCCACGGACGACACCGCACAAATCGTTCAAAAACAAAAGCAGGTCCGCTCTTTCCCGTTGCGGCACTTCCATCACGAACACTCGTCAGGCAAGAGTCTGGCCCTGCGCACAGGCGTGTTCGCGGCACGCGGTGAACTCATCGCCACGCTCGACGGAGACGGCCAGAACGATCCCGTCTTCGTACTGGAACTCGTGGATGCCCTGCTCTCGGCTGGGCCGGAAGTGGCTATCGCGGCCGGACAGCGCACAAATCGCCATCACACATGGATGAAGAACCTCGCGTCTCGTTTTGCCAATCGTCTTCGCAAGTCCATTCTCGATGACGACACGCGCGACAGTGCCTGCGGACTGAAGGTCATCCGCACGGATGTATTTCGCAAACTCCCGTTCTTCGAGGGCTGTCACCGGTTCCTTCCCGCGCTGGTGATACAGGAGCGGTTTCGCGCTATCCATGTCGATGTCGTCGACCGACCGCGCGTACACGGAAAATCGCATTATGGCATTGTCGATCGGGGGCTCCGTGGAGCCCTTGATCTTTTCGGAGTGTGGTGGCTGAGACGGCGCCGCAAGAACATGCCAAGTCCCAAGGAAATGTGACATGTCGATGATCTCGCAATTGGGCGATTGGTTCCACGTTGTGTTCGTGGAGCAGTTCAGTGCCTGGATCGTGCTCGGGTTCATCGCCCAGGGCCTTTTCACCATGCGATTCCTGGTCCAGTGGATCGCCTCGGAACGAGCAGGCAGGAGCATCATTCCCATCGCGTTCTGGTTCTTCTCTCTCGGCGGTGGCGTGCTTCTCTTCATATACGCCATACATCGACAGGACCCCGTCTTCATTGCCGGCCAGGGGATAGGAGTATTCATTTATGTCCGCAATCTCTGGCTCATTGCGAACGAGCGTAATTCGCTGTCCGTCACCAATGGCAGCCCGGAGAAAGACGGATGAAATCGGCAACGCCATCGAAGCAGGCAAATGTACTTTTTCCTGTCGGGCATTTGGCCCGCGTGCTGCTTCTTGTTGCGGCCTGCCTGTTGGCGTTCCTGCCGGGTATCGCCTCAATCCCGCCGACCGACCGCGACGAGTCGCGCTACGTTCAGGCCACCAAACAGATGGTGGAAACCGGCGACTATGCTGACATCAGGCTTCAGGAGGAATCGCGCTACAAGAAGCCCATCGGAATCTACTGGCTGCAATCGACCTATGTTCTTCTTTCAGGCCAAGGTGCGGATGCTCCGATCTGGGTCTATCGGCTGGTTTCCACGACCGGCGGCGTACTGGCCGTCCTCGGCATCTACTGGGCCGGTGCCCGCATGTTCGGAGCGCGCGCCGGCTTCATCGCCGCACTGGGGTTGATCGGAATATTCGCGCTCAACTTCGAAGCCCGTATCGCAAAGACGGATGCCATGCTGCTTGCCGCCGCCGTGGCCGCGCAGGCGGTGCTTGGCGCCATCTATGTGTCGCACAGGCGCGGAGAACAGATCGCCAGGGCACTTCCATGGGCATTCTGGATAGCACAGGGCGTCGGCATCCTCGTCAAAGGCCCAATAACGCCATTGCTTTCGATACTGACCGTCAGCACGATAGTCATATTCGACCGCGATCGCTCGTGGTTGCGCCGGCTGAAACCCGGCATCGGGCTTGCAATCACCGCCGCCATCGCCTTGCCCTGGCTCATACTCATCAGTTGGCGCTCCGGTCTGGAGTTCTGGCAAGAATCGGTCGGCAACGATCTTTTCGGCAAAGTTGTGGAAGGTCAGGAATCGCATGGATTTCCTCCCGGCTATTTTGCCCTGACATACGCTCTTTTCATGTGGCCGTTTGCCTTGCTCGCCCTGGAGGCTGGCCTCAAGGCACTGAACCGCTTCCGGGAAGACCCGCGCCTGCTGTTCCTGGTGTCTTGGTATATACCGCTATGGTTCTTCTTCGAACTCATTCCAACGAAGCTGCCGCATTATGTGCTGCCAGGCTATCCGGCCCTGCTGCTTCTCATGGCATGGATGCTGACCGATGAGGATGCAGGGCAGATCGAATTGCGGCGGTGGCAGGTCTGGCTCTGGCGAGCGGGCCTATTCGGCGCGATCCTCGTCACGTTGGCACTGGCAGCGATGGCGGTCGGGGTCGTGCCATTTCTGACCGGCGGCATTTCAATACTTGGAATCGTTGCAGGTATCGCGATCCTCGCTGCCGGCTGGTTCTCGGCCTTCGGCCGCGGCTACACGCCGGAAGTCCGCGTCGGTGCGACGGTCGCCAGCACGATCGTCGCGTTCGCCATTCTGACAGGCAACATAGTGCCCGCGCTCTCGCCAATGTGGCTTAGTCCCCAGATCGCAGACATGTTCGAGGCGGTAAAGCCATGTCCGAATTCGGTTTTGTCAAGTTCGCACTATCACGAGCCCAGCCTCGTCTTTCTCACTGAAACCGACACGCGCCTCGTCGGACCGGTCGATGCCGCTCATGACCTGCTCGTGGACCCCGAATGTGCCGTTGCGTTGATCGCCACCGATCAGATGCAAGCCTTCACGGAAGCGCTGCCGGCAGGGTTAGAGTCAGTCGAAGAGCTGGGCCGTATTGAAGGGGTCAACTACTCGAAAGGCGATCCACTAATTCTGACCTTCTTTGGTGCAGCGCGTTAGGGTCGGCCGCGCGACAGGCTCACGCGACGCGGATTCAACGAAACAACCTCCGCAAAACCCGGCGCGCTTCACTCGACGAACGGCCGGCGGCAGTTTGCTCCAGCTTAGTTAAAGCTCTCTGCCGCATGGTCTGGTCTGACTAGATACCGTCAGTAGTTGCATGAAGACTTGACGGCTTGCTGCGCCAACTCGCCTGTGGCCTCGGCAACCGCGATGTCCGCTTCTGGTGGACCGACTGATCCGTTGGAACGACTGAAAGGAGGGCGCGTTCCTGCCGTTAGCGACTCATTCGATACTGGTCGCCTTGAGGCGGTCAAAATAGAAAATCCTTGCTGCTTCCGACTGGCGACGCCAAATTGGCTCACCAGCCAACGGAGCCTGGATCACATGAGCTTTGCAACTTTCCGCGATGCCGAAATCGTCCAGGAAGTGATTCGTGGAAGCATGCGATTCGAGATTGCGCCGTGCCTAACTTGGGATGACTACCAGAGCCGTCTACTTGCCTCGCGCAGCGACGACTTCGTCGACCGAATCCGGCACTTCGCGGGTGTATGCTCACCCAGTGAGCGCTGCGTGCTATGCGCGGCGCTGGCTACAGCAGATTACGCGTGGCTCGATGACGAAATCGCAGGAACCGCCGCCTGGAGCATGTTCGACGATTGCACCATCGTCACCCGCAGGGCGATCGCAGCTGCCGTCTTGCGCGATGTAGCCGCTCACGCCTGAGCGCCGCTCTTGTTGAGGGATCTCCTCGGTTGATGAGCCTTTGGCCGCCCGGCCGCCGTGGTTGCGTCTGGGAGGAGGTTCGGTCACGACCATCGATCTTTGGTGTCACTGACTATTCGAGCCAGAAATTGTTCGGCCTGGCGAGGACGAAGCAGGGCCTGAGGATGGTCAGATCGACATGACCAGGCCCGGATTGAAAAACCGGTTCTCGTTCCCGTATCCCCTCGGATTGGCGATGACGCGTGTGGATGCGATCCGGTAGTCGCAGCTGTCATGCGTATGGCCGTGCACCCAGAGCGCAGGACTTCCGGCTTCGATCGTCTCAGTCAGATCGGAGGCGTAGGCGGCATTGAGCAGGTCGCCATTGAACCGCTCGGGTATCGAGTCGGCATGCGGCAGATGATGGGTTACGACGACGGTCGGTATCGGATCAGCCTCGAGCGCCGTCTCGATGAAGTTGCGCGAGGTCTGGTGCATCCGATACGCCGCTTCCGGCACGAAGCGCTGCCAGGATGTCTTCTGGACCGCGATCGCCCGGTAATCATTCATGCGGTCGCGGGCATGGGCCATGGCAAGCAGCTGGTGGCCTTCGATGCGGTAGTCCGTCCACAGGGTGGCGCCGATAAAGCGGACACCATCGATGATGACGAAGTCGTTCTCCAGGAAGTGCACATTGGCCAATCCTTGCGCGGCTGCACGACCTGCCGCGAGCCCCTCCCTGATGGCACCCTTGTAGAACTCGTGGTTTCCGGCGACGTAGATGCAGGGCATGGCATGCACGATGTGTTGGGCAAGCCAACGCACCCCCTTGTCGGAACCTCGGCAAAGGTCGCCGGCGACGATGCAGACATCCGCCTCCGGAATGACAAGCGGCTCCTCGAGATCGGCGTGTTCGAGATGCAGGTCGGAAAACAGCCAGATTCGCATACTTCTCCGAATCCCTGGATCGTTCTTACGCAACCGTTCGCCTCCAGGATTGACCTTCGCTAAGGCGCGATGCCGGTGCCTGTCCTTGACTGCCGGGTCCTTTCGTCCGGTCCTCCTTGGTCCGTTGCCGGAGCCAGTTGGCCGACCAGGCGCTGTTGCACCGATGGCCATCCCTCCTGCACGACGTTCGCCCGCACGCAGCGCTTGGTGTCGGGAAGCGTAGAGGATGCAACCAGCCAAATGCGGCGTGCGACGCCTTCATGGCAACGCCTCCGTGTCGATCACCAGGTCCGGGCGGAAGCCGTTGTTCCACTCGGTTCGGACACTGAGGTAGCCATGGGGGTTGCAGACGATCCGTGTCCGGCCGATATGCTTATTGATCGCATGATGCGTATGTCCGCAGACCCAGAGCGCCGGGGCCGCCTCCGACTTCAGGACATCCTCGAAAGCGACCCTGCCGCAGGCGAACAGGCAGTTGGTGTCCCAGCCCCGATAGATGGCAGGCGTGCAGTCTGGATGGGGCAGATGATGGGTCACGACAACCGTCCTGCCGTCGAAGGGGATTGTCAGCTGCCGCTCGATGAAGGCGCGGGTCAGAAGATGGAAGCCCAGCATGACTTGCGGCGTCAGCCGCTCGCCGTCGCCAAGCCGAATCTCGGAGAAATCCGCAATCTGCGTGAGTGCGGAACGCATCCGTCTTGGCAGACTGGCCTCGTTTGGGAGGTCCATCCGGAAATCGGTCCACAGCGTGCCGCCCACGAAACGGACGCCGGCGATCTCGACCACGTCATCATCGAGGACATGGAGCCGCTGCCGCCAGGAGCGGGAGGCCCTGGCCGCCTCTTTCATCACAAGATGATCGGTAGGCTTGGTCCGCGCGAGCGAACGTCCGCTGTAGAACTCGTGATTGCCAGGAACGAAGATCAGCGGCACGCCGTACCGGTTCACGATCTCGCGGGCATGACGTTCAACATCGCATGCATAGGCGAGGTCGCCCGCGCAGACGATCGCGTCTACCCCATCCGGAGCCAGCGCCGGCAGCGCGATACCTTGCATCTCAAGATGGAGATCGGACCAGATCCAGAGCCTCATTCGACAATGTGCTCCCTGATCGGCGCAAGGATTCGTTCGAGCTCGGCACCTTCCAATGTGCGATGGCTGAGCAGGATGGCCGCAAGATATTCGACGGCGTCTCGCTGGCGCGCCACGATGTGCTTGGCCGCGCCATAGGCGGTTTCCAGCCTGGCGTTTACGCGTGCCGCCAGTTCCGGATCGAGCGCGAAGAGAATGGCCCTGTCCTTGGTGGGGCGATGCAGGAGCGGCCATTTCTGACCAAGACCCAGTGTCGCCTCCATCTGGAAGGCGATGTCGGTGGCGTATGCCAGATCGCTGAAGGGAGGCCCGCCGGAACCGATGGCGATGGTGCCAATGATCTCTTCCTCCGCCGCCCGGCCAGCCAGTGCCGTCACGATGGCCGCGGTGAGCAGCTCCTCCGTCTGGTCGTCGAGTTCGTCGATACGCCAGGAGACGCCACCACCCTCGGCCCCGTCGATGGTGATCCGCTCAAGGACTCCAAGCCCGAGATAAAGCCGCGTGACGGCATGTCCGGCCTCATGGACGGCGGCCCGGAACTGGAAGGCGACGGAGCGTCGAGGTGCGTGATGCCGCAGCCTGTCATCTGAAGGATTCGCTGCTGGCGTTGCCTTGCCCTTCGGCGGCGCCTTCGACGTGCCCGACGGTGGGCTCCTGGCGTCTATATGTCGTTTTTTCGGGGTCGGCTTGGAGGTCGCAGAACCCTGTCTCATTGCCTTGGCCCCTGTCGTTCGCGGATCTCGATCAGGCCCTCGATCAGCCGCTCGAGCTTGCGGATCGATCCGCCGCCCCAGGCGTCCGCCAGGGCTGCCAGTTCCTGCTCGTCGAGGGGGGCTGCCCAGCGCCGGTCATGACCGGATTCGAGGTAGAGCCGCTCAAGGATTCGTGGTGCAAGATGCCGGACCTGATCGGCCCCCGGTTCGGGGAATCCGATGATGCGACAGCGGTCGCGAAGCACGCCCGGAATGGGGTCCTTCGAATTGGCCGTCATCAGCCAGGTGACATGCGCAAGGTCGCAATGGGCCTCCAGATAGGGATCATGCCATCTGTGCGACGTCTCCCGCTCGAAGAGCCCCACCAGCACATCATGGACATTGCCATTGTGTCGACTCGAGCCCACCTTCTCGATCTCGTCGAGGATGATGACGGGTCCGGCGCATTCATGAAGGCGGATCGCCATGATGGCGAGGCTGGGTTCGCCGGACGACCAGCGCCTTGCCGTGCCACCGATGGCACTGTCGCTGAGACCCCCGCAGGAGATCAACTCATAGGGCGCAGCCAACTCCTCGGCCAGCAGCCGCGCAAAGCGGGTCTTGCCGCAGCCGGGGCTGCCAAGGAGGAGGGTCGGCCGGAACCAGACATGCGGGCGGCCGACCAGGCCATAGAGCAGCGTGTCGATGACGGAGGCCGCATAGGGGAACTCGCCAACGAGCCGGGTGCGAACAGCTGCGAGATCGGGAACGGGTTTGAGGGCGAGCGACTTATTGGTGAGACCTTCGAACTCCCTGATTACCCGCTTGCCTTCCGAGGTCGAGGGATTGCCGATCGAACGCACCACCACCACGCCCTGGGAGGGAGGTGCTGCCTCGGATCTGGAAGGCGCGTCCTCCTCCTCGTCCAGCTCATCGATATCAGGGATGACGAGGGCGTGGCCGGTATCGGCCTCGGCCTTCTTCTCCGCGTCGATGGCCCATTGTTCACACGCGTCCCTGAACCAGCCCTCATAGCTGATCAGTTCCCGCTCTACCCTGTTCCAGGTGTTCCTGGCCTTGAAGGTGCTGATGTCTCCCCGTTCCCAGGTGTCGAGATAGATGGAGTGGGCCGACCAGCCGAGCGATCGCCAGGCGAGCTCCGGTTTTGCATTTGACCTGATGTCGGCCAGCGCCAGCTTTGCCGTCTCGCCTGCGATCAATGCTGCGGCCTGTGCCTCGCCCTGGTAGGCGCGGTAGATCCTGAGCCGCAGGCGACAATCATCGACAGGTAGCCATTTGGTGTCCGGAACCTCATCGAGGACGGCTTCGGCAGCAACGATGCCATCGAGGCCCGGATCGACGACCAGCTCGTCAAGGGCCTCGACCATGGCCATCATATCCAAGCGACCACGCTTCTTCAGCCGGCGTGAGAGCCGTGTGGCATATTCGCGGACATCTTCGGGAAGGTCCTGCTTGAAGAAGCCCATGCCGCGAAGGAGTTCTTCCTCGCTGGGTAGATGCAGGCCTTGCCTGGCCGCCCGCTGGCGTCGCTCGAAATGCCGTTCCTTCGGGCTGCGGTCATCCATCACAACAGCCTCAGAAATGAGTACGGCTGTTGAGACCCGAACGGCCAAGCCGATACCAGCGCGACAAGGACCGGGCCCAGCTTCCGTCGTCTGCCATCAGCCACAGATCAGAAGTTCCGATCACCCTGTTTTCGCCAGGTAGGAGGGGATGGCCGGTAGAGGCACCGAACAGGCAGGGGATCAGCCTTTGCCCAAGGACCCAGCGATCGAGCAGCGGGGGTTCATCAGCGGCCAGCACCTCCGGCGGCACGCCATTCCCGATCGCCTCCATGTCGGCAACCAGGCCGGAAAGCTGTTCCAGTTCCCTCTTGAAAAAGGGGTCTTGCTCCTTGCGGGAATGGAAGGTGACCATGGGTGCAGGCTCCGGCCTCAGGGCAAGGAGACGAAGAAACGAATCCTTTGCCGCGTGTCGTTTGGAGCCCTTCCATGCGGCGCCGGGCGAGCGGCGTCAACCGGCCGGTACCGGCGTTCCGACGCCTCGTCCACACAATCATCAACTGGCCTAGCCGGCGCATGCCCGCTACAAGCATTCGCATGCAGGCTTCCTACGACCTCCTCCGCGCCGCTCGCGCCGCCCTCGACATGAGCACCGATGAACTCTGCGCCAAGGCAGGCATCAGCAAGCGCTCGCTCGTGCGCATCGAGGCGTGCGAGCCGGTCGGCCTGGAAGTCAGCATGAGGGTTCAGAAGGCGCTGGAAGAGACCGGCGTCGAGTTCCTCCACGAGACCGAAACCAACGGCCCTGGCATCAGGGTCAGGAAGGGCCTCGTCCGGAAGATCGGGTTTCAGATCGGAGAGTAGCGCCGATACCAAGGCGGAAGCGTGACCGTGCCGCCGACCGGCATCCGGACCAACTCGATGAAAGAAGGTTGGTGGATCCGCACGGAAACCGCTCTTCGATTTTCGTAGCCTTCTCCGCCGAAATGTCAGCTCGTATTCGGAAATGGATGTGGAGTTCGCTTGGTCGCGGCCTTTTGATCGTCACATGCGAATTGGCATTCGTGCGCGGCTGCGCCACGCCCGCTTGCCAATCCCCCTGTGACGATGCCAAAAAGGAGAAGCGCAGTTTACACGACGATTGTTGACAAGGCAGAGAAGCGCGAGACGCTGAACCGCATACGCTGCACGAGATTCAGCTCCTTGTTGACACCGCTCGCCACCCATAACCGTTCTAGGCATAGCTGCCTGCGCGAGGGGGTCGCTCCCCTCGTTGTGACCGGCTCAGGTTGCGCGCACATGCACGGTTGAGCCTCGCATGGTTCTGATGAGCGGGCGGCACCTTGTGCCGCCCGATTTGTTTTGCGCGCTAGTTTGCGTTGTCGGCCAGCCACTGCGTCATTTCATCGATCTCGCGCAGCTGGGCTTCGATGATCTCCTCCGAGAGGCTTCGGACCCACGCATCTTCGCCATGATCAAGTTGGATGCGCGCCATGTCGACGGCGCCCTGGTGATGGGCGATCATGGCGCAGGCGAAGGCAACGTCCGGATCCTCGTGCATCATGCCCTCCATCATGGCAGGCATGGTGACGGCCATCTTTTCCATGTTCTCGCGCTGGAAATCGGTCATGCCACCCATGTCCATCCCGTCCATGCGCCCCATTGCTGTGCCGCCATGCATGCCGCGGTGGCCCATATGGCCGCTGTCGTCCACGGCACATTGTTGCGGCAGCTGAAATTCCCCTGCGTCCTGCGCGGGTGCGGGAGCAGACAGCGATATCGCCAGCATCGAGGCGGCAACGACGCGTTTCATCATCTTCATCGGAATTCTCCTGGATTACTTGAATCTGTCAATTTCAGTTTAGCCAGGGAGAAGGCGTGGTGGCGGCAGGACGATTGCCGGATCCACGCCTGCCTCGTCCGCGGGAGCGGACGCTTCGTGTTTCGGAAACAGGGCGGCATGCGAGATCTTGAGCGGGGACTGCGCCACGCCCGGATGGCAATGCATCATCACGCAGCAGCCGAGATCGGGTGAGCAGTCGGCCGTCGGGTGGTTTTCCGCATGATCGTGCGGGGCATCAGACGTACTGCCCCCGGTCGTGTGGGGCGGGCCGGAATGCGCGAGGGAACCACCCATGGCCGGCCAGGCCAGTGATATGGCGAGCGCCAGCAGCAGCGTCGTGAGCGCCTGGAAAGACTGGGATGAATGTGACGGGCGCGGCACGTGTGTCGACCTCGGGGTTGCTTGCGGCGGAAGCCGCTCGTCGAAGGCAAGCTCAGCTTGGCGGGAGAGTGCCGCTTCCAGCCGCTGGAAGGTCAAGGCCATAACGGCCTGGCCGTGCGACCTGGCCGCGGTACGCATAATCGCTCCGCTGATCGGCGACGCTACCATACACCCGGCAAACACCTGGAAGCTGCCCCCGCCGCACGCCGTTAACCCTAAACGCGGGAAGCACCTGCCGCTGCGTTGACCATTAGAACAAAACAGGAAATTATATCGAACAGAAGAAGATCAACGGAGGTTGCCATGCCTGGTTTTGTTCGTGACGTCGTCTCGCTTTTCGCCATGGGCGGGTTTCTCGCCTGCGCCAGCATCTGGATCACGCTCATCTGATCGCCGCCGTTGCCCGGGCGGCCGCATCCATCGCCTCTACCCCTTTTTCGGGGGAGGCGGCGTGTTGGTTGCGTTCGGGACTGGACCTTGCTTGCTGCCTCGGGCTTGATGTATTGCGGGCGTGGCGACTCGGCGCGCGTGCCCGCCCGCCCTTATCGAAAGGCGCCCGCGCGACAGGCAGGAGACGCATGGCCAGACAGACCGGCGAGGATCTATACCCGGCTCCGATCGTGGATCAGTCGGCCCGTCCCGGCATAGCCGCGCGGCTGCTCATCTTCATTCTCGCGCTGGCGGGCGCGGCCATCATCTTCACCCTGTTCCGCGACCGGTTCGGCGAAAGCTTCCTGCTCGGGCTGCTCGGCGTGCTGGCGATGATCGGCATCGGTTATCTCTTCGCCTCGACCATCGGCTTCATCCGCATCGCCCAGCGTTCAGGTGCCGACGATCTGTCGCGTGCCTTTCTGGACACCACCGGGCAGGGCGTGCTCGTCACCGACCCGAAGGGCCGCATCGTCTATGCCAACAAGGCCTATGCCGAGATGACGGGCGCCGCCGGCCCGGCCGACCTGAAGACGGTCGAGAACCTGTTGTCCGACAGCGCCGAGGCCTCCGAGATCGTCATGCGTCTGTCGTCAGCGTTGCGTGACGGCCGGCCCGGCGATGGCGAGTTCCGGCTGACCCAGCCCTTGGGTGCGAGCTTCGATGAGGCCGCCCGCTGGTACCGCATCCGCGCCCGTACCTTTCGCGCCCCCGGCTACCGCACATTGCTCTCGGCCTGGCAGATCGCCGACATCTCCGCCGAACGCGCCGAACAGGAGCGTTTCTTCCTCGATCTGCAGCAGGCGATCGACCATCTCGACCATGCGCCCGCCGGCTTCTTCGCCGCGGACGCTGCCGGCCGAGTCACCTATGTCAACGCCACGCTGGCCGAATGGCTGGGCATCGATCTGGCGGGCTTCCGCCCCGGCGACGTGACCCTGCCGCAGATCACCGCCGGCGAGGGCATGGCGCTGCTGAATTCCGTCAAGGCCGATCCCGGGACCACGCGCAACGCCGTCATCGACCTCGACATCACGACGCTGTCGGGCGAGATCCGCCCCGTGCGGTTCCTGCACCGCGTCTCGGCGACGCGCGAGGGGCTGCCTGGCCCGACCCGCACCATCGTCGTCAACCGGGCGGAGGGCGAGGATTCGTCCTCCGAGAACCGCGCCGCCGAAATCCGCTTCACGCGCTTCTTCAATTCCACGCCCATGGCGATTGCCGGCATCGACGACGAAGGCCGCATCCTGCGCACCAATGCGCCCTTCCTGTCGCTGTTCTCACGCGTCGTCGACCGCGATTCCGTCGACCAGCGGATGCGCTTCGAGACGGTGCTGCACGAGCGCGACCGTGCCGAATTCGCCGCAGCGCTCGAAAAGGCGCGCCAGCAGCAGGCCGACATCACGCCGATCGATTCGGTACTGCCAGCCGATGCGGACCGCCACATCCGCTACTACGTCAATGCGGTCGCGGATGCCGGCAGCGGCGCGGAGGCCGAGGAGGCGGCGATCGTCTATGCGGTCGACATCACCGAGCAGAAGGCGCTCGAATCCCAGATGGCCCAGAGCCAGAAGATGCAGGCGGTAGGCCAGCTGGCCGGCGGCATTGCGCATGATTTCAACAATGTTCTCACCGCCATTATCATGGCCTCCGATCTTCTGCTGACCAACCACCGCCCGTCGGACCCGTCCTTCCCCGACATCATGAACATCAAGCAGAACGCCAACCGAGCCGCCTCGCTGGTGCGCCAACTGCTGGCCTTCTCGCGCAAGCAGACGCTTCGCCCCGAGGTCCAGAACCTCACCGACGTGCTCGCCGATCTGCGCATGCTCTTGGCCCGCCTGGTCGGCAACGAGATCACGCTGACCATCGAGCACGGCCGCGATCTGTGGCCGGTCAAGGTCGATATCGGCCAGTTCGAGCAGGTCATCGTCAACATTGCCGTCAACGCCCGCGACGCCATGCCGAAGGGCGGCGAGCTCTCCATGCGCACGCGCAATGTCGAGGCCGCGGAATGTTCGTCCATCGGCCACCGCGAATTGCCGGAGGCCGACTACGTCCTGATCGAGATCGCCGATACCGGCACCGGCATCGCGCCCGACGTGCTGGCCAAGATCTTCGAGCCGTTCTTCACCACCAAGGATGTCGGCAAGGGCACGGGGCTCGGCCTCTCCATGGTCTACGGCATCATCAAGCAGACCGGCGGCTACATTTTCTGCGATTCCGAGATCGGGCAGGGCACCACTTTCCGCATCCTGTTGCCGCGCCACATCGCCACCCCGGCCGAAATCGAGACGGAAGCCGCGCTTGACGCGGCCGCGAAGGCCGCCGCCACGCCGGAAGCCGCCCGTGATCTCTCGGGCTCGGCCACCGTGCTCCTCGTCGAAGACGAGGATGCCGTGCGGCTCGGCGGCGTGCGCGCGCTCGCCTCGCGCGGCTACACCGTTCACGAGGCCTCATCCGGCGTCGAGGCACTGGAAATCTTCGAGGAGCTGCAGGGCAAGGTCGACATCGTCGTTTCCGACGTCGTCATGCCGGAGATGGACGGCCCGACACTTCTGTCGGAACTGCGCAAGGTCCAGCCCGACATCAAGTTCATCTTCGTGTCGGGTTATGCCGAGGATGCGTTTGCCAAGAACCTGCCCGAGGACGCGCAGTTCGGCTTCCTGCCAAAACCCTTCACGCTCAAGCAGCTGGCCACCGTGGTCAAGGAAATGCTGGAGAAATAGAGCCTGCCGCCCGAAAGTGGGCACCGGTTTCGGGATGACGACAGGCGGCTGGAAATCCTGCCGCCCGAAAGTGCGCACCGGTTTCGGGATGACGACAGGCGGCTGGAAAGCCTGCCGCCCGAAAGTGGGCTCCGGTTTCGGGACAACGGCAGGCGGCTGGAAAGCCTGCCGCCTGAAAGTGGGCACCGGTATCGAGAAAACGGCGGGCGGGAGCAGAAGTCCCTGCTGCGAAGTCCCGGACGCCTTTTCGCAGATGCTTAAAATCCGCGCGACTTCCCTAACGGCCATTCCATATCCGCGTGCGATATTCCGCCCGTCTCACGCGATTGGAAGCCAAGAAACAAATGGAACTGTCTGCAATCACGATCGTCGGCGCGCGACCGCTGCGCGCCGAACAGGGCACGGCCGGTCCCGACGGATCGAACGATCTGCGCTCTGCCTGGCTGTCGCGCCTGCCATCGGTGCAACCGGGCTCGATGTCGGAAGCCTACCGCTCCTTCCGCGCCGAGGGACAATCAGCGGCGAGACCCGGCTTGCCCGCCCTGGCCGTCGCGCCGCCGCTCGCACCCCCGGTGGCCGCCGCCCAGCCGGCCATATTGACCGGCACCATGCCCGCCGCGCTGGCCGCCTATGGCGAGACGATGGAAGGGTAGGGGCTCAGGCCGCCTTCAACCGTTCAAGTTCCTGCTCGAATTCGAAACGCAGCTGGGCAGCTTCTTCCTCGGGGAGGAAACTGCCCATCTGGCGCAGCATGGCCGCGCGGTTGCGCAACTGCTCGGCATTCCAGGGCATGCTTTGCGCCGCCCGCGCCTCGGCGATCAGCTTCGCCAGCCGCCGTCTGATCCTGTCGGGGTCGGCGCGATAGACCACGGGCGCGGCGTCTTCGCCGAAGAGGTCCGGCGTGGCGTCGCCGAAAAGGTCGAGCTGGTTGCGGGACATGGTGGTTCCGTCTGAGTCGTTTCGTGCATTTTGCACGACGCGGCTGGTCGCGCGACCCGCTGTTCCACGTTTTCCCCGCTATCAAGCGTCTTCCGCCGCCTTTGCTGCCTCGATCTTTTCGCCCGCCAGTATGCGCTCCATCAGTTCCGCCTGCCTTGGCTCCAGCGCCACCAGCCTGCCGATCACGTTGAGCAGGTCGATGAGATCGCTGGTATATTCCGCCAGCCAGTGCTCGGGCTGCACCTTGTCGAGCGGGGAGGGTGGCCGCTTGTCGCCGATCTGCGGGCGCGTGCGGTCGCGGCGGCGATAGCTGAACCAGTGCCAGACCACCTGCTTTCCGGAAACCTCGTAGTTCCACATTTCTGTCGAGACATTTTCGACGAAACCCTTGCCAACGATCAGCCGGCGTTTGGCTGCGTCATGCTCCATCGTGTCGGGCAGCGGCTCCGGCGCGCCGGGGATCGCCCCTTCGGCGGGGATGAAGGGGCGTTCGATTTCCGCCATGCGGGGGGCACCCGCCGGCCGCCCGGCCTCCGGGTCCACGAAACGCTCGCCATAGCTGTGCAGCCAGATCACCTCGCGGCCGAGTTCCGCCGCCTCGGCGAAGAGATCGGAATCGGCCGTCAGCGGCACCCGCAGCCCCGGCTGGACGAGATCAGGCAGGAAGCGCTCGGTGAAACCCGGATGCGCCATGACGGCGGCCAGATAGGCCATGACGTCCTCCGGCGCGACCTCGCCATAAGTGTCGGCCAGCCGTTTCAGCATCGCGGGTGCGATGTTGGAGCTTTTCGCTGCCCTGTCGGCCCAGAGTGGGAAGACGCGGCCGCCGAAGGAGCCCTTGTAGTGGTCGAGATCGGGAATCAAATGAGTCAGTGTGATGGCAGGCCCCGTCTTGGGCGAGGCCCGTTCGAGAGCCGTCAGATGGACCTGCTTCGGCGAATGGCCCTTCCAGAGCGTTGGATTGGGTTGGTTGATAAGCCGGGCATCGGGAATAATCCATTGGCGATCGAGGGAGCGGAAGCCATACCGAACTGGGTTGAATAGCCGGGCCGTTGTGGTCATCGCTGACCGCCCGAGTTCGCTCTTCGTGGCCGGCAAGCCCCGCTGCGACAGCCTTGCGAATATGCTTGTCGCCGGGTTCGCCGCGGCGAAGATGCGGGTGAAACAGCACCTCCTTCTTCTCTGGGTCCTTTTCCGCGATCAGCCGCTTCCACCGCTCTTCCAGCGACTGCCCATCGGGCGCGATCACCCAGGTCCGTCCCGGCATCACACCGGAGCCGTCATACGAAAAGAAATCCTTCAGCGCTGGAAACTCCGACCAGTCGCCCGTTGCCGCCGGAAAGAAGGGCTCGCGCCAGCGCTGTGGCGCATCCGCCCAGCCCGGTCCGGCAAGCGAGAGCGTATCCAGCGCCTTGAACTTCTCCTCCCGCCGTCCCTTGGGCAGCGCAAGATAACGAACATGAGCCGGCTTTTCGCGATCGTTGCCTAGCGGCTTGGCCGCCAGCACGATGCAGACCGGCTGCTGCACGCCCTGGAAGACGCGCGTCGCCACCTCCGGCTGGTGCCCTTCCGGAGAGCAATCGATCACCCAGATATCTGAGCAGCTTCGCCGCAGATCCTCGCGCATCTTCTGGAAGCCGGGCCCACCCAGGAAGCCGGCCACGGTGATGTAGCAGACGATGCCTTCGTCGTCCCGCTCGGCCAGGCCGGTGGCGGCATGGTGACCGGTGCCGAACACCTTCCAAGTCGCCCAGCGCCAGAAATAGACGTAGAGGTTCTTAAGATGCTTGGAGTGCGCGCCGACGCCCCAGTCGCGCGGCGGTGCCCACCAATCCATCGGCGCCGGTCGGCCTTGCGAACCGCCCTCTATCCACGCGCCCATACCGCGCGCCTTCTCCTTGTAGGGCGGATTTCCCAGCACCACGGTGATCTCGCGCGACTGCTTGATCCTGTTCGCATCGCGCCGCGACTGCGCGATCGGCCCGCTCTGGACCAGCGTGTCCTCCTCCACGAAGGGGTCGCCCAGCGTGTTGGTGATGAAGAGTTGCAACTCCGGCGCCTTTGGCAGGCTCCCGTCGGCCGCCTTGGTCAAGGCCTGCAGTTCCGCGATCAGGCGAAGCTGGGCCACCGCGAAGGGGCCGAACTGCATCTCGAAGCCGATCAGCCTGCCCATCGCGGCCTCAATGGCGCCGGGCACGGCACCCGGCCCCTGCGCCTTCTCCACCGAATCCGCAATGCGCCGCATCACGCCGAGCAGGAATGTCCCCGTGCCCACCGCCGGATCGGCCAGCGTCACGTCGCTTGCCGCCAGCCCCGCCGGGCGCGAAAACAGCGGCCCCTTGAGCGTCTCGTCGACCAGCCGCGCCATCGCGTCGACCACTTCCGGCGGCGTGTAGTAGGAGCCGGTCAGCTTGCGCAGATCGTTGTCGTAGACGGCGAGAAAATCCTCGTAGAAATAAAGCCAGGCTTCCGGCTTGTCCTTGCTGATCGTGTGCCAGTCCACCACGTCGAGGACGCGCGTCAGCGTGTCGAGCGAGGTTTTCAGCGCCTTCTGGTTCTCCTCGTCGTCGGTCAGGAGCCCGAGCGCGGTGCCGATCAGCGAGCTGGACCGCCGGAGCCGATAGGCGGCGTCGTGGATGCCGTTCTTGAGCGGAATGTCCATCGCCCGCGCTACCAGCAGGCCGAAGGTCACCGCCTGCGCGTAGCCGTCGGCGAAACGCTCGTCGCTTGCTTCGGGGAAGAGTAACCGGCGCCAGTCCTTGGCAAGCGCCGAGAGCCCGGCGCTTTTCCTGTCGAGCTGTTCCAGCACCTCGTCGCGCAACAGCCGGCACAGGCGGGCAGAGACATGGGCAAGTTGCTTGGCATTTGTGGGTGCGATCGGCTTCCAGTTGAGGAAGTCCATGACCAGCATCAGGAGTTCAGGCGGCGCGGAAAGTTTCGGTCCCGAGCTTTCGACGTCTCCGTCGAGCAGCACCGGCTTGCCGACGATCTCGCCGTCCCGCCATAGGCTGAATCCGTTGCCGTCGGTGTAAATCAGATTCGGAAGCGATTTCAGCTTCTGCCACTGGTCGCGGTCATGCGGGTCCGCGAAGCGGCGGGGATCGCAACCCTTGCCCGGCGCCTTCACCTCGATGAAGCCGACAAGCGCCTTGCTGGAGGTGACGGCGTAATCCGGCCGCGTCTTGATGTCGGCAAGGCTCGTTTCGCCAATGGTGTGAATCGCGCCGGATTTGAACCCGCACAGCAGCGCCAGTTCCGCAATCAGGCTTTCGAGCGGTGCGCGAAGCTGGTCCTCCGGCGCGCCGGCGATCGCGGTACCCGCGAACTTCGGCTTCAGCGCCGCGCCGAAATTCGAGATCGCCGTTTGCAGGTCGCTTGCCAGTGTCCCCTCCCGATCGCCCCTGAGTTGCAGCGAATCTATCGCGCGAAAGCGGCATCGAAGCAATCTGTGGTTCGCCTGCCACGAGGCTTCGCCATTTCTGCCGACATTAATCTCCCAACTTTTTTCTCCCCCCAATCTGTCCTCACCCCCAACCACCTCTCCCATACTCCCTCCGGCCAACCCAAGGAGGCGGCGATGGATGGAAGTTTGGCAATCGAGGAAAACCGCCAGGCGCTGAAGCGCATCGTCGCGATGCTGGTCGAGATGGCCGGGCTGGCCGATGACCCTCATCCTGAGGTGCCCGCCGAAGGCGGGCCTCGAAGGGCCATCCCCCGCATCCTGTGGCGCGCCATCCTGGCGCTGCTGCGACCGGCCGAATCGGCTGCCCGCCGCCTCATCATCGCCACCTCGCAGGGCCTCGTCGTCGCGCCGCCGCGCCCGTGCAGGGCCGAGCCCGCACCGCCAAGCATGGAGCCGCTGCTGCGCCGCTTCGGCATCGCGGTGACGGGCGCACGCGGCGGCGTGTCCGCCGTAGCCGGACGGGCGAAGGCGGATGGAGGGGCCGCTGAACCTTGCGCCCAAAGTCGCATGCCCGCATTCCCGCTATTCGATCCGCCCCGCCGCCTCTCGCTATACGGAAGCCGCCCCCACTTCGTCCCTGCTCATGCCGCCCCGCGAATCCTCGTTCCCGGCCTGAGTGAACCCGCGCCGCTGCCCAGGCCGCCATCCATCGACGATGGCGTCGGCACTGGCGGAATCACCCGGCGCCTCGCGGCGCTCGGCCAGGCGCTCGACGATCTGCCGGGGCAGGCCCGCCGCTTCGCAAGACGGCATGCGCGCCTTAGGGCCGAAGCCGCGCGTGCCCCTTCATCCCCGCGCCGCGTCTCAGCGCTTCGTCGCGGCCGCCCGCCCGGCGGCCGGCTTGCCCGATACGATCCGAATGCAGCGCACCCGCCGAAGATTCGCGAGGTCGACGAGATCCTGGCGCATGCCCATTCGATGGCATTGTATGTGCTGGAAAACCCCGACACATCGTAATGGGCGCCGGCAATGCCTTGCTTTCCCGGAGATATGGATGAAGAAACCGCCTGGCGCGGCCAATGACACGTGCCCCGACTTCTGCCCCCGAAGGACAAGGGGAGTTTGGCCCCCATCCCGTTTTCGCCGCAATTCGTGCTAAAGAGCAATTCCGAAGGGTCCCACGAGGAGAGGGAATTGAACATGCGTAGCAAGATCATCACCGTCGCGGCCGTCGCCGTTCTGGCCGCCGGCTGCACGACCGACCCGTATACGGGCCAGCAGCGCGTCTCCAACACCGCCGCCGGTGTCGGCATTGGCGCCGGCCTCGGCGCGCTGGCAGGCCTCGCCGTCGGCGGTAGCCCGCGTGCCCAGCGCAACGCGGTGCTCATCGGCGCGGGCGTCGGCGCGCTGGCCGGCGGTGTGGTCGGCAATTACATGGATCAGCAGGAAGCAACGCTGCGCGAGGAACTGCGCGGCACCGGCGTCTCGGTGACCCGCAACGGCGACGAGATCATCCTCAACATGCCCTCCGGCATCACCTTCGACACCGACCGAGCCGAGTTGCGCGCCGATGTCTTCCCGGTGCTGAACTCTGTTGCCCGCGTGCTCGACCGTTACAACCAGACCGTGGTCGATGTTGAAGGCCACACCGATTCGACCGGCAGCCGTGGCTACAACCAGGATCTGTCGGAGCGTCGTGCGCTGTCGGTGGCGCGTTATCTCGGCGCCCAGGGCATCGACCAGCGCCGTTTCTCCGTGCGTGGTTACGCCGACACCGAGCCGGTCGCCTCCAACGCCACGCCCGAAGGCCGCGCCCAGAACCGCCGCGTCGAAATCTACCTCGTCCCGATCACCTGATCGCCGGTCTTGCCCTCCCCCTTGAAGGGGAGGGTCGGTCCTGCGCTTGTCGCAGGACCGGGGTGGGGTGGTAGCCAGCCGGTCGCTTCTCCCCCTTGTGGGGTCCGCAGGAAGGGTCGAGGCAAGCGACTCGACCCCGGGTGGTGGATCGGCGCTTCAGCGCCGAGACGGATGAGGGGTTGCGACCCTAAAGCGCCCGCGCGATCCGTGCCGCCAGGCGCGCATTGTTCTTCACCAGCGCGATGTTGGTGGCGAGGCTGCGCCCGTCGGTCAGTTCCACGATCCGTGACAGCAGGAACGGCGTGACGGCCTTGCCGCTCACGCCTTGCCTTTCCGCGTCGGCCTGCGCCGTGGCAATGTAGCCGGCCATCTCGGCGGCCTCGATCTCTGCCTCTTGCGGCACCGGGTTGGCCACCAGCATGCCGCCCAAAATTCCCATGCCGCTACGCGTGCGGAAGAAGCGCGCGATGGCGTCTGCCGTGTCGAGCCTGAGCGGGGCGGGGAAGGGGGAGCTCCGCGACCAGAAGGCCGGCATGGTGTCGGTGGCATACCCCACCACCGGCACGCCGCGCGTCTCCAGCACCTCCAGCGTCTTTTCGATGTCGAGGATCGCCTTGGCTCCCGCCGACACCACGATGACCGGTGTGCGGGCCAGCTCGTCGAGATCGGCGGAGATGTCGAAACTCTTTTCCGCGCCCTTGTGCACGCCGCCAATGCCGCCCGTGGCAAAGACTTTTATGCCGGCCAGCTGCGCGCCGATCATCGTGGCGGCCACCGTCGTGCCGCCGGTGCGGCCCTCGGAGACCGAATAGGCCAGGTCGGCCCGCGACAGCTTCATCGCGCTTTTGACCTGGGCCAGGTCTTGGCGCTCGTCTTGCGAGAGCCCGACCTTGAGCCGCCCGTCGATCACCGCGATGGTGGCGGGAATGGCGTCTTCCGCGCGAATGATGTCTTCGACGGCACCGGCCATCCGGTCGTTGTCGGGCCAGGGCATGCCATGGGTGATGATGGTGCTTTCGAGCGCCACGACGGGCTTTGCGGCAGCCAGCGCGTCTGCCACGTCCGGGTGGATGTCCATAAAATCGATCATGCTCGCCTCATGGCACGGGCGCTGGTTCCGGCACAAGCGCCAGCCGCGCCGCCATCGCTTGCCCGTCGAAGTGGGGGGCCGCCCCTTCGCTTTCCACCGTCAGCGTGGCCGCCGCCACACCCGCCCGCAGCGCATGTGAGAAGGGCTCGCCCCGCATCAACCGCGCCACCGTCGTGCCGGCCAGCGCGTCGCCGGCGCCGGTCACGTCGAGGATCGTCGCCGGTGCCGGCGGCTGGATTGCAAACAGCCCCTCCGCATCTAACCCGATGACCGGCTTACCGCCTTGCGTGATAGCGCCTTGGCTCAGGCCGGCCCGAAGCAGCCAGCGTGCGGCGTCAACAGGGTCCGTGTGTCCCGAAAGCGCCGCAGCCTCGCGGCCATTCAAGAACAGCCCGTCCAGGCGGGCGAGGTGAGGGGCGAGCCGCACCGCCTTGGCCGGCGAAATCGCGATGGCGTGCACGGGCCTGCCTGCGGCCGTATCGAGAAGACGCGCGATCGCCGCCGCCGGCAGATTCGCGTCGGTCAGGATGTGGTCGGCACCCGCCACGATTTCGCGGATGCCCTTGCGCCGCAGTTGCCGCTCGAAGGCGGCGTCGTAAAGACCCATATCGGCTAGCGCCGCCACTACATCGCCCGTCTCGTCGAGGATCGCCGTGTAGCTCGGTGTCGACCGGTCGAGGAAGATTGCCGAATGGTCCGCGATCCCGGCCTCCGCGATGGCGCGCGCCACCGTCTCGCCGGCCGCGTCGCCGCCGCGCGTCGAGACCAGCGTGGCCGCCACGCCTTCGCGCCGCGCCGCACGCAATGCGTTGAGCATCCCGCCGCCGGCTTCCTCGTGCATCGTGCCGGGATTGGACGCGCCGGCCACGAAGGCAACCGACACGCGTCCGCGCCGGTCGACATGCGCCCCCCCAATGCCGAGAAGCAGGCCTGTCATGACGAACCCGAAGACGGCGATACGGTCATGGGCGTTGCCTGATACGAAGCCGATGAAGCCGCCGATCCGCGATTCGCCCGGCCTGCCGCACAGACCCGGCGCGACCATTCGTCCAGCCGGCAGCCGGCAATGGGCCATGAATTGAGACGAAAACAGAACATATGAGAATTTCTCATTATAAATCAGTGCTTTGACATCTCTTGCAAAAACAGAACAAAAAAGGTACAAAAATCACTGGGACACCGGTCCATCCGGCTTCGCTCATCACCAAGGGGTATGTATGATGGCACAGAACAATTTGCGGCTTGTAGAGGAAAAATCGGTGGACAAGTCAAAGGCCCTGGACGCGGCACTTTCCCAGATCGAGCGTGCCTTCGGCAAGGGCTCGATCATGCGGCTCGGCGCCAACGAACAGGTCGTGGAGATCGAGACCATCTCCACCGGCTCGCTCGGTCTTGATATCGCGCTCGGTGTCGGCGGCCTGCCCAAGGGGCGCATCATCGAGATCTATGGCCCGGAAAGCTCGGGCAAGACGACGATGGCGCTGCACACGGTGGCCGAGGCCCAGAAGAAGGGCGGCATCTGCGCCTTCGTTGATGCCGAGCACGCGCTCGATCCCGTCTATGCGCGCAAGCTGGGCGTCGATCTCGAGAACCTGCTGATCTCGCAGCCCGACACGGGCGAGCAGGCGCTGGAGATCTGCGACACGCTGGTGCGGTCCGGCGCGATCGACGTTCTGGTCATCGATTCGGTGGCGGCGCTAACGCCGCGCGCCGAGATCGAGGGCGAGATGGGCGATTCCTTGCCCGGCCTGCAGGCCCGCCTGATGAGCCAGGCGCTGCGCAAGCTGACCGCCTCCATCTCGCGTTCCAACACCATGGTCGTCTTCATCAACCAGATCCGCATGAAGATCGGCGTCATGTTCGGCTCGCCCGAGACCACCACGGGCGGCAACGCCCTGAAGTTCTATGCCTCGGTGCGTCTCGACATCCGTCGCATCGGCGCCGTCAAGGATCGCGACGAGGTCACTGGTAACCAGACCCGCGTCAAGGTGGTCAAGAACAAGCTGGCGCCGCCCTTCAAGCAGGTCGAGTTCGACATCATGTATGGCGAAGGCGTCTCCAAGACCGGCGAACTGATTGATCTCGGCGTCAAGGCGGGCGTGGTGGAGAAGTCGGGTGCCTGGTTCTCCTACAATTCGCAGCGCCTCGGCCAGGGGCGCGAGAATGCCAAGCAGTTCCTCAAGGACAATCCCGAGATGGCCAACGAGATCGAACTGTCGCTCAGGCAGAATGCCGGGCTGATCGCCGAGAAATTCCTCGAAAATGGCGGCCCGGGTGGTCTCGATGAAGAAGGTGGTGACGAAGCAGCCGAAATGTAGGCTTAACCGTCTTGTCCTTCACCGCCGGTCATGGGCACGCCCGTGGCCGGCGGTTTGCGTTTGGGGATGTCGTCGCGTTGGCCACATCCCATTGCGTTTCTGGACAGTGCGCGGAGCGGACGCTAAAAGGCCCGGTCTCTTTTCGCGCATATCCGCGCGCGCATTCACGAAGGCATTGGCATGAGTGGCGTCAACGACATCCGGTCGGCATTTCTCGACTATTTCGGCAAGAACGGGCACGAGATCGTGGCGTCCAGTCCGCTGGTCCCGCGCAACGATCCGACATTGATGTTCACCAATGCCGGCATGGTGCAGTTCAAGAACGTCTTCACCGGACTTGAAAGCCGCCCCTACGACCGCGCCGTGACGTCGCAGAAATGCGTGCGCGCCGGCGGCAAGCACAATGATCTCGACAATGTCGGCTACACCGCGCGCCACCACACCTTCTTCGAGATGCTCGGCAATTTCTCCTTCGGCGACTATTTCAAGGAGCGCGCCATCGAGCTCGCCTGGAACCTGATCACCAAGGAATTCGGCCTCGACGCGAAGCGCCTGCTGGTCACCGTCTACCACACCGACGACGAGGCTGCCGATCACTGGAAGAAGATCGCCGGCCTCTCCGACGACCGCATCATCCGCATCGCCACCAGCGATAATTTCTGGGCCATGGGCGATACCGGCCCCTGCGGCCCGTGTTCGGAGATATTCTACGACCACGGCGAGGGCATTCCGGGCGGCCCGCCCGGCAGCCCCGACGAGGATGGCGACCGCTTCATCGAGATATGGAATCTCGTCTTCATGCAGTACGAGCAGATCACGAAGGAGGAACGCGTCGACCTGCCACGTCCCTCCATCGATACCGGCATGGGGCTGGAGCGCATTGCCGCCGTCATGCAGGGGCAGCACGACAATTACGACATCGACCTCTTCAAGGCACTGATCCGCGCCTCGGAGGATGCCACCGGCGTCAAGGCCGAGGGCAAAAACCGTGCGAGCCACCGGGTGATCGCCGATCATCTGCGCGCCGCGAGTTTCCTCATCGCCGATGGCGTCCTGCCGTCCAATGAGGGCAGGGGCTATGTGCTGCGCCGCATCATGCGCCGCGCCATGCGCCATGCGCAGCTTCTGGGTGCAGCCGATCCGCTGATGTGGCGCCTCGTGCCGGCGCTGGTGCGCGAGATGGGCCAGGCCTATCCCGAGCTGCAGCGCGGCGAATCGTTGATTTCCGAGACGCTCAAGCTGGAGGAAAGCCGCTTCCGCAAGACGCTCGCCCGCGGCCTCGGCCTGCTCAACGAGGCGACCGAGACGCTGGCCGAGGGTGACCGGCTCGACGGCGAGACCGCCTTCAAGCTCTACGACACCTTCGGATTCCCGCTCGACCTCACCCAGGATGCCCTGCGCCAGCGCGGCATCGGCGTCGATCTCGACGGCTTTGGCGCCGCCATGCAGCGCCAGAAGGCCGAGGCGCGTGCTGCCTGGTCCGGTTCGGGCGAGGCCGCGACGGAGGCTGTCTGGTTCGCGCTGCGTGAAAGGCTGGGCGCCACCGACTTCCTCGGCTACTCGACCGAACAGGCCGAGGGCGTGATCACCGCTTTGGTGCGCGACGGCGCCGAGGTGGCGGAGGCCGCCGAGGGCGATGACGTCGCGCTCATCGTCAACCAGACGCCGTTCTACGGCGAATCCGGCGGCCAGGTCGGCGATACGGGCATCATTCGTGGCGAAGGGTTCGAGATCGCCGTTTCGGAAACTCAGAAAAAGGCCGACGGCCTGTTCGTGCATCTCGGCAAGGTGGTGCGCGGCAAGCTGGCCACCGGCGCCGTCGTCGAGATGGAAGTCAACCATGCCCGCCGCGCCCGCATCCGCGCCAACCACTCCGCGACCCATCTGGTGCACGAGGCGCTGCGCGAGGTGCTCGGCACCCATGTCGCCCAGAAGGGCTCGCTCGTCGCGCCCGACCGGCTGCGTTTCGATTTTTCGCATCCCAAACCCATCGCCGAGAGCGAGCTACAGGCAGTGGAGGACATCGCCAACGCGATCATTCTGCAGAACCAGCCGGTCACCACGCGCCTCATGGCCGTCGATGATGCCATTGCCGAGGGCGCCATGGCGCTGTTCGGCGAAAAATACGGCGACGAGGTCCGCGTCGTGCGCATGGGCACCGCCCTTGAAGGTGACAAGGCCGGCAAACCCTATTCGGTCGAATTGTGCGGCGGTACGCATGTCACGGCCACCGGCGACATCGGCCTGGTACGGCTGGTCGCCGAAGGTGCCGTGGCGGCCGGCGTGCGCCGCATCGAGGCGTTGACGGGCGAAGCCGCGCGCCGCCATCTCGACGAGCAGGATCGGCGCCTCAAGGCCGCGGCTTCCGCGCTCAAGGTCGCGCCCGCCGAAGTGCTCGGCCGGCTCGAGGCGGTGCTCGACGAGCGCCGCAAGCTCGAGCGCGAACTGGCGGAAGCCCGCAAGAAGCTGGCGCTCGGCGGCGGCGGCGCGGCTGGCGCCCAGGAAACAGAGACCGTCAATGGCATCGGCTTCCTCGGCCGCGTCGTGGACGGCGTCTCGCCGAAAGATCTGAAGCCGCTGGCGGATGAGGGCAAGAAGCAGCTCGGCTCCGGCGTGGTGGTCTTCATCAGCACCGCCGATGATGGCAAGGCCGCGGTCGTGGTCGGCGTCACCGGCGATCTGGTTGACCGCTATTCCGCGGTCGATCTCGTGCGTGTCGCGGCCGCCGCCATCGGCGGCACCGGCGGCGGTGGCCGGCCCGACATGGCGCAGGCCGGCGGCCCGGATGGCGCGAAGGCGCAGGAAGCCGTCGCGGCGGTCAAGGCGGCGCTCACCTGAGGATACTCAGGCGGCCGCCCGGCCCATCTCCACTTCGGCGGCGCGGCCATTGTTTTCCATGAAGCTGGCGATCTCCGGCTTCCATTCGAGCTGCCGGGCGTAGAGCCGCGCCAGCGCCTTGGTCAGCCTGCCGTCCTTGCCGAGCGCGGCATCGGCAAAAACCGATCATGCGCGAATTGGGCCAGATCTGCGGCCGGATCGAGCGCAGGTGGGCAAACACTTCGTCCTCGTCGGCTTGCGGGTGCAACTGGCAAAGCAGCGTCGTCATCGCCGCGGTAGAACGCGACACGCCCATATGGCAATGCACCAGCACATGCGCGTCGTCCGCCGGACCCTGCTCGGTCAGCTCCTCGCCGAACTTCAGCACGGCCTCCACATCCTTCGGCTCCGGCAGGATCATCTCACCCATCGGCTGGATGATGTCGTGAAAGCGCAGCGTCGTGCGGTGATGCCGGTCGTAGCCCGCAAAATCGTCGGGATCCGCGCGATCGGGATCGAGGATCGACAGCACATGGGTGACACCGCTCGAGCCGTGCTGCTCCAGCTCGGCCAGCCCGCAAATGGTGAGAAGGGAAATGGAGAGGTCTTTCATGGTCGAATATCTGTGCTCCTGGTTGCCGGATACAAGAGAATGGTTGCCCCAATATGACAAAAGCCGCGGTGTGATCCCGCGGCTTTTGTATCAATCACTGGCGGCTTTCGCCCTTCTTCAGGCCATTGCCTTCTGCAAATTCGCATCGACCTTGTCGAGGAAGCCGGTGGTCGAGAGCCAGGGCTGGTCAGGGCCGATCAGCAGCGCCAGATCCTTGGTCATGTGACCGGATTCCACCGTGTCGACGCAGACCTTCTCCAGCGTCTCGGCGAACTTCTTGAGCTCCGCATTGTTGTCGAGCTTGGCGCGGTGGGCGAGGCCACGCGTCCAGGCGAAGATCGAGGCGATCGAGTTGGTCGAAGTCTCCTCGCCGCGCTCGTGCTGGCGGAAGTGGCGTGTCACCGTGCCGTGCGCGGCCTCGGCTTCCACCGTCTGGCCGTCCGGCGTCATCAGCACCGAAGTCATCAGGCCGAGCGAGCCGAAGCCCTGCGCCACCGTGTCGGACTGCACGTCGCCATCATAGTTCTTGCACGCCCACACATAGCCGCCCGACCACTTCAGATTGGCTGCCACCATGTCGTCGATCAGGCGGTGCTCGTAGGTGATCTTGGCTTCCTTGAATTTCTGCTCGAATTCGGCCTCGTAGACCTCCTGGAAGATGTCCTTGAAGCGGCCGTCATAGACCTTGAGGATCGTGTTCTTGGTCGACAGATAGACCGGATAGCCGCGCTGCAGGCCGTAGTTCAGCGAGGCGCGGGCGAAGTCGCGGATCGAATCGTCGAGATTGTACATCGCCATGGCAATGCCGGCGGCGGGCGCGTCGTACACCTCGTGCTCGATCGTCTGGCCGTCCTCGCCGACGAACTTGATCGTCAGCTTGCCCTTGCCCGGGAACTTGAAATCTGTCGCGCGGTACTGGTCGCCAAAGGCGTGACGGCCGACGATCACCGGCTTGGTCCAGCCGGGCACCAGCCGCGGCACGTTCTTGGCGATGATCGGCTCGCGGAAGATGACGCCGCCCAGGATGTTGCGGATCGTGCCGTTGGGCGAGCGGTACATGCGCTTCAGCCCGAATTCCTCGACGCGCGCCTCGTCCGGCGTGATGGTCGCGCATTTCACGCCGACGCCGTACTTCTTGATCGCGTTGGCCGCGTCGACGGTGATCTGGTCGTCGGTCGCGTCGCGGCTTTCCATGCCGAGATCGTAATATTTCAGGTCGATGTCGAGATAGGGGTGGATCAGCTTCTCTTTGATGAAATGCCAGATGATCCGCGTCATCTCGTCCCCGTCGAGCTCGACGACGGGATTCTCCACCTTGATCTTCGACATGTGTGTGCTGCCTCGTTCTTTGAAATCGGGACGCGACGTCCCTAATGTGTCTCGGAATGCGGCCCCTATAGCATTGCCGGCCCGCAAGGCAAACTGGGAGCCGCAGGACGTCTTGAGGGAGGGATCAGGGTGGAACTGGCTTTTGGCGAACATGACACCGGCGAAGTGCGCCTGCATTATGCCGAGATGGGGCCGAAGGATGCCCCGTTGATCCTCTGCCTGCACGGCTTTCCCGAATACTGGACCGCCTGGAAGACGGTGATGGGCGAGCTGGCCGGCGATTTTCGGCTCGTCGCCCCTGACCAGCGCGGCTTCAATCTCTCCTCCCGGCCACCCGAGGTCGAGGCCTATCGCGGCCGGCATCTGGTGGCCGACATCGCCTCGCTCGCCGATCACCTGTCAGCCGAGCGGCCCTTCGTGCTGGCCGGCCACGACTGGGGCGCTTCCGTCGCCTATGCCTTTGCCTTCCGGCATGCGACGCGGCTTTCCCATCTCGTCATCGCCAATGGCGTGCACCCGGTCTGCTTCCAGCGCGCGATCATTGAGGATCCCGAGCAGCGCCAGGCGAGCCAGTACATGCGGCTGTTGCGCAGCGAGCGCGCCGAGCAGCTGTTGGCGGAGGACAACTACCGCCGCCTGATGGGCATGATCGAGGGTTTCTCCACGACCAGCTTCATGGATGAAGAGACCCGCGTGGCCTATATCGAGACCTGGTCGCCGCCGGGCGCGCTGTCCGCCATGCTCAACTGGTACCGCGCCAGCCCCATACTCGTCCCCGAGCCGGGTGCGTCCGCGGCGATGCCGCCGGAACTTTCAAAGGGCGATTTCTCGCTCGCCATGCCGCATCTGCTCCTCTGGGGCGAGGCCGACCAGGCGCTGCGCCCGTCCACCTTCGCCGGCCTGGAGGAGTTCGCGCCGGACCTGACCGTGCGGCGCTTTGCCGATGCCGGCCACTGGATCCTGCACGAGAAGCCTACCGCGGTGGCTGAAGCCATCCGCACCTTCCTGCGCGGCTGAGCGTCGTACGACCCTTCCGTTTTCCCACGGGCCGTGCAAAGGGACGGGCAATCGTGAAGGAACGGAATAGTCATGGCAGGCACGGCCAGGCACAAGCAACTCATCACCGACGGCCCCGCGATCGTCCTTGTCGAACCGCAGCTCGGCGAGAACATCGGCATGACCGCCCGCGCGATGGCCAATTTCGGGCTGTCGGATCTGCGGCTGGTCAATCCGCGTGACGGCTGGCCGAACGAGAAGGCGATCGCGACGGCCAGCCGCGCCGACCATGTGATCGGCGGCGTCCAGGTGTTCGACAAGCTTGAACACGCCCTGGGCGACCTGAATTTCGTCTACGCCACAACGGCGCGCCAGCGGGACGGCTTCAAGCCGGTGCGTGCGCCAGTGGACGCGGCGCAGACATTGCGCGCGCGGCACAGGGCGGGGCAGGGCACGGGCATCCTGTTTGGCCGCGAGAAATTCGGTCTGTCGAACGAGGAGATCGCGCTCGCCGACGAGATCGTCACCTTCCCGGTCAATCCCGCCTTTGCCTCCCTCAACATCGCGCAGGCGGTGCTGCTGATGTCCTATGAGTGGATGAAATCCGGGCTGGAGACCGAGGCCACGCCGCATTTCGCCGGTCCCGAATTCGCGCCCGCCGAAAAGAAGGTGCTGTTCAGCCTCCTTGCGCATCTCGAAGAAGCGCTCGAAACGCGCGGCTATTTCCGCCCCGCCGCAAAGAAGCCGAAGATGCTCGACGCGCTCCGCGCGGTCCTGACGCGGCCGGGCTATACGGATGCCGAACTGAGGGCTCTTCGCGGCGTCATCTCCTCGCTCGATTATTATTCGCCGAGCACCCCGCATGGGGCCGGGTATCCCGAACGCAAGGCGAAGGCGGATGCGGAAGCCGGCAGCGGCCGAACGGCGGAAGAGACCGATGGATGACAGGCCCGTCCTCGTCTTCGATTCGGGCATTGGCGGGCTGACCGTCCTGCGCGAGTTGCGCGTGCTGGCGCCCGGCCGGCGCTTCGTCTACGTCGCCGACGATGCGGGCTTTCCCTATGGCGCATGGGAAGAGACAGCCCTGGCCGAACGCATCGTGGAATTGTTCGAGCGCCTGCTTGCCGAACACGACCCGGTCATTTCCGTCATCGCCTGCAACACGGCCTCGACGATCGTGCTGTCCAGACTGCGCGAGGCCTTTCCCGGCCGGCAGTTCGTCGGCACCGTGCCGGCCATCAAGCCGGCGGCGGAGCGAACCCGGTCGGGCGTGGTGGCGGTGCTCGCCACGCCCGGCACCGTCAAGCGGCAATACACGCGCGAACTCATCCGCGACTGGGCCCAGAAATGCCACGTCCGCCTGGTCGGCAGCGACCGCCTGGCGCCGCTCGCCGAAACCTACATGCGCGAGGGTTTTGTCGACGAGGAAGCCGTGCGGACCGAGATCGAACCCTGTTTCGTGGAAATCGACGGCCACCGCACCGACATCGTGGTGCTGGCCTGCACGCACTACCCGTTCCTGGTCAACCGCATGCGCAAGACGGCACCCTGGCCGGTCGACTGGATCGATCCGGCCGAGGCGATCGCCCGCCGCGCTCTGTCGCTGCTTGCACCCGACGATGACGCTGCCGTCCGCATCGGTCCCGACCGCGCCATCTTCACCTCCGGCCAGCCGCCCTTCGAGACGGCCAGGCTGCTGCAGGGTTTCGGCCTGAGCGTCTGATGGCGTCAGGCCACCGCGACATCGCTGCCGCGCGCCTTGTCGAGTTCGGGATCGTGCACGGCCCAGCGGTTCCGGCCGGTGCGCTTGGCGCGGTAGAGCGCCAGATCCGCGCGGTGCGCCGCATCGTCCAGTCTTTCTCCGGGCGGCGATAGGCAGGCCCCGATGCTCACCGTGACGGCCAGGCGCGATCCGTCCGGCAGCGACACCGGTTCCGCGATGAGGGCGCTCTGGAGGCGGCGCATGGCGGCGTGCAGGCCATGCTCGTCGCAGCCAGGAAGTATGACGACGAACTCGTCTCCGCCCCAGCGGGCGCAGAATTCGCCGTCGCGGGTCGCACGCAACAGGCGCTCGGCCACCGTCATCACCACCGCATCGCCGGCCCGGTGGCCATGCGTGTCGTTGAATTCCTTGAACCGGTCGATGTCGATCAGGCCGAAACCGGTTGCCGCACCCAGCCTTTCCGACATCTGTCCAGCCTCGGCGAACGCCGCCACCGCGCCGCGCCGGTTGAGCACACCGCACATCGGGTCGAGATAGGCGATGCTCTCCAGCTGCTGCGTGCGTTCGCGCACCGCTTCTTCGAGCTCGTCCCGGTTCAGCTTCACGGATGATGCCATGCGGTTGATGGCGACGGCCATCCGGCCGAGCTCGTCGACGCCGAACGGCTTGAGCTCCTGCGAGAAGTCGCCGGCATCGACGGCCGAAATCGCTGCCTCGGCCCGCGCCAGCCGGTCCAGAACGCTGCGCTTGAAGAGCCAGACCGCCAGCATGGCGACGATCGCCATCATCGTCAGCAGCAGGAAACCCACCGGCAGGAACAGGCGTCGCTCGATGATGGCGTCGACATCCATCACCGTCACATTGTACCAGCCGAGCTGGTCGAGATAGCCGACGCCAACCAGGCGATCGCGTCCATCGACCTGCATGAAGGCGGCCGAGACAGGGCTGTTCTCGCTCTTGGCGGCTTCCATCATCTCCGCGAGTTCGGCGCGGTCGTCCTCGCGGTCGAGCATGCGGAAGACGGTCATGCGGTCGTCGTCCAGGCGGGTTATGCTGTGGAACTCGATGCGGCTGGCGTCGCGCGTCGCCTGGATGGCGCCGTCCGCGTCGACGAACAGGCTTTCGACGCCGGTCTGGTCGCTGTCCACGACCGTGCGGATGAAGGTCGACAGGTCGATCCCCGTGCCGATCACGCCCAGCACGTCGTCGCCCTGCTGTACCACGCAGTTGATCCACACCTTGGTCACGCGCAGCTCGTCGTCATTGTCGACATTCAGCTGGCAGCCCGGGCCCATGGCAGCGGTCGCGTAATACCAGCCGTCGCGCGGATTTGTCGGCGACAGCCGGTAGCGCAGCTGGTCGCCTGTATAGGTGCCGTCGCGATCGTTGAAATAGTAATTGCCGGATGCATTGATGACGAAGAAGTAGCTGCCGTCTACGAATGCCTCGCGGTAGTGCTCCAGCTCCGCCAGGCCGCGGTTTCGCAGCGGCGCCACGGATTCGGCGCGCGCCCAGTCCATGATCACCGGCGAGCGCGACAGCGTCTCGGCGAGCGCCACCTCGCGGTTGAGGGCGCCGAGCCCGCGCTGGCGGTCGTACAGGATCTGGCGTTCGGCGAAGAGAGTACCGAGGGTCAGCGTCGTGCTGCCGATCATCCACTGGAAGGCGAAGACCGCAGGCACGGCGAGAATGAGCAGCGCTCCCAGCACGAGCAGCAGAACCTTCAGGCGAAGGCTGCGGGCGACCGCCATCCAGGCGCGCCGCAAGGCAGATTGACCCATTCCGTTGTCCCCGGCGAATCCATAGGCGTGCCGACTGACCGACCCCTCGCTAAACTGCGATGCAATTCCTGTAGATGGCGTTAAGGAAGGTGCGTTTGGTTGACACTTGGCCGGCTTTCGCCTATTCCCGCGCCATTGCCGGGCCTTCGTGTCCGGCGATTTATTTGACGTGTCCCGTGGCCATTCCCGCAAAGCGTGCGCGGAACGGCCTGTCGGGTCCCCGGTGAGGGGGCCAGAGGAGGGCGCGTTTCCTTTGTTCGTTGCCGCAAGCAGCGGGCATAACCTTTTGAAAGGAAATGCGATGAGCAAGCGCCATTCTGCAAAATACAAGCTCGACCGCCGGTTGGGCGAGAACATCTGGGGCCGTCCGAAGTCCCCGGTCAACCGCCGTGAATACGGCCCCGGCCAGCACGGCCAGCGCCGCAAGGGCAAGCTGTCGGACTTCGGTCTCCAGCTGCGCGCCAAGCAGAAGCTGAAGGGCCATTACGGCGACATCTCCGAGAAGCAGTTCCGCAAGACCTATGAAGAGGCCGACCGCCGCAAGGGCGATACGCCGGACAACCTGATCGGTCTGCTGGAATCGCGCCTCGACGCCGTCGTCTACCGCGCCAAGTTCGTGCCGACGATCTTCGCCGCGCGCCAGTTCGTCAATCACGGCCACATCCAGGTCAACGGTCGCCGGGTCAACATCCCGTCCTTCCGTTGCAAGCCGGGCGATGTCATCGAGATCAAGGAAAAGTCCCGCGACCTCGCCATCGTCCTCGAAGCTTCCCAGATGGCCGAGCGCGACGTTCCTGACTACATGGAAGTCGATCACACCAAGATGGTCGCGACCTACACCCGCGTTCCGGGCCTGACCGACGTGCCCTTCGCGGTGCAGATGGAACCGAACCTGGTCGTCGAGTTCTATTCGCGCTGATCTCCGGCTTCGGCCGCAGACAGGTTTCAAGACAGGCCCCATTTCGGGGCCTGTTTTTGTTTGGGCTGCAATTACTTCCGGGGATGTCAGGCGATCAGGTTGAGCAGCGTGAAGATGCCCATGGACAGAAGTGCCGCGGCGGGAACGGTGATCACCCAGGCCGCGATGATCGTCGTGAAGTGGGCGCGCCGCACCAGCTTGCGCCGGGCGATCTCCGCGCCCGATGCCGAGACATCGCCGGCTATCGCGAAGCTGTAGCCGGCGATGCCAATGGGCAGATCCTCGCCATTTTCGTCGTCGCTGGCCTTTTCGACCTTGGCGGCTGCCGCGCGCTTGCCGTTCTTGGTCTGCCGCTCGCGCCCGATCTTGCGCTCCATATAGGCTTTGCGCCGACTTGAATTGGCGGTGTACCATTCGCGGAAGAAGCCGACGCCGAAGACCGCACCCACCGCGGTGTGGGTGGAGGAGATGGGCAGGCCCAGCGCCGAGGCGACGATGACGGTAATCGCCGCGGCCAGCGCCACGCAGAAGGCGCGCATCGGGTTCAGACGCGTGATCTGCTGGCCGACCATGCGAATGAGCTTGGGGCCGAACAGCACCAGCCCCACCGAGATGCCCACCGCACCGATCGCCATGACCCACAGCGGAATGGCGACCGCGCCGGATACTTCGTTGGACTGGACCGTGGCGACGATCGCCGCCAGCGGTCCCACTGCATTGGCGACGTCGTTGGCGCCATGCGCAAACGACAGAAGCGCGGCCGAGCAGATCAGCGGCATTTTGAAGAGTGCCCGCAGCGACTGGTTCCGGTTTTCCATGCCCTCGGAAGCAGCGTGGACCTGGATGCGCGCCAGGCTCCACACGACGACGGTCACGGCAAGGCCCACGAGCGCGATCTGCCAGCCGCTCATCGGGACGATGCGCGACAGCCCCTTCATGGCGAGATAGGCCGCGAAGGCCCCGCCCATGATGCCGATCAGCACCGGCACCCAGCGCCGCGCGGCCGCGATCTTGTCGTCCTGGTAGATGATCGATTCCTTGATGAAGGCCAGGAACAGGGCCGCGATCATGCCGCCGAGCAGCGGCGAGATGATCCAGCTCGCGGCGATCCCGCTCATGGTGAACCAGTTGACGGCCCAAAGGCCCGCCGCCGCGATTCCCGCGCCCACGACGCCGCCAACGACCGAATGTGTCGTCGAGACCGGCGCGCCGACCCAGGTCGCCAAATTGATCCACAGCGCCGAAGAGATCAGCGCGGCCATCATGGCATTGATGAAGATGTGGGGCTGGCCGACGCTCTCGGGCGCGATGATGCCACGCGAGATGGTCGCCACGACGTCGGCGCCGCCGATCAGCGCACCCGCCGTCTCGAAGACCGCGGCGATGACGAGCGCCCCGCCGATGGACAGCGCCTTGGAGCCCACGGCAGGCGCCACGTTGTTCGCGACATCGTTGGCGCCGATGTTGAGCGCCATGTAGGCGCCGATGGCGGCCGCGGCGATGATGACGACCGCGCCCGGCTGTCCCATGACGTAGAGCGAGGCGATGACGGCGCACAGCGCGAGGAAGAGCAGGGCAAGGCCCGGCGCGACCAGGCTGCGCGAGACGAAATTGGTCGCCTCGCCGACATGGCCGAGCTTGTCGAGGTCCTTGTCGAGTGTGTCCTTGCGGCTGTTGACGCTGATATCTGCCATCGTTTCCGGTATGTGCGTGTGGAGGATCGCGGCCGATCCCGCTGATGGTCAACCGGATTAGGCGGCTAATGTTCCGCGCACAAGGCCAGCACGCTTTTTTGGCGGATTCAGGCCGCCGATTCGCTTGGATTACCGCCGAACCTCGCGATCAGTTCGCCCAGATCCGGCTCGTCCACGGCTTGCGCGGCCTCGGCAGGTGCGAACCACTGCCGCGTCCGGCGCTTCTTCTCCGGCCACTTGTCGGCGACCTTCTTCACCTCGAGCGGAAAGATCAGGACCTGGCACCGTCGCTCCAACCCGGAGACGAGCCGTTTCCCATAGTGGAAACTGCCGAGTTCCTGGCTGGAGATGATGCCCGAGACGCCGGCCTCCTCGCGGGCTTCGCGCGCCGCTGCCGCGCTCAGGCTTTCTTCGCCCTCCGGCCAGCCCTTGGGCACCACCCATCGCCGCGATTCGCGGCTGGTCACCATCAGGATCTCGATCGCACCCTTCTTGTTCACCCGCCAGGGAAGCGCCGCCACCTGCAGGCGCGGAGGAGGGCTGCCGAACAGGCCGCGAAGCCTCTCGGTCAACAATATCCTCGTGCCGCGGCTGATCAGCATGCGAAATGAGCTCACTTTCTCTGGTTCTCGTTGCACCCAATATTGGGCACGCACCGAAAATATCAAATGACGTCGTGTCGAAACGAATCGCCTTCGTCTCGCTCACGATAGCACGATCGTCTTTCGCCAAAGGTTCGAAAGTCTTCGTTTCGCTCAGTGCTTGCCGTCCTGGGAGATCGGTTTCTGATAGGCGAAGCCGAGATCCCAGGGGAAGTAGATCCATGTGTCCTGCGACACTTCCGTGATGAAGGTGTCGACCAGCGGACGGCCTTTCGGCTTGGCGTAGACGGCGGCGAAATGCGCCTGGGGCATCATGGCGCGCACGACGGACGCCGTCTTGCCCGTATCGGTCAGATCGTCGACGATCAGCACGTCCTTGCCTTCGTCTTCGAGCAGTTCCGGCGTGATCTCCTTCAGCACCCTCAGCTCTCCCTGCTCGACATAGTCGTGATAGGAGGCGACGCAGACCGTCTCGATCAGCCTGATGTCCAGTTCGCGCGCGATGATGGCGGCGGGAACCAGTCCCCCGCGGGTGATGCACACGATGGCGCGCCACTTGCCCTCTTTCGCGCTGGCAAGCCGCCAGGCCAGCGCCCGCGCGTCGCGGTGGAACTGGTCCCAGGAAACGGGGAACGCCTTTTCGGGAAACGTCATGTGCCTTGCACTCCAATGGGGAATGCGCGCGGAATTAGACGCAAAGACGCCCCGTTGGCAAGGACCTCCGTTCAGCGCGACATGAAGGTGGCACAGGTCATCGACTGCATCAGTGACCGTGTCACCCCGCCGAAGAAGAATTCCTTCAGCCGCGACTGGCTGTAGGCGCCCGTCACGAGCAGGTCCGCACCTGAATCCGCGACGTGATTCTGGATGATGTCGGCGACGGTCACATCGCCCGAACGCTGGTTCTGGATCGTCAGCTTCACGCCGTGGCGGGCAAGGGCGGCAGCGATCGCCGTACCCGAATAGACGTCGTCCTGGCCTGCATTGGTCTCGGCGTCGATGACCAGCACGGTCGTCTCTTTGGCGGCCTTCAGGAAGGGCAGGGCATCGAAGGCGGCCCGCGCCGCTTCGGGCGAGCCGTTCCACGCGAGCGTCACGCGGTTGAAGGGCGGCTCGACCTTCATGGCGTATGGCACGAAGAGGGCCGGGCGCCCGGAATGGAACAGCAGCGCCTCGAGATCGGCGATGATCGATTCCGAGTCGGGATCCTGCTGCTGGGCGATCGCGAGATCGGCGCAGCGCGCGCTTTCGAGGCCCGAAACGGCGCTGTCGCCCGAATAGCTCTCCATGGCCCGCCACTCCCCGGACAGGCCGCCCGAGCTGCAATGCCTGGTGAAGATGGCTTCGATCTCGGCCGCGCGCTCGCGCGCGATTTCCGTCCCCGCCTCGAGGAAGCCGGTGTCGGGAATACCCATCGGCGTGGCGTGCGGGATCGGCAGGGGCTCCGCGTGGAGACCGATCAGATGCGCCTCGTGCTTGACGGCCAGCGGAACGGCGCAGTTGAGCACCCGCGCCGCATCGTCCTTGCTCTGCAGAATGGCGAGAATGGTCTTGAATTTCATGATCGATCTCCTCCTGGCGGCACGATGGGCACGCTAGCAGCGATCCAAGAACAATCCTTGATCCAGCGCAAGGGCAGGGCCGGCTCAGCCGGTGAGGCCGGCCAGCATCTCGCGCACGGCCGCCTCGGCGCGCGCCAGCGCCTCCCCATCGCGCGAGCGCACCACGAGTTCGGTCCAGAAGGTGCCATCCTGGTATTTGGGATAGGAGCCGATGATGGTGTCGGGATGCGCCTTCTGGATGTCGCCCAGCGGCCCGCCGATCGTGCCCTCGCCGAATGGACAGTGAACGCTTACCGAAAGGAGCTTTGTCCCGGACTTCAGTGTCGGCACGACGTTGTCGAGCATCGCCTGGAAGATGGCCGGCACGCCCGCCATCACATGCACGTTGCCGATCCGGAAGCCCGGCGCCAGCGACACCGGGTTGTCGATGTGCTCGGCCCCGACCGGCATGCGCGCCATACGCCTGCGCGCCTCGGTGAATTCGATGCCGCGCCCGGCGTAATTCGCGGCCAGCAGCGCCAGTGCCCTCGCATCGTGCTCGCAGGGCAGCCCGAAGGCGCGTGACACGGAATCGGCGGTGATGTCGTCATGCGTGGGGCCGATGCCGCCGGTCGTGAAGACGTAGTCCGTGCGGGCGCGCAGCGTGTTGACCGCCTCGACGATCGCCGCCTCATCGTCGGCCACGATCCGCACCTCGACCAGATCGATGCCGATCGCCGTCAGGATGTCGGCCAAATGGCCGATGTTGCGATCCTTGGTGCGCCCCGAAAGGATTTCGTCTCCGATGACGATCATGGAGGCGGTGACGGTCTGGGTCATGGAGGAGTCCTGATCTCGTTGTCATCAGCACATAGCGCTGGCAGCGTTATGGGGCAATCTCCCGCGGCGCCAGCTTCGGGCTTGCCCGCGCGTCCGCGGCGGGTAATCTGCCGGTTCAACAGGGGGCTTGCTCACATGCATTGGACAACGGTCGTCATCGTGGTGCTCGCCCTGCTGCTGGTGGCGGCGATCGCCGTCGGGCTGTTTTTCGCGCAGACAACGCGCAGGGTGGCCGCCGAAGCCGAGCGTCTCGTCCGGCCGCCCGGCCGTTTTGTCGAAATCGACGGGGCCAAGGTGCACTATGTCGACCAGGGATCAGGTCGGCCGATCCTGATGATCCATGGGCTCGGCGGCCAGTTGCACCACATGCTGCGCCCGCTGATGGAGGAGTTTGGCGACGGCTACCGCCTGATCGCCATGGACCGGCCGGGATCGGGCTATTCGACGCGTCCGGACGGCAAGGCGGATCTGGCCAGCCAGGCCCGCTTCGTCAGCCGCTTCATGGAGAAGCTCGGGATCGAACGCGCGCTGCTCGTCGGGCACTCGCTGGGCGGTGCCATTGCGCTCCGCACCGCGGTGGACCACCCCGACAAGGTGGCGGGCCTGGCCCTTCTCGCGCCCCTGACGGGCAAACTCGCCGAGGTGCCGCCCGAATTCCGCCCGATGCTCATCCGCTCGCCGCATCTGCGCCGCCTGATGGCGCATACCGTCGCAGTGCCGGCATCGCTGCGCCACGGGCAGGAGACGCTCGACTTCGTCTTCGGTCCGCAGAAACCGCCGCCCGATTACGCGGTTGCCGGCGGCGCCATGGTGAGCCTGCGCCCGAGCCACTTCGTCGCCACCTCCCAGGACATGGTGGCCCTGCACGACGAGGCCACCGACCTCACCGCGCGCTACGGCGAGATCGCGGTGCCGGTCGGCATCCTCTATGGCGACGCCGACCGGGTACTCAGCGTCGATACGCACGGCCGGCCGATGGTGGACAAGATTCCCGGTCTGGAGCTCGAGATCCTCGAAGGTGTCGGCCACATGGTGCAATATGCCGACACGCCGCGCACCATCGCCTTCATCCGGCGCATCGCGGAGCGGGCATTTGAACTTGATCGCCGCCGCACCACCATGGTCTAAGCGCGGCCAAGCGGACGTGGCGAAACTGGTAGACGCAAGGGACTTAAAATCCCTCGACTTCGGTCATGCGGGTTCGAGCCCCGCCGTCCGCACCAATTTGATCATATTGGCATCTCCGCTTGGGCATGAGGGCGGTGAACCTCGAGCTCGCCACGCACAACGATCATCTGGCGGTGATGGCTGTCCTCGGAACAGGCGGGGTTGGCGGGAACGAGGCAACGGTCAGTCAGCCGCTCAAAGAATGACCGATGATGCCAGATGCTAGCGGCTTGGCGGCCCAAAAACCGTTATGCGTCAACGTTAGGGTTAGTGCGCGGCGCACTCACGCAAGCTTCAAAAAAAAGGCAGCATGATCGTTATCATCGGAAGATCTGTCTGCTTTGCTTTTTGAGCGATAGCGCATTGCTGGTATGAAGATCTATGGCTGAGCGTATTGGCAAAGATCGGCACAAGCCCGCCGGACAGTGGGTACAGACGACGATGGTGGAGTCGGTCGTCGGTGTTCAATACCGACGTGCTGATGCTCAGGCATTTGTTTCGGCAGTTAGGAAGGCTGAGCAGAAGGGTCTAGTCTACGGTCTGCAACTCGAACATCGGCCGAACAATCCCAAAGACCCCAATGCTATTGCGGTCTTTGGTGTCGCGGAGCGCAAGGGGTGGTTCAAGGTAGGCGTTAAGGAATGGCTTGTCGGTTACCTAAATCGCGATCTCGCTGCAGAACTGGTTCGCGATCTCCTCGGAAGAGGAACTCCAGTCGCTGCCGAACTCTACGAGATTTATATTGGCGATACGGAATTCATCGACATCAAGCTGATCGTGCTTGCACCTCCGGGGCACAGCATGAAGAAGCGGCTGGCCGGACAGCGATAGCCATTTACTCCAACGTGCGCGCCAGCAGCCGCGACATCGTCGAACGCCCCGCAAGCACCTCGCTCGCCGACAGCGACTGGAAGTCGCGCGGATGCCAGGAGTTCTGCAGAGCGAGCACACCGTTGCGGCAGAGACCCAAAACTTCGCTTGACCTGTCATCGGCTGAAAACAGGATTTGGCGGTAGGCGTCGGGGCCATAGGGGCCGCTGACGAGCGCCGGATAGGGATACATGCCCGAGCGCACATGGTCTCTGAGCTCGACCGACCCGGCGAAGCCCGGATCATTGAGCAGATCGTCCACGATGGCCGGTCCGAGCCAGTCCCAGCCGACCTTGGCCGGCTTGCCTGTCAGCCGCTTGCGGATGTCCCAATAGGCCCGCTTCCCACGACCCGGTTCGTCGAGCGCGCGCAGACCGCGCCGCGCCCATTCCGATACGAATGCGTTGCCCGGCGGTGCCATCACGAAGGCGAGCGACGTCCCCTTTTTCTCCGGGGGGCCGTAAAGGGTGCAGATCGACGGCGAATAGCGCGCGGGGTCGAAGCCCTTGAGAACGATCGTGTCCGCATCGAGGAAAAGCCCGCCGCGATGGGCCAGCACAGCCGCGGCGATCAGATCCGACTGGACCGCCAGCGGATAACGCGCGATGCGGCGCGGCTCGATCAACCCGCCCGTCAGGTCCGCGACATTCGTGTAGTCGACCTTGTGAATGGTGGCGCCCGGCAGATGGCGCCAGGTCGCAAGGCACAATTCGATGCAGCCCGGCACCCGGCCTTCGCCCTCCCAGAAATAGAATACGTCCATGAAATGCCTCGGCCTCGTTGCCGCAGGGTTTAGCGCGTGAACCACGTCCTGACCATCGAGGGAACTGGTCGGTGGCTTCGATCTTTGCGCGGGCAAAGAGCGCCGTCCTCCTTTACGCTCCGTCAGAGCTTGGCGTAGACCGCCCGCTCATAGGCCTCATAGGCCTCCATCAACGCCGCGTCGGCCCAGGGTGCCAGCTGGGTCATGAACACCGCCGCCACGCCGGCCTTCGGATCGAGCCAGCAATGGGTGTTGAGGGCGCCCGCCCAGAATTGCGAGCCCGCGCGGCGGCGCCCCGGCGCGTCCTCGTCCAGCCGGCACCATGCCATCGAGTGGGTCATGGTCAGCCCCGGAAACGGCTCGAAGTCGCGGGAAACACGTGGCGCGATCGAGTGCATGCGTGGCACCCCGAGCCCGTCCGTGCGCGCGGCCAGCATCGCCTCGATGCTTTCGGGTGTCAAAACGCGGTTGCCGTCGAGTTCGCCGCCCCTCAGCACCATGCGCAGGTAGCGCGCATAGTCAGCTGCCGTCGAATAAAGCGCATGCCCCATGCCGTAGAATTCAGGCTGGGGCGGCGGTCCGCTGCGCGAGGGCCGAAACCCCTCGCCATCGCGCGACACGACATCAGCCAGCCGCGCCTGCAACGTATCGTCGAGTTCGAACGCGGTGTCGTCCATGCCGAGCGGCGCAAAAATCTCCTCCTGGCAGAAGCGGTCGATGCGGCGTCCGTCCACGGCCTCCACGACGCGCCCCAGCCAGTCGCTGCCCGGCCCATAATTCCATTCGGTTCCGGGATCGCTGACCAGCGGATAGTTCAGCGCTTCCATCCGGCCGGAAAACACCGTCGGGTGCCCCGTCAGTTCCATCCAGCGTTTGGTCGCGGGGCTCCAATATTCATAGGCGAGGCCCGATGTGTGACTGGCCAGATGCGCCACGGTGCAGACCGTCTTTTGCGCGCGCAGGCGCGGTTCGTCGCCGTCAAACCCGTCGAGCACCGGGAGCTCCGCGAAACCCGGCAATATGTCCTTGACGGGCGTGTCGAAGGAAATCTGCCCCCGCTCGATGAGGATCATCGCGGCCAGGCCGCCGATCGCCTTGGTCTGGGAAAAAATGCGCAGAACCGTTTCGTCCGAGGCTGGCACGCCCGGTCGCGCTTCGCCAGCCCCCCCGGTGTGCAGGATTCCATCAGCGCTGACGGCCTGCGCCACCAGGAACGGGGCCGCGCGGGCCGCGACCGCTTTCGCCAGGATGTCGGAAAGTTCCTGCACCCGGCCGGCCTATGGCCCGTCGATGAGCTGGATGATCGTCTCCGGATTGATCTCGCCGTCGAGCGTGGCGTCGACATCGTACCTGACCAGCGTGAAGGCCGCGGAGCGGAAGATCCACTTGCCGCTGGCGGACGCATCGCCCACGCCGCGCCAGAGCGAATGGGCCGTCATGGTCAGCGTGTCCGGATCATAGGTGGAATTGACCAGTTCCGGCCGCGCCGTATAGCCGATCACGTCGATCGATCGAACGACCTCCATCGTCTGCTCGTCCTCGTAGCGAATGTCGAGTTCGGGCACGACGAAGTTTACCGGCATCAGTTCGCCCGTCTCGTCGGCGAGAAAGTGCACGTGGAACTGGTTGTAGGCGCCGCTCGTGCAGAAGAAGCGGAACAGCCGCGCCTGCTGCATTTCGCTCTCGTAGGAGCGGCGGAATTCGATCGTGAAGATCTCGGTTTCGCCGAGCGCCTCTTCGGGGAGGTGGTCGCGCAGGCAGATGTCGGCGAAACCGGCTTCGAACCGCGCCTGCGCGCGCTGCAGGACGATGTCGGTGGCCGGCAGGTCCGGCCCGTCTTCGCCGCAGCGGACGGGCAGGGCGTCCTCTAGCGCCGCCTCCACCGGCTCGATCAGCCCGCCGGCAATGCGATAGGGCAGGAAATCGCCCGCATCGTCGGTTGCCTGGTCGAGCACGTCGTAGCAGCCGGCGAGTACGCGCGTCGCGCCGTCCTCGCCCTCGATGGCAACGGCGAGCGGCACATCGAACCGGCGCTCGGCCCCTTCGCCATCGGCGAGCGGCGACCCTGTCACCACGCGCATGCGCCCTGACTCGCTGAATGTCTCGGCGAACGCCTCGACCGTCTCGGCCGGCCGCTCGGCGAAATAGGACATGGCGCGGGCATGCTCGCCGCGATTGATGGCATTGTAGAGGGATGTCACGAGTGCTGCGGGCGACGAGCGGTCATCCACATAGGCAGCTTCCTGCGCCAGCGCTGGCGGCGCTGCAAGCAGGCAGAAGAGGGCGGGCCACAATTGATGCCGCATGTCGAAATCTCCGAATCACGCGGCAAGTCTAACCCGCCCTTGGCGGCGCGAAAATGGCGCGGCCGAAGACGCGCCTAGCGCGTCGCCGTATAATAGAAGATGTGGCTGCCCACCTTGCCGGTCCGCTCGAGCTTCGCCGACCAGAACGGGTTGACGTAATCGGCATGATAGTGCGTCGACCGTGCGATGTCGCCCTGCCAGGCGCGGCAGTCGCTGTCGCAGCGAAAGTTCACGCTCGCCACCTGCATCGCCTTTTCGAAGGCCGGCCCCTCCTGGATGGCGAGATCGGTCCCGTCGCAGGCGAAGGAGAACTGGCAGGCATTCTTCATGTGCTGGTTCTGGTAGACCACCTCGCAGACCGTGTCCGGATAATAGTCGCTGTCGACGCGGTTCAGCACCACCCGCGCCACCGCGTGCTGCCCCGCCGTGCTCTCGCTGCGCGCCTCGAAATAGATCGCCCGCGCCAGGCATTCGATTTCCGCACGATAGCTCTTGAAGATCGGCACCAGGATTTCCGCCTTGGTGGGTGCAGCACTGGCCGACGGTACGGTGGAAGCATGCATGGCTAGGCTGGCGGCCGCGGCCGCGCAGAGAAAGCTGGATTTCATGTGATTCACCCCGGTTTTTCTTTGTCGCCGGCTTTAAGGCGAAAAATCGGGCGCGAATCAGCAGTCCAAAGGGCGGCTTTGGGGCAATCGAGAGGTGATTTGATGCGCTGACGAAGGGGAACCGAGCTCCCACGCCGGGCGGAAAAAGAAAAACCCGGCTCAGGGGGAAGCCGGGCTTTCTCGTTGGGGATACTTACGATTGGAGGTCGTAAGGCATAAATGCGGAAATGGCGGCATCGGTTCCCGGCCGCAAGCAGAAAACTTCCGGCGCTGTCAAAAGCCAATGATTTCAGGGGGCTACTGGCGATCCCGGCAGGATCATTAGCGCCGTTACATTTCAAGGGGTTAGCTTTCCTAACCGCCTAATGGTGCCTTACTGTATCTCTTACAGAAATTCGGCATTTTCCTAACCTACCAACCAAAAAAATGCCCGCAACCGACAAAGATCGGAGCGGGCAATTGTTCAAAACCATGGAGAATATAGTTGCAAACGCAACCAACGTCAAGACTTGATCCAACGATTGTAGCACATGCCCTTGGCGGAACCGCCAGCGGAAACCAGATCAGCGCGCCGGCACCCGGACACAGCAAGCACGACCGTTCGTTGTCCGTTATGATTGACCCTGCGGCGCCCGATGGCTTTGTTGTTAATGCGCACGCGGGCGAGGACGCCATTGCAATGCGCGACTACGTGCGCGAGCGCTTGGGGATTCCTGCTTGGAAGGCTGGGACGGCGGATCGAGAGGCCGAACCCCAGTTCGTCTATCGCGACCAGCATGGCGCTCCTTATCTTCGCGTCACCAAGGTTCACAAGGACGGCGGAAAGAGCTTCTATCAGCACTCATGGAATGGGCAGGAATGGGTCAAGGGCGGGCAACAGGTCCGCATTCCGTACCGCCTGCCTGAAGTGATTTCCGCGTCAGAGGTGTTCATTGTCGAGGGCGAGAAGGACGCTGATCGGCTGGCCGAACTCGGGATTGTGGCGACCACCTGTCCCATGGGTGCGAGAAAATGGCGGGACGATCTAAACCCGTGGTTTGCCGGCAAGAATGTCGTCATCCTGGCCGACAACGACGAGCCCGGCCGGGCGCACGCTTCCACAGTACACGATGCGCTGAAGGCCGTCGCCGCGACCGTGAAGCAGGTCCACTTTCCCGATCTCCCGGAAAAGGGCGACGTGTCCGATTTCCTCGACATGGGGAAGGGCAAGGCCGAGCTTCTTGCTCATGTTGCCAGCGCTACGGCCAAGCCTGTCGATCCGAAGGCCCCTGTCATAGGCACCGCCGCCGACTTGAAGAACATGGATTTCCCGCCGATTAGGTATGTCGTTCCGGGATATATCGTAGAGGGCTGCACAATCCTGGCCGGGCGGCCGAAGCTCGGCAAAAGCTGGATGGTCCTTGAGGCCGCGCTTGCGGTTGCCACCGGCTCGACGTGCCTTGGTGGCGTCAAGTGCGAGCAGGGCGAAGTGCTGGTGCTTGCCCTTGAGGATAACAAACGGCGCCTGCATTCCCGGATTACGAAGATGATGCCGGCGTTGGTCTCCCGCGAATGGCCGTCCGCGCTGCACTACGCGACCGAATGGCCGCGACAGAATGACGGCGGCGTGAAGTACATCGAGGAATGGCTGGAGGCGCACCCTAGGGCGCGCATGGTCATTGTCGACGTGCTCGCCATGTTCCGCCCCATGCAGAACGGCAAACAGAACGCCTATGAGCAGGACTATCTGGCCGTCAAATCCCTGCACAAGGTCGCATCAGAGCGTGGCGTGGCAATCGTCATTGTGACCCACACCAAGAAAGGCGCGTCGGAAAGCGGCGATCCCTTCGAACTCGTGTCCGGGACACTTGGCCTTACGGGAGCAGCCGATACAACGCTCGTGCTTGATCGATCCGGCCAAGGGGCAACGCTCTATGGTCGTGGCCGCGATGTTCAGGAGATCGAATCCGCGGTGGAATTCGACAAGTCGACGTGCAAGTGGCGCGTGCTTGGCGAGGCAGTCGAAGTGCGGCGTTCTGACGAGCGCGGGCAGATCATCGAGGAATTGCGCGAAACGGGCGAGCCCCTTGGTCCCAAGGAAATCGCCGTCGCTATCGGCAAGGGCGAGGCGAGCGTGCGCTACCTCTTGGGGCAGATGGTCAAGGCAGGCGAGGTGAAGAAGATCGGGCGCGGCAAGTACCAAGTCGAATGCGAACCCGACACCTTCGAACACCCCTTACATCCCTTACAAACTCACAAACACGACAACGACAATGAATGTGAGGATGTAAGGGAAGTAAGGGGGGATGAGGGTAGTGATACATCAGACGACGAATTCGACCCGGCTTCCCTGACATTCTTGCGAGATGCGGCATGACCCGCATTTACGATCTTGCGGCATGGGATCGCCTGCGCACCGCCAAGCTGACCGACCAACCGCTTTGCGAGGCGTGCTTGCGGCGGGAAGTGATCGAGATTGCCGATACGGTCGACCACATCATAGCGATTGAGAAGGGCGGCGATCCGTTCCCGCCGCTCGACCAACTCATGTCCCTGTGTGAAGCCTGCCATAACTCAAAGACCAATGCCGTTGACCATCCCAACGCAAGCGGCTTCAGGCGTGCGCTGAAGGGCTTCGACGTGGAAGGCAACCCGATTGACCCGGAAGGCTGGAACGCCCCCACGGCCCCCTCTGCCCTACCGGCGGCCGATTCAGGACGGGAGAACGTCGCCAGGCAACCGGCGGGGGACACGCGCATTGATTTAGTTTCATATGAAACTAATTTGGAGTCCAGCAAATGGGTCTAAGAGGGCCGGGCGCGAAGCCCAAAAATCGCAAAGCCGCCAACGACAATCTTCGCGAAACCCTGCCATGGGAAGCCGAAGGGCTTTCTAGGGTGGAGCGCGTGGTTGCATTCCTAGAAGACCTGCCAATCACGCAGGGCAAGTTAGCCGGCACCAAGTTTATCGTCCGCGACTTTCAGCGCACATTCCTAGAGTCCGTCTATGGCGAGGACGCGGAAGGCAACCGGCCAGTGCGGACAGCGGTCTTCTCCATGGCCCGCAAGAACGGCAAGACCGGACTCGTTGCCGGGCTGGCCTTGTGCCACCTCGTCGGACCTGAAGCCGAGCCTAGAGGCGAATGCTATGCGGCCGCGAATGACCGTTTCCAGGCAGGCAAAATCTTCGCGGAAATGGTTGCCATCATCACGCAGCACCCGGAGATCGAGGCCCGCGTCAACATCATCCGGTTCAGGAAGGAAATCGAGGTGTTGGAAGGGCACGGCATGGGCAGCATCTTCGCAGCCCTATCATCCGACGCGGCCACCAAGCTAGGACTTAGCCCAAGCTTCACCGTGGTCGACGAGTTGGGCTATGCGCCGAAACGCGATCTATATGACGCGCTCGACTCCGCCATGGGTGCTCGCGACAACCCGCTCTTGATAGCCATCTCGACGCAGGCTCCCGACGACAACCATATCTTTTCCGAGTTGATCGATTACGGGCTGAAGGTGCAGGCTGGCGAGATTGTCGACCCGTCCTTCCACCTTACCTTGTTCACGGCACCGGAATCGGCCGACCCGATGGCGAGAGAGACGTGGCTGCTTGCCAACCCGGCGCTAGGCGACTTCCGTTCGGAGGAAGACGTTGCCCGCCAGGCCGCGCAGGCCGACCGCATTCCTAGCAAGATGCAGGACTTCAAGAACAAGATCCTGAATCAGCGTGTGGCGGCGCATGTGCGGTTTATCGCCAAGGCGGAATGGGATGCCTGCAATGGTGCCGTCGACGAGGAAAGCCTGAAGGGGCGGACAGCGTTCGGGGCTTTGGACCTATCGGCGGCCCGCGATCTTTCGTGTTGGCTGCTGGTCTTCCCGAACGATGACGGCACGTTCGACGTGTTGCCGCGGTTCTTCTTGCCGGAGACCGGGATAGGCGACAAGAGCGAGGCCGACCGCGTGCCCTATGACGTGTGGGCGCGGCAAGGCTTCCTGACGCTGATACCGGGCAAGACGGTCGACCCGTCCTTCATTGCGGAAGCCATGGCGGAAGACGCGGCTCGCTTCGATATTCAGGCCGTCGCTTATGATCGCTGGCGGATTGAAGACCTGAAGCGCGAGCTTGCCGCCATCGGCATCGACTTGCCTCTAGAGCCGTTCGGACAGGGCTTTAAAGATATGTCGCCGGCAATCGACGTGCTCGAGCGCATGGTGGCGGATACCAAGCTACGGCATTCCGGCAACCCGCTACTGACCATGTGCGCGGCCAATGCGGTCGTGACGAAGGATGCGGCGGGCGGTCGGAAGTTGGACAAGGCGAAGGCGGCGGGTAGGATCGATGGGCTTGTGGCGCTTGCTATGAGCCTTCAGACTGCGACTCGGCACGAGCCGGAAGAACTGCCTGCCTGTTTGATGGCGGCTTAGGAGGGGATGGGGATGCAAATCAACATAATGATCTTGAACTATTATGCGGACGATGAAGCGTGGTCATACGATGAGTTAGGCCCTCGTGAGTTCGAAACCCTTCCACCGGTCGGCAGCTACGTGACCCTAGAACGGGAACAGTGGATCAGAACCTTCAAGGTGGACGCCGTGGCGCTCCACAGCCCTCTATCAGAGGAACGCGGCTACAACGCCACGGCTTATCTAGAATATGTCGGAGTTCATGTTGGGGGCGAAACCAGCATCATGAATGAGCAGGCGCGCAAGAACTCTGACGTTAATGTCAACATGGGGTTGTCCCAGATCGATTGGCGGGAACTACGCGCTGTAGTGAACGGTGAGAGCGATGCAGACATTTGAACCAATGCCGGGGCTACGCCTGACCCGACCCATTGTGGAGGCCGCAATCGAGCGGCTGATCGAACTCAGCAACTTCGATGCGGCTGACCGCTTGCTTGCTATGCTGGACGAAGTGGATGGCGACGTCGACCGCGAGCCCGACTTGGGCGACTACGAATGGTGCGCGCGGGAAGGCGACCGACCACCGTTCGATCCCGTTACCGGCGCGGACATCATTCAGGACGAAATGCGCGCGTACCCAGATTGGGGGTAATTTTAATTCGCGTGGGTCGTGGACTTTTTCGCCGCAAAACCGAACATTGTATGTGCCGCCAATCAAGCGGCGCGCCCTTTATTCGAAAAATGCACGAAAGTCAAGCCACCGTCATAAAAAGAACAAGATTATTTGCTACCATACACAATCAGAAGTTTTCTTCTGATTCGGCAACTTCAAATAGCGGCATAGCTCCGCTGCAAGCACCGCGCGAAACACGCGGATAGAAAATACACCGGCCACACAGGACCGGGAAAATGGGGACTGACGCAATCGCGTCTCAACATCGATAGGAAGTTTTCAGCCTGGCAGCGCTTCGCGGCCGGGCTATTCGTGATTCCGCAATCCTGCGGAATGGCCTGACCGATCGGCAGGCAGAGTAAAGGGGCTGCGGTGGCCTAGACAACGACCGCAAACCCCTCATTCACCAAACCGTCCATGAAAGGACAAACACTCTATGAACGTTCATACCTTCCAAGAACAGCGTGCTGCCAAACTATCCGAAATGAAAGCGCTTGGCAATGACCTTAGCGGCGAGAAGGCTGCGAAGTTCGACTCGCTCGAATCCGAAGTGCGCGAGATCGACAAGAGCATCAAGCGCGCCACGACCTTGGCCGAATTCGAACGGCAGGCGGAAGCCGAGCCGGATAAGGCCGTCGAAAAGGAATTGCGTGGATATTCCGTCACCAAGGCCATCCGCGAAGGCGCCGACAACCTGTCCGGCGTCGAGCGTGAAATGCATGACGAGCTGTCCAAGGGCCGGGAAGCCCGTGGCGTCATGATCCCGACGTCCATGATCCTTGGCGAATCCCGCGCTATGCTGACCAGCGGCACGCCGGGCAACACTGTCGCCACCAACTTGGGCGGCATGATCGATCGGCTGCGCCCGACGCTTGCCGTTCAGCAGCTAGGTGCCACCGTCATCAGCGGTCTTGTCGGCAACCTCGACCTGCCGAAATTGACGGGCGGCCCTTCGGCTTATTGGGTGGCTGAGGACGGCCCGACCACGCCTTCGGACTCCACGTTCACCAAGGTCTCTCTGTCGCCTAAAACGGTTTCAGGAGAAATGTACTTGTCGCGCCGGCTGACGCTGCAGAACAGCGTTGCCTTGGAGAACGTCCTTCGCAACGATCTGGCCTTTGTATTGGCTCAGGCGCTCGACAAGGCGGCCATCGCGGGCGGCGGTTCGAATGAGCCGGACGGCATCCTTGAACAGATTGCCGAGCACGCAACCAGCGAGACGGAGATTTCCGATATCGCTGCGGACCTGATTTCGGCCCTCGAAATCGATGACGTGACTGGCACCACCGGCTTCCTGACCAACCCCAAGGTCATGGCCATCGTCCGCAAGATCAAGGACGACAATCTGCGCACGATCCCGGTTGGCGAAATCTTCCACGGCGAGCGCGTCGTTTCCACCAATCAGGTTGCGACGATCGACAACGGCGAAGACCCGGACACGAACCCGGTTATCTTCGGTGCCTGGAGCAACCTTCTGTTGGGCTACTGGTCCGGCGTGGACATTCTCACGAACAAATACAAGGACGCTTCCAAGGGCGGCTTGTGGCTCCACGCCTTCCTTGATGCTGATATCGCGGTTCGCCACGACGAAGCCTTTAGCTGGAAGGCCATCTAATCATGGCCATCAGCCTCGCTGAAGCGAAGGCTCATCTGCGCGTAGTTCATACGACGGATGACGCCTACATCGAATCGCTGATCGAGGCGGCCTTGGCTTACGTGACTGAGGTGGGGGTGGCTATTGCCACTCCCATTCAGCCACCCGTGAGACAAGCTGCCTACATGCTGATCAGCCATTTTTACGAGAACCGGGACGCCACTAGCGACAGCCCATCTACGGCCGTCACCTTCGGTGTCAGTGCGCTAACCGCGCCATATCGGGAGCATTCAATATGACCATTGAAAAACGTGCGGCTAGTGATCTGCGCGCACAAGGACGCCGGCTTGTCGGCTACGCCGCTACATTCGGCACCGAGACCCGCATTGCGGATTTTACCGAGGTGGTGCGCGCCGGGGCTTTTCAACAGAGTATCGCCAGCGGCAAGGATATCCTGGCGCTTGCTGATCATGACCGCGGCAAGGTGCTTGCCCGAACGAAGTCTGGCACCCTGCGCCTGTCTGAAGACGAACGCGGCCTGCGGTTCGAACTAGACCTGCCAGAGACTACTGTCGGCAACGACCTCCTCAAGCTTGCCGAGCGCGGCGACCTTGGCGGCATGTCCTTCGCCTTCAGCGTGGCGGAAGGCGGCGAGGTGTGGACGGGCGACCGTCGCGAGCTTCGCAATGTCGTGCTCCACGAGATCAGCGTCATTTCTAGCTGGCCTGCCTATGACGGCACTTCCGTTTCGGCCCGTTCCCGGCAGGAGCGTTCTAGCGCCGACCGCCGAATTGTTCTTCTGGATTTGGAGGCAGCACGATGATTTGGCCCTTCGCGAAAATGGAAACCCGCGAACAGATCGCGACATCGGATCCCTTCCTTGGCGAGTTCCTTGGAGCGCGTTGGGTAGGCCGTGCGGATATCGAGAAGGCTTCCGGCCTTGCCGTTGCGCACCGTGCCATCAGCGTCATTGCGGAGAACCTCGCCAGCGTTCCGCTGAAGGTCTATCGCAAGACCGACACAGGCGGCAGGGAAGCGGCCAGCGATCACCCGCTTTATGAAGTCTTGCACGATCAGGCGTCGCCTTCCCTGACCGCCCTGGAGGCCAGAGAATGGCTGATTGCGTCATGCCTCACCTATGGCAACGGCTACGCGCATATCGAGCGCAATGGCCTCGGACAGGTGACAGCGCTGCAGCCGCTTGTTGCGGGTAGCGTCACGGTCGAAAAGCTCAAGAATGGGCGGCTGCGCTATAAGGTAGCTAAGCCGGACGGCGGCACGACAGTCCTGCTTCAGGATGAAGTGCTTCATATCCGCTACCGGACGCGCGACGGTATTCTCGGAATGTCGCCGATCCAGATCGCGGCGGCATCGTTCGGGTTGGCCATCGCCCAGCAAGATCAGGCGGGCGCGCAAGCCGAGAACGCTTTCCGCCCAGCCGGGGCTATCGTGTTCCCGGACAAGCTAGGCGGCGCCAAGGAAGGCGTTATCGAGAAGTTCAAAGCCCGGTTCGTTGGTCAGTTGAAGGCTAACGAGGTGATGGTTCTGGACGGCGGGGCTGACTTCAAGACCTTCCAGTTTTCCGCCAAGGACTCGGAATTTCTGGAGTCCCGCAAGCTCTCCAATCTTGACGTTGCCCGCGTGTTTGGCGTTCCGCCGTCGATCGTCGGCATCACCGACAACGCGACCTATTCCAATATCGGTGAGGAGTCCCGCGCGCTTGTGGTGCGGTGCTTGGCACCATGGGCGAAGCGGATCGAGCAGGCCATGAACATGGCGCTGCTGTCGTCAGAAGCCCGCAAGACCTACTTCCTGGAGCATGACCTAGCGGGATTGCTTCGCGGCGATCTAGAGGCCCGCTACAGGGCTTACCGTGTCGGCCGCGAGGGTGGATGGCTGAACGTTAACACCATCCGCAAATGGGAGAACTTGGACGAGATCGGCGCGGAAGGCGAAAGCTACGTTCAGCCGCTTAACATGGGCAAACTCGGCGCCAACGATAACGACCCGGCGCGGGAGGCAGCGGCATGAGTGCCGGCGGCCAACTTCGCGAGCTTGTGCGGATCGAGGAACGCGAATGCGTTACCGACCCCTTCGGGGGGCTCGATTGCACATGGCATAACAGGGCCACGGTTCCGGCTCGCATGGTGGCGATGAAGGGCCGAGAGGAGATTGTCTCGGCCCGGCTCACCGGCATTCAACCGTGGATCATAACCGTGCGCAACAACGGCCCTGCGGCCAGCGCTACAACCGATTGGCGGCTGGTCGATGACCGGCGCGGCACATTATTCAACATTCGATCAGTCGTCCGCTCGGAACGCGGTGAATGGGCTGACTTTCTCTGTGAGGTGGGATCATGACCAACGAAGCAAAAATCATCGCGATGAAACTCGTGGATGACGTGAGGACCAATGGCGCCACCATCGTGGCAAACTTCGACTTCGTGACCAGCGGCATTGAAGTCGGTGGCGCCACGTTGGCGATAGGGGATCGGGGGATTGTCATGACTTGGTGCCCGCGCGTTACAACCGACAGACTCACGATCAAGCGCTACGTGAAAATCGACGACGAAAACCTCCGGGAGGCAGTCACGAAGGATGCGTACAGCGTGTACCGGGCGCTCGGTGGGCAGATGACCGGCTGGCTTGCTAGTGAAAAGCCGGAGCCTGAGGCGCCGATAGAGCGCCGGATTTTTCCGGCCACCTTCACCGTTGACGATGACGACGATGCCAGTGGCCTGCATACGTTCCTGAAGGCTGATGCCGTCGCCGAGACCTGCGACCGTGCCGGACTTTGAGCGCTGGCCAAGAGGGCTGCGGCGGGCATCTGCCGCAGCCTACCTTGGTATCTCGACATCCCATTTCGACAAGGAACGGGCGGCCGGGAACATACCCGCTCCAAAAACCATGCTTGGCGTGGCATTGTATGACCGCCACGAACTAGATTCTCTTTTCGACGGCAGGGCCATGGTGGCCGCCAACGATAACGAACCCGACTATTGGGATCAGGCATGCGCCAACGCAAACCAAAATACGTAAACGAGTACACCGACCGCCACGGGCGGCATCGCATCTATTTGCGTCGGCCAGGGTGCCCGCAAGTGGCTTTGCCCGTGCCGATGTACACGCCTGAATTCTGGTCTGCCTACCATGCGGCTATGTCGGATGAGCAGCAGCCTATAGGGGCGGGCAGGATAAAGCCGGGATCGGTCTCGGCGGCAATCATGGGCTACTATGGCTCGATCGAGTTCCAAGGGCTGGCGAAGTCGACGCGCGACACATACCGCAACATGCTTGATCGCTTCCGCGCCAAGCATGGCGACGGCCCGATTGCAGGCATGCAGACCAAGCATGTCAATGCGATCATAGACGACATGGCCAGCACCCCTTCTTCGGCGAGCAACTTCCGAAAGCGCCTTAGTGCCATCATGGATTATGCCATGTCGGCAGGCATGCGGTCCGACAACCCTGTTCGGGATGCCAAGCGCGTCAAGTTGCGCACGGCAGGGCACCGCACTTGGTCCGAGGATGACATTGCGGCATTTCGTTCCCATTGGGGCGAGGGGACACCCCAGCGGCTTGCGATGGAGATTCTACTCTATACCGGGCTTAGACGTTCTGATGCCGTGCGAATCGGTTGGCGGCATGTGTACGACAACCGAATCCTAATCACGGCACAGAAGACCGGCGCCGACTTGGACATTCCGATTCATGTCGGGCTTGCCACGTTCCTGCAATCATGCCCGCGCACCGACCCGACCTTCATAATAACCTCTTTCGGCCAGCCACGATCTGAGAAGGCGTTCAGCGCCTATATCAGTGAGGCCGCGAAGGATGCAGGCCTGCCTGCCAAATCGGCACCACACGGCTTGCGCAAGGCTGCTTGCCGTCGTCTGGCCGAAGCGGGATGCAGTGCAATGGAGATTATGTCGATCACTGCCCACACCGATATTCGGGAAATCGAGCGGTACTGTCGCGAGGCCGGAAAACGGGGTCTATCCCTGTCGGCCATGGCCAAGGTCGAGAAGGGCTTTGACGTGAAGCTTCCTAACCCTGCGGACGGGTTAGGAGAAGACGACGACAAGCCCTTGAATTTATTAGGAGCAATCGCGAACTGGCGATCCCGGCAGGACTCGAACCTGCGACCATCGGCTTAGAAGGCCGGTGCTCTATCCATCTGAGCTACGGGACCGCAATGGCGCGGCGGTGCGCCGGTCAGTGTGTCCAGGGGACCTTGCGGTCATAGCGGAAATTTTCCGCATAGGAAATTGCGCGACGGCTGGTCTTCTTGGGCTCTTCCACGCGGTAGGCGATGCCGTTCTTCTCGGCATAGGCGATCGCCGCTTCTTCCGTGTCGAAGCGAAGCCGGATCTGGCGCTTCATGTCACCGGAAGAGGTGTAGCCCATGAGGGGCTCGATGCTGCGCGGCTGGGAAGGCTCGAATTCGAGCACCCACTGGCCGGTGCGGGCGGTTCCGGATTGCATGGCGGTCCTTGTCGGGCTGTAGATACGGGCGGACATGGCGAGCTCGTCTCCTGGTCGAATGGTCGGAGCGGCAGGATTTGAACCTGCGACCCTCTGGTCCCAAACCAGATGCGCTACCAGGCTGCGCTACGCTCCGACACCAAGGCAGGCTCTAGAATGTCCAGCGCGTTACCGCAAGCCGAAACTGCCCTCAATCTCTCATGTGGTGACCGCGGCCGCCGCCGCCAAGGCCCGCTCGAGGTCCGCCTTGAGGTCTGCCACGTCCTCCAGCCCGATCTGCAGCCGCATCACCGGGCCTTCCGCGGGCACTTTTGCGATCGTCCGGTCGCCCAGGTTGGCGTGTACCGCGAGGCTCTCGTATCCGCCCCAGGAATAGCCGAGCCCGAAAATCTGCAGCGCGTCGAGGAAGGCGTGTGCGGCCGGCTTGCCACCGCCCTTGAGCACGATGGAAAAAATGCCGCTGGCGCCGGAAAAATCGCGTTTCCAGATGTCGTGGCCGGGAAAGCTCGGCAGGGCAGGGTGAAGCACGCGGGCGACCCCTGCCTCGCCTTCGAGCCAGCGCGCCAGTTCGAGCGCGTTCGCCTCATGGCGTTCGAGCCGCACGCCCATGGTGCGCAGCCCGCGCAGCACCTGGTAGACATCGTCGGGGGCGGCACAGCAGCCCATCGTCAGGTGCGTCCCGTGGAGCTGTCCCCAGGTCGCCGCGTTGGCGGATACGGTGCCGAGAAGCACGTCCGAATGGCCGGCCGGATATTTGGTGGCGGCGTGGATGGAGATGTCGACGCCATGCTCCAGCGGCCGGAAATGGATCGGCGTGGCCCAGGTGTTGTCCATCATCACCACCGCGCCGCGCGCCTTGGCGGCAGCAGCGACGGCCGGGACGTCCTGCATCTCGAAGGTGTTGGACCCGGGCGCCTCGGTGAATACGACCTTCGTGTTGGCCTTCATCAGTTCCGCGATGCCGGCCCCGACATGCGGATCATAGTAGTCGACCTCGACGCCCAGCCGCTTCAGCAGGGTGTCGGCGAAGTGTCGCGTCGGATGGTAGACCGAATCGACGATCAGCACATGGTCCCCGGCCGACAGGAAGGCCAGCAGCGGGATGGTCACGGCCGCCAGGCCCGACGGCACGACGATGGTCCCGGCCGATCCTTCCAACTCGTCGATTGCCTCGGCCAGCGCGTCGCTCGTCGGCGTCCCGCGGGTGCCGTAGATGTATTTCTGATTGCGGCTTTCCATGGTCGCCGCATCGGGAAACAGCACCGTCGAGGCATGCACCACCGGCGGATTCACGAAGCCGAAATAGGCATGCGGGTCATGGCCCGAATGCGCCAGGCGCGTGTTGATACCCTTGTCTTTGCTGCGGTCTCTATCCATAAGCGGGCCCGTTCCGTGCTCGTTTGTTGCCTCAGCCATAGTCAGCACGGCAGCGGGTGGCAAGCGCGGGAGCGCAGGGTGACAACAGGAGGGCGTGGGTAATGACGACACCGGCGGCAACGCGCTCCGTGGACGGCTGGCAGGCGGTGCCCGTCCGTTTCGGCGCGGCGATGTGGGCCTGGTTCATGGCCCCGTGGCGGCCCAGACATTATCCGGGCGAGGCGACCTGGACCCCGCTGATGACACGTTTGGCCTTGGGCTTGCTCGCGCTGGCCGCGGTGCTCACCTTGTTCGATGCCTACATGACTGTCCATGTGCGCGAGATGCGCGGCCTGCTGCACGGTGTGATGCACGCCATCACCGACATCGGAAAATCCGAATGGTACCTGGTGCCGACCGCCATCGTTCTCCTGGTTCTGGCGACGCTTGACTGGCGGTCGCGGCCGCCGCGCGTCAGGGCCCAGCTGGCCTTTCTCTTCTCCCAGGCAGGCTACGCCTTCGCCGCCGTCGCGATTTCCGGCATTCTGGTCAACATCATCAAGCTTTTCATCGGGCGAGGGCGGCCGGTGCTGTTTGAGGAAGGCGGCATCTTCCAGTTCCAGCCGTTCACCACCGATTACGCCAATCTCAGCTTCCCCTCCGGCCATTCCACCACCTGCGGCGCGCTGGCGATGATCCTGATCCTGTGGTTTCCTCGCTGGTGGCCGGCCTGGAGCGCCTGGTTTCTGGCGATCGCGATGTCGCGGGTGCCGGCAGGCGCCCATTACGCCAGCGACGTCGTTGCCGGCTACGCTCTGGGACTGCTCTATGCGCTCTGGCTTGCGCGCTGGCTGGCCGTGCGCAATGCGGGCTTCACACCGCGGTCGGGTCGCCTGTTGCCCGCCTTGCGGTTCGCCCGCGCCTGGCGTGTCACGACGTGAGACAGCGTGATGACAAATCGTGACATATCTGGCCGCATGCAGGTTTCCCGCTTGACCATTGGGCAATAATGGCCTTCGATACCTTATGTTGCGGGGGCGTCGGCTTGCCGCTCCCGTCTTTGACGGGAGATATTGCTGCAGCCGCAGCGCGTACCGGCAACATGAGAACAAGCGGCTCGCGTGTCTTGCGTGCCCCCATAAAGAATAAGGGGAAATCGAATGAAGACAGTTATCAAGGGAATTATTGGCTCGGCCGCACTCGCGGTTGTCGCTACGGGAGCTTCGGCGACGACGCTTGAGGAAGTCCGGGAGAAGGGCTTTGTGCAGTGCGGCGTCCACACCGGCCTGATCGGTTTTGCCGCACCCAACGACGATGGCGAATGGGAAGGTTTCGACGTCGACGTCTGCCGCGCGGTCGCTGCCGCGATCTTCGGCGATGCCGACGCGGTGCAATACACCCCGACCAATGCGACCGAGCGTTTCACCGCCCTCCAGTCTGGCGAGATCGACCTTCTGTCGCGCAACACGACCTGGACGCTCAGCCGCGACACGTCGCTCGGCTTCAACTTTGCCGGCGTCAACTACTATGACGGCCAGGGCTTCATGATCAATTCGGCCAATCTGGAAGGCATCAACTCGGCCCTCCAGCTGTCCGGCGCCGCCATCTGCGTTCAGACCGGCACCACGACCGAGCTCAATCTCGCCGACTATTTCCGTGCCAACAACATGGAATACAACCCGGTGGTGTTCCAGGGCTTCGACGAGACCAACGCCGCCTACGAAGCCGGCCGTTGCGATGCCTACACGACCGACCAGTCCGGCCTGATCGCGCTGCGCCTCACCCTCGCCAACCCCGACGATCACGTGGTCCTGCCCGAGATCATCTCCAAGGAGCCGCTTGGACCTGCCGTGCGCCAGGGCGACGACGAGTGGTTCAACATCGTCAAGTGGACGCTCTTTGCGATGATCCAGGCCGAAGAATCCGGCATCACGCAGGACAATCTCGAAGAGATGATGTCTTCCGATAACCCGGAAATCAGCCGTATCCTTGGCCAGGAAGCCGACTCTTCGATCGGTGCCGGTCTCGGCCTCGACAATGAATGGGTCGTCAACATCATCCGCGAAGTCGGCAATTACGGCGAAGTCTTCGACCGTCACCTCACCCCGATCGGTGTGCCGCGCGGCCTCAATGCGCTGTGGACCGATGGCGGCCTGATGTACGCCATGCCGCTGCGCTGATCGCGCGGCAGTGACCGGGAGGCGGCCAGTCCGCCTCCCGTTTTTTCTCTTCCTCTTGTCCGGGACAAGGAGGGGTCATGGCGACCGATACGAGCCTGCGCGGCAGCGAACCGCCTCGCGCACACGAACCCGCGCGTGCATCGTGGGTAAATGATCCAAAAATTCGCGGCATCGTCTACCAGATCCTCGTCGCGGTTGCGCTCGTCGCCATCGTCTACTGGATCGTCGGCAACACCTCGGAAAACCTGAGGCGAGCCAACATTTCCTCTGGCTTCGGCTTCCTCAACGGTCGCGCGGGCTTCGATGTCAGCCAGGCGCTGGTCCCATTTTCTTCCGACTCGACATTCGGCAGGGCTCTGCTGGTCGGTTTCCTGAACACGATCCTCGTGGCCGTGATCGGCATCATCACCGCTACCTTGCTGGGCTTCCTGATCGGTGTCGGCAGGCTGTCGCGCAACTGGCTCATCGCCAAGATCTGCACCGTCTATGTCGAGATATTCCGCAATCTCCCGCCGCTGCTGGTCATCTTCTTCTGGTATCTGGGCGTCCTGTCGGTGTTGCCGGGACCGCGCGACAGTTACGAACTGCCGCTGTCGACCTTCCTGAACAACCGCGGCTTCTTCATGCCGATGCCCGTATTGGGTGAGGGCTTCTGGCTCATTCCCGTGGCGCTCCTGGTGGGCATCGTCCTCAGCGCCTTCGTGGCGCGCAAGGCTTACCAGCGCCAGATGGCGACGGGTCAGCGCTTCCCGGTCCTGCGCACCGCGCTCGCCTTGATCGTCGGTCTGCCGCTGCTCGCCTATTTTCTGACCGGCATGCCGCTCGGCTTCGACGCGCCGGTTCTTGGCGCCTTCAATCTGCAGGGCGGGGTCCAGGTGGCGCCCGAATTCCTGTCGCTCTATCTGGCGCTGTCCTTCTACACCGCGTCCTTCATCGCCGAGATCGTCCGTGCGGGCATTCTCGGCGTCAGCAAAGGGCAGACGGAGGCTTCCTATTCGCTGGGACTGCAGCCGGGGCTCAATCTGCGCTTGGTGGTGATCCCCCAGGCGCTTCGCATCATCATTCCGCCGCTGACCAGCCAGTATCTGAACCTGACCAAGAACTCCTCGCTGGCCGTGTTCATCGGTTACGCCGATCTCATCCAGGTCGGTCAGACCGTCATGAACCAGACCGGTCAGGCCATCGAGATCGTGGCGATCTGGATGATGATCTATCTGGGTCTCAGCCTCGCGACCTCGGCCTTCATGAACTGGTACAACTCCCGTATGGCACTGGTGGAAAGGTAAAATCATGCAGGAACATGACCTTTCCTACGTCCGGATGGAGATGATCAATGCGCGCGAGGCGCCGCTGCGCGAGCGGGGCTTCATACGCTGGTTCCGGGTCAATCTCTTCGCCACGCCGCTGGACACGGTGCTCACCCTTCTGGGTCTGCTCGCCTTGGCCTATTTCCTGCCGCCGGTGATACGCTGGGCGATCATCGACGCCTCGTGGACCGGCCCGGACAGGTCGGTCTGCGCGACCATTTCCCAGGGCGGCCTGCAGCCCGACGGCTGGTCTGGCGCCTGCTGGGCCTTCGTCAACGCCAAGTTCTCGCAGTTCATGTATGGCCGCTATCCGGTCTTCGAACGCTGGCGCGTCGATCTGACCGCGGTGATGTTCGTGGCACTGCTGGTGCCGCTCCTCATCCCGCGCATTCCCTACAAACTACTGAACGCCATCGTCTTTTTCGGCGTGTTTCCGATCGTCTCCTTCTTCCTTCTGGTCGGCGGTTCGTTCGGCCTGCCGCCGGTGCAGACGTCGCTGTGGGGCGGGCTTCTGGTCACCATGGTGCTGTCCTTCGTGGGCATCAGCATCTCGCTGCCCATGGGCATCTTGCTGGCGTTGGGGCGACGATCGAAACTGCCGGTGATCAAGATGATCTGCGTCATCTTCATCGAGACCGTGCGCGGCGTGCCGCTCGTCACCGTGCTGTTCATGGCCAGCGTGATGCTGCCGCTGTTCATGCCGTCGGGCATGACCTTCGACCGCTTCCTGCGCGCTTTGATCGGCGTCTCCCTCTTCGCCTCGGCCTATATGGCAGAGGTCATCCGCGGCGGGCTGCAGGCGATCCCCAAGGGACAGTATGAAGGCGCGTCCTCGCTCGGCCTCGGCTACTGGCAGTCGATGGGGCTGATCGTCATGCCGCAGGCGATGAAGCTGGTCATTCCCGGCATCGTGAACACCTTCATCGGCCTCTTCAAGGATACCAGCCTCGTCTACATCATTGGCATGTTCGACCTGCTCGGCATCGTCCGCCAGAACTTCGCTGACGCCAACTGGGTGTCGGCCCAGACGCCGATGTCCGGCCTGATCTTCGCCGGCTTCGTGTTCTGGATCTTCTGTTTCGGCATGTCGCGCTATTCCATCTACATGGAACGAAGACTGGACACCGGGCACAGAAGCTAGCCTGGCCGTTTGAGCGGCCGGGCGGGCAGAACGACAAGGCGGAACCGCCAAAGGGGAACGAAATGAGCGAAAGCAACGTCAAGGCGGAGGAACTCTCCGTCAACCGCGCCAAAATGCAGGTGTCGACCACAGACGTCGCCATCGAGATCGTCGACATGCACAAATGGTATGGCGATTTCCACGTGCTCAAGGACATTAATCTGAAGGTGATGCGCGGCGAGCGCATCGTGGTCTGCGGGCCGTCGGGCTCCGGCAAGTCGACCATGATCCGCTGCATCAACCGGTTGGAAGAGCACCAGGAAGGCACCATCACCGTCGACGGCATCGAACTCACCAACGATCTCAAGAAGATCGACGAGGTGCGGCGCGAGGTCGGCATGGTGTTCCAGCACTTCAACCTCTTCCCGCATCTGACCATCCTCGAAAACTGCACGCTGGCACCGATCTGGGTCCGCAAGATCCCCAAGAAGGAGGCCGACGAGACGGCCATGCACTTCCTGGAAAGGGTGAAGATCCCCGAGCAGGCCCTGAAATATCCTGGCCAATTGTCCGGCGGGCAGCAGCAGCGCGTGGCCATCGCCCGCTCGCTGTGCATGAACCCGCGCATCATGCTCTTCGACGAGCCGACCTCGGCGCTCGATCCCGAGATGATCAAGGAGGTCCTCGACACCATGGTCGGTCTCGCCGAGGAAGGCATGACCATGATCGTGGTCACCCACGAGATGGGCTTTGCCCGCGAAGTGGCCAACCGCGTCATCTTCATGGACCAGGGCCAGATCGTCGAGCAGAACGTGCCCGAAAAGTTCTTCGACAACCCGCAGCACGAGCGCACGAAGCTGTTCCTGTCGCAGATCCTGCACTGATCCCGCGGCCGCTTTTTGCCGGCAATCGCGCCCCGGGGCTGATCCCGGGCGCCGGGCGGCCTATAATGGGTTGATGGCCGAGCGAAAGAGGGGGCGGCTTGCCGCCACCGCACGATATGTCCTGATCGCCGTTTTCGGCCTCGCGGCGCTCGCCGCGCTGGGCATCGTCGTGCCGCGCCCGCTCCTTGCGCCGTCAGATCCGCCCGGGGGCGGCCCGATGCGGCAGATTCTGGTGCTCGCCAACCCGATCCACACCGACATCGCCTTTCCCGCCGATGCCGACGTGCTCGCGCGCCTGGGCTTTGCCGAAGCCGACGGCCTCGAACTCGATCAGCCCGGCGTCTACTGGATTCATTTCGGCTGGGGCAGCCACAGCTTCTACATCGAGACGCCGACCTGGGCGGAACTGAGCCCCGGCCCGGTGCTGCGCGCCTTCACGATCGATCAGTCCGCCATGCATGTGGAAATGGCCGGCGACATCGATCTGGCCATGGAAGGGGTGCTGCCGCTCGCCGTCGACGAGGCCGCGATGTTCGCCATGCTCGATGAGGTGCTTGCCACTTTCGAGCAGGACGGGGAGGGACGTCCGATCCTCATCCCCGGCGCGTCCTATGGCGAATTCGACCTCTTCTACGAGGCGAAAGGCCGCTTCAACGCGCTTTATGGCTGCAATGAATGGACCAGCCGCATCCTTCGCGCCGGCGGTATCCGCACCGGCTGGTGGAATCCGCTGCCGCAGAGCCTGCTGTGGTCGGTCAGGCTGGGAAACGGCTTTTGAGCGGGAGGGCGATGAAACGGGATGGCCGGCAATTTTCGTCCGGCCGCATTCAGTTCATCCTCCGCAGAGTGAAGCGCAACGCAACTGCGTGATGGAAATGCCGCCGGTTTTCTGATTGATTGCGCCGACCCTCGAAGGAGACGGCCATGCTCGACGCCCCGAAGCCCGCCAGGACCCGTGATCTGCCGCCGGAGACGCGAGCGATCTATGCCGAGAAGCTGCGTCGGCACCGAACCTACACGCGCACCGTCGCCTCGAATGCCGACTGGCACACGACGCCCTACTTCGTCTCGATCGAGACGCTGATGTTGTGCAATGCCGCCTGCGAATTCTGTCCTTATCCGACGCTGGACAGAAAGGGCCTTCGCATGCCGGACGACCTCTTCGCCAAGATCGTCGACGACCTGGCGGCCAAATGCCCGCGGGGTATCCCCAACTTCACGCTGAATCGCGTCAGCGAGCCATTTCTGGATGCTCGCACCTTCGATTTCGCGCGCTATCTGGTCTCAAAATTCCCGACGACAAAGATCAATCGTGTCACCAACGGCTCGGCGTTGACCGACAAGGTGCTCGACAAGCTTATCGACCAGGGCAGCACCGGCTACATCAAGACCAGCTTCAACGACCATCGCCCCGACCATTACGAGAAGACGATGCAGCTTCCATTCGAGCGCACGTTCCGCAACATCAAGAGGCTGCATGAGCGCCATGCCGCCGGCGACTTCGACACTTATACAATGGTTGGCCGGGTAGGCGACGGGACGCTCGCGGACGCCGAATTCGTCGAATGGGTCAGACGCGAGTTTCCCCGCTTCCACCCGATTGTCTCGCCGCGGTTTGACTGGATGGGCTACACCCACTCCTTCTCCAGCGGCGTGCTTGGCCAGAAATGCGCGCAATGGTTCGAATTGCACTTCCTTGCCGATGGCAAGGAAGCCATGTGCTGCATCGATTCCACCGGTGAATATGGCCGCGGCGACGCCAATGTCGAAAATGCGTACGACATCTACATGCACCCGACACGCCAGGCGATGCGGGCCGCCAAATCCCGCAGAGATCTGGACGTCTGCCGGACCTGCTCGGCACTGGTCTAGCCCAATCTGACTTGCTTCACCGGGAAGATGCCCCGACCGCTCCGAAAGCGATCGGGATACCTGGCCTCAGCTTTCCTTCTTCGCGCTCGGCGCGACGCGAAGGCGCAGTTCGCGCAGCTGCTGCGGCGATGCCTCTGCGGGTGCGCTCATCAGCAGGTCCTGCGCCTGCTGGTTCATCGGGAACATGGTGACCTCGCGCAGATTCCTGGCGCCCACCAGCAGCATCACGATGCGGTCGATGCCGGCCGCCATGCCGCCATGGGGCGGTGCGCCATACTGGAAGGCGCGGTAGAGGCCCCCAAAACGTTCCTCGACGGTGGCGGCATCAAAACCGACCTTCTCGAACGCCTTGACCATCACCTCCGGCAGATGGTTGCGGATGCCGCCCGACGCGATCTCAAAACCGTTGCAGACGAGATCGTACTGGTAGGCCTTCAGCGCCAGCGGGTCGTCGCCCTGCAAGCCCTCCATGCCGCCCTGGGGCATGGAGAAGGGGTTGTGGGCGAATTCGATCTTCTTTTCGTCCTCGTCCCACTCGTAGAAGGGGAAGTCGACGATCCAGCAGAGCTCGAAACGCTCGCGGTCGACCAGGTTCAGCTCCTCGCCCGCCCGCGTGCGTGCGGCGCCCGCGAAGGACGCGAATTTTTTCGGGTTGCCGGCGGCAAAGAAGCAGGCATCGCCGGGCTCCAGGCCGAGCTGGAGGCGCACGGCTTCCGCGCGCTCCTCGCCGATGTTCTTGGCGATCGGGCCCGCGCCCTCGATGCTCTCGCCTTCCTTGCGCCAGAAGATGTAGCCCAGCCCCGGCTGGCCTTCCCCTTGAGCCCACGAGTTCATGCGGTCGCAGAAGGCACGGGAGCCGCCGGTCTTGGCCGGAATGGCCCAGACCTGCGCCTCGGCGTCGTTGGCCAGGATGTTGGCGAAGACCTTGAAGCCCGAGCCGCGGAAATGCTCGGAGACGTCCTGCATCTCGATGGGATTGCGCAGATCCGGCTTGTCGGACCCGTAGGTACGGATCGCGTCGTCATAGGCGATGCGGCGGAAATTCGGCGTCACCGGCTTGCCTGCGGCAAAGGCCTCGAACACGCCGCGCATCACCGGCTCCATTGTCGCCAGCACGTCTTCCTGCTCGACGAAGCTCATCTCGAGGTCGAGCTGGTAGAATTCGCCGGGCAGGCGGTCGGCGCGCGGGTCCTCGTCGCGGAAACACGGCGCGATCTGGAAATAGCGGTCGAAGCCCGACACCATGATCAGCTGCTTGTAGATCTGCGGCGCCTGCGGCAGCGCGTAGAACTTGCCTTCATGCAGCCTGGAAGGCACCAGGAAGTCGCGCGCGCCTTCAGGGCTCGAGGCGGTCAGGATCGGCGTCGAATATTCGGTAAAGCCGGTCTCGCCCATCAGCTTGCGCATCTCGGCGATGATCTTCGTGCGCTGCACGATGTTCTTGTGCAGGCTCTCGCGGCGCAGGTCTAGGAAGCGGTATTTGAGGCGGATGTCCTCGGGATAGTCCGGCTCGCCGAACACCGGCAGCGGCAGTTCCTTGGACGACGACAGCACTTCCATGTCGCGGGCAAAAATCTCGATCTCGCCGGTAGGCAGGTTCGCATTCACCGTCTCGGCCGTGCGCGCCTTGACCTCGCCATCGACCCGGATCACCCACTCGCCGCGCACCTTTTCGGCCACCTTGAAGCAGGGCGAGTCGGGATCGGCCACGACCTGGGTCAGGCCGTAATGGTCGCGCAGGTCAATGAAAAGCAGCCCGCCATGGTCGCGCACGCGGTGGACCCAGCCGGAAAGCCGCACGGTCTGGCCGACCTCCGTCTTCCTCAATTGAGCGCAATTGTGGCTGCGATAGCGATGCATGGATGATCGTCCGATGTCTGGCGTGAAAGGGCGGCAGGCGCCGCGATGCGGCAGGCCCGGATTCGGGCGCGAAAAGCGCATGGGAGGCCGGTTTTGTCAAGTTGGGGGCGACGGCTGAAGCCCCTCGGGCTCCGCGCGTGTCGGCGCTTACATCCAGCCGCGCTCCTTCGCGGTGATTTCCGCGTCGGCGTAGATGTCACTGATCGTCCTGTCCGACACGCCGCTCTTTTCGGCGTCCTGGACCAGCAGCCCGAGTGCCTCGATGCGCTCCTCGTGCGAAGGCGAGGGCGGCGAACCGCCCCCGCCTCCTCGGGCGTGTCTATCCCAGCCTGAGCGCGATCAGTTCGAAGGGCAGGCCATTGTCGTCGGTGGGTCGGCGTCCGGTCTCCACGAAGCCGAGACGGCGGTAAAAGCCGAGCGCGGCCTGGTTGCGGGCATAGACTTCGAGGTCGAGCGCCCCTTTCAAGCTCATCGCATGGGCGACGAGCAGCCGGCCGATGCCGCCGCCCTGGTGGCCGGGATCGACGAACAGCCCACCAATATGGCTGCCCAGCAATCCGATGAAGCCGATCGGAAGGTCCTCGCGGGTGACGACAAATGTCTCCGCCCTGGCCAGATAGACCTCGCCGACGAGTTCCTTCTGCTCGCTCAGCAGATCGTGTGGCAGGAAGTCGTGCACCTCAAGCGAGGCGCGATGCCAAATGTCGAGCAGGCGCGGTCTGTCTGCCGGCTCATAGGCGCGGATCGTGATGAGTTCACTGTTCATGATTGTTTGCTTTCAGTCAGGCGCCGCAAGGGGCGCGCGGAAACGGCGAAGCGCCGAACTTGGCCGGGCTTCGATGCTCTCGATCTTCAGATGACGAGGCTTCCGCGCATAAAACTCCTGACTGAACGGGCGTCAGATAGGCGATGATGCGCCGCGGCGCAACGCCCGTGGACCAGTCCGGCTGGCACAAGAGCGTCGGGCCGCTGCGGCATCGCGTTCGCAGAGATTGGCCCCTATGGTGGCGTCGATTCCTCGGTCCCGCCCCATGCATAGCCTGCGTCCGCTCCTTCCGCTTCTCATCACCGCCGGTATCCTGCTGGCGGGCAATGGCTTGCAGGGCACGCTGATTGCGCTGCGCGGCGCGCAGGAGGGCTTTTCGGCCGGCCTCATCGGCTTCATGGGCACGGCCTATTTCGCCGGCTTCTTTCTCGGATGCCTGGCCATCACCCGTCTGCTGCGCGCCGTCGGCCACATACGCTGCTTTGCAGCACTTGCAGCGCTCGCGGCCAGCGGCACGCTCACTCTGGTGCTGGTCATCGATCCGGCCGTGTGGATTGTCATGCGCTTCGTGGTCGGGTTCTGCTTTGCCGGGCTCTTCACCACCATCGAGAGCTGGATCAATTCCGGCGTCGCCAACGAGAACCGTGCGAGGGCGCTTGCCTTCTACCGCATCATCGATCTGGCCTCGGTCACCGTCTCGCAGTTTCTCATTCCGCTCTTCGGGCCGGAGGGGTTCCTGATCTTCGGCGTCATGGCGATCATGATTACGCTGTCGCTGGTGCCGGTGTCGCTTGCCGACCGCTCCAACCCGACGCCGCCGGCCGAGATGTCGCTCGATCTGAAGGGCGTGTGGGCGCTCTCGCCGCTGGCCTGCATGGGCTGCATCGTGGCGGGACTGTCCAACAGCGCCTTCCGCCTGGTCGGCCCGGTCTATGCCGAAGGCATCGGGCTTTCCATCACCGAGATTGCCATCTTCATCAGCCTGGGCGTCATCGGCGGCGTGGTGCTGCAATACCCGCTGGGCTCTTTGTCCGACCGTTGGGACCGGCGCTGGGTGCTGTTGATCACCTCGGCGGCGTCCATGGTGCTGGCGCTCGCCATCGCCTTCCTTGCCGGCGAGGACCGCACGGCCAATTTCGTGCTGATCTTCCTCTTTGCGGCCTTCGCCATGCCGGTCTATTCGCTGGCCGCTGCCCACGCCAACGACTTTGCCGGCAAGGGCGGCTATGTGAAGGTCGCCGCCGCCCTGATGTTCTTTTATTCCATCGGCGCCATCGTCGGGCCGCTGGTCTCCTCCTTCCTGATGGAGCGGTACGGCCTTCATGCGCTGTTCCATTATTCGGCCGCGGTCTATGCGCTGTTCGTGGCGGGCACCATCTGGCGCATGGCCGTGCGGTCGGCGCCGCCGCGGGCCGAACGGGGCCGTTTTGCCGCGCTGCTCAGGACCTCGCCGATCTTTGCGAAACTCGCCTATCGCGGCGATACGCGCCCCAAACCTCCGGTGGACGGGCAAGAATCCGGTTGACGCGGCCCCGCCCTTGCTTGAATTGGAATGGGATCAGGGAAGCGAAACGCTCGGAAATCGATGCATCTCATCACCAGACAGGACGAGTTGGAAGCCGTGGTCGCACGGCTCGAAGAATCTGATTTCGTTACCGTCGACACCGAATTCATCCGCGAGACCACCTTCTGGCCGATCCTCTGCCTGATCCAGATGGCAGCACCCGGCGTCACCGCGCTGGTCGACCCCTTGGCCAAGGACATTGATCTCGCGCCCTTCTACCGGCTGATGGCCAATGAGCGGGTCATCAAGGTTTTCCACGCGGCGCGCCAGGATGTCGAGATCATCCATCACCAGGGCGGGCTGATCCCGAAACCGCTGTTCGACAGCCAGGTCGCGGCGATGGTCTGCGGCTTTGGTGATTCGGTCTCCTACGAGCAACTGGTCCAGAAGGTGACCGGTGGGCGCATCGACAAATCCTCGCGCTTCACCGACTGGCGCCGCCGGCCGCTGACCGAAAAGCAGCTCGAATACGCGCTGGCCGACGTCACCCATCTGATCGACATCTACCACTACCTCGTCGCCGAACTGGAGCGCGAGAACCGCGCCCACTGGCTGACCGAAGAGATGTCGGTGCTGACCGCGCCCGCCACCTACGATCCCGATCCGGAGGATTCCTGGAAGCGGCTCAAGCTGCGCGTGCGCAAGCCGCGCGAGCTGGCGGTGCTGCAGAAGCTCGCTGCCTGGCGCGAGCTCGAGGCGCGCGCCCGCGACGTGCCGCGCCAGCGCGTGCTCAAGGATGACGCCGTCTACGAGATCGCCCAGCAGGCCCCGCGCGACGCCGAGGCGCTGTCGCGCCTGCGCACCATCCCCAAGGGCTGGGAGCGGTCGTCGACCGCCGCCACGCTGCTCGAGATCGTCAACGAGGCGCTCGATCTGCCGCGTGAAGAGATGCCGGAAATGCCGAAGCAGGTACAGCTGCCGGAAGGCACGGCGGCGGCAACCGAACTGCTCAAGGTGCTGCTGAAGCTCGTGGCCGACAAGGAAGGCGTGGCGGCCAAGATGCTCGCATCGGGCGACGACCTCGACCGCATCGCCGCCCATGGCGAGGAAGCCGACGTCGCCGCACTCGCCGGCTGGCGGCGTGAGGTGTTCGGCGAACAGGCGCTGCGCCTCGTGCGCGGCGAACTCGGCCTCAAATTCGACAAGCGCCGCATCCGGGTGTTCGAGACGGCAGGCAAGGCGGCGGCGGAGTAGGGCGGGGCCGACGCTGGCGATGTGGCTCGACGTGCGTCTGGCGGCCTCTTCGCGGTCGTCCGCGATTCGCTTCTGGAACAACCGCTTCGCGCCCTGAGCCCCTTCCATTCCTGCTTCAGATGGTTGAACTCCCGCGGCAACAGGCGGCTTGGCGGGAAGAGCGGGCATGGCATTTTACGCATTCTATGTTGCGCTCTATGCGCAGATCGCTGTCGGGATCACCTTCATGCCGCTGTGGCTGAAGGCCCAGGGGCTCAGCGAGGCGACCATCGGAACGTGTTTGGCGGCGGCAGCGATCATCGCCGTTGTCATCAACCCGCTGGTCGGCACTTTTGCCGACCGCACGCGCCTGAACAAGGCGATCCTGGTCACGCTCATCATCTGCGCGGCATTCGCGACGCTTGCGTTGACCGCAGTCAGCGGCGTGTTCCTGGTCGCCCTGGTTTTCCTCGTCTATCGGGCGCTCATCTCGCCGCTCGTGCCGCTGGCCGAATCGATCCTGATTGCGAACCTGACGGCCTACCGGCTGGATTTCGGCCAGGTTCGCGCCTGGGGCTCGGCCTCCGTGGTCGCCACGACGCTTTTGTGCGGGTTCCTGGTCGACTGGTCCGACACGAGCGTGATCCTCTATCTGCTGATCGTGATCCTGCTGGCGCAGATCGTGACATCGAACGGGCTGCCGGCCCGTGCCCGAGGCACCCAGCCGCCGATTACGACCGCCCTGATCCTGCGTGCCCTGCGCAACCGAGGTTTTCTCCTGCTGCTCGGAAGTGCGGCGATCTCCCAGGCATGCCACGGCGTCTTCTACGCCTTCAGCACCTTCCGCTGGCTCGAGGCAGGACATTCGACCTCGGCCATCGGCATCTTCTGGAGCATCGGCGTCGGCGTGGAGATCATTGCCTTCGTGTTTGGCCGGCACATCACGGCGCGTCTTTCGCCGGGAAAGATCATCCTCATCGCCTGCATCGCCGGCACCCTGCGCTGGGGCATTTTCGGGCTGTCGGCCGAGCTTGGACCGACGCTTGTCGTGCAGTTCCTGCAAGGCGCCACGCTCGGTCTCGCCCAGACCGGGGTGGCTGCCTACATGCGCCGCAACATTGCGCCCGAGTTTCTCGCGAGCGCCTCAAGCATCTATCATGCCGCGGCGGGCCTGACAGCCGCACTGGCCATCCTGATGGGCGCGTATCTCTATCCGCTCGGCAGCAGTTTTGTTTTCTTCTTCACCGCGTCGCTGTGCGCGCTTGCGACAATTGCCGCCACCTTGATGGTGTACAGGGATAACCGTAGTGATGAAGCCGGCGCTGCGCCGTCATAGCGCGTACCGCAGACAGCACAGGCCAGGGATTGGCGACATTTCGAGCCACGTCATTTTCCAGCCCTAAGGATCACGGCGGCAAGGCGCCCGCGCCGGTCTACGCGACCCCGATGGAGAAGTGGATTGGCTTGTAGCTTCCACCGTTGCTTGCAGGCGCCGAACACGCCGTCAGGCCAATGATGAGGCCCATCCGGGCCCGGAAGCGGATGTAGTCGCCGGCCTTGCTCAGCGGCGGCAGCACTTTCAACTTTCCCGTCACGCCGTCCACCGGCACGTTCATGAAGCAGTTGAAGGCAGGGGGGATGGCATCCTCTGCGATGCCGTAGGGCTGCAAGGCGTGATGCAGGTTACCAAGGCATCCCGGGTGCGGCGGTTCGTTGTCGTAGCACAGGCGAAAGGTCGCTTCGCTGCAGGGTGTCAGCAGGAAATCGTGGCGGCCGACCGTGTCCTCGATGATGTCGAGCATCACGTTTGACCGGTTGGAGTAGAGCAGGTTTCCCGTGGTGAGATAGATGCTTTCGGCATAGTCGAATGTCCGACCCGCCGAAATCATCTCCGCGGTGTCGGCCCTCGAAATGGCCAGCAGGTCGGCGACCTGGCCGCCCAACGGATCGATGACGGTCAGGATCTGTCCCGCCTCGAGCTCGAACGCCGTGCCGGAGCGGGGGGGTATCGTCGTGATGGATTCGTGCATCAGGAAGGCTCCATCTCGCCGAGGGGATCGGCAGCCGTGGATGACTCCCCACGATGATAGGGACAGCTCCAGCCGTCGGGCACCTTCCGGCCGCTATACTGCCGGGCTTCGGAAACCGTGCCATGGACGGCGAGCATGGGATTGGCACTGCCGGCCAGCTCGAGATCACGCTCCAGGATCGAACCGCGGAGCTTTTCGTATCGGTTCTGTGCCCGCAGCGCCTCGAACTGATCATGCAGGTTGAAGATCATCGTCGGATAGGCGAAGCGGCGGGCGGGACGGCTCGCCTTGGGATGCAGGCCAACCACGAAGAAGGCCTCGCCGCCAAAGCTCAGGGAAAAATGCGGATCGGCGGGGTCGGCGCTGACGCGCGGGTCCGGCGTTTGCCCACGCCAGCTGTCCTTTTCGGTCAGCGACTGGATCCGATCCCACATGTGCTGCTCGAAACGTGCTTCATCGAGGTCGTCCAGCCCCTCGAAAATCACGGCAAAGCTCGTAAACAGGGTGGGATTGTCGCGATATCGCCATGCGAACTGCATCAGCTGGTCGTGAATTTCGACATCATTCCAGGCGCTGTTGATGTTGCGGGCGACATAGGTGGTCAACTGACCCTTTCCCAATGCGGACTTGGCGCCGACGCACGGGAAGGATGGCTCCCGGATAAACGCTTCCAGGGCACGTTCTGAATCAGAAAGCATGGAAATCTACGGAGTTGTTGGCGTTACGCAGCAAAACGGTTCCGCCACGATCCCGTTCCATCACATGCCAGAGGCCAGCATTCCCCAGCGTAAACGGGCCATTGGCAAAACAACGCCTGTGCGGCGCGGACCACCGGCCGGAACGGGCTGCACACGGCCGGCTGCAACTTCGCCCTTGGTGACACGAAAACCCGCTTGGACTGAACAGAACCCGTCAGCGCTCTGCGGCAGTATGGACTGACGGCTTCCCCCCGGCAAAACCCAATCCAGCCGCCATCTTGCCCTCCCGCCACCGCCCGTGCTTTGCTTCCCCTCGCTTTCGGGAGGAGTCGCTTGTTCATGAATCGTCTGCGTGGCCTCGCCGCCTTGGGCGCGATGCTGGCGTTGCTCGCCGGGCCGGCTGCGGCCGGCGGCAGCGACGCCCGTGCGGCGGCGGTGCTGCAGGACTGGTATGGCCTGGTGCTGCAGCTCGTGCGCCACACGCCCACCTATTCGCCCCCCGTCGCCAGCCGTTCCTTCGCCTATCTGGGGGTCGGGGCCTATGAGGCGCTGGCCTCGGGCCGGCCCGGAATGGCCTCGCTCGCCGGCCAGCTCAACGGGCTTGCAATGGTGCCGGAACGCAGCGCCGGCGTCGACTATGACGAGGCTGTTATCCTCCAGGCCGTGATGGCTGAGGGCGTTCGCGATTTCTTCGGCAATACCGGGCCGATGGGCCAGCGGGCCATGGGGGTCGCGACCGAGCGTTTTGCGGCAGCGGCGGCTGCCGATGTGCCCGAGGCGGTCGTTGCCCGCAGCCAGGCCTATGGCACCGCGCTTGCCGCCCACATCCTTGACTGGTCCGAGGCCGACGGCGCGCTGCCCATCGTCAATATGGGCTTTCCGCTCGAATATGCGCTGGGCACGGAGCCGGGCAGCTGGGTGCCCACCAGCCTGGTCCAGCAGCAGCAGGTGCCGTTGCTGCCCGCCTGGGGCAATGTCCGGCCCTTCGCCATGGCGCATGGCGGCGCCTGTCCGCTGCCGCCGCCGCCGGCCTATAGCGAGGAGGAGGGCTCGGAATTCCATCGCGAGGCGCTGGAGGTCTATGACACCGTTCGCAACCTGACGGACGAGCAGCGGGCGATTGCCCGCTTCTGGTCCGACGATCCGATGCTCTCGCCCACGCCGCCCGGCCACTGGATTGCGATCGCGCTCCAGATCTTCGACCGCGACCAGCCGGATGTCGCGTTCCGCGCCGACACGCTGGCCCGCCTCGGCCTGGCCATGGCCGATTCCTTCATCGGCTGCTGGCATGCCAAATACGAGTTCGATCTCCTGCGCCCCATCACCTATATCCGCGCGCATATCGACCCCGACTGGGAGCCGGTGCTGATCACCCCGCCTTTTCCCGAATATCCGAGCGGCCACAGCACCTTGTCCGGCGCGGCGGCGACCGTGCTCACCGCCGCCTTCGGCGAAGACTTTTCCTTCATCGATGCGACCCATGAACGCGACGGCCTGCCCGGCCGGCGTTTCGGCAGCTTTCACGAAGCGGCCGAGGAGGCGGCGCTGTCGCGGCTCTATGGCGGCATCCATTTTCGCGCGGCCATCGACCGCGGACTGGAGCAGGGCCATTGCATCGGCGATCACGCCGTTTCGCTGACCATGGCTCAAACGCCATGACCCGATGTCTCGCCTGCTGCGCGGCGATCGTCGTTGTCGCGGCCACATCGATTGGCCCGGTGGCGGCGGGCGAGGGGCCGCTGGTGCCCGAATTCGTCGAAGAAACCGGGGCCGCCGGCATCTCGTCCGTCTATGAGGGCGAGTGGGAATTCATGGTCGGCGGCGGCGTCGCCATCTTCGACTGCTCGGGCGATGGCTATCCCGACATGGTGCTCGCCGGCGGTGAGGCGCCGGCCAAATTCTATCGCAATATCAGCGGGCAGGGCGATGAACTTCGATTCCTGGAAGAGGAAAGTGGCCTGGAGATCGACCGCGTCGCCGGCGCCTATCCGCTGGATGTCGATGGCGACGGGATCATGGATCTCGTTCTGCTGCGCGTCGGCGAGAACCTGTTTATGCGCGGCCTGGGCGATTGCCGTTTCGAGCGCGCCAACGAAGCCTGGGGTTTCGATGGCGGCGACGCCTGGTCGTCTTCCTTCGCCGCGACGTGGGAGGCAGGCAGCGACTGGCCGACCATCGCCATCGGAAACTATATCGACCTGAACGAGCCGTTGGAGCCCTGGGGCTCGTGCACCGACAATTGGCTGCACCGCCCGGCCGATGATGGGTCGGGTTCTGCACCGCCGCTGCCGCTGACGCCGAGCTACTGCCCGCTCTCCATGCTCTTCACCGACTGGAACCGCTCCGGCACGCCGGCCCTGCGCGTCTCCAACGACCGCGAATATTACCGTGGCGGCCAGGAGCAGATGTGGCACATGGAACCGGGAGAACAGCCGCGCCTTTACACCGAGGAGGAGGGCTGGAAGCGCCTGCGCATCTGGGGCATGGGCATCGCCGCCTATGATCTGGATGGCGACGGTTTTCCGGACTATTTTCTGACCAGCATGGCCGACAACAAGCTGCAGGTGCTGGCCGATGTGCCGGCCGAAGGCCGACCGCGGCCGACCTATGACGACGTCGCCTTCGCGCAAGGCGTCACGGCGCACCGCCCCTATACGGGCGGCGAGATCATGCCTTCCACCGCCTGGCACGCCCAGTTCGAGGACGTCAACAATGACGGCCGGGTCGATCTTTTCGTCGCCAAGGGCAATGTCTGGGCAATGCCGGATTTCGCCCTTCGCGACCCCAACAATCTGCTCCTGCAGAAGCCGGACGGTACTTTCGATGAAGCGGGCGACCGGGCCGGTGTGGCCAGCTTCTTGACCGCGCGCGGCGCGGCGCTGGCAGACTTCAACCTCGATGGGCGTGTCGATCTCGTCGTCGTCAACCGCCACGCGCCCGCCGAACTCTGGCGCAACGCCACCGAGGGCGCCGGCAACTGGCTCCAGCTCCGGCTGCAACAGCCGGCGCCCAATGTCGAGGCCATCGGTTCCTGGGTGGAGGTGCGCCTGGGTGACCGCACGCTCCGCCGCGAGATCACCTCGGGCGGCGGCCATGCCGGCGGGCAGGCGGGCTGGTGGCATTTCGGGCTGGGCGCGGCGGATGAAGCCGAAATTCGTGTCCTCTGGCCCGATGGCCAGGCATCGGACTGGCATCGCGTTGCCGCCAACGGCTTTCATGTCATGAACCGGACGGCCGCCCCGCAAGAGTGGCAGCCGGATTAGGCGGAGCGCGCCGATGGTTGCGGTTGCGGGCTTTCGCTGGCCAGGCCGGCCGCGAATGCCGCGATGTCGTCGACCGGCATCGGGCGGGCATAGAGGAACCCTTGCGCGATGTTGCAGCCCCAGTTGCGCAACAGCAGCGCCTGCGTTGTGGATTCGACGCCTTCCGCCACCACGTCCATCCCAAGATTGTGGCCGAGATTGATCATCGCCTTGACGATCGCCGCGTTCGAGCTGTCGATCGCCAGGCCACAGATGAAAGACTGGTCGATCTTGATCTCGTCGACGGGGAAGCGCTGGAGATGGGTCAGCGAGGCATAGCCGGTGCCGAAATCGTCGAGCGAGACGCGCATGCCGTTGCCGCGCAGCTGCGCCAGCGCGTTGGCGGCATTCTCCGCGAGTTCATCGAGCAGGACCCGTTCGGTGATTTCCAGCTTGATCATCTCCGGCGGCAGGTTCGCCTTCGCGAGCTGCTTCATGAGCCAGTCTGGAAACGTGTTGTCATTGACGTTTTCGCTGGAGAGATTGACCGCGACGTGGCCGAGCGCGACGCCCTGCGCCCGCAACCGCGCGATGTCGGCGATGACCTTTGAAATCAGCCGCTGGCCGATCTTGCCGCCGAGCCGGGGGTGGTCGAGCGCCGACATGATGGAGGAGGGCGACAAGAGCCCCTTTTCGGGATGGTCGACGCGGATCAGCGCTTCGAGGCCGACCAGTCCGCCATCGGAGAGCGAAACCTTCGGCTGGTAATGGGGCAGGATCCAGCCGGCATGCTGGGCCTTGCGCGCCAGTTCGATCTCGTCTGCCTTGCGCGCGTGCTCGTCGCGAATGGAAGGCGTGAACAGGTGCGCGCCGCCGCGGCAGGCCGCCTTGGCCTGATACAGCGCAAGATCGGCCTTCCGCAGGAGGTCTTCGCCCGTGTCGTCGGGTTCGGCGATGGCGCAGCCGGCGCTCGCGGTGCAGTTGCGGGCCTTCGCGCTCTTACGCAATTGCCTGTCGATGGCGCCGGTTATCGCCGAGGCGCGCTCCAGCAGGTCTTCCTCGCTGCCGGTGTCGCGGCATATGATGGCGAATTCGTCGCCGCCGAGCCGAGCCGCAACCTCGCCAGGCTGCATCTGGCGCCGCAGATGATGCGCGAAGAGGCGCAACACCGCGTCCCCCGCCGCATGGCCGAAGCGGTCGTTGACCTGCTTGAAATCGTTGAGGTCCATCATGATCAGGCCGACGTTCTCGGCGTCGGTTCTGTCCGACATGGCGCTGCCGAGCTCGTTCTCGAAGCGCCGCCGGTTGCCAAGCTTGGTCAGTTCGTCTTCATACGCCGCACGCTGCAGCCTGTCCTGGGCCACCCGGTGATGGTGGACGTCCTCCAGCGTGCCATACCACTGGACGATGTCCCCCGCGTCGTTGCGCCGGGGAAAGGCGCGCGCGCGGATCCAGCGATAGTCCCCGTCCTTGAGCCTCAGGCGGTATTCGACGTCGAGCGGCTTGCCGCTCTTCAGGCAAGCCAACCATTGCTTGATCGTTCCCGACAGGTCGTCGGGGTGAAGCGCGGAGAGCCATCCTTCGCCGATCGAATCTTCCCAGCTCATGCCGGTCGCGATGTTCCACTTCGTCGACACCGACAGGATGCGCCCGTGGCGATTGGCAATCCACGGAATCTGGGGATTGAGCTCGACCGTATGCCGATAATGCTCCTCGCTCTCGCGCAGCGCTTCGAGCATGCGGGTGCGTTCGATCGACATGGTCGCGATGTGTGTGATGCCGTCCATCCGTGACATCTCTTCGGCGTTCGGCGCGCGCTCTTCGTCGAAATAGAATCCAAACGTGGCGAGCACCTTGCCGTCCACTCCCTGGATCGGCCGCGACCAGCAGGCCTTCACGCCATGGGGAAGAACGATGTCGCGCAATCCGTCCCAGGAAGGATGCGTGGCGATCGACGAGACGACGACATCCGCCTTCGTAAAGGCGGCCGTGCCGCAGCAGCCGATGCCGGGACCATATGCCTTGCCACGCAAGCCTTCGGTAAAGCAGTCCGGGAGGCCGTGCGAGACGCCGCCGCTGAAGGTACCGGAGACTTCGTCGACAAGCAGGATGGCGCATCTTGTGCCTGGCAGTCGGAACTCGGCATATTCGCACAGCATGTCGAGGACGGTACCCAGATCGGCCCCGCTCGCCACCGCCCGCAGCATGCGCAACTGCCGCGCATCCTTCCGATTGGCCTGCACCATGTCGTCGATGTCGACGCCGCAGCCGACCCAGAAATCACCGGAGACCGGCGACCGGCGCATGGAGATCTTGTACCAGCGATGGGTTCCCGAATGGTGCCGGCAGCGGGCCTGGACCTCGTAGGACTTCGCACCGGACTGGTGGGCCGATTTCCACGCTTCTTCGAGCCCCGGGATGTCGTCTGGATGAATCGCCTTCAGCCAGCCAAACCCGGACCACTGCTCCGTGGAAAGTCCGCAATAGTCGCTCCAGGGCTCGTTGGCGAAGATGATCCGGCCATCGCCGCCGGAAACCCACACAAAACCCGGCACCGCACTGGTGAGCACATGGAACAGGTCGCCGGTCGGCAGACCCATGGACTGCGCCAGCTTTACGTTTTCCATCGAGAACTCGCCCTACGCTTCATGTCGACAATAGAATTCGCCAGTTACGAGCATTGTAGGTAGCAGGGCCTGCCTAATGCGCTGTTAAGCCGATCGGCCGATTTGTGCGGTTTTTCGATCAGCCGCTCTCGGCCACAACCAGCTCCATAGGCCGCTTCAGGACGCGGGCGAGGTGGCTGAGCCGGCCGGCGGGACGCTCGCCCAACAGGGCGCCGACGCGCTTGGGGATCACCAATTGTAGCTTTCCGTCGATGGTCTGGCGCCATTTCAGCGTCGGGATGACGCCCGGCATGGAAGCCGACAGAAGGTAGACCACGCGGAAGAGGGCGCCCAGGATGCGTGCGCGCTCGAGGTATCGGGGCCCAGCCAACTTTCTCAGCTCCGGCGAGATTTCTTTCTCGAACACACCCTCGTGGCGGAACATCGTGGCCAGCGCCAGGAAGGCGCGCCCCGGATGGTCGACCCCGATGAAGGAGGCGTGGGCGATGATGTTGAGCGATTGCGTGCCGCGATATTCGGGATGCGCCCGCCAGCCGATATCGGCGAGCAGGCAGGCTGCGTGGCGGTAGCGTGCCTCGTCGGTGGTCTCCTCGAGGCCGAAGGTGCGAAACGCTTCGCCGCTCCAGGCGGCCAGTTCCTGCGCATGGGTAACGGAGCGCGCACGTAGCTTGGCGAGTTCCTCGGCCGCGCGGATCAGCGGATCGGCCGCGCGGTCCGCCTCGTCGAGCAGCGAATAGAGATAGCCCTCGCGCACGCCGAAGGCGGATATCACCAGCTGCGAGGGCTCCATGGCCCGCACGATCTCGCGCAGCACCAGCGCGCCCTGCGGCAGGAGCGCGCGGCGGCTCTTGGAAATCCGCCCGATCCCCTTCATCTTGTTCGACTTGCCGCCTGCCACCTGGTCGAGGAAATCGGCCGCGTTCTGCGGCTCCATCTCGTAGTGGTGCATCACGTCGAGCGGGTAGCCCATCTCCATCATGTGCAGCCGCGCCAGGTTCCGCCACGCGCCGCCGACGCAGTAGAAGGGGCGTCCGCGGCCGCCGTCGAGCAGGCCCGCCCGCGCGATCTGCTCGCGCGCGATCTCGGCAGCCAGTTCAGCCGAGCCCTTCGACATGTCATGCAGCCTCAGGCTGCCGAGAGGCAGCGTGATCCCGTCGCCGATTTCCTTGCCGGAGACGTCGATCAGCTCGAGGCTGCCGCCGCCGAGATCGCCGACGATGCCGTTGGCCGGCTGGAAGGAAGAGATCACGCCCAGCGCCGAGTACGTGGCTTCCTCGCGTCCCGACAGCACGCGGATCTCGCTGCCCAATATGTCTTCGGCCCGGTGGATGAAGTCGGGGCCGTTGGTGGCCTCGCGCGCGGCCGCCGTGGCGATGACGTGCAGCGAATGCGCGCCTGCCTGTTCCGACAGCGCACGGAAGCGCCGGAATTCCTCGATCGCCCGGCGCACGCCATGCGGATCGAGCTTGCCGGTGGTGACTATGCCGCGGCCCAGTCCCGCCAGCATCTTCTCGTTGAACAGCACCGTCGGCGAACGCGCGATCCCCTCATAGATGACGAGGCGGATCGAGTTCGAGCCGATATCGATGATGGAGACCGGACGCCGGTCCTGCAGACGCCCCTGCGATGAGGATTGCATTTGGCCTTGAGCCTCGATCAGGCTTTCTTGCGCCGTTTGATCTGTGCGATCCGGCGTGGCGCATGGGACTTCAGCGCGTCGCCGCGGCCCGAAAGGCTGGGATTCGTCATGAAGTATTCCTGTGCGTTGAACGGTTCCTCTCCCTCTTCCGGCTCCATGCGCCGCGAGGTCCCGTCAGGCATTACTTCGAAACTCTGCTGGTTGTCCATGATGTTGCCGACCATGATCTGGCCCAGCACCTGTTCGTGAACGGTCGGGTTGGTGATCGGCACCAGCGATTCCACGCGCCGGTCGAGATTGCGCGGCATCAGATCGGCCGAGGAAATATAGACGATGGCCTCTTCCGACGGCAGCCCGTGGCCGTTGCCGAAACAGTAGATCCGGCTGTGTTCGAGGAAGCGGCCGACGATCGACTTGACCCGGATGTTGTCGGAAAGGCCCGGCACCTGCGGCCGCAAGCAGCAGATGCCGCGCACCACGAGGTCGATCTCGACGCCTGCCGCGCTGGCCTCGTAGAGAGCGTCGATGATCGCCGGGTCGACCAGCGAGTTCATCTTCAGCCAGATCTGCGCCGGCTTGCCGGCCCGCGCGAAGCCGACTTCCGCCTCGATGTGTTCGAGCAGCCGGTTGCGCAGGCTGAAGGGCGAGATCGCCAGCTGCATGTCGCCGGTCGGCTCGGCATAGCCAGTCAGGAAGTTGAACACATGCGCCACGTCCCGCGCGATTGCCGGATCGGTGGTGAAGTAGGAGAGGTCGGTATAGATCCGCGCCGTCACCGGGTGGTAGTTGCCGGTGCCCAGATGCACGTAGCTGCGCAGCTTGCCATCCTCGCGGCGCACCACCAGCGACATCTTGGCATGCGTCTTGATCTCGATGAAGCCGAACACGACCTGCACGCCGGCACGCTCCAGGTCGCGCGCCCAGCGAATGTTGGCCTCCTCGTCGAAACGGGCCTTCAGTTCCACCAGCGCGGTCACCGACTTGCCGGCTTCCGAGGCCTCGATCAGCGCACGCACGATCGGGCTGTCGTTCGAGGTGCGGTAGAGCGTCTGCTTGATCGCCACGACTTCGGGATCGAGCGAGGCCTGGCGCACGAACTGCACCACCACGTCGAAGGATTCGTAAGGGTGGTGGACGACGATGTCCTTTTCCCGGATCGCCGCGAAGCAGTCGCCGCCATGCTCGCGAATGCGCTCGGGAAAGCGCGGATTGTAGGGCGGGAACTTCAGGTCGTCGCGCGGCACCGACACGATCTCGGAGATCTGGTTGATTGCCAGCGGCGCCTTCAGCACGCTGATGCGGTTGGCGGCAACGCCGAGTTCGGTTGCCACGAACTCGCGCAGTTCCCCCGGCATCTCGTCGTCGAACTCGATCCTGATGACCTGGCCGCGACGCCGGCGCTTGAGCGCGCTCTCGAACAGCCGCACCAGATCCTCGGCCTCTTCCTCGACCTCGATATCGCTGTCGCGGATGATGCGGAACGTGCCCGAACCCTTGATCTCGTAGCCGGGAAAGAGTTTGCCGATGAACAGGCTGACGATGTTTTCGAGCGCGATGAAGCGCGACTTGCGGCTCTTCTCCGGGAGCTCGATGAATCGTTTCAGCGTCACCGGCAGACGCAGAAGCGCGTTCATGTCCTCTTTCTCGCGCAGATGGCGCAGCTGGAACGCCATCGAGAATCCGAGATTGGGAATGAACGGGAATGGATGCGCAGGGTCGATCGACAGCGGCGTGAGCACGGGGAAGATGGCTTCCATGAAGTGCTCTTCGAGCCACTTCTTGTCCTTCACGTTCAAGCCTTCGTTCCGCAGGATATCGATGCCTTCCAGGCGCATCCTTTCGATGAGCTCGGAGTGGTTCTTCTGCTGGTCGTCCTGCAGCCGGGCGACCTCCATCAGCACCTGCTCGAGCTGTTCCTCGGGCGTGCGCCCGTCGGCGCTGCGTGTGGCGATGCCTTCGCGAACCTGTCCGGCCAGCCCCGCCACGCGGACCATGAAGAACTCATCCAGATTGGCCGCCGAGATCGACAGGAAACGCACGCGCTCGAGCAGCGGGTGATTGGGATTGCGGGCCTGCGTCAGGACGCGCCTGTTGAACTGCAGCCACGAGAATTCGCGATTGACGAAACGGTCAGGGTGTCTGTGCTCGCCGGAGGCCGGCGCGGACGCCGCCGGGAATTCGTTTGTAACCGGCTTCAATTCATTCATCGATAAGCGCCCATCGATCCCGTTTGTTCATGCTCGGCCATAGTCTAGCTTTTGTCACGGCATTGCGACAGTTTCATAGCAGCGCACTTGCAAAGGCTTCCTTTATGCTTCAAACGCAGGGCCTTGGCGCGGGACGCAAGGGCTCGCGCGGCATGACACTGGCGGGAGCAAGAGATGGCCCACAACACCATTCCCCATTTCCAGAACAGCGCCGGACACCGCTCCATTCGTGTCGGTGCGAAGGAATTCATGTGTGTCGGTGCGGCAGCGCCCCATGACCACCCGCATGTGTTCCTCGACATGGGCGACGATTCCGAGCGGGTCTGCCCTTATTGCTCGACGCTCTATGTCTATGACGCCACGCTGACGACGGGCGAGACCGTGCCCGAAGGCTGCGTCTTCCACGAAATCGCCGCCTGACGGGCCGATTGCCCTTGTCCGGGGGCTCATCCGATATCCTGATCGCCGGCGCCGGCATCGCCGGGCTCACCGCCGCTTTGGCCTTCGCTCAGCGTGGGTTTTCCGTCCGCATCTTCGAACGCGCCCCCGAACTGGTCGACATCGGTGCGGGCCTGCAGCTTTCGCCCAATGCCACGCGCCTGCTCGATTCGCTGGGCCTTGCAGCGGCCCTGCGGCAGGCCGCGGTGCGGCCGGAAGCCATCGTCCTGCGCCGCGCCTCCACTTCGCGCGAGATCGCCCGCGTGCCGCTCGGGACAGAGGGCACGCGGCGCTGGGGGGCGGACTATCTCGTCATCCACCGGGCCGACCTGCAATCCATCCTTCTGGACGCGGTGAAAGCGCACCCGGCCATCCGTCTCCATCTTGGCCTGGCCATCGAACACGTGCGCCAGCATGCCGGCGGCGTGACCATTTCGTTGAGCGACGGCACGAGCCAGGCCGAGGGAAGCCTCCTCATCGGCGCAGACGGGGTATGGTCGCGCCTGCGCGACCAGCTTGGCGGCCAACCCGCCCGGCCGGCCGGCCATACCGCCTGGCGCGCGGTGATCGCCCGTAATTCAGCCGGCGCCCTCGACGGGGACGTCGTCACCGCCTTAATGGATCCGCGCTTCCACCTCGTGGCCTATCCCTTGCGCGGCGGCCGCGACATCAACCTTGTCGCCATCACCCGCGACCGTGCGGGCAGCCCGCCCGCGCCGCACGGCCAGTGGGCCGCCGATAGCGATCCCGCCATCCTGCGTTCCGCCACGGCCGGCACCGGCGATCTGCTGCGCGGCCTGATCGATGCCACCGACGCCTGGACCGCATGGCAGCTGATGGAAGTGGCTTCGGATATGCCCTGGCACCAGGAAGGCGTGGTGCTCATCGGCGATGCCGCCCACGCCATGACCCCGCACGCCGCGCAGGGCGCCGCCATGGCCATCGAGGATGCCTTCGTGCTCGCCGCCCATGTGGCGCAAGCGGGCGACGAGTGGGAACCGGCTCTGGCACGCTTCGAGGCCGAACGGCGTCCGCGCGTTGAGCGCGTGCGCCGCCGCGGTCGCTTCAACCGCCTCGTCTGGCATGCCTGGGGCCCCATCGCGCTCGGCCGCGACCTCGTTCTCAGCATGCGGCCGCCCGACAAGGTCGCGGCCGATTTCGACTGGCTCTATGGCTGGAAGCCGGAGGCCTGGGATGAGTGAAGGACCCCGCATTCTCGTCACCGGCTTCGGTCCTTTTCCCGGCGCGCCCGACAACCCGACCGCCTGGCTGGTCGAGAAGCTTGCCGCCAATCCGCCCAGCGGGGAGGGGATTGCCGCCTTCCATGCGGAAATGCTCGATGTCGAGTATGATCTTGTCAGCCCGCGCCTCTCGGCACTCGGCAACGCCTTCGCGCCCGACATCGCCATTCATTTCGGTTTGGCTGCCGAGGCGTCCGGGTTCCGGCTCGAACGTGTCGCCCGCAACAGCCATGCCGGCGCCCGTCCCGACAATGCCGGGCGCCTGCCGCCCAGTTCACGTATCTGCCAGGGCCCGGACACGCTGCCCTCGACCTTGCCGCTCGAGGCGATAGCCGAGCTTCTGACGACCGCCGGCCTGCCCGTCCAGTGGTCGGACGATGCCGGCGGCTATCTCTGCAACACGGTTTTCGTGCTGTCGCGCTTTCATGCCTGCAAGGGGTTGCGGCCGGCCATGTCCGGCTTCGTCCACGTGCCGCTCCTGACCGGGCAGAAAGGTGCGCGACCGGGGGCTATGGATGCCGACGATCTGCTGCGCGGCGCCCACCTCGTCATCGCAGCCACGCTCGCCGCCCACAAGGGCTGAGCCCGGCCACCTCAGCCTTGCGTCCCCAAAATTCTCTTGCCGAGATCATGGCGCCGGACAATAGATATCTCGCCGAAACCGACGCTGCGTAAAGGGGCAGGCCCCGACACCGGCGAGGCAGGATCATTCGGCGCATTCAGACACCAATCACCTTGGTCGGGGAGACGATCGTGAAGAAATACATCGCCGCTTTAGCCTGCGCAGCAAGCCTGTCCTTCGCATTCCCGGTCCTTGCCGATCCGTCGGGGCTCTATGATGTGATCGGCCAGAATCCGGATGGCACGACCTACGCCGCCACCGTCCTGCTCTCCCGGGTGGGAGAGACATTTGCCGTGACCTACACGATGCCCGACGGGTCCAGGGTGATGGGCACGGCGATCGGCGACGATGAGTTCTTGTCGATCGGCTACGGCAGCGAGGGTGACGTCGGGGTCATGCTGATGGGACGCTCGGGCGAGGTCTGGGAAGGTGTGTGGACCTATCTCGGCGCCAGCGAGCTCGGCCTCGAGGAATGGAGCCCCCGCTAGGCTCCTGCCGCGACAAAAAAGCCCGGCCGCCATGGCCGGGCTTTTTGGCTGGCTGCAACCGCCGCCTATTCGTTGGCGACGATATCGAGGCCGATCTGGTCGGCCAGCGCCTGCGGCGAGGCCATCGCGCCGGCCGCGAGAAGCGCAAACGGCACGGGCTCTTCCGGACGCGCCGAGATGCGCAGCGACTGCGGATCGTCGAGATAGGTCGACAGGGCATCGGCGATCATGGTGCCGAGCTGCGGCGCGCCGATCTGGGCCAGCAGGAACGGCAGCATCGCCTTCGCCTGGTTGACCACGTCCTGCGGCCGCATGCCCTGGTCTTCGGCAAACAGCGCCAGCACGCGGCTCGTCAGCTTCTCGTCGTGGAAATAGATGTCGGCCTCGTGCAGAGTGAGCTGCTGCATCAGCCCCATCATCGCCATGCTGCCGGCCGATTCATTGCCGCTCTCGGCCATCGAGCCCTGCAGCTCATTCAGCGCGCGCACGAATTCGGGCGTGTAGCCGCCAATGTCGAAGGCAAGGCCCAGCATGCCGCCCTCGTCGACCGTCAGATCGAAGCGCGAGACGGCGAGGCGGCCCTCTTGTGGCTCCCAACTGCCCGCCGTGTCGAACCGGCCGGCGATCTGCTCGTAGCCCAGCCGCTCGATGGTCCGGGCGGCGTCTGCGCCCTCGATCGCCGAGAGATCGGCCTCGAAGGATTCGGCCCCGCCCGAAAAAGTCATCGGCTGGTCGTCGCTGATCGGCGTCGCCGTGATGTTGAAATTGGTCAGCACGAACACTTCCGCGTCGCCCATCGAGGCGCGCAGTTCCGAGATTTCCGCTGTCTCGTAGAAGAACATGCCGCCATAGGCAGCGCCTGCGCCATCATGCGGCAGGACGATGCCGGTCAGCACCGCGCCGTCGATGGCCAGCGAAAAGTCGCCCTCGCCATGGACATAGTTCTCCATGGTCATCTCCCCGATGCGGAAACCGTCCGGCGTTTCCGCAACGTCCGAGAGGACAATGTCGCCAAGCGGCGTCTCCCCGCTGGGGTCGCTGGCGGTAACCCCGGTGAGGACGGCGCCGTCGCCGTCGATCGCCGCATTTTCCCAGTCGAGGTCGATGGTCTGCTCGGCCAGCAGTTCCTGGAGCCGCTCCAGCACCGCATCCATGTCCTGGGCGTGCGCTGCCTGCGGCAGGGTCATGAGGGCCGTGCCCAGAAGGGCAGGGGCAAGATAGCGTGAGAAATGGTTCATGGGGTGTCCTTGGGCCTCTTCCTGTATCTGTCGTGTCGGGACCGATGCCAGCGCTGATCGACGGGCGATGACGTTCCGGCAATCTGGACCGGATCGCACCGCCAACGCAAATCTTTCCCCATGCCTTGCTTTCCAAGGCCTTGCCGCGACTCGCTCGGTCGACTAACGGGAAAGCCATGAGTAAAGCGCTTGTTCCGCCCGGCGGCGGCGACGACGACAGAATCGAACCGGTCGACCTGAAGAAGGCGCTCGAGGAGCGATATCTCGCCTACGCCCTGTCGACGATCATGCATCGCGCGCTGCCGGATGTGCGCGACGGGCTGAAACCCGTCCACCGCCGCATCATGCACGCCATGCGGCTCTTGCGCCTCAATCCCGACCAGGGTTTCGCCAAATGCGCCCGCATCGTCGGCGAGGTGATGGGCAAGTTCCACCCGCATGGCGACCAGTCGATATACGACGCGCTGGTGCGGCTGGCGCAATGGTTCTCCGTGCGCTACCCGCTGGTCGACGGCCAGGGCAATTTCGGCAATATCGACGGCGATAACGCGGCAGCCATGCGCTACACCGAGGCGCGCATGACCGATGTCGCGACCGAACTGCTCGCCGGCATCACCGAGGACGCGGTCGATTTCCGCCTCACCTACAATGAGGAGGACGAGGAGCCCGTCGTCCTGCCCGGTGCGTTCCCGAACCTGCTCGCCAACGGCTCGTCCGGCATCGCCGTCGGCATGGCGACCTCGATCCCGCCCCACAACGCCGCCGAGCTCTGCAAGGCCGCCCTTCATCTCATCGACCACCCCGGCGCCAGCATCGAGGATCTGCTCACCAAGGACCCGCATGTCGATGGCGACGAGAACATGGTGCGCGGCCCGGATTTCCCGACCGGCGGCATCGTCGTCGACGACTGGGGCTCCATCGTCGAGGCCTACAGGACCGGCCGCGGTTCGTTCAGGGTGCGCGCCCGCTGGCAGCAGGAGGACCAGGGCCGCGGCACCTGGGTCGCGGTGGTCACGGAAATCCCCTATGGCGTCCAGAAGTCTCGCCTGATCGAGAAGACCGCCGAGCTGCTGATCGCCAGAAAGCTGCCGCTGCTCGACGATATCCGCGACGAGAGCGCGGAAGACATCCGCATCGTGCTGGTGCCCAAGAGCCGCGCCGTCGACCCGGCGCTGCTGATGGAATCGATCTTCCGGCTGACCGATTTCGAATCGCGCTTCCCGCTCAACATGAACGTGCTGTCGCGCGGCAAGGTGCCGATGGTCATGTCCCTGAAGGACGTGCTCGCCGAATGGCTCGCCCACCGCCGCGAGGTGCTGCTGCGCCGCTCGCGCCATCGCCTGGCCGAGATCGAGCGCCGGCTGGAAATCCTCGGCGGCTACCTCATCGCCTATCTCAATATCGACGAGGTGATCCGCATCATCCGCGAGGAGGACGAGCCCAAACCCGTCATGATGGCGCGCTGGGACCTCACCGACCTCCAGGCCGAATCCATCCTCAACATGCGCCTGCGCTCGCTGCGCAAGCTGGAGGAGTTCGAGATCCGCAAGGAGTTCGACGCCCTGTCCGAAGAAAAGGCCGGCATCGAGGCGCTGCTCGGCTCCGAGGCGAAACAGTGGAAGACCATCCGCTGGGAAGTGGAAAAGGTCCGCGACAAGTTTTCCACCGCCACCGATCTCGGCCGCCGCCGCACCGGCTTCGATACCGCACCCGAGCGCGATCTGGGCGAGATCCACCAGGCGATGATCGAGAAGGAACCGGTCACCATCGTCGTGTCGCAGAAGGGCTGGCTGCGCGCCATGAAGGGGCATCTGGCCGATTTCGCGACCCTCACCTTCAAGGAAGGCGACAGCCTCAAGCTCGCCTTCCACGCCCAGACCACCGACAAGATCCTGGTCTTCACCACCGGCGGCAAGTTCTACACGCTCGGCGCCGACAAGCTGCCCGGCGGGCGCGGCCATGGCGAGCCGATCCGCATCATGGTCGACATGGAAAACGACCAGGCCATCGTCACCGCCTTTGCCCACGATCCCGCGCGAAAGCTGCTGCTGGCCTCCCATGCCGGCAACGGCTTTGTCGTGCCGGAAGCCGAAGTCGTCGCCAACACCCGCAAGGGCAAGCAGGTGATGAACGTCAAATCGCCCGACGAGGCGGCGCGCTGCCTGACGGTGACGGGCGACCACGTCGCCATCATCGGCGAAAACCGCAAACTGCTGGTCTTCCCGCTCTCCGAAATCCCCGAAATGACCCGCGGCAAGGGCGTCCGCCTCCAGCGCTACAAGGACGGCGGCACGGGCGACATCAAGACGTTCGCCATGGCAGCCGGGCTGACCTGGCAGGATTCGTCCGGACGCACGTTTACGCGGTCACGGGAGGAACTGGCGGAATGGCTGGGGAACCGGGCCGGTGCGGGGCGGTTGGCGCCGAAGGGGTTTCCGCGGACGGGGAAGTTTGGGTGAGGGGGCCCAGCCCCTTGGAGGCGGAAAGCGCGGTGTAGGTCCGGATCGTCGTCGCCCCCAACCCCCAAGCACACCTCAGCCGGTCGCCGTGCCCTTGGGGTCGTCGCTTGCCAGCAGTCGGGCCATGGCGTCGGTGATGGCGTGATCGGCATAGGGTTTGGCAAAGAAGCGGCTGCCGCCCGGCAGGCCGCTCTCTTCGAGAATGGCGTTGCCTGAAGCCACGATCAGCTTGACCGGGGGCCATCGGTCGCGGATGAAATGGGCCAGCTTTATGCCGTCCATCGTCCCGGGCATCTGCACGTCGGTGAAGACCAGATCGATGTCGGTGCGCATCTCCAGGATGCGAATGGCCTCGTCGGCGTCACCCGCCTCCAGTGCCTCGTAACCGGCGGCAAGGACCAGATCCACGGCCCCCATGCGGACGATGGTGCTGTCTTCGACCACGAGGACGACTGCCCTGCCATTATTCATCGGGTGCTCGGTGCTTGAGAAGGGGGGGGGTCCCCGTCGGCTCCGAAGGTACAGCGTTTCGGGCGTCATTAGGTTCCTAGACGGCTGCAGAAAGATCGTCGTGGCAAGCCGGCGCGCCGTGATGGCTGATCGTCACGGCGGTGCCGGGGCCAGCGTCGCCCATCGCGATCTCGCCCTGCAAATTCTTGACCAGCGCCTCGACGATCCCGGTGCCGAGCCCGGCCTTGGGGGCATCGCGCCCCGCCGGCATGCCGATGCCATTGTCGCTGACCGAGAGCGTCCAGCCGCCGCCCTCGGACCGGTAGTCGATGGCGATCGTTCCCGAGGCTTGGTCGGGAAAGGCATGTTTGAGGGCGTTGATCACCAGTTCCGTCACGATCAGCCCCAGGCTGACCGACACATCGGCGTCCACGGCGCTGTCATCGACGCTCACCGCGATCGAGAGCCGGTCCGGCTCGGCGATCATCGAGGCGCCGAGGCTCTGGCAAAGCTGCGTCAGATAGGTCTTGAGCTCGACATTGCCGCCATTGGCCGCCGACAATTGCCGCTGCAGCGCGGCGATCGACATCACCCGGTGATGGGCGTTGTGAAGATGGCCGCGCACTTCTTCGGACTGAACTCGGCGCGCGCTCTGCATGAGCACGCTGGCGATGATCTGCAGGCTGTTGGCCACGCGATGCTGCACTTCCTGCATCAATATCGCATTGTCGCGCACCAGATTGTCCTTCAGCCGCGTTTCGGCGCGCGCCTCGGTCACGTCGCTCACCGCCAGCAGAAGCCGGACATGGTCCTTGTTCCCGTCATCGAGCGTGCGCGCATTGACGACCAGTTGGCGTGTCGAGCGATCGGGCCGCTTCAGGTCGATTTCATAGGCCTCGATCTGCGCCTTTCCCGAAGCCGTGGCCTTGAGCAGCGACACCAGCGTCGGCATCGCCCATTCGCCATTGCCGAGTTCGCCGAGGCGCACGCCGGGCACCGTCGCCGGATCGATGTCGAAGGCCAGGCAGAACGACGCGCTCGCCGCGATGACCCTCTGGTCTTCGGAAAGGAAAAGCAGCGGCTCGTTCGACGACACGACCACGGCCAGCGTGCTCGCGGCTTCGAAATGTTCGATCGGTCTGTTTGACATGATTTGGCCCTCGAGGGCCGGAGACTCGCGAAGCAAATCATGACTCGGCAGGAACGCCGTCAACTCAAGCCCAAAGGGCAAACGCTCCAAGACAACCTAGCACGCCTGGACCCAAACGGCACCATGCCAAATCGCGCCGCCCCGGCGGGCGGGAGAAACGCTCCCGATCGACGCCGATTCGTCGACCGCCATCTTCATCATGCTGTGGCGCAGCAGGCCGCAAGGCCGTCGCGCAGACCATGGGATACATGCCTGAAGGGCGTATGCTACGCGGGGCACGGGACGAAGGCGGCAATTCTCCCCCATTCAGGCCTGGATCCCCGGTTCTCTCCGCTCGCGATCGGAGCCCGGGGATGACGACGCGGAGAGGGCAGGGGCCAACAGCCAACGCCGCACAACGCCCCGCCCCGCCCCCGCGCCGTCATCCCGGGGCGCGAAGCGAACCCGGGATCCAGAGCGGAATGGTGGATACGAAGCGCTCACCTTCGCCCCGGCCAACAAATTTTCCTCCAATCTGTCCACACCCTTTGCGCCGCCGTCATACTCCTCGCGCCCAATCGAAGGAGGCGGCGATGGATGGGAGCGTGGCAATCGAGGCGAACCGGATCGCGCTGAAGCGCATCGTCGCCATGATGGCCGACATGGCCGGGTTGGGCGAACCTCCCACCTCGCCCTTGATGGGAAAGGTCGCGACGCAGTCGCGGGAGGGGGTGACCTCAACCTCGCAACCCACATCCGACGACAGGTACGCTTATGCCCCGGATAGCCCCCACTCCGGTTTGCTGCGCAAACCACCTCTCCCCCTCAAAGGGGGCGAGGAAGAGCGTCCCGCCCCGCCGCCACCGCTTCCTTGTACCTTCGAAGAGGCTGTTGAAGAAAGCGCGGCATCTCGGCCGGCGCTTCCTCTCCCCCGTCGATCGGGGGAGAGGTGGCCCGCGAAGCGGGACGGAGTGGGGGTCGACCTCACGCGCGGTGCCGTTCAACCCGAGGCCCGCCCTCATCCTGAGTTGCACGCCGAAGGCGGGCCTCGAAGGACCATTCCCCGCCTCCTCTGGCGTGCCATCCTGGCCCTTCTGCGCCCCGCCGAATCCGCGACCCGCCGCCTCATCATCGCCGCCTCGCACGGCATCGCCATACAGCCGCCGCCAGCGCGCCCGCGCCAACCCAAGCCCCAGCCGATCGAACCGCTCCTCCGCCGTCTTGGCATTGCCGTGACCCTGTCGCCGGGCGAGCGGGCGCCAATCCTCCTCCGCAAGGCGGGGGAGGGGGACCATGCGCAGCATGGTGGAGGGGGCGCCGGCGTCCACCTCCGCATCTCCGCCTTCCCCCTCTTCGACCCACCCCGCCGCCTCGCCCTCCACGGCCAGCGCCACAACACCGTGCCACCCCACGCCGCCCCGCGCATTGTCGTGCCCGGCCTCACGGAGCCCCATCGCCTCCCGCCACCGCCATCGCCCGACGATCCCATCAGCGCCACCCGCCTCGTCCACCGCCTCGCAGCCCTTGCCGCCGCCCTTGACGATCTCCCCGCCCAGGCCCGCCGCTTCGCCCGCTGGAAAGCTGCCCGCGACGCGCAATACGCACGCAATCCAGCCGCCCCGCGCCGCCTCTCGCCGATCCGCCGCGGCCGCCCGCCCGGCGGGCGCCTGTCGCGCTACGACCCCACGATCACCCATCCCCCCGACACCCGCGAAGTGGACGAGATCCTGGCCTATGCCCATTCCCTGGCGCTGCACGCGCTGGAAAGCCCGGATACGTCGTGACGGGACAAGACTTCCGGCTTCCCATCAAGAAAGCAGCCACCTCTGCAAGGAGGCGTGGCGGCGATGACGCTCGCCCGCCCTTCACCTCCCCCTGGATGGGGGAGGTCGCCGCGAAGCGGCGGGAGGGGGTGATACCAGGCACCTCAGCAATAGACCGTCTGCACTGTCGTATATTCCTTCAGCCCTTCGGCGCCGAACTCTACCCCGATGCCCGACGATTTCACCCCGCCGAAAGGCGCGTTGGGCTGGATGGCGCCGTGCTTGTTGACCCAGGCCGAGCCGCATTCGAGCTTCTGGGCCAGCTCGCGCGCCTTCTGCACATCGCTTGACCAGACCGAACCGCCGAGCCCATGCGGGTTGTCGTTGGCCTTGTCGATGATGGTGTCGAGGTCGTGATAGCGGATGATCGGCAGCACCGGGCCGAACTGCTCCTCGTCGACGAGCCGCACCCCGTGGTCGACGTCGGCCACGAAGGTGATCGGATAGAAATAGCCCGGCCCGTTTGGCTTCACTCCGCCGCTCAGCACGCGCCCGCCCTTCGCCTTCGCGTCTTCGACGAGCTCGACCACGCGGTTGTACTGCATCTCGTTCTGGATCGGCCCGAGCACGTTTTTCTCGTCGAGCCCGTCGCCCATCGGCATGTTTTCGGCCAATGCCGCCAGTTCGCGGCAGACCTCGTCATGGATTGAATCATGCACGTAGAGCCGCTTCAGCGCCGCGCAGGTCTGGCCGGTGTTGATGAAGGCGCCCCAGAAGATGCCTTCGGCGATCTGTTTCGGATCGGCGTCGGGAAGTACGATGCCCGCATCATTGCCGCCGAGTTCCAGCGTCAACCGCTTCAGGGTCTCGGCCGAAGACCCCATGATCTTCTTGCCGGTGGCGATCGAGCCGGTGAACACCATCTTGTCGATGCCGGGATGCGCCGACATCGCCGCGCCGATCGTGTCCGGCCCGGTCACCACATTGACGACGCCGGCCGGCAGCACCTCGTTCATCAGTTCGACGAGGCGCAGCGTCGAGAGCGGCGTGTTGGGCGAGGGCTTGATCACCACCGTGTTACCGGTGCGGACGGCCGGCAATATGTGCCACACCGCGATCAGCATCGGCCAGTTCCACGGCGTGATCGAGCCCACCACGCCGATCGGCTTGCGGTGCAGTTCGACCCGGCCCTCATTGTTGTCCTGGATCACTTCAGGGCTCATCTCCAGATCGGCGGTGTAATGCGCCCAGCCGGCCGAGCCCGCGGATTCGAAGCGCGAGCCCGGACCGCTGAGCGGCTTGCCCTGTTCGCGTGTGATGAGCTGCGCCAGTTCCTCGGCATGCTCCTCGATCTTGGCGGCGATCGCATGGCAGGCGGCCTTGCGCTCGGCATCCGGTGTGGCAGCCCACCCCTTGAAGGCCCGCCGGGCGGCGTCCACCGCATCGTCGAGATCGGCGGTTGTGCCCATCGGCATACGGCCGACTTCCTCGCCGGTGGCCGGGTTCTTCACCGCCAGATAGTCGCGCGCCCAGCGCGGCTTGCCGTCGATGATCATTGCATGGCCGTCGCTCATGGCTGTTCCTCCCTTGAATTCTCCATTGGCTTTTGCCGCCACGCTCGGCTTTTGCGCCGCCGAAACGGCAGCCTCGCCGCGCCAGGCGGTGTAGGCAACCGTGTGGTCCTTCTCGCCGCCCATCTTCTCGCAGGCCTCGCGCCACCATTTGGCCGTCCGTTTGACCAGCGGCATGCCGCCGCCCGTCTGCTTGGCGAGATCGGCCGCGATGCCGACATCCTTGGTCAGCAGCTGCAGCTGGAAACCGGAGGCGAACTCGCCGGTCAGCACCTGGCTCTTGATGGTGCTCTCGGTCGAAAAATTGCGCCCGGTCGAGACGTTGATGACATCGAGCGCGACCTTCGGATCGAGGCCGAAGCGCTCGCCGACGATCAGCGCCTCGGAGGCCGCCGCAAAGCCGGCCGCAGCCACGTAGTTGTTCAGCGCCTTCAGCGCGTGGCCCGACCCGATGCCGCCGGTCTCGAACACTTTTTGTCCCATCGCCATCAGCACAGGGCGCGCGCGCTCCAGCCGCGCCGCATCGTCAGTACCGGCCATGATGGAGAGCGTCCCGGTGATCGCACGCGGCACCGCGCCCGAGACCGGCGCGTCGATGAAGCCGATGCCCTTTTGGCCGAGCGCGGCCGCGATCTCGCGCGAGCCGATCGGCTCGGACGAGCTCATGTCGACGACCAGGCTGCCGCGTGCCAGGTGAGAGGACAGCCCGCCATCCTCCAGCAGCACCTTCTTCACGATCGCCCCGGTCGGCAGCATGGTGACGACGACGTCGCAGTTGCGCCCGAGTTCGGCGAGACTCGTGGCGGCATTGGCGCCGATCGCCGCGGCGTGGCGGCGGGCAAGCTCGGAGTCTGCGTCATAGACTGTCAGCTTGAAGCCGGCCTTGGCGAGGTTCGCCGACATCGGTGCGCCCATATTGCCGAGCCCGACGAAGCCGATGCGGTCATTGGTGGCTTGGAGCTTTTTCTCCGGCGCCAACTGGTCGAGCACTTCCTCCGAGGCGCGCATCGCATCGACCATCAACGGGATGCCGCAATAGAGGAAGGCATGCACCATCATCTCGCGGATCTCGTCCCGGGTCACGCCATTGGCCAGCGCACCCTTGGTGTGGATCTTGATCTCGTGCTGGCGTCCCATCGCGGTCAGCATGGCCAGCGTCAGGAGGCTGCGGGTCTTGAGATCGAGCACCGGCCGCTGCCACACCTCGCCGAAACAGATGCGGGTGACGATGTCCTGCATCGGCGCCAGATAGGGCGACGCATTGTCGACCTGGATTTCGGCGCCTTCCGGCCCGAACATCTTGCGCCTGAGCTCCAGGCCCTTGTCGAAATTGCTCTTGGACACTTCTTTCCTCCCGGCTGTTTTTTGCGCACGCGGAGGCCGGCGCGAGGCGCGCCGTTCTCCTCCCATTTACCCAGACTGCGCTGCCCGCTTGCATCGAGCAATGGCATGGGATTGATTGCTGCCATGAAGAAATTCGATACCGATGGCCTCGACTTCCGTGCGCTCAAGACCCTGCAAATGGTCCATGAGCTCGGCTCCTTCACGGCTGCCGCCGAGCGGCTCGGCCAGAACCAGTCGACCATCAGCTACGCGATCGGGCGCCTGCGCGAGGTGTTTTCCGATCCGCTCTTCGTGCGGGAGGGCAGGGGGATCGCGCCCACGCCGCGCTGCGAGGAGATCGTCGCCGGCATCGGCCGCCTGTTCGACCAACTGGCGGAACTGGCCGAACCCACAGCCTTCGACCCCTCGGCCGCGGCCAACGAGCTCACCATTTCCTGCAACCATTATGAGCGCTCGGTGATCCTGCCGGGCGTCATCCGCCGGCTGCGCAGCGAGGCGCCCAATCTGAAGCTGCGCGTCATCCAGGCGCGCATGGAGGGGCATCGGCAATTGCAGAAGGGGCAATGCGACCTGCTTCTGTCGCCGGTCGCCGCCGAATTCGACGGCCTGTTCCGGCGCCGCCTGATCGAGGATCGTTATGTCTGCGTGCTTGACCCATCCAACAGGCTGGCCGCCGGTCCGCTGGGTTTCGACGACTACGCCGCCGCCACCCATGTGTTCATTTCCTATGAGGGCACGTGGCGGCCGAGCTACCGCGATTTGATCGAGGCGCGCGGCATCGCGCCGCGCATGGTCATCGACCTGCCGAGTTCGGGCGAGATCGGACGGCTGATCGCCGGCACGGATCTGGTCGCCACGGTCACGAAACTGATCGCCGAAGGGTTTGGGGAAGAGCTGGTCATCCAGCCCGGACCCTTCGACAGCCGCATCCTGATCCACCAGTTCTGGACGACGCGCACGCACCATTCGCGCGTCCATCACTGGCTGCGCGACATCGTGGCGGAAGAGGCCGCGCGGCTGGAGCGCGCGGCCGCCGGGGTCTAGCGGCTTCCGGCCGAGCCGAGCGCGGCCAGCGACTGGCGGGTCGACGCGATCGCCTCCATGACCGTGCCGCCCGACGATACGCTTTCCAGGATCCCTTCCACTTTCGGCTGGATGAAGGCGTCGAGATCGTCCCAGTGGATGGGTCGGTCCTTCTGCGGCGGGCCGAATGCCGCCTCGCGGGCAGCCATGTAGAGCGGCTTCGTTCCCTCGGACAGGACCTCCCGCGCATCGTAGCTGTCGGCGGTCAGTTTCGAGCGCAGCTCCACCGCCTGGACGCCGACCAGCAGCGCCATCGACAGATAGTGCTCCAGGACGTCGAGGCTCTCGCGCGCCAGATTGGCGGCGTTCATCGCCTGGCTGTTGATGTTCTGGTTGAACTGGTCGGCATGGGTCGGAAAACGGTCCACCACCGACTGGCCGTAGAAGGAGATGAGCGGCATCATCTGGTTGCCGCCGATCTGCAGGGACTTGAAGCCGACATTGGTGCCGGCTTCCATGTTGCCGACCAGCGACGGGTTGAGCCCGTAGCTGAATTCCGGCGTGAACAAGAGCGAGATCTGCGCGTCGACATGCTTGGCCATCAGGCCGATCAAATAGCGCAGCGAATCCATGGCGACGCCCGTGTACTGGGCAAGGAAATTGCCGGTGTGCAGGACCTCGCCGGTGTCGGGATCGATGAGCGGATTGTCGTTGGCGCAATTGGCCTCGACCTCGATCTGGCGCGACGCCGTCGCCAGTCCGTCGACGATGGGGCCCATGAATTGCGGCATGCAGCGCAGCGAATAGCGGTCCTGCACCAGCTTGCCGATGCGGTGGCCGCGCTCGCCGCCGGCTTCCGAGCGGATGATCTTCGAACCCGACAGCAGCTTCGCCATTTCCTGCGCGGTCCAGACCTGGCCCGGATGCGGCTTCATGGCGTGGATGAAGGGCGCGAAGCTCTGGTCGGTGGCGAGCATCGCCTGCGCGTAAAGCGCGTGGATCCCGATGGTCAGCGCGGTCAGGTCGAGCGCCCGGGCAACCGAGTTCGCCGCGATGCCGGTCGAGGCCCCCGTTCCGTTGTTGAGCGCGAGTCCCTCCTTCGGACCAGGCTCCAGCGGCTTCAGGCCCATCCGATCAAGCGCCGTGTGGGAATCGAGATCCTCGCCACCCATTTCGACCTTGAAATCCGGGGCAAGGCCCAGCACCGCGCCCGCGATGTAGGACAGCGGCACGAGATCGCCCGATGCGCCGATCGAGCCGCGCTGATGCACATGCGGATGCGCGCCGGCATTGAGGAAGGCCACAAAGCGCTCGACGATCTCGAGTCGGATGCCGGATGCCCCCTTCATGAGCGAGTTGGCGCGCAGCAGCATCGCGGCGCGCACGTCCTCGGCCGGCAGACGCGGGCCGGTCGTGCTCTTGTGGTGCCACATGGCGATGCGCTGCACCTCGACCAGCTGCTCATGGCTGACATATTGATCTGCCATGCCGCCAAACAGTGTCGTCACGCCATAGACCTGCTCGCCCTTGTCGAGCGCGTTCTGGATGACGGCGCGCGACCGATGCATGCGGTCGATGATGGCCGCGTCATCGGTCAGCGCAACGTTCGCGCCCTTCGCCACGGCCCGGATGTCGGCGATGCTGAGGCCGTCGCCGCTGATGATGATGGTCATGATGATCCCTCCAATTGGTTCTGGACGTCAGAATAGTCCGAGCACCAAGTCATTTCATGGCTTCCCACGGCCGGTTTTCCGGGCTAGCAGTCATTTTCTGACCAATTCGCGAACCAAGCGGACACCACATGACCGCCCTGACGTCGACCGATATCAAGATACTGGCCGAGCTTCAGAAGGAGGGTAGTCTCTCCAATGTTGCGCTGGCCGAGCGGATCGGCATGTCGCCGAGCCCCTGCCTGCGCCGGGTCCGCCAGCTCGAGGCGTCCGGTCTCATCCGGGGCTATGCGGCGCTGCTCGACGGACCGAAGCTCGGGCTGGGGCTCACCGCCTATGTCGAGGTGAAGGTGCCACAGATACCGGGCGAGGAGATCGTCGCGCGCTTCAAGCAGGCGGTGCTCCGCGAGCCGTCGATCACCGGCTGTTTCGTCACCGCCGGCCAGTTCGACTTCCTGCTGCGCATCGTGGTGGCCGACATCGATGCCTATTCGACGCTGGCGCAGAAGGTCCTGCTGAGACTGCCGGGCGTACAGGACATCCGGACGAGTTTTGTCCTGGAGGCAGTCAAGGACACGACCGTACTTCCCATTGCCCAGGCGCAAGCGCCGCGATAGACCACATCCATGAACGCTCCAACGCCCGCCTCCCTCGTTGTCGCCATCGCGCAGCTCAACCCCACTGTCGGTGACATTGCCGGCAATCTGGAGCTGGCGCGCAAAGCGCGTTCGGAAGCCGCACGGCAAGGGGCCGATCTGGTCCTTTACACCGAACTGTTCATCGCCGGTTATCCGCCGGAAGACCTGGTGCTGAAGCCCGCCTTCGTGACGGACTGCGAGGAGGCGGTCGATGCGCTGATCGCCGATACCGCCGACGGCGGCCCCGCCATTGCCATTGGCACGCCGCTCCGGCGCCCATCGGGCTTGCACAACGGGCTGGTGATCGCCGACGCAGGCAAGAAGATCGCCGAACGCTTCAAGATCGACCTGCCCAATTACGGCGAGTTCGACGAGAAGCGCGTGTTCCAACCGGGACCCGAGATCCAGGGCCCGGTCGGGCTGCGCGGCGTGCGTATAGGTTTTCCGATCTGCGAGGACATCTGGGGCGATCTCGGCATCTGCGAGACGCTCGCGGAAAGCGGCGCCGAGCTGCTGCTGGTACCAAACGGATCGCCCTATTATCGCGGCAAGGTCGAGGTGCGCCAGCAGGTCGTCGTGCGCCAGGTCGTCGAGAGCGGCCTGCCGATCCTCTACGCCAACCAGCTGGGCGGCCAGGACGAGCTCGTCTTCGACGGCGCCTCCTTCGCGCTGCAGGCCGACCGCACTTTGGCGTTCCAGGCACCGCAATTCGAGGCCGGCGTCTTCATCACCCGCTGGGAGCAGCAGGGCGAAATCTGGCGCTGCCTGGAGGGTCAGACATCGCCCATCCCGCATACCGATGAGGCCGACTACAGCGCCTGCATGCTCGGCCTGCGCGACTATGTCGACAAGAACGGCTTCAGGAACGTCGTGCTGGGCCTATCCGGCGGCATCGATTCCGCGATCTGCGCAGCACTTGTCGTCGACGCGCTGGGATCGGACCGGGTCCGCACGCTCATGATGCCCTACCGCTACACCTCCAGGGACTCGCTGAAGGATGCCGAGGACTGCGCGCGTGCGCTTGGCATCCGCCACGACATCGTGGCGATCGCCGACCCCGTCGAGGGTTTTTCCAACGCGCTCGCCCAGCTCTTCGAAGGCACCGCCGAAGGCGTCACCGAGGAGAATCTGCAGAGCCGCACGCGCGGCACGATCCTCATGGCGTTCTCGAACAAGTTCGGGTCGATGGTGGTCACCACCGGCAACAAGTCCGAGATGTCGGTCGGCTATGCCACGCTCTACGGCGACATGAATGGCGGGTTCAACCCGATCAAGGACCTCTACAAGATGCAGGTCTACGCGCTGTCGCGCTGGCGCAATACGAACCGGCCGAAGGGCGCGCTGGGACCGACAGGCGAGGTCATCCCGACAAACATCATCGACAAGGCGCCGTCGGCCGAACTGCGCCCGGACCAGACCGACCAGGATTCGCTGCCGCCCTATCCGGTGCTGGACGACATTCTGGAATGCCTGGTCGAAGGGGAAATGGGCGTCGATGCCATCGTTGCGCGCGGCCACGACCGGGAACTGGTCCACCGTATCGAACACCTGCTCTATATTGCCGAATACAAGCGCCGTCAGGCGGCACCGGGCGTGAAGATCACGCGCAAGAATTTCGGCCGCGACCGCCGTTATCCCATCACCAACAGGTTCCGCGACCGCTCCTGACCAAAGGCTTGGCCGTAAAAGTCGCAGTACGCGCGTACTGCAACCTTTACGGCAATTTAAGCTCTTTAGTTGTAATGGTCGGGTTGGACCAGCGATAGGGGCTCCATGAACCGGCTGTTGGCTATGTTCGCGCCGCGTCGCGACAATCCTGAACTGCTCCGCGCGCAGATGGAAGCGTTCTCGCGCCAGATCCCTCTGCTCTACCTGACGCTGCTGGTCAGCATGCTCACCCTCGCGGCGACATTTCTCGGTCGTGCCCCCGACTATCTGACAATCTACATTCCCGCGGGCCTCGCCGCGGTCTGCTGCGTCCGTGTGGTGATGTGGTGGCGTACGCGCGCCGACAGCGTGGACGGAGAGGCGGCAAGGCGTCGCCTCCGCGGCGTCGTCTATCTCGCCTTCGTGCTCGGCGCTGGCTTTGCCGCCTGGTCGCTGGCGCTGTTTCCCTATGGCGACGCATATCGCCAGGCGCATGTCGCCTTCTTCATGGGCATCACCGTCATCAGCTGCATCTTCTGTCTGATGCACGTGCGGGTTGCAGCCTTTACCGTGACCGCCGTCGTTGTCGTTCCCTTTGCGATCTTCTTTGGAGGTTCGGGCAATCCGGTCCTGATGGCGATGTCCATCAACGTGCTGTTGGTGACCACGGCGATGATCTACATCTTGCTGGTCAACTACCGCACCTTCGCGGACATGATCGAGTCGCGGAAGGCGCTCATTGCGAAGCAGGCGGAGACCCAGCGTCTGTCGGACGAGAATCTGCGCTTGGCCAACATTGACAGCCTCACGCGCCTGCCCAATCGGCGGCAATTCTTCGCGCGGCTTGACGAGAAGCTTGCAGCCGCCAGACGGAACCCGAAACTCTCCTTTGCCGTCGGCCTGATCGACCTCGACGGTTTCAAGCCCGTCAACGATCTCTACGGCCACGCTGTGGGCGACAAGGTTTTGGTCGAAGTCGGTCGCCGACTGGCGCAATTCGTCGACGACAAGGTATTCGTGGCACGCCTCGGCGGCGACGAGTTCGGCTTCCTGTTCGAAGAATCCGTCTCGGACGATCTGCTTCTTGAACTCGGCCGGCAGTTCTGCGCCGCGCTGGAGCTTCAATACGAAATGCCGGAGGCGACGGCCAGACTCTCGGCCAGCGTCGGCCTTGCGGTGCACACGGCGGTCAGGGGCGGACCCGGCCAACTGATGGAACTGGCAGACTACGCCATGTATCAGGCCAAGCAGAACGAACGGGGCCAGCCGGTTCTCTTCTCCGAAGGTCTCGAAGTTCAGATGCGCCGGCTGACGCAACTCGAACAGGAACTCCGACGCTCCCGTCTCGAAGAGGAGTTGTGGCTCGAGTTCCAGCCGGTCGTCGACGCTGAGAGGGGCGAGATCATCGCCTTCGAGGCGCTCGCGCGGTGGTCGACACCAAATCTTGGCGCGGTATCGCCGGCTGCCTTCATACCCGTCGCCGAACGCTCCGACATGATCGGGAAGATCACGCCCATTCTGCTGGGCCGCGCGCTCGAGGCCGTTGCGGGCTGGCCAAGCCACATCAAGATATCCTTCAACCTGTCGGTTCGCGATATTTCCTCGCGAACGTCGCTGTTGAAGCTCGTGAGCCAGATCGAGAGCAGCGGCGTGGAACCGTCGCGCATCATTCTCGAGATTACCGAGACGGCGCTGATGCGCGATTTCGAAATGGCGGTGGAGGCGCTGGAACTCCTCAAGCGGCTTGGCGTCCAGATCGCGCTCGACGATTTCGGCACGGGCTATTCCAGCCTGGGCTACGTCCACCGGCTGCCGCTCGACAAGATCAAGATCGACCGCAGCTTTCTGGCCAATATCGAAACGAACCCGGTGTCGTTGAGTATCGTCAAGACCGTCATCGACCTTTCGCGCAATCTCGGCCTCACATGTATCGCGGAGGGTATCGAGACGGAGGCCCAGGGCGCCATTCTCAAGACCCTTGGTTGCCAGGCGATGCAGGGCTACTATTTCGGTCGCCCCGTGTCGCTCGATCAGGCCCACGCACTGCTGTGCGGGCCAGATGCGGCCCGCCAGGCCTGAGCCGCTCGACATCCGGCTGGCAGGTCTCGCCGTCATGGTGTAGGGGCAGCGCATCCGGCGGCGGTCATGTCATCCAGAGCAGCTCTTGACCCCCGGTGGCGCCCAACGAGTACCCGATGCCGATTCTCCATTTCCTTCGCGAAAACGCACGCTGGCTTGCCGGCGGCTTTCTGCTGACCTTTTTCTCCTCCTACGGCCAGACCTTCTTCATTGCCCTGTCAGCCGGCGATATCCGGTTTGAATACGGCCTGTCGCACGGCGAGTTCGGCGGCATCTACATGATCGCCACTCTGGCGAGTGCCGCGACGTTGCCGTTTCTCGGCCCTATCGTCGATCGTTTTTCGCCCCGCACCGTCACCCTGATCATCGTGCCCATGCTGGCGCTGGCCGCTCTGATGATGGCCTTTTCCCGGCACATCGTTCTCCTGTTCGTGACGATCTATCTCTTGCGCCTGTTCGGGCAGGGGATGATGACCCAGAACGCCGCCACAGCGATTGCCCGGTGGTTCGTCGCCCAGCGCGGGCGGGCGATGTCGGTGACGGTGATCGGCGTCAATGCGGGCGAGGCGCTGTTTCCGGTCATCTTCGTCCTCCTGGCCGGAGCCATCGGCTGGCGCAATGCTTGGACACTCGGCGCGCTGACGCTGGTTCTGGTCGCCCTGCCGCTCATCGCCTGGCTGGTGAAGGTGCCCCGCGCCCCGCGCGCCTCCGATCCGCCCCTCCGCAAGGTGCGGGCAAGGGACTGGACCCGCGCAGAGGTCTTGCGCGATCCCGTCTTCTATCTGACGCTGATGGGTGTGCTGGCGCCGGGTTTCATCGGGACGACCATCTTCTTCCACCAGATCTACCTTGTCGAATTGCGGGGCTGGTCGCTGGAGGTGTTCGCGTCGTCTTTCACTTTCATGGCGGTCACCACGGTCACGTTCGCCTTGCTGGCGGGACAACTGGTCGACCGGTTTTCGGCGATCGCGCTTCTGCCGAGCTTTCTCTTCCCGCTGGCCGCGGCCTGTCTGGTGCTCGGGCTGACGGAAGCCCAGTGGACGGTTTTTGTCTTCATGGGTTTGGTGGGGCTGTCCTACGGTTTTCAGCACACGCTTTTTGGTGCGCTGTGGCCGGAAATGTACGGCTTGAAGCACCTTGGTGCGATCCGTTCGATCACGATCGCGATGGGCGTGCTGGCAACCGCGGTGGGACCGGGTCTGACAGGCGTGCTGATCGATTTCGACATTTCCTATCCGGCCCAGATCGTGGCCATGGGTCTCTACTGCCTGGGGGCCGGCCTGTTGATGATCTACGTCTCACGCCGGCTGCAGGAGCGCGCCTTGTCTTCGCCCGGGGCTTCGGCTAGCACCACGCCATGACCGTAACCGTCCGTTTCGCGCCGTCGCCCACAGGCCACATCCATATCGGCAATGCCCGCACGGCCCTGTTCAACTGGCTGTTCGCGCGCAAGCATGGCGGCCGCTTCGTGCTGCGTTTCGACGACACTGACATCGAGCGTTCGCGGCGCGAATTTGCCGAGGCGATCGCCCGCGACGTGGAATGGCTGGGCATCGTCCCCGACCTGACCGTCCAACAGTCCGAGCGCATCCCCCTCTACGACGCGGCGGTCGAGAAGCTGAAGCAGCTCGGCCTGCTCTATCCCTGCTACGAGACGGCCGAGGAACTGGAGCGTCGTCGCAAGCTGCGCATGACCCGTCGCCTGCCGCCCATCTACGGGCGCGAGGCGCTGAAGCTGACGGACGCGGAGAAGGCAGCGCTGGCGGCGGAAGGACGCACGCCGCACTGGCGTTTCCTGCTGCCCAATTTCGCCGGCGATCCGCAAGAGCCGCAGCGCACGGAGGTCCATTGGGACGATGTCGTGCGCGGTCGCCAGACGGTCGACCTGGCCTCGCTCTCCGACCCCGTGCTGGTGCGCGAGGACGGGACCTACCTCTACACGCTGACCTCGGTCGTCGATGACATCGATCTGGGCATCAGCCATGTCATCCGCGGCGAAGATCACATTACCAACACCGGCGCGCAGATCGCGATCTTCGAGGCGCTTGGGGCTCAGGCGCCGGCTTTCGGCCACCACAATCTGCTGACGACCGCCGATGGCTCGGGCCTGTCCAAGCGCTCGGGCGCCCTGTCGATCGCCGCACTGCGCGAGAGCGGGCTGGAACCGATGGCGGTGGCCTCGCTGGCCGTGCTGACCGGGAGTTCGGAGAGCATCGAAGCGGTTGCCAGCCTGGAAATCCTGGCCGAACGCTTCGACCCTTCGCACGCCTCGAAATCGGCGGCGAAATTCGATCCCGCCGATCTCTGGGCGCTCAACCGCACGCTGGTCCACGACATGCCGTTCGATGCCATAGCAGACCGCCTGGCGGGCTTGGGCATTGCGGGCGAGCGCGCGGAGCCGTTCTGGCTGGCCGTCCGGGGCAATCTGGACAAGGTCGAGGAAGCGGGCGACTGGTGGTCCATCGTCACGCAAGGGCCGGATGGCGAGACCGGTCTGTCGGACGAGGACCGCGATTTCGCACGTGCCGCCTTCGATCATCTGCCGCCGGAACCGTGGGACGAGACGACCTGGAAGCTTTGGACAGATGCCGTGAAGCAGTCGAGCGGCCGCAAGGGCAGGGGGCTCTTCATGCCTTTGAGGCTCGCGCTTACCGGGCGCGATAAGGGTCCTGAGATCGCAAGTCTATTGCCTCTTCTGGGGCGGGAAGGAACGTTGGCCCGACGACCCTGACCGGGCGGTCTACGGCCGGTGCCTGTTCCCGGCCTTCGCTGGCGGTCATCGTCGCGTCGATCGCCGGCGCTTCAGCGCTTGCCGCTCCCGTCTCCATCGCAGGCTCAGCAGGCGGGGCGCGTTCCTCCTGGATCAGGAACGATCCCGATTGCTGGGTGCTCGCTGTAGCCATGCGCTCCTGGGAACCGGAATCGCCTTCGTCCGCCCCGAGCGTCGTCCAGCCCGCGCCGCCCGCCACCACGTCGAAGCCGCGCTCCGGCGCGCAGCCGCAATTGGCGGGACGTTCCCAGCTGGCCTGCCGGTACCGGAACGCGTTTTCGGCTTCGCGATAAGGGCGTCCCGTCGGAACCGAGATCATCTCTTCCGATTCCTGAGCCGGAAAGCGGTGGAAGTGAAGCTGGACCTGGGTTCCTGGGCAGCGCGCCGAGCACAACCGCTCGTCGCGCTCGAACATCGAACGCGGCGTGGAATGCGAGATCGGAAAGAAGAACCCGTCGCACATGCGCACGCACAAGGTGCGGTAGTGTGTCCCGTTTTCGGCACTGGCCACGCGGCTCATGTTTCCAGCCGCACCCGCCGTATTGCTGGGACGATCGGGCTCGGGGGACGCCTCTGCGCTCGCAGCAACCGAGCAACCTTCGGCACTCATGGCCGCCGAGAGCCGCGTCCGTTCCGCCTCCAGGCCGGCCGAGGTGGCCAGCCGCTGACGCGTGTGCTGAAGGTCGGCGAGGTTTTGCCGCATACGCTGGACGGTGGCTTCCAACCCCGTGCATACCGGCGCCCTGGTTGCCCCACAGCCCGCCTGCCGGATCTGGTCCTCGGCCTTGCGCAGCTCGCCCAGCTGCGAGGCGATCGCATTGTCGTAGCGTGCGATCTGCTGCGGATTGGTGCGGCTGCCGGCACCCAGCGCACCGAACTGCGCCTCCAGCTGCCGGCAATAGTCCGCCGGCTCGGCAAGCGCCGCGGCAGGAACGATGATGGAGGCAAGCCCGCCTGCCACCAGGCTGGTGAGGCAAAGGCGCAACCCGGAATGGACGATTCGCTTCAACATGGCGAAACGTCTAGGCGATTCTGGTTAACCGCCATTTACCGACCGCTGGTCAGGCGGGCGGTTCTTGCGTTTCCGTGGCCTGGTCTGCTGCCACGACGGCCAGCGCCGTCATATTGACGATGCCGCGCGAGGTGACCGACGGCGTGAGAATGTGCGCCGGACGCGCCGTTCCAAGCAGGATCGGCCCCACATGAAGCGCTTCGGTCATCGCCTTTACCGTGGCCAGTGTAATGTTGGCGGCGTCGAGCGATGGGAAGACCAGCAGGTTGGCTTCGCCCTTGAGCAGCGAGTCGGGATAGATCCGGTTGCGCTGGCTTTCCGACAGTGCGGCGTCGCCATGCATCTCGCCGTCCGCCATCAAGTCGGGCGCGATTTCATGCAGCATGGCGGTGGCGGCGCGCATCTTGGCGGCGCTCTTGGAATCGCGGGAACCGAAGTTGGAGTGCGAGAGCAGCGCTGCCTTCGGCGTGATGCCGAATCGCCTGATCTCCTCGGCCGCCAGCACCGTCATCTCGGCGATCTCGCGGGCGCTCGGATCGACGGAGACATAGGTGTCGGTGAAGAAGGTCGCGCCGCGCTGCGAGATCAGCATCGACAGGGCCGAAAGATCGCTGACTCCCTGGCGCTTGCCGATCAGCTGGTAGACATTGCGCAGGTGCCGTTCGTAGCGGCCTTCCAGGCCGCAGATCATGGCGTCTGCCTCGCCCCGCAGCAATGAGAGCGCGGCGATCACCGTGGTGTTGGTGCGCACCAAGGTGCGGGCCGCCTCCGGCGTGATGCCACGCCGGCCAGCCGTCTGGACGAGCAGATCAACATAGTCGCGGTAGCGCGGGTCGTCTTCCGGATTGACGATGTCGAAATCCTTGCCGGGCCTGATCTTGAGGCCGTAGCGCTTCAGTCGCGCTTCCACCACATAGGGCCGGCCGATCAGGATTGGCTGGGCGATCCCTTCCTCCAGCACGACCTGAGCGGCGCGCAGCACGCGCTCGTCCTCGCCATCGGCATAGACGACGCGTTTGGACTCGGCGGAACGGGCCGCCGAAAACACCGGCTTCATCACCAGTCCGGAGCGGAAGACGAAGCGATTCAGCCGGTCGATATAGGCTTCCATCTCCAGAATGGGTCGCGTTGCGACGCCGGAAGCCATCGCAGCCTCGGCCACGGCCGGTGAGATGCGCAGGATGAGGCGCGGATCGAAGGGCGAGGGGATCAGATAGTCGGGACCGAAGATGGGCGTCTCGCCGGAATAGGCGCGCGCTGCCACATCCGACGGCTCTTCGCGCGCCAGCCCGGCAATGGCGCGCACGGCCGCCATCTTCATCTCTTCGTTGATCGCGGTCGCACCGACATCGAGCGCGCCGCGGAAGATGTAGGGGAAGCAGAGGACATTGTTGACCTGGTTGGGATAGTCGGACCGGCCGGTACAGACCATCGCGTCGGGGCGCGCCGCGCGTGCTTCCTCCGGCATAATCTCGGGATCGGGGTTTGCCAGCGCCATCACGAGCGGCTTTTCCGCCATGCCGGCAAGCATGTCCGCTTTCAGGACGCCGGCAGCCGACAATCCCAGAAAGACGTCGGCACCTTGAATCACCTCGCGAAGGGTCCGCTCCGACCTATCCTTCAGATACGGCCCCTTCCAGCGGTCCATTTCCTCGACGCGATCGCGATAGACGACGCCGTGGCGGTCGGTCAGCCAGATGTTTTCGGGGCAGGCACCCAGGATGACCAGCAGGTTCACGCAGGCGAGCGCCGCGGCGCCGGCGCCCGAGGTGACGATCTTGACGTCCTCGATCTTCTTCTGAGCGAGTTCCAGCGCGTTGAGAACGGCGGCCGCGACGATGATGGCCGTACCGTGCTGGTCGTCATGGAAGACCGGAATGCGCATGCGCGCCTTCAGTTGCTCCTCCACCTCGAAGCATTCCGGCGCCTTGATGTCTTCCAGATTGATCCCGCCGAATGTCGGTTCCAGTGCGGCAACCGCCGAAACCATCGCATCGATGCCCGGCGCGTCGATCTCGATGTCGAAGACGTCGATGCCGGCGAACTTCTTGAAGAGCACCGCCTTGCCCTCCATCACCGGCTTGGAGGCGAGGGGGCCGATGTTGCCCAGACCGAGCACGGCCGAGCCATTCGAGACCACGCCGACGAGGTTCGCGCGGCCGGTGTAGAGCGCCGCCGCGCCCGGATCGTCGCGGATCGCCAGGCAGGGGGCAGCCACGCCCGGCGAATAGGCCAGCGCCAGATCGCGCTGGTTGCCGAGCGGCTTTGTGGCCTGGATCTCGAGTTTTCCGGGCCGCGGATTGGCGTGATAGAAAAGCGCGGCACCCTCCAGATCGGAGGAATCCGAATTCTGCTTTTCCTTGCTCATTCTCGCCCCCGCCTGGAATTGTTGTGGCCTTCAGGCCGCAACGACCTTTTGACGCTGTTCGCCGAGGCCTGCAATGCCCAGCCGCATCTCGTCGCCGGCCTTGAGGAAACGCTGCGGCTTCATGCCCATGCCGACACCGGGCGGCGTGCCCGTGGTGATGATGTCGCCCGGCTCCAGCGCCATGAACTGCGAGACGTAGGACACGATATGGGCGACCGTGAAGATCATGGTCTTGGTGTTGCCCGTCTGGCAGCGCTCGCCATTGACGTCCAGGAACATGTCGAGGTTCTGCGGGTCGTCGATCTCGTCGCGGGTGACGAGCCACGGCCCCAGCGGGCCGAAGGTCGGCGCGCTCTTGCCCTTGATCCACTGCCCGCCGCGTTCGGCCTGGAATTCACGTTCGGAGACGTCGTTGCAGAGCGCGTAGCCGAGGATCATCGACAGCGCCTGATCTTCCTCGACATAGTGGCAGCGTTCACCGATGACGATCGCCAGCTCGACCTCCCAGTCGGACTTCACGGAACCGCGCGGGATGATGACATCGTCATTCGGCCCGCTGAGCGAGTTCGGCGCCTTGGAGAAGATGATGGGCTCGGCGGGGATCGGCATGCCGGATTCCGCGGCATGGTCGGCATAATTCAGACCGATCGCAAGGAAGTGCCCCGTGCGCGAAATGGGCGAGCCGAGCCGCGTGTCTGCCGGTACCTCGGGCAGCGACGAGAAATCGGCACGAGTGAGCGTACCGAGCATCAGCGGCGAAATCGTCTCGGGCGAGAAGTCCGCAACGAGGGACGAGACGTCGCGAATGGTGCCGTCCGTGTCGATGATACCGGGCTTTTCCTGGCCGGCCTCTCCAAAACGCAAGAGTTTCAATGGATTGCCCCCTTTTCTTGAATCGACGTGTATGCTCAGAAGGCGCTCGGATAGAGGCCGCCATCGAGCACGAAGTTCTGGCCCGTGATGTAGCCGGCATGAATCGAGCACAGGAACGCGCAGGTATTGCCGAATTCCTCGGGCGTGCCGAGGCGCTGTGCGGGTATCTCGTTGGCGACCTTGCTGGCCTGCTCGTCTTCGCTCAGGCCAGACTTCTTGGCGGCAAAGCTGATCGTCGAGCGGATGCGGTCGGTGTCGAACTTGCCGGGCAGGATCTGGTTGATGGTGACGTTCTTGTCCGCCACGGTACGCGCGACGCCGGCCAGGAACGCAGTCAGCCCCGCCCGCGCACCGGATGACAGGTCGAGCCCCGGGATCGGCTGGTAGACCGACAGGGAGGTGATGTTGACGATGCGCCCGAAGCCGCGCTCGCGCATCGGGTCGATCACCGCCTGGATGAGCTCGATCGGGGTGACCAAGTTCTGCGTCACGCCTTCGAGAATCTGCGCGCGTGACAATTCGCGAAAGTCGCGCAGCGGTGGTCCGCCATTGTTGTTCACGAGGATGTCGGGATCCGGGCAGGCGGCCAGAAGGGCCCGCTGGCCATCCGGCGTCGAAACATCGGTCGCCACCGCGGTCACCTTTACCTTGTAGAGATCGCGGATTTCCTCGGCGGTACTGTTCAGCACCTTTTCGTCGCGGCCGTTGACCACCAGTTCCACGCCGGCTTCCGCCAGCGCCATGGCGCAACCGCGGCCCAAACCCCTGCTGGAGGCGCAGACAATCGCCCGTTTGCCGCGAATTCCCAGTTCCATGCGTCGTCTCCCTTGGATTTGGGCGCAAACTAGCCCGCGAGCGCAAAAACACAACCGTCATAAAGCCGTGACGTGAATCGGCGCATAGGAAGCAGTCTTCAGCGCAACTGTCCCGGAACCGCCCCATGAAAGCCGTTACGCCCCGCCGGTGCCGCAGCATCTTCCTGTCCGACATCCATTTGGGCTCCAAGGCCGCCAAGGCCGAATTCGTCGTGGACTTCCTGCGTTACCACGAGGCCGAGCATATCTATCTGGTCGGCGACATCGTCGACGGCTGGCGCCTCCGGCGTTCATGGCACTGGCCGCAGGCCCACAACGACGTGGTCCAGAAGCTGCTGCGCATGGCGCGCAAGGGCACGACCATCACCTATATCGCGGGCAATCACGACGAGTTCCTGCGCGATTTTCAGGGCACCCATTTCGGCGGCATCGAGGTCGTCGACACCGCCATCCACGAGGGCGCGGACGGCAAGCGCTACTTGGTCATTCACGGCGACCAGTTCGACTGCGTGGTCCACAATGCGCGCTGGATCGCCTATCTGGGCGACCTGGCCTACGACACGGCCATCATCATCAACCGCGTGATCGCGAAAGTCCGGGGCTTCTTCGGCTGGCCGTACTGGTCCTTTTCCTCATGGGCCAAGGTCAAGGTCAAGAAGGCGGTGGCCTTCATCAGCGCCTTCCAGGAGGTCGTGGTGCACGAGGCACGCAAGGCCGGCGCCGACGGCGTGATCTGCGGCCACATCCATCACGCCGTGATCGAGGATATGGACGGGATCCGCTACATCAATGCGGGCGACTGGGTGGAAAGCTGCACCGCCGTCGTCGAGGATTTCGACGGCGCGTTCTCGATCGTGCCGTGGCCCCATGTCCGTCATCAGGAACCCCAGCTGCAACCGGCCCTGACCGACCAGCGCCAGGCCGCCTGACAGCTCAGCCCCAGAGTTCGCGCGACGGCGGCGCGACCATCGAACCCGCATAGGCAAGCGCCGGCTCACGGTCCTTTTCCAGAAGAAGCGGACCGTCGAGATCGACGAACTCCGCGTCCTGGGCCAGCCACAACGCCGGCGCCATGGCCAGCGACGTGCCGACCATGGAGCCGACCATGATCCCGAAACCCAGTTCCCGGGCGCGGGCGTGCAGCCGGATGGCATCGGTCAGCCCGCCGGTCTTGTCGAGCTTGATGTTGACGGCATCGTAGAGGCCGAGCAGCTTGTCCAGATCAGCCGTGCCGTGCACGCTTTCATCGGCGCAGACCGGCACCGGGTGCGGGATATGGGCAAGGATCGCGTCCTGGCCGGCCGGCAAGGGCTGTTCGATCAGTGCAATGCGGCAGCGAGCCGAGACCAGCATGTGGTCGCGGATGTTGGCTTCCGTCCAGCCCTCATTGGCGTCGAGGATGATGCGGCTGTCCGGCGCGGCCTTGGCAACGGCCTCGATTCGCGACGTGTCGTCGGCGGTGCCGACCTTGACCTTGAGCAGCGGCCGGGCCGCATGGCGCTCGGCCTGTGCCGCCATCGCGTCGGGTTCGCCCAGCGAGATCGTATAGGCCGTCTCGAGCGCGCGCGGTTTGCCAGCGCCCAGTTCCCTTGCAATGTCGAGTTGCCCAAGCTTTGCCTCGATATCCCAGAGAGCGCAATCGATGGCGTTGCGGGCCGCACCGGCTGGCATGGCGGTCAGCAGTTCCTGCCGCGACATGCCGTCCGATACTGATTCGCGCATCGCTTCGATCGACGCCATGACGCTCTCGATCGTCTCGCCGTAGCGGCCATAGGGAACGCATTCGCCCCTTCCAAGCTTACCGTCCTGCGTCAAGGCGCAGGTCACGACCTGGGCGTGTGTCTTGGTGCCCCGCGAGATGGCAAAGCCCCCCGCGATGGGAAAACGTTCTGTTTCGACAAAAAGGTCACGCCGCATCAACAAACTCCATCCGGCTGTCCCGGCAAAGTGACAGCCGATCCTTTAATCAGTAATGAGAAGCCATGTTGCTGAAGCGGCACAAGGAAGCAAGCAGCCAGGGCGATGCCTCTGGCGGGCAGGGACCGCGCGTGGAAATGCGCGAGACCGACGGCGTTCGCTCGTGCCATTTTTCGGGCGATTGGGACACCAGTTCGGTTGCCCGGATCGACGGGGAACTGCGCGAGCTTGAAGAGTCCCTCGACGCGAATCCCCTCACGCTCGATCTCTCGGGCGTCTCGCGATTCGACACGGCCGGCGCCTGGCTGGTGGAGCGCCTGGCACTGGCCCAACGCGCCAAGGGCGGCGAACTGACCATCGAGGGCGCTCACGCTGGCGCCGAGACGCTGATCGAAGCGGTCCGACGCGCGATCGAAAACCGTGTGCCCTCCGAGACGCCGCGACGACGCGCCTTCCCCATACGCGTGCTCGAGGGGCTTGGACGATCCGTCTACGGCATGCGGCATGATTTCGTGCTTGGCATGCATATCCTGGGTGCCACCATCCGTGGCGCGCAGCTGAAGATGGGGCGCGGCCACGCGATCAACCCGGCCGCGATCTTTCACCAGATCGACCGCATGGGCGTGGGTGCGATCGCCGTCGTCGTGCTGATGTCCTTCATCGTCGGCGCCATCGTGGCGCAACAGGGCGCCTTCCAGCTGCGCTATTTCGGCGCTGAAATCCTGGTCGTCGATCTCGTGGCGATTCTCGTTCTGCGCGAACTCGGCGTGCTGATGACCGCCATCATGGTCGCCGGGCGCACGGGCAGCGCGATCACCGCCGAGATCGGCTCCATGAAGATGCGCGAGGAGGTGGATGCCCTGACGGTGATCGGGCTCAATCCGGTCGGCGTCCTGGTGTTTCCCCGCCTGGTTGCACTGGTCGTCGCGCTGCCTTGTTTGACTGTCATTGCCAATTTCGCGGCCATCGGGGGGGCTATGGTGGTCGCCTGGAGCTATTCGGGCATTCCGCCTGAGACCTTTCTCGACCGGATGCGCGAGAGCATCGGCCTCAACACCATCTTCGTGGGCCTGATCAAGGCGCCGTTCATGGCGCTGATCATCGGCATCATCGCCTCGGTAGAGGGCATGAAGGTCGGCGGGAGTGCCGAATCGCTCGGCCAGCAGGTGACGAGTTCGGTGGTCAAGGCGATCTTCATCGTCGTCATCCTGGATGGCATGTTCGCGATGTTCTTCGCGGCGATCAACTTCTAGAGGCGGGGCATGAACACAACCGAGGACATCGTCGCGCAGGAAGGAAGGACCCAGGGCGCGCACCCTGTCGCCGACCCCATCCTGTCGGCGCGCGGTGTCACGGTCGCGTTCGGCTCAAACGTCATTCTCGAAAACCTCGACCTCGACGTCTATCCCGGCGAGATACTCGGTTTCGTCGGCGCCTCGGGCGCTGGCAAATCCGTGCTCCTGCGTGGGGTGCTGGGCCTGACGCGCAAGCGCGCCGGCACAATCGAATTGTTCGGCGTGGATCTCGACAAGGCAGACGACGCCCAGCGCATGCTCCTCGACATGCGGGTAGGGGTGCTGTTCCAGCACGGTGCGCTGTTCTCGGCCCTGACCGTCAAGGAAAACGTCCAGGTTCCGATGCGGGAATACCTGGATCTCCCGCAGAAACTGATGGACGAACTCGCGCTGCTGAAGATCGAACTCGTTGGCCTGAAGGCAGACGCCGCCGACAAGTTCCCTTCCGAGCTGTCGGGCGGGATGATCAAGCGCGCGGCACTGGCACGCGCGCTCTCGCTTGACCCGGACATCGTCTTTCTGGACGAGCCCACCTCGGGGCTCGATCCGATCGGTGCCGCGGATTTCGACGAACTCGTCGCCAAACTCCGGGACACGCTCGGGCTTACCGTCTACATGGTGACCCATGATCTCGACAGCCTGTTCTCCGTCTGCGACCGCATCGCGGTCCTGGGCGGCAAGAAGGTGCTCGTTGAAGGCACAGTGGCCGAGATGATGCAGGTCGAAGAGCCCTGGGTGAAATCCTATTTCCGCGGCAAGCGCGCACGTCAGCTCGATCTGACGGCAAGACAGCAGGTTTGAGGCACGGCTGATGGAAACCAAAGCCAACTACGTCGTCGTCGGTATATTCACGCTGGTCGCCGTGCTGGCGGCATTCGGATTCGTCTACTGGACGGCTTCCGTTGGCGACACCGGCGATACCTCGGAGTTGAGAATCCGCATTCCTGGCTCCGCATCGGGCCTCAGCCGCGGCAGCGCGGTTCTGTTCAACGGCGTGAGGGTCGGCGACGTGCGCCGGGTCTATATCGACGTCAACGATCCCGATGCCGCCATCGCCGAAGCCAGGATCGACCGCCGCACCCCGATCACCGCGTCGACGCAGGTCGATGTCGGTCTCGCCAACCTGACCGGTCAGGCGAGCATCGAGATGCGTGGTTCGGGTGCCGGCGAGGACAATCTGCTCGACGTCGCCGAAAGGGAGGACAGGGTGGCGGAAGTGACCGCGAATCCCTCGGCCGTTTCCGATCTTCTGCAAAGCGCGCAGTCGATCTTCCGCCGTGCCGACGCGATTCTCGATCAGTTCGAAGGTTTCGTGGGCGATGTCCGCAGCCCGCTGACCGAGACCGTTCGCAACGTGGAGGCGTTCTCCCAGGCCCTCGAAAACAACGCCGACGGCATCGACGTCTTCCTGTCGAGCGTATCGGAGCTGTCGGAGACATTTGCTACCGTGTCGGGACAGGTGGAGGGGACACTGGCCGCCGGTGAAGAGCTGATCCGCGCCGTCGATCCCGAACGCATCAATGCCGTTGTCGCCAATGTCGAGAACTTCACCCGCCAGCTTGACGAAGCCGGCAGCGGCCTTGGCGAGATCATGGCCAATGTCGACGGTGCGGTGCAATCGGTGGTGCGGTTCTCCGACGGCGCCAATGAAACGCTGGAGCGGGTCGACACCATTGTCGGCAGCGTCGATCCCGAGATCGTGGCGAACGTCGTCAGGAACTTCGAATCGGCCAGCGCGACCGTCAACACCGCCGCCGAAAACATCGCCCGCCTCGGCGAACTCATCAACGACCGCAGCGAAGACATCGACCGCATCATCGGCGATTCCCAGCAACTCGCCGAACGGCTCAACCGGAGCTCGGAGCGCGTCGAAAGCGTCGTGGCGCGCGTCGACGACATCGTGAGTTCCGACGAAGTCGAAGGCATCGTGGCCGACACGCGCGAGACGGTGCAGGCCTACCGCGTTCTGGCCGAGCGTCTCACGCGCTCGTCCGATCGCGTCGACGAGGTTCTGGTCAGCCTCGATGAGCTGCTCGGATCGGGCGAGGCAGAGGGTGTGATGTCGGATGCCAGCCAGACGCTGGAATCCTATCGCGTCCTGGCCGAGCGCCTGACGGAATCCACCGGCCGGCTCGATTCGGTGCTCGAACGGGCCGACGGTCTGCTTGGCTCCGATCAGATAGAGCAGGTCGTGACCGAGGCAAATCAGGCCATGCAGGCCATCCGCGCGACGGCCGAAAACCTCAATGCCCGCGTCGGACCGATTACCGCCGGGCTCGAGCGTTTCTCCAGCCAGGGACTGCGCGAAGTGGAAACGCTCATTCGCGACAGCCGCCGCGCGATCAACCGCATCGAGCAGGCCATCACCTCCTTCGAGCGCAATCCGCAACGCATCATCACCGGTGGAGAGGGCGAGGTTCGTCAGTTTGACGGGCGCCAGCGGCGTTGACAATCCGGTCCACCACCTCCATGAAAACCAGTCGATCGCACGTAAAAGTCGTATCCGGGCGGGAAACCTCAGTGAAATTCCAGTCTCTAGCCCTTGTCGGCGTTCTTTCCCTGCTTACCCTTTCGGGCTGCGCCGCGCTGCCCGGTGGCGGTCCGGCCGCGCTCGATACCTATGATCTGACCACGCCGACCGTGCCTCCGACGGGTGGGCGTACGCGCACGCAATTGCTGATCGCCGAGCCGTCGGCGCTGCAGTCCCTCGGCGCCCAGAGCATCGTCATCCGCACGTCGCCCAGCTCGATCGAATTCCTGAGTGGCGCGCAGTGGGCCGACCGGCTCCCGCTCATCGTGCAGGCGCGCCTGGCCGATGCCTTCCAGGCAACGGGCCGTCTCGGCGGTGTCGGGCGCCCGGGCGAGGGACTGGCGATCGACTATCAGGTCGTCACCGATATCCGTACCTTCGAGGTGAGGGTGTTTGGTGATCGGCTTGCCACGGTGGAAATTTCGGTCCGCGTTCTCAACGACCGCAATGGCGTCGTCCAGGCGCAACGGGTTTTCCAGGCCGCCGTGCCGCTGACCGGTACCAGCAACGAGGCCTATGTCGCGGCGCTCGATCTGGCGCATCAGCGGCTAACCGCCGAGCTGGTAACCTGGGTGCTTGCGGCCATCTGAGCGCCGACACGCTCAGCATTCAATTCATGGAAAGCAGGGTCTGACTGAGGCGAAGCACGCGCGTCGCCTGTCGTCGATCAGAAATCGTCGCGGACGATCTTCTTGTCGTAGAGGCGGAGCAGGGGGTCTTCACGCTTCCGGCTCGAAAAGCGCTGAACGAAGGGGTCGTAGAGCTCGACTTCAGGCCGGTCGTTCCGTGCCTCGCTATCGCCGGCTTTCCTGTCCTGATCCATCAATCAATTGTCCCCGCTGCCCCGATTGGCATGCCGCTCAGTAGCAATTGTGAGCCGGCGATGCATCAACCAGATGGTCAAAATTCGTAACAGTAGATGTCAGCCCGCGAGTCATCTTCGGCTGGAACCCGCCTGCGAGCGGGCACGTCTTTGCGATACGACATTGCAATTGGGTGTTGCGCCATGTCGCGCCCCGGTATTAGCAAGGTCCGGATCACACGGTCGCCCTTAGGCAGCCAGCAAACACCAGGCAGGATTAGGTTCAGTGGAAACGATCAGGCTCATCTCCCCCATCGACGGTTCGATCTTTGCCGAGCGTCCCGTCGACGCCGACAGCGAGATCAACGGCGCCGTCGAGCGTGCCCGCGCAGCCCAAGCCGATTGGGCGCGCGTCCCGGTCACTGAGCGGGCGCCATATCTGCTGGCATTCCTGGAAGCGCTTGTCGCGATGAACGACGACATCGTGCCGGAACTGGCCTGGCAGATGGGCCGGCCCGTTCGTTATGGCGGCGAGAAGGGCGGCGTCGAGGAACGCACCCGCTACATGGTGGAATTGGCCGCCACCGCGCTCGCCGATGCCGCGCCGCCCGATCACAAGGATGGCTTCCGCCGCTACCTGCGCCGTGTTCCGGTCGGCCTCGTCATGGTCATCGCGCCGTGGAACTACCCTTATCTGACTGCGGTCAACACGATCGTTCCCGCGCTGATGGCCGGCAATGCCGTGATCCTGAAACACGCCGCCCAGACATTGCTTGTCGGCGAACGTTTCCAGGCCGCCTTCGACAAGGCCGGGCTGCCGAAGGGCCTGTTCCAGAACATCGTGCTCAACCACGGCCAGACCGAGGCCCTGCTTGGCTCCGGCAAGATCGACCACATCAACTTCACTGGCTCCGTTGCGGGCGGGCGGGCAATCGAGAAGGCCGCAGCCGGCACCTTTGCCACGCTCGGCCTGGAACTCGGCGGCAAGGACCCGGCCTATGTGCTGCCAGACGTCAAGATGGACCACGCCGTGCCCAACCTTGTCGATGGCGCCTTCTACAATTCCGGCCAGTGCTGCTGCGGCATCGAGCGCATCTACGTCCACGAAAAGGTCTATGACGAATTCGTCGAGGGCTTCATCGCCGAGACGAAGAACTATGTCGTCGGCAACCCGCTGGACCAGGCCACGACGATGGGGCCGATGGCGCAGGCGCGTTTTGCGGACGCCGTGCGCGAGCAGAAAGCGGAGGCGCTGCGCAAGGGAGCCGTCGCCCATATCGGCATGAAGGTCGAGAACGACCGCGAGGGTTCGCCCTATCTGGCGCCCGAAGTCCTGACCAATGTCGACCACCAGATGAGCGTCATGCGCGAGGAGAGTTTTGGGCCCATCGTCGGCATCATGAAGGTGCGCGACGACGAGGAGGCGATCCAGTTGATGAACGACAGCCCCTATGGCCTGACCGCCTCTGTCTGGACCACCGACACCGACCGCGCTGCCGAGCTCGGCGATCGCATCGAGACCGGCCTCGTCTACATGAACCGCTGTGACTATGTGGATCCGGGCCTCGTTTGGACGGGCGTCAAAGACACAGGCAAGGGCGGCGCCATGGGCACCACCGGATACGACAATCTGACCCGGCCCAAGGGTTTCCACCTGCGCGAAGCCATCTGATCTTCAACCCCGTTCCGAGCGATTTCCATGACCAAACTCGTTGCCAATTGGAGTTTTCCCACCGCCATCCGTTTCGGCGCGGGCCGCATCGCGGAACTGCCGGATGCCGTCGCCAGGGCCGGCATGAAGAACCCGCTCTTCGTGACCGATCCGGGTCTGGCGAAGCTGCCTGTCACCGCGTCCACTCTGAAACTGCTCTCCGGCGCCAATGTCGCACATGGCGTCTTTTCCGACGTCAGGCCAAACCCGGTCGAATCGAACCTCGACGCCGGTATCGCGGTCTACAAACAGGGTGGGCATGATGGCGTCATCGCCTTCGGTGGTGGCTCGGCCCTCGACCTTGGCAAGCTGATCGCCTTCCAGGCGGGCCAGACGCTGCCGATCTGGGATTTCGAGGACATCGGCGATTGGTGGACACGCGCCGATGCGGACGCCATCGCGCCGGTGATCGCGGTGCCGACGACAGCCGGGACAGGCTCCGAAGTCGGTCGGGCAGGGGTGCTGACCAACGAGGCGACCCACACCAAGAAGGTGATCTTCCACCCGAAAATGCTGCCCGTCACGGTGATCGCCGATCCGGAACTGACCGTCGGCATGCCGCCCTTCATCACGGCTGGCACCGGCATGGATGCGCTCGCTCATTGCCTGGAAGCCTGGTGCGCGCCCGGCTACCATCCCATGGCCGAGGGCATCGCCGCCGAGGGCGTGCGCCTGGTGCTGGAAAACCTGCCCAAGGCCTATGCCGACGGCACGGACATCGAGGCGCGCGCGCACATGATGTCGGCTGCCGCCATGGGTGCCACCGCCTTCCAGCGCGGGCTTGGCGCCATCCACTCCCTGTCCCACCCGATCGGCGCTCTCTACGACACGCATCACGGCATGACCAATGCTGTGTTCATGCCACATGTGCTCGAGTTCAACCGCTCGGCGATCGAGACACGGATGGCAAGGCTCGCGGCCTATTGCGGCATCGCGGGCGGGTTCGACGGCTTCCTGGCCCATATCAATGAGCTCTGCGCCGAGCTGAAGGTGCCCCGGAGCCTGCCCGACCTCATCGAAGGGCTCCGGATGGAAGAGGATCGCCGTCAGCTGATTGCCGACATGGCGATCGTCGATCCGACGGCCGGCGGCAACCCGATCGAACTCACGCTCGAAGGCGCACTGGATATTCTGGACCGCGCGATGAAGGGCAGGGGCTGAAGTGCGACAACACCCGCCATCCATGCTAAGGGCCGGCTCGAAACAGCTGGCCCGAGGTTTGGCGTCGACATGAATGTGCATCTTCCCGCAGGCGAGAGCGGCCCGCTCGGCGACGAGGCTGCCTGCCATCCGCTGCTCGCCGGTGCGCCGGCTTCCGTCGAGTTCAAGAAGCTGCGCAAACGCCTGTTGCGGCAGACCCGCGAGACGATCGAGACCTACGCAATGCTGCGGCCCGGCCAGCGCTGGTTGGTAGCCCTTTCCGGCGGCAAGGATTCCTACGGCCTGCTAGCCGTCCTGCTCGACCTCAAATGGCGCGGCCTGCTGCCGGTCGACCTGCTCGCCTGCAATCTCGACCAGGGACAGCCCAATTTCCCGAAACACATCCTGCCCGACTTCCTGTCGCGCCATGGCATCCCGCACCGGATCGAGTATCGCGACACCTATTCGATCGTCACCGAGAAGATCCCGGAAAACCGCACCTACTGCTCGCTCTGCTCACGGCTGCGGCGCGGCCACCTCTACCGCGTGGCGCGGGAGGAGGGGTGCTCGGCACTCGTGCTTGGCCACCACCGCGAGGACGTGCTCGAGACCTTCTTCATGAACCTCTTCCATGGCGGCCGACTGGCCGCGATGCCGCCAAAACTTCTTAATGACGATGGCGATGTCGAAGTTCTGCGGCCGCTGGCCTTCTGCGCGGAGGCCGATCTCGCACGCTTCGCGGCCGCGCTCGAATTCCCCATCATCCCCTGCGATCTGTGCGGCAGCCAGGAAGGGCTGCAGCGCAATGCCATGAAGACGATGCTCGACGACATCGAGCACCGCTTCCCCGGCCGCAAGGACACGATGATGCGGGCGCTGGCCAATACGCGGCCTTCGCACCTGCTCGACCGGTCGCTGTTTGATTTCAGCGCGCTGTCGGCTGATGGCGCGCCTGGAACAGACGACCGTTCTCCGCGATAAGCACGAGGGCCAGCCCGCCGACACCCGACACGAAGTAGCCGATGGCCAGCGGCACCACGGTGCCGTCGAAGGACAGGCCGATATAGGCGCCGATCAGCCCGCCGCCGAGCGTCTGAAGGAACCCCAGCACCGACGAGGCTGTGCCTGCGACATGGCCGAGCGGCTCCATGGCGAGCGCGTTGAAGTTCGGGCCGATCCAGCCGAACATGAACATCGCCGCACCGAACAGGCCGACAAACGCGAAGAGCGGCATCGGTGCGATGAGCGCCCAGACGATCCAGATCGTCGTCGCCGCGATGTAGCCGAACAGCGCGAAATGCGACAGGCCGCGCATGCCGAACCGGCCCACCAGGCGGGAATTCAGGAACGAGGAGATTGCCATCATGCTGGCGAGGACCGCAAACAGCACGGGAAACCAGGCCCCCAGCGCATAGACGTCGATGAAGATCTGCTGCGCGGAATTGATGAAGCCGAACAGGCCGCCGAAGATCAGCGCCGTGGCGAGCGCATAACAGAAGGCCAGCCGGTTGCCGAGCACGATACGAAAGCCATCGAGGATCGTGCGCGGGTTGAAGGCCCGGCGGTTCTCTTCCGCCAACGTTTCGGGCATGCGCACGAAGAACCAGAGGGCAATGCCTGCCGCGACGAAGCCCATGAAGATGAAGATCATCTGCCAGTCGGCGACGAGCAGGAGCACCTGCCCGGCCCCCGGCGCGATGACCGGCACGATCATGAACACCATCATGACGAGCGACATCACCTCCGCCATCTGGCGTCCGCCAAACCTGTCGCGCACCATGGAGACGGCGATGACCCGCGTCGCCGCCGCCCCCACGCCCTGCAGGGTGCGCATGAGGAGCAGCATCCAGAAGCTTGGCGCGAAGGCCGCGAGAACCGCGGCGGCGACATAAATGCCGAGGCCGATCAGCAGCGGCCCGCGCCGGCCGAAACGGTCCGCTATCGGTCCGAAGATCAGCTGAGCGGCACCGAAACCGACCACATAGGCCGTGATGACGAGCTGGCGCTGGTTTTCGTCCTCGACGCCGAGCGCGGCACCGATCTGCTGCATGGCCGGCAGCATGATGTCGATGGCGAGCGCATTGACCGCCATCAGCGCGGCCGCAATCGCGATAAATTCGCCGCGCCCGATCGGCAGGCGGTGAGCCGGCGCGTCAGGCCGAAATGTCTTGTTCATTGCGCGTCGATTCTGGCTGTCGGAGCAGCACGAAAGCGCCCCGCGGCCATTCTTGGAGAATTGGCAATGGCATTGCCGCCAGAGCGGAAGAGCCCGAAATCAGGCGGCGCCGCGGACGCTCACGCCCTTTTCGGCAATAAAATCCTGCAGCTCGCCTGCCTGGAACATCTCACGGATGATGTCGCACCCGCCGACAAACTCACCCTTCACGTAGAGCTGGGGAATCGTCGGCCACTTGGAATAGTCCTTGATGCCCTGCCGCAGATCGTCGGAGGTGAGAACGTTGACACCCTTGTAGTCAACGCCGAGATAGTCGAGAATCTGTACGACCTGTCCCGAAAAGCCGCACTGCGGGAAGCCGGGCGTTCCCTTCATGAACAGCACGACGTCGTTGCTCTTCACTTCCGAGGCGATGAATTCGTTGATGGCGGTCATCTCTTTTGTCCTTTCGTCTCCGGATTAGAAGTCCGGACCCGTGCTCGCTGCCATATCTATGGACGCTGGGAGAATTGCGCAACTTGCAGCGCCGGGCAACGGTTCAACTTTCAGGTATGCTGGTCTGGAGTGCAAGCGCGTGCAGCGTGCCGCCCATGTTGCCCTGTAGCGCTTCATAGACCATCTGGTGCTGTTGGACGCGTGACTTGCCGCGAAAACTCTCGGCCACCACCTCGGCCGCGTAGTGATCGCCGTCACCCGCCAGATCGCGGATGGTCACCTGTGCATCGGGGATTGCCTGCTTGATCATGCGCTCGATGTCGCGCGCGTCCATTGCCATGTCCCGCTCCTGCTTCAACCATCCATGAACTGTGGAAACCACGATTCGTGGGCGGCTCTGAGATCGTCCACCCGTATCGCATTTGCTCCCGGCAGATTCAATCGGTCGCCGCCCGTCTCGCCGATCCGGGATGCCCGCAGGCCAAGTTCGCGTGCCTTGTCGGCGATCTCGCGCCAGAGCTCGTCATCGGATCCGGAGATGGTAACGAGATAGCGTGCCTGGTCCTCGCCGAAACACAGCGCAAGCGGATCGGACTGCGACGGCGCATCGATCGTACAGCCGATTCCTGACGCGATTGCCATCTCGGCCAGCCCCACCGCCAGCCCGCCATCCGAGAGGTCGTGAACGGCGGTCGCGACGCCGCGCTGGATGAGATCCCGCACGAAGTCGCCGGATTTGCGTTCGAGCTTCAGGTCTAAGGGTGGGGGCGGGCCTATGTCGAGGCCGTGCACCTCTCGCAGATAGGCCGAGCGGCCGAGATGGGTGCCCCACGCCTCAGGGCCGCCGATCAGGAGGATACGCTCGTCTTCGGCCGCAAAGGCGCCGCGCACCATCGTCGAGCGATCCTCGATCAGGCCGACACCGGCAATGGTCGGCGTCGGCGGGATCGCGCGCCCATTGGTCTCGTTGTAGAGCGAGACATTGCCGGACACGATCGGGAAATCGAGTTCGCGACAGGCTTCGGCGATGCCCTGGATGGCGCGCACCAGCTGTCCCATGATCTCGGGACGCTCGGGATTGCCGAAATTCAGATTGTCGGTGGCGGCCAGCGGCAGGGCGCCGACGGCGGTCAGATTGCGCCAGCATTCGGCCACCGCCTGCTTGCCACCTTCATACGGGTCGGCCTCGCAGTAGCGCGGCGTGACGTCGCTCGCGAAGGCCAGCGCCTTGGTCGGGTGACCTTCCACCCGGACTACGCCAGCGTCGCCACCGGGCCGCTGCAGCGAGTTGCCCTGGATCAGCGTGTCGTACTGTTCCCACACCCAGCGCCGCGAGGAGAGATTGGGGCTCGCCAGCAGCTTCAGCAGCGCCTCGTCTACGGGGGTCCTGGGAATGTCCGCATCCGTCAGGCGGGCAGGGGCCGTCCCTTCCTCCCACGGGCGGTCATATTCCGGTGCCTCGTCGCCCAGCTCCTTGATCGGCAGGTTTGCGACTTCCGTGCCGCGATGCAGGATCCGGAATCGCAGATCGTCCGTCGTCTTGCCGACGATGGCAAAATCCAGGCCCCATTTGGTGAAGATCGCTTCGGCCTCCGCCTCCTTCTCGGGACGCAGCACCATGAGCATGCGCTCCTGGCTTTCCGAAAGCATCATTTCGTAGGCGCTCATCGCCTCCTCGCGCACCGGCACGCGGTCGAGATCGAGCTCGATGCCGAGGTCGCCCTTGGCGCCCATTTCAACCGCCGAGCAGGTCAGTCCGGCCGCACCCATGTCCTGGATGGCGATGACCGCGCCCGTCGCCATCAGTTCGAGGCAGGCTTCCAGCAGGCATTTTTCGGTGAAGGGGTCGCCGACCTGGACGGTGGGGCGCTTTTCCTCGATCTGGTCGTCGAATTCGGCCGACGCCATCGTGGCGCCGCCGACACCATCGCGGCCGGTCTTGGCGCCGAGATAGACGACGGGCAGGCCGACGCCTTCGGCCTTCGAATAGAAGATCTTGTCGGTCTCGGCGAGACCGGCGGCAAACGCATTGACCAGGCAGTTGCCATTGTAGCGCGCGTCGAACTCGACCTCACCGCCGACAGTCGGCACGCCGAAGGAGTTGCCATAGCCGCCCACGCCCGCGACCACGCCGGAGACAAGGTGCTTTGTCTTGGGGTGATCGGGCTCGCCGAAGCGCAGCGCGTTCATCGCCGCGATGGGGCGGGCGCCCATGGTGAAGACGTCGCGCAGGATGCCGCCGACGCCCGTCGCCGCGCCCTGGTAGGGCTCGATGTAGGAGGGGTGGTTGTGGCTCTCCATCTTGAAGATCACCGCAAGCCCGTCGCCGATATCTACCACGCCGGCATTCTCGCCCGGCCCTTGGATGACGCGCGGTCCGGTGGTGGGCAGTGTTCGCAGCCATCTCTTCGAGGATTTGTAGGAGCAGTGCTCGTTCCACATGGCCGAGAAGATGCCGAGTTCCGTGAAACTCGGCTCGCGCCCGATCAAGTCGAGGATGCGCTGGTACTCGTCCGGCTTCAGCCCGTGGGCGGCAACCAGTTCGTCGGTGATCGGAATATTGGGGATGTTCATGGCCACCGTTCACTGCGGGAGATCGTCGGGGTTTTGCCCCGAATGTATTGCCGGGGCAAGCGGAAGAGATGCCCTTCTGGCTGCGTCAGGCGGACTGTCCGCAAGCGGTGCCGCCGGTGCTCCATCGCGCGATGTCGGATCGAATGCGTTCGCCTGCAGGACCGTCAAGCAAGGGGCCGAAGGTGGTGAGGCTCCCTTGAGGGCCTTCGGCCTGCACGACCAGCAATGGGCGTCCGCCGTAATTCGATCTCGGCACGATCAGGAAGCGCGGCCTGCCGGAATGGGAATCGAGTTCATTGGCGAAGCTGTAGTCGCGAAAGGCCGGGTCGCCGCTCGCAAACCAGCACCGATGCGCCGCGATCGCCACGGGTTCCATGCTGCGCAATGCCGCGCTCTTGGCCGGTGCCGGGGTGGCAACGGTGGCAGGAGGCGTGGACTGGCAGCCCTGCGCCACCATTGCGAGGAGGCACAGCGTGCCTGCGGCGAAACGATTCAAGCCGCGATCTCCAGCACGCTTTCGAACAGTCGGCGCCCGTCGCTGCCGCCATGCGCATCCTCGATCAGGTTTTCGGGATGCGGCATGATGCCGAGCACATTGCCACTATCGTTGACGATGCCGGCGATGTCGTTGATCGAGCCGTTCGGGTTGGTGCCTTCGGCATAGCGGAAGACGACCTGCCCATCGCCTTCGATGCGGGCAAGCGTCTCGGCATCGGCGAAATAATTGCCGTCGTGATGCGCAACGGGGCAGCGGATGACCTCTCCCTGGGCGTAGCGATTCGTGAAGGCGGTCTCGGCGTTGGCCACTTCGAGCTTCACCTCTCGGCAGACGAACTTGAGCGATGCGTTGCGCATGAGCGCGCCAGGAAGCAAACCGGCTTCGACGAGAATCTGGAAGCCGTTGCACACGCCGAGCACCCGCACGCCGCGCGCCGCCTGTTCGGCAACGGCCCGCATGACGGGCATGCGCGCGGCGATCGCACCGCAGCGCAGATAGTCGCCATAGGAAAAACCGCCGGGCACGACGATCAGGTCGACCGGCGGAATCTCCGTATCGGTCTGCCAGACGGTGAGCGGCGGCTGGCCCGAGACCTTCTCGATCGCCGCGATCATGTCGCGGTCACGGTTGAGGCCCGGGAGGAGAACGACGGCTGTTTTCATGATCTCGGATCGAAAGGGGGTTGGACTTCGGAGAATTCGCGTATTTCGAGGCGACGTTCGATGCGGTCGAGACGCTCGTCGCGTCGGGCCAGGATCCCGTAAATGTTGTGAATATCCGATTGTATGCCGATCATGTGGCCGCGCACCACGTTCAGCTCTCGCTTGAGTTCCGCGACATCCTGGCGAAGTTCCGACACCTGCTCGTGCACGCGCTGCAGCAGCTCATACATCAGTTGGTTCGTCACTTCGGCCATCGGCGGCTCCAGCACGGCCTCACATCATGTCGACAGAATAATCCTCGATCACCGTATTCGCCAGAAGCTTCTCGCACATGGCCTCGATGTCGGACTTGGCCTTCGCCTTGTCGGTGGCGTCCAGCTCGATGTCGAACACCTTGCCCTGGCGGACCGATCCGACCCCGGAAAAGCCGAGCGAACCCAGCGCGCCCTCGATCGCCTTGCCCTGCGGGTCGAGAACGCCGTTCTTCAGCGTGACGGTCACACGTGCCTTGATCAAGGAGCTGCTCCGGTCTTCCAGGATGTTCAGTGCGGCTTGCCGCCGCCATTCGGCGTCGACGAGACGAGGACGGGACCGCCCGAGCGCGGCGGCTCGTTCTCGTTCATGATGCCGAGGCGACGGGCGACTTCCTGATACGCCTCGACCAGGCCGCCGAGGTCCCGGCGAAAACGGTCCTTGTCGAGCTTGTCCTGGGTGGCGACATCCCACAGGCGGCAGGAATCCGGGGAGATTTCGTCGGCCACGACGATGCGGGCCATGTCGTTTTCCCACAGGCGACCGCATTCGATCTTGAAGTCGACGAGCTGGATGCCGACGCCGAGGAAGAGGCCGGAGAGGAAGTCGTTGACCCGGATGGCCAAGGCCATGATGTCGTCGATCTCCTGCGGGCTCGCCCAGCCGAAGGCGGTGATATGCTCTTCCGAGACCATCGGGTCGTCGAGCGCATCCGCCTTGTAGTAGAATTCGATGATCGAGCGCGGCAGAACCGTGCCTTCCTCGATGCCCAGCCGCTTGGCCAGCGAGCCGGCAGCGACATTGCGCACCACCACCTCGAGCGGGATGATCTCGACTTCCTTGATCAGCTGCTCGCGCATGTTGAGCCGCCGGATGAAGTGAGTCGGGATGCCCATGCGGTTCAGATGGGTGAAGAGATGCTCGCTGATGCGGTTGTTCAGCACGCCCTTGCCGTCGACGATCTCGTGCTTCTTCTTGTTGAAGGCGGTGGCGTCATCCTTGAAGAACTGGATCAGGGTGCCTGGCTCGGGTCCTTCATAAAGGATCTTTGCCTTGCCTTCGTAGATGCGGCGGCGACGGGTCATGATGATCTCTGTGTTGGCCGCGTGCAACGATTGCGCGCGGCGCGAATGGCTCGGCCGCGTCCGGCCGGCGATTGATGTTCACGCGCTGGTGTCTAGCGCAACTGCAGCCGGTTCTCAATCGGCAATCTCCAGGGCCTGCATCGCAAGCCGGCATTGACCGATCGCAACGCTTTTGGATTGTGATCGGTGACCCCATATGGGAAGAAACGTGACGATTCTACGGAGGTGACTTGGCCATGGCCGACATGAATGATCGCAAGGAAGCTTTCGAACGGAAGTTTGCCCATGACGAGGAGCTGAAGTTCAAGGCGACCGCCAAGCGCAACAGGGCGTTGGGCCTCTGGGCCGCCGAAAAGCTCGGCAAGACGGACGACGAGGCAAAGGCCTACGCACTGGAAGTGATCGAGGCCGATTTCGAGGAAGCCGGCGATGAGGACGTCTTCCGCAAGATCAGGTCCGATTTCGACAAGGCCGGCGTGCAGCAGTCCGACCACCAGATACGCCGTACCATGGATGAACTGCTGCAGCAGGCGATCGAACAGATTCGTACGACTTAGACGGCTTGCCCGTCTTTGACGGCACGAAGCAGGGGGGAGGCATCATGACGGATCGGATGCTCGCGTCGCGGCTCAAGGCCGGCGAGACATTGTTCACCTCGTGGTCCTCCTTGCCCGATCCACTGGTCGCCGAAGTGCTGGCCAGCTTCGATCTCGATGCAGTCACGCTGGACATGCAGCATGGCGGCCATCATGAGGACAGCGTGCTGCGCGCCGTTGGCCCCATCTTGGCCGCGGGCAAATCGGCGATCGTCCGCATCCCGGTCGGCCGCTTTGATTTCGCCAGCCGGGCGCTCGATTTCGGTGCCGATGCGGTGATCGCCCCGATGATCAATTCGGTGGCGGACGCACGCGCCTTTGCGGCCTCGGTCAAATATCCGCCCTTGGGTCAGCGCTCCTGGGGGCCGGCCTTTGCCATGCCTCGGCGTCGTGAAAAGTCCTCATCAGCTTGGCTCGCGCAAAGTAACGACAAGACGCTGGCCTTTGCGATGATCGAGACGCGCGAGGCTCTCGCGGCGCTGGACGGCATTCTCGAAGTCGACGGTATCGACGGTGTCCTGGTGGGACCGTCCGATTTCTCGATCGCCTGGACCGAGGGGCGGGAGATGAACCCCGCGCTGGACGACATGATGGAGGCGATCGCGTCTATCGCCGGTCGGGTTACGGCCGCCGGCAAGCATGCGGCGATCTACGTGGTCGATCCCGGTTTGACCGGACGTTATGTCGAAATGGGTTTCCGGCTTTTCGCGCTCGGCAGCGACGTGAAATATCTGGCGCTCGGGGCCGCCAGTCAGCTGGACGCCGCCCGAAAATCGATCGCCCCGCGGTAATCCCCACCTGATACGAATTCCAATCGCCATCCATGGAAGGCGGGAATCCGGTTTTGACGATGTCGATCAGGTGAAGCGGGTCGCTGCGAAGGACAAATCGTAGACCAGTCTTCCCGTCTCGTCGGCAACCTGCATGCTCCAGGGCCTGCCCTTGAGCACTCCCTCGCATTCGCCTGTCGCCAGCATCTCGCCAGCCGTGCGCACGGCTTCCCTGCGCGCCTCTGCGACATCGACCAGTTCGGTGCCTTCGGCATCGATGCTGGCAGGTCCGTCCATGACATGAAAAAAGTACCGGGGCATGAGTACTCCTCGCGTTTGGGCGGGAGCGCTCTTATCTCACAGCCGGGCGCGCCGGAAAATCTGTGCACCAGATGCCGTCTCCATATCCCCGAAATGCGGCGTGGCAGTGGCGAGACTGCTTCAATAGCCCCGAGGGGCCAACCGGTGTCCGGCAGCCGGCAAAAATTGACTTTTACGTAAGTGCCATGTCATCCTCGCGCCTGCATCCACTGCAGACAGGGCACACATGCGGGAATTCTACACGATTACCGAGTTGACCCGCGAGTTCGGCATCTCGACGCGGACGATCCGCTTCTACGAGGATGAGGGTCTGGTCCAGCCGGTCAGGCGCGGGCGCACCCGGCTGTTCAAGCCCGCCGACCGCCATCTGATCAGGCAGGTCATTCGAGGACGGCGACTGGGCTTTTCCATCGCCGAGATCCGCCAGATCATCCAGATGTACAAGGAACCGCCCGGCGAGGTCGGCCAGCTCAAGCTGATGATCGACCGCATCAAGGACAAGCGCGAGCAGTTGCGCCAGAAACGCCGCGATCTGGAAGAAACCCTGGCCGAACTCGATCAGGCCGAAGAATCCTGTGTCGAACGGCTGGCCGAACTCGGCGTCAGCACCTGATAATCTGATCTCAGATCCAGCGGCGCACGCGCTTGGCATATTCCCGGTAGCGACGTCCGAAGCGCAGATCGAGGTGCTTTTCCTCTGGCCTGATGGCCAGATAGCTCGTGGCGATGGCCGCGACAAAACCCATCACGATGAACCAGGGGCTCGAGGCGATCAGCGCGATGGCGATCATGATGACGGTTTCGCCCAGATAGATTGGATTGCGCGAAATGCCGAATGGGCCGCTGGTGACGAGCTGGGAAGCTGCCCGTGTCGGGTTGACCGTCGTGCCGCCCCGCTGCAACGCGCGCATCGACAGGCCAATGAGCGCGATGCCGCCGGCCAGCATCAGGCACCCGACCGCAAACAGGAATTCCGCGAAAATCCCGCTGATCCAGGGCAGGGGCACCATGATTGTCAGGAGGATCGCGAGGGCCACGGCGCAGACATAGATGAAGGGCGGCCAGGGAAAGCCGGTGGGCCTGGTGTGAAAATCGCTCAAGGCTCGTTCTCCATTTCTGCGGGCGCATCCGATTCGATCGAACATTCGAAAGCCAGTTGCTCGAGCGTGGTGGTCACCGCGCTGTCGCGATCACCTTGCCACATGACCTCGCTCAATCCTTCTCTTTCGACCGCCACCAGCATGCAGCCACAATAGGCCTGGCAGAAGGCCTCGTCGCGCACCGTGAGGCACTCGGCCTGGCAGGCCCGGGTGAAATCGCCGGGCATGATCCGGGCCTGGGGCGGGACGACGAACGCAAACAGCCAGAGGGCGCCGATCAGGACGGGCTGGTGGATGAGATAGACGGCCAGGCTGTGCCGCCCCGCAAAGCGGGCCGGCCGCGACCAGGAGCCCGGCTGCCAGGCAGCAAGCCTTTCGAAGAAGCCCGTTGCGACGCCCAGCCGTGCGGCCGCGATCCCCAGCAGCACCGCCCCGAACCACGGGAAGAGCGGCACATAGTCGTTGGATCGGGGATTGGCCGTCGACAGGCCCGTCCACCACCAGGCAGGGTGATCGAAGAATGCGTGGCGCAGATACGATGGTACGGCGATGACAGCGATCGCCACGGCAATGGTCACGAACGTCGGCACCCGCAGGAAGGCCAGCCCCAATATGCTGGCAAGGGCGATATGGTGCAGGATACCAAAAAAGATGAACCCTTGCGGGGTCGCGAACCAGGTTGCAACGGTGATGACGAGTGCAGCACCGGCGACCATGGCCATGCGCTTCACGAAGGACCGCTTACGGACGCCTTGTGCATGGGCGAGGTAGAGGCTGACGCCGACCAGAAACAGGAAGGACGAGGCAATGCCCCGCGCAAACAGCACCCAGCCCGTTTCGCGCGTCATCCCTTCAGTCGCGTAGCCGAAAAATTCCAGGTCCCAGGCGAAGTGGTAGACGATCATCGCTACCAGCGCCGCGCCGCGCATGAGGTCGATGGCCTCGATGCGGGATTTGTTCTTGGGGGCAGTGGGCATTAAGTCTTCCCGTGTGCGTTGACGCTCGAGGCTGATCGGCCGCAGCGTTAGCACAGTTTGCTGGTTCTCCACCAAAACGAAAGGCTCAGTTCTACATGCATCACGTCAACGCCAACGGCGCATCGATCCCTGCCATCGGACTGGGCACATTCTCGCTCGAGGGCGAGGACTGCGTGCACATGGTCCGCGAAGCGCTGGAGCGCGGCTATCGTCACATCGACACCGCCAGCATGTACGGCAACGAGGCCGAGGTGGGGCAGGGAATTCGCGAGGGCGGACTGTCGCGCGACGAATTCTTCGTGACCACCAAGGTGTGGTGGACGGATCTCGCCGCCGACGATCTGCGGCGATCGGCCGAAGACAGCCTGAAGCGGCTCGGCCTCGACCATGTCGACCTGCTTCTTGTTCACTGGCCGAACCCAAACATCCCGCTTGCCGAGACGATGGCGGCGCTCGCGCGCGCCAAGCAGGACGGCCTGGCAAAGCACATCGGCGTCTCCAACTTCACGACGCGGCATATCGCCGAGGCGCTGGAGACCTGTCCCGAGCCGCTGGTCGCAAACCAGGTCGAATACCATCCCTATCTCGACCAGTCGAAGGTCCATGCTGCGTGCCGAAAAGCCGGCATGGCCATGGTTTCCTATTGCCCGCTGCACCGCGATGGCGGACTTTTCGGTAAACAAGCCGTGCTCGCGGCGTCGCGGAATCACCGCAAGACGCCGGGCCAGATCGTGCTCCGCTGGCACGTGCAGCAGGACGGCGTCGTGGCGATCCCGCGCACCACCAAGCCGGAGCGCCTGAGCGAGAACGTCGACATCTTCGATTTCGAGCTGACCGCAGGCGAAATGGCGGCGATATCCGGCCTCGCGGCCGAGGGCAGCCGCATCTGCGACTTCGATTTCTCGCCGAAATGGGACGACTGATCAGACGAAGACCGGTTTCCTCACCCGGTTCTCTTCGCCGAACAGGCGGATGTAATGGTCGATGGCGGCGGGATCGCCGGTCGCCTTCTCTACATTGTCGGACAGTTTCACCGCCTGATGCCCGTTGGCGCTCGAAACCTTGCAGACCAGCGAGATCGCCTTCAGCGCCTCGTTGCGGGCCGGCGCGCTGTCGCTGAAATCATTGGTCAGATTGGTGCCCCAGCCGAAGGCCATGCGCACGCGTCCCTTGAAGTGCAGGAAGGTCTTCTCGATCGTGTCTACATCGAGCCCGTCGGAAAAGATCAGCAGCTTCTCCGCCGGATCCTGTCCGTGGCTCTGCCACCATTCGATGATCCGCTCGCCGCCTTCGATTGGCGGCGCGCTGTCGGGGCGAAAACCCGTCCATTCGGCGATCCAGCGCGGCGCGCTGCGCAGGAACGAGGCCGTGCCATAAGTGTCGGGCAGGACGATCAGCAGATTGCCACCGTAATATTTCTGCCAGTCCTCAAGAACGCTGTAGGGCGCCTGCATCTTGTCCGTGTCGTTCTCGGCCAGCGCCGTCAGGACCATCGGCAGTTCATGCGCATTGGTGCCGAGGGCCTCGAGATCGGTATCCATGGCCAGCAGCACGTTGGAGGTGCCGGTGAACGATTCGCCGATGCCTTCCTTCAGCGCTTCCACGCACCAGCGCTGCCACAGATGCGAGTGCCGCCGCCGCGTGCCGAAATCGGAAATGCGGATGTCGGGGTGGCGCTTCAGCCGTTCGACCTTCTCCCACATCTTGGTCTTGGCGCGGGCATAGGTCACATCGAGAGCGAAGCGGCCCATCGAGCGCAAGGCCGCGCGGGAGCGCAGCTCATTGATGATGGCGAGCGCCGGAATCTCCCACATGGTGGTGTCGTGCCAGCGACCGTGGAAATTCAGGACGAACTGGCCGTCCTGGCGCGTCAATTCGTATTCCGGCAGCCGGAAGTCGGCCAGCCAGGCCAGGAAATCCGGCTGGAAGATCTGCTTGCGGCCATAGAACGTGTTGCCGGCGAGCCAGATCATCTCCTTCTTGGAGAAGCGCAGCGAACGTGCATGGTCCAGCTGTTCGCGCAGTTCCTGTTCGTCGATCTCGTCGGCCAGCTTGACCGAGGTCGTCCGGTTGATGAGCGTGAAGGTCGCGTCGACATCGCGATAAAGCCCCCAGATCATCTGCAGCATCAACAGCTTGTAGAAATCCGTGTCGAGGAGGCTGCGGATGATCGGGTCGAGCTTCCAGGTATGATTGTAGACCCGGCGGGCGATATCCGTCTTGATCATGGCGCATTCCTCCGGGCTTTGGTCAAAGCCGGTCTCCTCTTGGGCGCGCAAGCCAGCACGCCGCCGTTGCAAATGCAAGCCATTGCTAGAAAGGGCTCAGGCAAGGACGACGCACGCCACCAGCAGGACGATGATCTCACCTCCCTGTTGCAGCGTGCCCACGACATCGCCAGTCTGGCCACCGATCTGGCGTTCGGCAATGACCCTGAGGATCAGCACCCAGAGTGCCAGGAGCGCGGCAGCGACAACCGCGGGCAGGAAGCCCAGCAGAAGCAGCGCAAGAAAGCCCAAGGCCAGTGCGATGCCGGCGGCCGTCCCATCCACCTGGCCGACGCTTGCTGCAAGGCCGTCGTCACGGGCGCGCGGCACCAGATGCATGAAGCCCGGCATCAGCGCGCGCGACGCCATATGCGCGGCGATCAGCGCCGCCAGGGCCGTGCCGAAGGATAGGAAGGTCGCCAGCGCCGCCCATTTCAAAAGCAGCGCGATCAGGAGCGCGAGAACGCCGTAGGACCCGATGCGGCTGTCGCGCATGATGGCGAGCTTGTCGCCGGCAGTCCTCCCGCCGCCAAAACCATCGGCGACATCGGCCAGCCCGTCCTCGTGCAGGCAGCCCGTCGCCAGAAGGGTTGAGGCGATTGCCAGGCCGGCGGCGACGGTCGTCGGCAGCCCCAAGCGCAGCGCCACACCAAAGGCAAGCGCGGCGATCACCGCGACGAACAGCCCGACCAGCGGTGCCGCCCACAGCGCATCGGCAAAGCGCCGGTCGGGGTCAGGCGACCAGGGCTGTGGAAATCGGGTGAGAAAACCTATGCAGGCACCGATATCGCCGAACGCCGTGCGGATCTGCCAGCTGTCCATCGCTCAGCCTTTCGCGATCGCGTGGAAGAAGGTCCCGGTGACGCGGCCGCGCCTGCCGCCTGATCGGCCGATCGGATTGCCCGTCCCGTCGGCTATCTCGGCCAGTGCGTCGTCTGCGCCCGGGTCGGTCACACGGGCATAGTGGAACTCGTGCCCGCGCACCGTGTCGCCGGCCTTCCCGATCGGGCAATCGCCGAGCAGCTGCGCCCGGCGGTAGCCGAGATTCATCTTGCGCTTCGCAAAGCTCGTCGTGTGCCCGAGGAGCCCGAGCATGGAGTGCGTGACCCCATCGGCATCTTCCAGCGCCTCGCCCAGCACCATGTACCCGCCGCATTCGCCATGCACCGGCCGCGTTGCGGCGAAATCTTCTATCTGCTTCCGGAAATTGCCAGCCGCCGCCAATCTGGCCGCATGCAGTTCCGGATAGCCGCCGGGCAGCCAGCAGGCATCGCAATCCTCGGCGGGCCCTTCGTCGGCCAGGGGCGAAAACGGCACGATTTCGGTGCCCAGGGCACGCCAGTGCCGCTCGAGATGCGGATAGACGAAGGAGAAGGCCCGGTCGCGGGCGAGCGCGATCCGTTGTCCCGGCGGCGTGATCATGGCCGACAGATCGCCATGCTCCGGCATGTCGGGTGTCTGCGCCAGGGTAGCGATCCGCCCGAGATCGAGCGAGGCCTCCATGATGTCGGCCAGCCGCTCGATGAATTCCTCGATCGCGCCATGCTCGCTGGCCTGCACAAGCCCCAGATGGCGCTCGGGCAGCGCCATGTCCGGATTGCGCGGCACGGCACCGACCACGGGCAGCCCGATCGCCTCGATGGCTTCGCGGCACAGGCGGATGTGGCGGTCGCTGCCCGTCCGATTCAGCACCACGCCCGCAATGCGAACGGCCGGGTCGTAGCTGGCAAACCCTTTGGCGACGGCGGCTGCGGTGGTCGACTGGCCCGAGACATCCAGCACCAGCAGGGCAGGGAGCCCATAGCGGCTCGCCAGGTCGGATCCGGCTCCCGTGCGCCCCTTGCCGCCCTGGATGCCGTCATAAAGCCCCATGGCGCTTTCCGCGACGACGATCTCCGCGCCTTCGAATGTCTGGCCGACCAGCGCGTCGAGCAGGGCGGGGGCCATCGCCCAGCTGTCGAGATTGACGCCCGGCAGCCCGGTTGCTGCCTCGTGAAAACCGGGATCGATGTAGTCGGGACCGGATTTGGCGCCACGGACCAGAAGTCCCTGCCGCCTGAGCGCGCGCAACAGGCCGATGGTCACGCTCGTCTTGCCCGAGCCCGAACGCGGTGCGCCGACGATGAGACCGCGCGCCATCATCCCGTGCGCATCATCCGGTGAAGCGCTGTCAGTTCGGCGCGCATGGCGACTATGCCGCCGACCACGATCAGGGCGGGCGCTTCCAGCCCCGCCGAGCGGGCCAGGCCCGAGATGGTTTCCAGCGTGCCGGTAACGACGCGTTCTCTTTCGGTTGCCGCCGAGGTGACGATCGCTGCCGGTGTCGAGCCGGCCAGGCCACCCGCCATGAGCGCGGCGCCAATGGTCTCCAGATTCTTCAGGCCCATATAGACGACGATCGGCTGGCCGGTGGCGGCGAGTGCGGCCCAGTCGAGGTCTTCTTCGGTGCCGGCCGCATGGCCCGTCGCCAGGATGATCGCCTTGTTGATGCCGCGCATGGTGGCCGGGATGTGCGCGCCGGCGAGGCCGGCCAGGCCCGCCGTCAATCCAGGCAGGATGCGGAAGGGAATGCCGTTCTGGACCAGCGCGAAGGCTTCCTCGCCGCCACGCCCGAAGACGAAGGGATCGCCACCCTTGAGCCGCAAAACCCGCTTGCCCTCATTTGCCAGCCGGATGATGAGCGCGGTGATGTCGTCCTGATGCGCCGAGGCCTTGCCGCCGCGTTTTCCCGCAAAATGCAGTTCGGCCTTCTCGGCGGCCTCGAGGATCGAGGGATCGACGAGCGCGTCATAGACGATGGCATCGGCCTGGCCGAGTGCCGCCGCCACCTCGAGCGTGATCTGGCCGGCATCGCCGGGGCCCGCGCCCGCGAGCCAGACATGGCCCGGCTCGAACGCGGGCAACCGCGCGGCAAGCTTGCCGATGACCTTGTCCATCTTCATGCGTCGGTCTTTTCCATCATGGGAACCTGCAATACATGCGGGACAGTGGCAACGGAAGCCGGCGAAGGGGAACAATCCTGCTCATGCGCCACGGCCCCGGAACCGCCGCTGGTAGGCTGCGTCATAGAGTGCGCTTTCGCGAAATCCTTCCGCCGCCAGCCCTTGGCCCACGAAGATGATCGCGGTGCGCTCGATCGGATCGGCAGCGACCTGCGCCTCGATCGTGGCCAGCGTGCCGCGCAGGATGCGCTCGTTCGGCCAGCTCGCATGCGCGACGATGGCGACGGGGCAATCCGCGCCGTAGAGCGGCGTCAGTTCGGCCACCACGCTGTCGAGCGCATGAATGGCCAGATGGATCGCCAGCGTGGCGCCGGTGGCGCCGAAGCCGGCAAGGTTCTCACCCGCCGGCATCCGCGAGGCGCGCCCCGACACACGCGTCAGGACCAGGCTCTGCGCGACTTCAGGTATCGTCAGCTCTCGTCCCAGGGCCGCGGCCGCGGCAGAGAAGGCAGGCACACCGGGGGTCAGCGTATAGTCGATGCCCAGCTTTTCGAGCCTGCGGATCTGTTCGGCGACCGCGCTCCAGACCGACAGATCGCCCGAATGCAGCCGCGCCACGTCCTTGCCGGCCTCATGGGCGGCAAGGAACTCGGCCTCGATGTCGTCGAGTGACAGGGGCGCGGTGTCGACCAGCCGCGCATCTTTCGGGCACCAGTCGAGCATCTCGCGCGGCACGATCGAGCCGGCATAAAGGCAGACCGGGCAGCGCGCGAGCAGGTCGCGCCCGCGCACCGTGATGAGATCGGCAGCACCCGGGCCCGCACCGATGAAATGGACCGTCACGGCAGGTCTCCCGTCACCGCCAGCGCGCAGGTCACCGGTCCCAGCACCAGGCGAGGCCCCAGAAGCCTCGATTGCGGACCCGCGGCCGCTAGTGCTGCGGCTTCTGCCGCCGAAGGCGTGCCGGTGGCTGCGAAGGAGCGCGCCGAATCGGTCATGCAGCGCGTGGCCGCCTCGGCAAGCGCGGCATCGTCGGCGACCACGAGGGTGACATCCAGCCGATGCGCGGCATCGGCGATGGCTGCCTCCCGCGCCTTTTCCGGCACGGTGGCGAGTGCTGCCAGGGCGGCTGGCTCCATCCCCACGGCGGCCAGCGCCGCCTCGATCGCCTCGACGACGCTTTCGGTCGACACCCCGCTCTTGCAGCCCACCCCGGCGACGATCATCGTCCTTCTCCGTGCGGTTTCGTCCAGCTCCATTGTGTCACCGGCATCGCCGGCCGCCAGCCGGACATGCCGCCAACGGGCGTGGCGCGTTGGATCGACAGGCGTGTGAGTTCACCGCCCAATCTGGTGTGAAGTCCGAGCAGGACAGCTTCCATTTCGAGCGTCACGGCGTTGGCGACCAGCCTGCCGCCGGGGCGCAGGGCCGCAAGGGCGGCGTCCATGACGCCGGGCCGGCTACCGCCGCCGCCCACGAAGATCGCGTCAGGGGCCGGCAGGGTGGCCAGGGCGTCGGGCGCGGTGCCCTCCACGACCCGCAGACCCGGAACCCCCAGACGTTCCGCATTGCGGGCGGCGCGGGCAGCGCGGTCTTTATCTGCTTCGATCGCGATGGTGGTCATGCTGGGATGCAGCAGCATCCACTCGATGCCAACAGACCCTGACCCCGCACCAATGTCCCAGAGCAGCTCACCGCGCCGGGGCGCGAGCGCAGACAGGGTCATCGCCCTGATCTCGCGCTTGGTGATCTGGCCGTCATGCTCGAAGAGATCGTCGGCAAGGCCAGACGCAAGGGCAAGGATCGGCGCCTCGGCATCCGCCAGCACCTCGATAGCCACGAGGTTCAGAGGATGGATGCACTCCATATCGAAGCTGTCCGCTCTCGTTTCACGAATGCGCTCGTCCTGACCACCCAGCGCCTCAAGAATCGTAAGCGTAGACTGACGAAAGCCATTGGCGCGCAACAAAGCCGCGATTGCTGGCGGCCCTTCGGCATCCGATGTCAGCGCCAGCACCCGACGGCCGGGATGCAGCAGCGGGCGCAGCAACGAGACGGGTCGGCCGTGCAGCGAGACGGTGTCGATCTCGGCCAGCGCCCAGCCGAGCCGCGCGGCGGCAAGCGAGAATGCGGAAGGCGCCGGCACGATGTCCATTTCCTCTGCCAGCACATGCCGGGAGAGCGTCGCGCCCACGCCGTGCAAAAACGGGTCGCCCGACGCCAGCACGCAGACGCGGCGCCCGCGCAGGCCGCGGACCGCCTCGATGCCGTCGCTGAAGGGCGACGGCCACGCGCGCGCCTCGCCGCGGATGAGGGACTCAGCCAGCGCCAGATGCCGTTTGCCGCCGAACACGAACTCCGCCTCCGCGACAAGCCGCCGCGCGGTCTCCCCGAGGCCCGCGACCCCGTCCTCGCCGATGCCGACGACCGATAGCCATTTGGCGCTTGTGGCGGCCCGCCTCTGCTCACTAGAAGACATGATGGCCTACAATATTCTGATCCTGGGCGGCACGACGGAGGCGCGCGAGCTGGCGGCGCGGCTGGCGGTTGATCCCGACTACCGGATCACCTTGTCGCTCGCCGGGCGCACGGCCCATCCCGCTGCCCAGCCCGTGCCGGTAAGGGTCGGCGGCTTCGGCGGTCCGGCGGGCCTTGCCGCCCATTTGCTGGCGGAAAAGATCGACCTGCTGGTCGATGCGACCCATCCCTTCGCGGCGCGCATTTCGGCCAATGCGGCCGAGGCCGCCCGCGAGGCGAATGTGCCGCTGCTCGCGCTGCGCCGTCCGCCATGGAGGTGCACGGAAGGCGACCGCTGGACGGAAGCCGACACGATCGCGGGTGCGCTGCAGGCGCTGGGCGCCCGTTCGCGCAAGGTGTTGGTGACGCTCGGCCGGCAGGAGCTCGCGCCTTTGGAGGCTTTTCCCCAGCATGGCTACGTCATCCGCTCGGTCGATCCGGTGGACCCGCTGCTCGATGTGCCCGACGTTACCTATCTCCTGGCGCGCGGACCGTTCACCGAGGCGGGCGAGCGGCAGCTGATGCGTGACCATGACATCGATGCCGTCCTGGCCAAGAACAGCGGCGGCTCGGCCACCTACGCCAAGATTGCGGCCGCCCGCGACCTCGGCATCGAAGTCGTGCTGGTACGCCGACCCGTCATGCCGGACGCGCCATTTGTGGCGACAGTCGAGGAGGCCGTGGCCGAGATCGCTCATCGCGAGATCTCCGCGGCAAAGCGCGGCGTATAGACGAGCGGCGTGCGGTCGGGCCGTTCGACGATCCGGGTTTCGGGCGAACCGATGATCACGCAGGTCGCCATGTCCGCCATGTCGGCAACGGCCTTGTCGAGCCGCACGGTCTCGATGCGCTCATCCGGCCGGCCGGCCGCGCGCCCGAAGATCACCGGCGTCGATGCCGGCAGGATCGTGGCGACGAGCTCGAAGGCACGACCCAGCTGCCAGGGGCGCGCACGGCTGATCGGGTTGTAGAGCGCGATGACGAAACCGGCGCTGGCCGCTGCCGCAAGGCGCCTTTCGACCACCTCCCAGGGCTTCAGATTGTCCGAGAGCGAGATGGCGCAGAAATCATGCCCGAGCGGCGCACCTGCTCGCGCCGCAACCGCCAGCATGGCGGTCACGCCGGGCACGGTCTCGATATCGACCTCCCGCCATGCGGCCGGGCCGTGTTCGATGGCTTCGCAAATGGCCGCAGCCATGGCGAAGACGCCCGGATCGCCGCCGGACACCACGGCCACGTTCTGGCCTGCAGCCGCGCGTGAGAGCGCAGCCTCGGCGCGCGACAGCTCCTCGCGATTGTCGGAAGGGTTCTTGCGCCCGGCCGGAATGTCGAGGCGGTCGAGATAGGGGCCGTAGCCGAAGACGGCGTCTGCGGCTGCAACCGCGGCATGCGCCTCGGGCGTCACCTGCTCGGGACTGCCCGGTCCGATGCCGACGATGGAGAGCTGCCCGGTCATTCCGCTGCCAAGCCGGCGCGGGCTTCCGCCACCACGCTCTCCAGCCCCGTCCAGCCAGGCACCAGCACGATGGAGAAATAGGGTGCCGCATCGTCGGCCTTGTCGGCCAGCGGCATGACATGGCCATTGGCCATCGTGCCGCGCTCGACATAGACCGCCCGGTCGAGCTTGCCTGCCGCCACAAGCGCGCGCCGGATCTTGGCGAGGTTGCGGCCCACCTTCATGATGATCGCCGCCTCGCTCTGGGTCAGGCGCCGCGACAGCGATTCCTCGTCCAGCGTGCCGGGCAGGATCGTCATGATGTCGTCGCCCTGGACGATCGGCACGCCGGCCTGCGACCAGCAACCCGACATCGCCGTGATTCCGGGGATCACCTCGGTCGGATAGCGGTCGGAAAGCCGCACATGCAAATGCATGTAGGAGCCGTAGAACAGCGGGTCGCCCTCGCTCAGTACGGCGACGGTACGCCCCGCCTTGAGATGCGCTTCCACGGCCTCGGCCGATTCGGTGTAGAAACCGCCGATCGCCGAGCGGTAATCGTCATGCTCCTTGGCGATCTCCGTCGTCACGGGATAAAGCAAGGGCAGCTCGATCACGCCCGGCTTCAGATGGCTTTCGACGATCCGGCGCGCATTGCTCGAATTGCCGCGCTTAGCGAAATGCGCCACCACATCGGCCGCCTCGAGCGCGCGGACGGCCTTGAGCGTAAGGAGTTCCGGATCGCCCGGGCCCGTGCCGACGCCGATGAGTTTTCCCTTTGCGTTCACAGTCCCGCCCTCGCGATGGAATTGACGGCGGCGGCCGTCATGGCGCTGCCGCCCATGCGCCCCCGCACGATGGCAAAGGGAATGCCGTGGCTGCCCGCCGCCAGCGCTTCCTTCGATTCGACCGCACCGACGAAGCCGACCGGCATGCCGATGATCGCGGCGGGTCTCGGCGCACCGGCCGCCAGCATGTCGAGCAGATGAAACAGCGCCGTCGGCGCGTTGCCGATGGCGACGATCGCGCCTTCCATCCGGTCGCGCCAGAGTTCCAATGCGGCGGCCGACCGCGTGTTGCCCATCTCTTGCGCCAATGCCGGCGTGCGCGGATCGCGCAGCGTGCAGACCACCTCGTTGTTGGCCGGCAGCCGGGCGCGGGTGACCCCGTGCGCGACCATTTCCGCATCGCACAATATCGGCGCGCCGGCCCGGGCGGCAGCCCGCGCGGCCGAAACGAAGCCGGGCGAGAAGACGAAGTGCCGCGCCGCCTCCACCTGGCCGCAGGCATGGATCATGCGGATGGCAAGGTCCGCCTCCTCCGTCGAGAAGCGCGACAGATCCGCCTCCGCGCGGATGATGGCGAAGGATCTTTCGTAGATGGCATTGCCGTCGCGGATGTACTCGGTCGTTGTCATGATGCTCCGGTTCAACTCTCGGCCGGCTGCGGATCGCGGGCCGTCTCGTGCTCATGCGCCCGTTCCGTATCGGCCAATCGCCTGAGAGCGGCAAGGGCCTCCCCGGCTGCGACGGGTTGCTCGGCAGCGGCATTTCGCCCGTCTCCCGGCAGGATGACACAGCCATCCGCGGTGCCCAGCATGGTGAAATACGGGGCGGGGGGCTCGGCGCAGCATTTGTCGCATCCGGAGACGTGAAGGGTACGGCCGACAAGCAATTCCGGCGCCTGAGCGGCGATCTCCGCGCCCAGCGCGCGGGTGGCGATGTGCGCCGAGGCGCAGAAAGGCGCACCGGCGCAGGCGGCGATCGCCAGGCGCGGGTCGGCGGCATTGGTGATGAAACCCAGCGCCACAGCCATGGCTTCCAGAGCGGTGCAGGTCTCGGCGTCAAAGCCGGGCACGATCAGGCCCCGTCCGGGTGCCAGGCGGATCTCGGCGGCGCCGGCATCCGCGACGGCCGCGCAGAAGGCCATCAGCGTGGCTGCATCGATCTGGCCGAAGGGCAGGGCGAAGGCAGTGGCGAGGGAGGCGTCCTTCAGCGCAAAGCGGCCGACGGGCCAACCCCCTCTCCGCCTCGCTTCGCTCGGCACCTCTCCCCCTTGAAGGGGGAGAGGATGGCGGCAGTGGCTATCCCCTATCCTCTCCCCCCGTGACGGGGGGAGCGGTGGCGCCGCGTAGCGGCGACGGAGAGGGGGCCCGTCCAGAAGAACCGCCAGTTCAGCATCCGACAACTCCCGCCCACGCGCCATCTTGCCTTTCGCAGCGATAGCTTCGAGAAGCGCCATCGTCGCGGCAATCGCTTCCGAAGCAGCAACCACTCCCAACGGGCGCGCCGTGTGCGCTGTGCCGCCAATGGCAATCAACCAGCCGCGTGAAGCCGCATCGGCCGTCAACCGCACATCGGCGATGACGTCTCCCATGCCCAGCGCGCCCCCACCATCGATGACAACCGACATCTTCGGTGCCAGGCGGGCTGTCAGCCCCGCTGCCTCAAGCGTCTCGTGCAACTCGCGCGCCAGCGGCAATGGATCGATAATCTCACCTGCGTCGATGCTGGCCAGCGGTCCCGTGTCGATGGCCAGGCCGTTGCGGAGCGGGATCGCCAGTTCCTCGACATGATCGGCCAGCGCCGCGGCATTCGGCGGCGTCAGCCCCCTGATCTGCAGATTGCCGCGGCTGGTGACTTCCAGAATGCCGCTGCCGAAACGGGCCGCTGCCCGCGCCAGTGCCGCAAGATCGCTCGGGCTCCATCCCGTCCCGGCGGGCGACAGGCGGACGAGCAGCCCGTCGCCGGTCAGCATCGGCTCGCGCAGGGTGGGGCAGGCGCCGCGCTTGTCCATCACGCCGCCTCCAATTCCAGCGCCTGCGCGATCAGCGCGTTGAGGTCGACATCGATCGAATTGCGCAGCGGGTGCCACAGCCCGCGCCGGCGCGCCGACAGCAGCCGCTCGGCGATAGCGCGGGCGGCGGCCGGGTTCTGGTCGAGGATGAAGTCCCTGACGCGTTCGTCGCCGAGATAGGCGTCGTGCACGGCCTCGATGAGGTCGCCTGAAATGGCATGCGTGGTCTCGGCGAAGCCGACGAGCCGGTCCACGGTCTCGGCGAATTCGGCCGCCCCGCGCGGCCCGTGCCGCAGCTGTCCTTCGATGAAGCGCGGATTGATCGCGCGTGCCCGCACGGTGCGGGTAACGGCTTCCGCCACCGACCGCGCGCGCGGCCTATTGGGGTCCGTGGTATCGAGCGCCACGAGATCGGCCTTGCCGCCGAGCGCTGCCACAGCTGCTGCAAAGCCGCCGATGAAGGCGACGTCGGCCGAGCCTTCCAGAATGTCGCGGCCGGGATCATCGCCCGTGTGGACGAGAAGATCGGCACCGCCGACCCGCGCCGCAAAAGCACCCTGCGCCTCGCGCGAATTCCCGTTCACCCCGCCATAGGAATGCGAGGTGGCCGCCAGATAGGCCCGGCCCAGCTCTTCGCGCTCGTCCCAGCGGCCCGAGGCCAGCTGGTCCTCGATGCCGGCGCCATAGGTGCCGGGCCGCGAGCCGAAGATGCGGGCGTGTGAGGTGTCCCCCTCGCGCAGGGAAGCGGCAAGCGGGTTTTCCGACCCGTCCTCGTCGCGTGCGGCGACCGCGGCGACCGCCGCATCCATCAGCGCGATCTGGGTGGGGAACATGTCGCGGAAGAGACCGGAAATGCGCCAGGTGACATCCACGCGCGGGCGCCCGAGCACCGCCGGCGGCAGCACCTCGATGCCGGTCACGCGCCCGGTGGCATGATCCCACTGCGGGCGGCAGCCCATGAGTGCGAGGCCCTGCGCAATTTCCTCGCCGCCGGTTCGTAGCGACTGGCTGCCCCAGAGGTCGAAGACCAGCGATGTCGGCCAGTCGCCATGCTCCTGCAGATAGCCGCGCAGCACCTCCTCGGCGCCCGCCTTGCCGAGTTCGAAGGCCGTGGGGGTGGGCATGGTGCGCGGGTCGGCCGCGAACAGGTTGCGGCCGGTGGGCAGCACGTCTGTGCGACCGCGTGCCGGCGCGCCTGCAGGGCCGGGCCGGACATGCCGGCCGTCGAGCGCGGCCAGCAAGGCAGAGCGTTCTTGCTCGGCACTTTCGAGCCGCCCGGGATCGGCCTCGTCTTCGGCAGAACGGCCGTAGACATGCAGCCCGTCCTTGATGGCGAAGTCCTTGAGGTCGCAGAGCCAGGCATCGATGCGCATCAGCGCCTCGTCCGGCGCGTCTGCCTCCCCGATGCCGGCCTCCGTCGCCAGGCCGGTTTTCCGCGCGGTTTCGACGATCAACTGCCCCAGCCGGTCGCGCCGCCGCCGGTCGAGGCCGTCGGCCTGGGCATATTCGTCGACCAGGCGTTCGAGGCTCTGCTGGTCTTCGGAGAGACCCGCCCCTGTCAGCGGTGGCGGCAGATGGCCGATGGTAACGGCGGCGATGCGCCGCTTGGCCTGCGCAGCCTCGCCTGGATTGGAGACGATAAAGGGATAGATGACGGGCAGGCCGCCGGTGACGATCTCGGGAAAACAATCCGCGGACAGCGCCACCGTCTTGCCGGGCAGCCATTCCAGCGTGCCATGGGCACCGACATGGATCAGCGCGTGGCAGCCAAGTGTCTGGCGCAGCCAGATGCCGAAGGCGATGAGCTCGTGGCGCGGGGCAAGGGTGGGGTCGTGATAGTCGGAACGCCGATCCTCGGAACGCCCGCGATCAGGGGCGAGCGCGACCGTGACATTACCGAAGCGGGCAGCGCGGAAACGCAGCTTGTCCTCCGTCCCGCGGGGAGGAACGCCCCAGGTCCCGACCACCTTCGCCCGCGCCGCCTCAGGCAGATCTTCGAAGGCCCGCGCATAATCCTCGACCGCTATCCCTTCGGCGCCCCGGTCGATAAGCCGCAACAGCTCACGCGCCGTTTCCGGAACATTGTCAACATGATAGCCGCTGTTCTTGAGATCGTGCAGTATCTCCAGGACACTCTGGGGCACGTCCAGTCCCACGGCATAGCCGGTGCGGCCGGTGGCAGCAGGATAGTCGGGGATCAGGATCGTGACGCGGCGCTCGCCAAGCGGCGTCGATTGCAGCCGAACGAAATTCGCGACACGTTCCGCGACGGCGACAACCCGATCCGGCTCGGGGCGGTTGATCTGGCCACGATAGTCGAGCCCGTCGCCGATCTCGGTCACGTCCTTGAAGGAAATCGCGCCAGCGAGAATCCGCCCGTCGAGTTCGGGCAGCACCACATGCATGGCGAGATCGGCCGGCGCCAGCCCGCGCTCGCCGCCGACCCATGCCTCGCGGCGGGTCGTGGCAACAACCGCCTGCAGCACCGGAACGCCGATGCGGTCGAACAGCGTCTCGGCGCCGGGCTCCGCGCCACTCGCGAATGCGGTGGTGGAGATCAGAAGCGACGGCGCCAGTTCTTCGCAACTGCTCTCGATGAACCCGGCGACGGTGCCGTCCTTCAGGCTGGAAACGAAGATCGGCGTCGCGAACACGCCGCGCGCGGCCAGTTCTGCGCAGAGCGCCTCGATCGGCGCGATGTCGGCTGCCAGCAGCATGGAACGGTAGAAGAGGATCGGCACGCAAGGCGCGCCCTCCGGCCGCGCCGCAAGCACGGTCTCGAGTTCGCACATGCCGTGATCGGGAAGCCAGAAGCCGGCCTTCGGCACTTGTCTTGCCTGCGGCGCCTCGATTGCCTTCCCGGCAAGCCGGGCCATGCGCGCCAAGAGCACGGCCATGTTGTCCGGCCCACCTTCACGAAAACAGGCCAGCAGTTCGGAGAGTTCGTCCTGCGCAAGCGTGGAAAGGCGCGACAGCCGCTCGTCATGCTCGCGGCATTCACCGGGCAGCAACGCCAGATGGATGCCTTTCTTGCGCGCCAGTTCCGACAGCCGGTCGCAGCCGTAGCGCCACCATTCGTAGCCGCCGAGCACCCGCACCAGCACGATCTTCGCCTGCGTCGCTACCGCGTCGAGCCAGAGATCGACGGACATGGGATGCCGCAGATCGCGCAACGATGCCAGCCGCAGTGTCGGCAGGCGATCGGCCGCTGGGCTCCACGCGGCGGCCACTGCCGTGAGATCGCTGTCGGAGAAGGACAGCACCACCATCTCCGCCGGCTGCTGAGCCAGATCGATGGGCTCGATCAGGTCGTCCAGCGTGGCCGTGGAGGTGGCGAGCAGGTGCATGGGTTCAGGCCGCCAGTGCCTTCTCGATCGCCGCGCGATCGAGGCCCTTGAGGCCGATCACGACGAGCCTTGTGCCACGCCGCTCGCCGGCCTCCCAGGGACGGTCGTAATAATGGGCCACGCGCGGGCCGACCGCCTGCACCAGAAGCCGCATCGGCTTGCCCTCGACCTCGGCAAAACCCTTCACCCGCAACGCGTTTTCGGCTTCGGCTGCGGCCGACACCTTGCGCGCCAGCTCCTCCGGGTCGGAAACGGCCGGCAGTTCAACGACGAAAGTGTCGAAATCATCGTGCTCGTGGTCGAAGGCGCCGTCATGGCCGGTCTTGCGGTTCTCGATGTCGTCCTCGACCGCCAGCCCCAGGCCGAGCAGCACCGAGGCATCGACCTGGCCGTTGGCGGCCGGCACGATCTTGACCGCACGGGCCAGATGGCCGGCGATGCGCGCCTCAGCCCTAGCGCGCGCGGCCTCGTCCATCAAATCGGTCTTGGAGAGCACGATCAGATCCGCGCAGGCAACCTGGTCGTCGAACACCTCCTCGACCGGATCGTCATGGTCGAGCGAATCGTCGGCTTCGCGCTGGACGGCCAGCGCGTCCATGTCATGGGCGACGCGGCCCTCGGAAAGTGCGACGCCATCGACCACGGCAATGACCCCGTCCACCGTGACGCGGCTCTTGATGTTGGGCCAGTTGAACGCCTGGATCAGCGGCTTCGGCAGCGCGAGACCCGAGGTCTCGATCAGGATATGGTCGACCTTCGGCTCGCGCGACAGGATGAGGTCGAGCGCCGGAGCGAAATCATCGGCCACGGTGCAGCAGATGCAGCCATTGGCTAGCTCCACCACATTCTCCTCCGGGCAGGCCTCGATGCCGCAGCCCTTGAGGATGTCGCCATCGACGCCGACATCGCCGAACTCGTTGACGATCAGCGCCAGCCGCTTGCCATTGGCGTTTTCCAGCACATGGCGGATCAGCGTCGTCTTGCCCGAACCGAGAAAGCCGGTGACGACGGTACAGGGAACGCGCGAAAGCGTGGCGGTCATGATTGTTCCTTGAGCAGGGAAAGCGGTGGGATGCGCGAGATCAGGCCGCGCTTGAGACAGTCCGGCCGGCCCCGCCAGGGGATGAGGCCATTGTCGGACCACTGGAACAGCCGCGCGCCCTCGATGATGTCGGCGGCGTTGTCGAGCGTGAGGTCCCCGAAGACGTAGGACCAGCCATTGTCCTTGACGATCGCGGCCGAGAGCCGCCGCTTGCAGTTGCCGAGGCATTCCACGCTCTCGACGCGGATCGTGGCATGGCCATTGGCGGCACGCACGGCATCGCCCAGTTGTTCGCCCGGCCGCGGCCGGGCGTCGGAGCCGTCTTCCGCGCGACAGGACGAGCAGACCATGACGGTCACGATGTCAACCGGCGCAGCCACGGGCGTCTCGTCGGGCGCGGCCGAATCGGCCGGGTCGGTGTCGAAGGTCAATCTCGTTCTCCTTGCCCGGGTCACCCGCCAGGCGTTGCAGGATTTCATGTGCGACGGCAGGTCTCCTGGCTCGCGGGTCGCCGCTTTCGGGCCGCCTTCCCGGGTAAGAACCCAGTGGCTGTCGGCCGAAAGCTCGCCGCTCACAGTTGCGGGGACAGCTACGGAGTTGGGCGAGCCCGCACCGTATTCCCTCTTAGCCCCGACCTTTGGAGGAAGGGGACCGTCAGTCCCGCATTTAGGCCCCAGCACCCGATGGTGTCAACGCGATCGGGAATCGGTTTGCGAGCCCTCGTTTTTCGACTAAGGTCCGCAGCGCGTCGGTGCCCGGAAGGGACCAAAAGGGAATGCGGTGCGGACCAAAAGTCTCAAGCCGCGGCTGCCCCCGCAACTGTGAGCGGCGAGCTTCCCCCCAAATGCCACTGGAACCTCGGGTTCTGGGAAGGCGGGGATGGAGCGGCGACCCGCGAGCCAGGAGACCTGCCGGCGCGGACATTGATACAAACGGCCCTCGGGAGGAGGGCAGAAGGACATTTGATGAAAAACATTCTACGCAACGCGGCTGCTACATTCATTCTGGTCGCACTGACCGCGCCTGCCTATGCGCACCATCCCATGGGCGGCGCCATGCCTTCGACCCTGTGGGAGGGACTTGCATCCGGCGTGGGTCATCCCGTGATCGGGCTGGACCATCTGGCCTTCATCGTGGTGGCGGGTCTCATTGCCGGCGTGGCCGGTCTGGGCATTTTCGCGCCCGTCGCCTTCGTCGCGGCATCGCTTGCCGGCGTCGGCCTGCATCTGGCACTCGTCGATCTTCCCGCTGTCGAACTGATCATCGCGCTGAGCGTCGTCATTGTCGGTGGCCTGGTCGCCCTGGCTCGTTCGGGCGGCGGTGTGGCCGTCTGGATGGGCGGCTTCGCGCTGGTGGGAGTCTTTCACGGTTACGCCTATGGCGAAGCGGTTGTTGGCGCCGAGCCGACGCCGATCTTTGCCTATCTGGTCGGTCTGGCCCTGGTCCAGGCGGCCATTGCCGTGGCGGTTGCCAAGCTGGCCTCCTCGCAGGCCTGGCTGCCGCAATCGGTCCAGCCGCGTCTGGTCGGCGCAGCCGTGTTCGGCGTAGGCCTCTCTGCGGTTGTCGGCCAGGTCGTCGGCTGACGCTGCACGCCGTGTCTGACAGGTCGGAACTGACCCTGCTCCTTGGCGGCGCGCGTTCGGGAAAGAGCGCGCACGCCGAAAGGCTGGTCACAGCCGTCCCGTCGCCATGGATCTATCTTGCCACGGCCGAGGCGTGGGACGACGAGATGCGCGCTCGAATCGCCTCGCACCAGGCCAGGCGGGTTGAGGGGTGGCGCACGATCAACGCCCCCCTGCAACTGGCCGATGCGCTGGAAAAGATCGGGCCGAACGTTCCGGTTCTGGTCGACTGCCTGACGCTCTGGCTATCGAACCACATGCTGGCTGAAAACGATGTCGATGCCGAGTGCGCGCGGCTCGTCGAAGTGCTGTCGAAGCCCCGCGGACCCTGGTTCGTGGTCTCCAACGAGGTCGGGCAGGGCATCGTGCCGGAAAACGCGCTCGCCCGCCGTTTTCGCGATGCGCAGGGGCGCCTCAACCAGATGGTGGCCGCCGGCGCCGACGAGGTGCTGCTGCTGGTCGCCGGCATTCCCATGAAGGTGAAGTGATGACCGAAATCGACGAGGCGGAAGCCGAACGCCACCGCGCCAAGATGGCGAGGCGCAAGGAGGTCCAGGACGCCGAGGTCGCGGAAAAGACGATCGAGAAGGGCATTCTGATCGTCAACACCGGTCCGGGAAAGGGCAAGTCGACCGCCGCCTTCGGCCTGGCGCTGAGGATGCTCGGCCATGGCCGGCGCGTCGGCGTGGTGCAGTTCGTCAAGGGCGCCTGGCACACTGGGGAAAAGGACGCGCTCGAGCAGTTCGGCGACCTCGTCACCTGGCACGTCATGGGCGAAGGCTTTACCTGGGAAACCCAGGATCTGGAGCGAGATATTGCTGCCGCACGTGCCGCCTGGGACAAGGTGCGCGAACTGCTGGCGGATGAGACGATATCGCTGCTCATCCTCGACGAACTCAACATCGCACTGCGTTACGACTACCTTCCGCTTTCCGAGGTGGTCGCGGAACTGCAGGCCAGACGGCGGGATCTGCATGTCGTCGTGACCGGCCGCAACGCCAAGCCCGAGCTGGTCGAAGCCGCCGATCTCGTGACCGAGATGGGCGCCACGAAGCACCACTTCAAAGCCGGCGTGAAGGCGCAGCAGGGGATCGAGTTCTGATGGGTCGCAATCGCCCGCCTCACGACCTATCTGTGGCGTCAGCGTCTATCAATACTCGGAAGTGTCATTGCTATGAAATCTACCTTTGTGGCCTATCTCCTGCTCGCTGTCGGGCTCGTCGGCTTTTGCGGTCTGCACCGATTCTATACGGGCAACTTCAAGACGGGCCTCCTGTGGCTGCTGACGCTCGGTCTGCTCGGCATCGGGCAGATCATCGACATCTTCCTCGTGCCGTCGCTGGTGCGACAGGCCAATCTCGAGGACCGGGTCCACGATCTGGAAACGCGCCGGGGCTGATCCAGCCGGCTTTCGGGCACTACCCGTGAGCCGTGCCATCATGTTCCAGGGCACCGGCTCCGATGTCGGCAAGTCGCTGGTGGTGGCGGGACTTGCCCGCGCGCTCGCCAACCGCGGCCTGAAGGTCGCGCCGTTCAAGCCGCAGAACATGTCCAACAACGCCGCCGTTACCGATGATGGCGGCGAGATCGGTCGCGCCCAGGCCTTGCAGGCGCGCGCCGCGCGCATGGCGACCACCGCCCACATGAACCCGGTGCTCTTGAAGCCGCAAAGCGAGATCGGCGCTCAGATCGTCGTGCAGGGCAGGGTACAGGGGAGCGCCAGGGCCGCCGATTACCAAGCGATCAAGCCCACCCTGATGCCGCATGTGCTCGACAGCTTTGCCCGCATGAAGGCGGCGGTCGACATAGTCCTCGTCGAGGGGGCGGGCAGCGCGTCCGAAACCAATCTGCGGACCAACGACATCGCCAATATGGGGTTCGCGGAGGCGGCCGGCGTACCGGTGGTGCTCATCGGCGACATCGACCGGGGCGGGGTGATCGCCAGCCTCGTCGGGACGAAACACGTGGTGAGCGCAGCCGATGCCGCGCGCATCGTCGGCTTCATCGTCAACCGCTTTCGCGGCGACCCGGCACTCTTCGCCGATGGCATGACGGAAATCGCGCGGTTGACCGGCTGGCACGACTTCGGCCTGCTGCCTTTCTTTGCCGATGCCGGAAAGCTGCCGGCGGAGGATGCACTGGCGCTGAGCTACGGCAACAATACGGGACGAAAAGGCGGGAGGGTCAAGGTTGCCGTGCCCATCCTCCCCCACATTTCCAATTTCGACGATCTCGACCCGCTCGAAGCCGAACCCGACGTGGAACTTGTTCGCGTGCGGCCGGGCGAGGCGCTGCCGGGCGATGCGGATCTCGTGCTGCTGGTCGGCTCCAAGGCGACGATCGCCGATTTGAGCGCCTTTCGCAAAGCCGGCTTCGACCTCGATCTGGCGGTCCACATTCGTCGCGGCGGGCACGTGCTGGGCCTCTGCGGCGGCTACCAGATGCTGGGCAGGCGTATTTCCGATCCTTCCGGCATCGAAGGCGAGGCGGCAGATGTCGATGGGCTCGGCCATCTCGACGTCGAAACCGTGCTGACCGGCGAAAAGAGCCTCGTCTCGGTAACCGGAACGACTTCAGACAGCGCGCCGTTTGCCGGCTACGAGATGCATATGGGCCAAACGGACGGTCCGGATTGTTCACGCCCCTTTGCGCAATTGTCAGGAGACAGGCCAGACGGCGCCACGTCGCCTTCCGGCCGCATCTCCGGCACCTATGTCCACGGCCTGCTTGCCGATGACGCACAGCGCAACGCGTGGCTGACGCGATTGGGCGCTCCCGTTTCCGATCTGGCCTTCGAGGCCGGCGTGGAAGCTGCGCTCGACGGCCTGGCGGCTCATGTCGAGGCCCATCTCGACGTCGATGGGATCATCGCCCATGCGACGTGACGAGCAGGGCCAGCCCGCCGATCAGGGCGATCAGCAGCCAGTCGGCGATGCGAAACAGCTTCAGCGCCAGGCGGATGTCAGCGGCAGTCGCCGCGCGGCGCCCGCCCGCGCCCATCAGCGCATCCTCGACAACCGTGCCGCTATAGGACCGAGGTCCGGCCAGCGCCAGGCCGAGCGCGCCGGCCATGGCCGCCTCGGGCCAGCCCGCATTGGGCGAGCGGTGGCGGTGGGCATCACGGATAATGGCCGCCCAGGCAGCGCCCGGATTGGCGCCGGGCATCAGTACAGCGGCCACGACCAGCAGCAGTCCCGTCAGCCGCGAGGCCGGCAGATTGACCAGATCATCGAGCCTTGCCGCGGCAAAGCCGAATTGCGCGTGGCGTGGCGTCCGGTGGCCGATCATGCTGTCGGCGGTGTTGATCGCCTTGTAGGCGGCCGCGCCCGGCAGGCCGGCAACGGCCATCCAGAAGACCGGCGCCACGACGCCGTCAGAAAAGTTCTCCGCCAGGCTTTCGATTGCGGCTCGCGACACGCCGGCTTCGTCCAGCGTCTCCGGATCGCGGCCGACGATCATCGAAACAGCCTCCCGGCCGCCTTCGAGCCCGCGACTTTCCAGCGCCCCGGCCACCGCGACCACGTGCGTTTCGAGGCTTTTCTGGGCGATGAGGCTGGAGGCCAGGATCGCCAGCAGGATGAGGCCGACCAAGTGCCAGCCGAGCGCCCAGTGCGGGACCATGGCCGGCACGACCGCCGCCAGCACGATGACCAGCAGGGCCTCGAACCCGCGGCGGCGCCTCAATTCGGGCGCATCGACATCGCGGTTCCAATTTCGGTCGAGACCCGAAATCAGCGCGCCGATCCACATCACCGGATGACCGATGGCGTCCACCAGGCGCTGCGGATAGCCGACAAAACGCTCGAAGATCAGGGCGAAGAAGGTGAGAAGAACTGACATGGCTGAGGCCGGGGAGTGGATGGCGGCGGTGAGCGACCATGGCGGCAGCCTCGAAAGGGCGCGCGCGCGATTTCCGGATGCGCCCGAACCCCTCCTCGACCTGTCGACCGGGATCAACCCGAATGCCTATCCGTTTTCGTCTCTGCCCGCCACCGCCTGGACGCGGCTGCCGGAGCAGGGGCGCCAGCGCCAGCTGACGGAGACAGCCGCCCGCGTCTATGGCGCGCCCTCGGCCGAACATGTCGTCGCCGCACCTGGCACGCAGATCCTGCTGCCGCTGGTGGCAGGTCTGGCAGCTCCGGGTCGTGCCCGGGTCCTGGGCCCGACCTATGCCGAGCATGCGCGCGCCGCGGCGCTATCGGGTCATCCGGTCGACGAAGTCGCTGATTTCGAAGCGCTCTTCGGCGCCGATCTCGCGATCGTGGTGAACCCCAACAATCCCGACGGGCGGGTCGTGACGAAGGACGAACTCCTCGGCCTGGCCAACGATGTTGGGGGCAGGGGCGGGTTGCTGGTCATCGACGAGGCCTTCATGGATGTGGGCCCTGTTTTCGAAAGCCTGTGTGCCGACGTCGACCAAGGGGGCATGGTCGTCCTGCGCTCCTTCGGGAAATTCTACGGCCTCGCCGGAGTCAGGCTGGGTTTTGCCATTGGCGCCCCCCATATCGCCAGCCGGCTCGAAAACCTGCTTGGGCCGTGGGCGGTCTCCGGGCCCGCCCTGGAGATCGGGATTGCCGCGCTCGGCGACACCGCCTGGCGCGAGGGGATGGTCGCAATGCTTGAAACCCATGCCGCCTGGCTCGATGAGATGCTGGCGAAAGCCGGCATTGCTGTTCTGGGTGGCACCAGCCTCTACCGCTATCTCGAGTTCGACGACGTGCCGCGCTTCTTCGACCATTGCGGTCGACGCGGCATTGTCTTGCGGAATTTCGAGGGGCGGCCCCGTGCCTTGCGTCTGGGCCTGCCGGGCGGTGAAAAGGACTGGGCGCGGCTCGATGCTGCGCTGGCCGCGTGGAAGGGGATCAACTCATGATCCACGTCTCTCCGCGCTCCCGGCTGGACACGACGCTTGCTGCCTGCGGGGCGGAGCGGCTGGTCACGCTTCTGACGGAAGGCCACGACTTTTCGCGGCCCGACATCATCCAAGCGCCGAACTTTCTCCTCCTGACGATGCACGACATCGTCGAGGAGCGCGACGGCATGACGGCGCCGGCGACCCATCACGTCGAGGCGTTGCTCGCCTTTGCGGAAGCCTGGGACCGTAAGCGCCCGCTTGCCATCAACTGTTATGCCGGCATCTCCCGGTCGACCGCGGCCGCCTACATCGTCGCCTGCGCACTGGCACCCGCCCGCGACGAGGCGGAACTGGCAGCAGCCCTGCGCGCGCTCTCGCCTTCCGCGACGCCGAACATCCGGCTCATCTCGCTCGCTGACGACATTCTGGGCCGCGGCGGCCGCATGACGACCGCCATCAGGGAGATCGGACGCGGCGCGGACGCTTTTGAGGGCGAACCTTTCGTGATCGAGATCGAAAATCCCAAAGCGCCTGGCGCTGTCTGAGAAAACGATTCCAAAGCGCCTCTAAGCCACTGACAAATAACAGGAATAGTTTTTCTCTCTCGTTCTACGTCAAAGGACAGGGATCGCGCGGAGCCTGCCAGCCGCTCGCCCGTTCACGAAACAGCCTCGCCGTCGCGCTCCGCCCGCGATTGCCTGCTTGCAGCGCTTTCGCTAAGAGGGCGCAGCTTCAATTCACCGAAGGGAAACGACCGACATGACCGCAATCGTCGACATCATCGGCCGCGAGGTTCTGGACAGCCGCGGCAATCCGACCGTCGAAGTCGACGTGGTGCTGGAGGACGGCTCGATGGGCCGTGCCATGGTGCCTTCCGGCGCGTCTACCGGCGCCCATGAGGCCGTCGAATTGCGTGACGGCGGTGAGCGCTACCTCGGCAAGGGCGTCGAGCAGGCCGTCGATGCGATCAATGGCGCGATATTCGAGACGATCGGCGGCATGGAAGCCGAAGACCAGATCCACATCGACCGGACGATGATCGAGCTCGACGGCACGCCCAACAAGAGCCGGCTCGGCGCCAACGCGATCCTCGGCGTGTCGCTGGCCGTCTCCAAGGCAGCGGCGGAAGCGGCCGACATGCCGCTCTACCGCTATGTCGGCGGCGCGAACGCGCATGTGCTGCCCGTTCCGATGATGAACATCCTCAATGGCGGCGCCCATGCCGACAACCCGATCGACTTCCAGGAATTCATGATCATGCCGATCGGCGCGGAGAGTTTCCGCGAGGGGCTGCGCTGGGGTGCGGAGATCTTCCACACGCTGAAGAAGGGTCTCAAGGACGCCGGGCACAACACCAATGTCGGCGACGAGGGCGGATTTGCCCCCAACATCAAGAGCGCGGAGGCCGCGCTCGACTTTGTGATGAGCTCCATCGAGAAGGCCGGCTACAAGCCCGGCGAAGATATCGCCATCGCGCTCGACTGCGCTGCGACCGAGTTCTTCAAGGACGGCAACTACGTCTATGAGGGCGAAAACGAGACCCGCGATCCCAAGGCGCAAGCGAAGTACCTCGCCAAGCTCGCCGCCGACTACCCCATCATCTCCATCGAGGACGGCATGTCCGAGGATGACTGGGACGGCTGGAAGGAACTGACCGGGCTCGCCGGCGACAAGGTCCAACTGGTTGGCGACGACCTCTTCGTCACCAACTCCGCGCGCCTGCGCGACGGGATCCGCATGGGCGTGGCCAATTCGATCCTCGTCAAGGTCAACCAGATCGGCACGCTGACCGAGACGCTCGACGCCGTCGATACGGCCCACCGCGCCGGCTACACGGCGGTGATGTCGCACCGCTCCGGCGAGACGGAGGATTCCACCATCGCCGATCTCGCCGTCGCGACCAATTGCGGGCAGATCAAGACAGGCTCCCTGGCGCGCTCCGACCGGCTGGCGAAATACAACCAGCTGCTGCGCATCGAAGAGGAACTGGGCCGCCAGGCGCGTTATGCCGGCCGGTCGATCCTCAAGGGGTGATGTCGGGGTCGGTAACCCGGCCTTAAGCATGTGGGTGGCAGAAGGGAGCGAGTAATGCGTTCCCGGATATCGCCCCATGTGGACCCGCCATCACAAGAACAGACGGACCGGCGCTCTCATCGTGCCGGCCCTTGCCGTGTGTTTCCTGACCTATTTCGGCTTCCACGCCTATCACGGCGATTACGGCATCTATGCCAAGTACCGGCTCGAAGATCGGATCGTCCATCTGGAGCGGGAACTCGCCGCGGTGGAGACACGCCGGATCGAGATCGAGCGGCGGGTGCGGCTTCTTCACGATGGCACGATGGAGCGCGACATGCTCGACGAACACGTGCGTCGCTCCCTCAACATGGCGCATCCCGACGACGTGATCCTCATGCGCAGCGCGCTCGATTGATTAACTGGAAGTCAGTTAATTATCGATTTCATCAACCGTCTTAGTGGCTTAGCTGCATGGTATCCATGCGCTTTTGCGCATGGATAAGCGTTCGCCGCCATGCTAGCTTTTCCTTCAACAGGCGAGGCGCCCGCCTCGTTGCATGTCCGCGAAGAGACAGCACAGGGAGAAACACCGCATGGCGACAGCCGCGAAGAAGGGTGCCAGCCGGGCCAAGCCGCCGGTTCGCATTGAGACGCAGGTCAAGACACCCGCGCCGCTCAAGTTTTCCAAGGAACAGGAACTCCAGGCCTATCGCGACATGCTGTTGATTCGCCGCTTCGAGGAGAAGGCCGGTCAGCTCTACGGCATGGGCTTCATCGGCGGCTTCTGCCATCTGTATATCGGCCAGGAAGCCGTCGTCGTCGGCATGCAGATGTCGCTGAAGGAAGGCGATCAGGTCATCACCGCCTATCGCGACCACGGCCACATGCTGGCCACCGGCATGAAGCCGCGCGGCGTCATGGCCGAGCTGACGGGGCGCCGCAGCGGCTATTCCCGCGGCAAGGGCGGCTCCATGCATATGTTCTCCAAGGAGAAGAACTTTTATGGCGGCCACGGCATCGTGGGCGCCCAGGTGCCGCTCGGCACGGGGCTCGCCTTCGCCAACCGGTACCGCGACAACGACAATGTCTCGCTGACCTATTTCGGCGACGGCGCGGCCAATCAGGGTCAGGTCTATGAGAGCTTCAACATGGCAGCTCTCTGGAAGCTGCCGGTCGTCTACATCATCGAGAACAACCGCTACGCCATGGGCACCTCGGTGCAGCGCTCGTCTGCCGAGACCGATTTCTCGCATCGCGGCGCGTCCTTCAAGATCCCCGGCATCCAGATCGACGGCATGGATGTGCGCGCGGTGAAGGCTGCCGGCGATTTGGCGGTCGAATGGTGCCGTTCCGGCAAGGGGCCGATCATCCTGGAGATGCAGACCTACCGCTATCGCGGCCACTCCATGTCGGACCCGGCAAAGTACCGCACCAAGGAAGAAGTGCAGAAGATGCGCTCCGAGCAGGACCCGATCGAGCAGGTCAAGGCGCGGCTCCTGGAAGCCAAGTGGGCAAGCGAGGACGAGTTGAAGGCCATCGACAAGGAGGTCCGCGAGATCGTCGCCGATTCGGCTGATTTCGCGCAGGCCGATCCCGAGCCGGATCCGTCGGAGCTTTACACGGACATTCTGATTTAAGGGGGAGGGCGCATCATGCCGATCGAAATTCTCATGCCCGCGCTCTCTCCGACCATGGAAGAGGGCAATCTGGCCAAGTGGCTCAAGAAGGAAGGCGACGCGGTCGCGCCCGGCGACGTGATTGCCGAAATCGAGACCGACAAGGCGACCATGGAGGTCGAGGCGGTCGACGAGGGCACGCTCGGCAAGATTCTGATTGCCGAGGGTACCGAGGCGGTGAAGGTCAACACGCCCATCGCGCTCCTCCTGCAGGAAGGCGAGAGCGAGGCCGATCTGGACAAGGCTTCGAGCGGCAAGGCACCGGAGAGCCAGCCATCCTCGGATGAGCCGGAAGAGACCAAAGACGCCGCCGGTGGCAAGGCGCGCCAGGCCGAAGACGAGCCCAGCGCCGACAAGGATGCCGCCAAGGTCCCGGCCGCGCCCAAGGCAGAAGTGGCCGCCGATCCCGACATTCCAGAAGGCACGGAAATGGTGCCGACCACCGTGCGCGAGGCACTGCGTGATGCCATGGCCGAAGAGATGCGCCGTGACGGCGACGTCTTCGTCATGGGCGAGGAAGTGGCCGAGTACCAGGGCGCCTACAAGATCACGCAAGGCCTGCTGCAGGAATTCGGCGCCAAACGCGTCGTCGACACCCCGATCACCGAGCATGGTTTTGCCGGCGTCGGCGTCGGCGCGGCATTTGCCGGGCTGAAGCCCATCGTCGAGTTCATGACCTTCAATTTCGCCATGCAGGCGATCGACCAGATCGTCAATTCGGCGGCGAAAACCCTCTACATGGCCGGCGGCCAGATGGGCGCGCCGATCGTCTTCCGTGGACCGAACGGCGCCGCGGCGCGCGTGGCGGCCCAGCACTCGCAATGCTACGCCGCCTGGTACGGCCACATTCCTGGCCTCAAGGTCGTCATGCCCTATACGGCCGCCGACGCGAAAGGCCTGCTGAAGGCCGCCATCCGCGATCCCAACCCGATCATCTTCCTCGAAAACGAGATCCTCTACGGCCAGACCTTCGACGTGCCGAAGATGGACGATTTCGTGCTCCCGATCGGCAAGGCGCGGATCCACAAGACGGGCAAGGACGCCACCATCGTCTCCTTCGGCATCGGCATGACCTATGCGGTCAAGGCCGAGGAGAAGCTGCGCGAACTGGGCCTCGACATCGAGATCATCGATCTCCGGACCATCCGTCCGATGGATCTGGACACGGTCATCGAGTCGGTCAAGAAGACCAACCGCCTGGTCACGGTGGAAGAAGGCTTCCCGCAGTCCTCGGTCGGCGCGCATATCGCCAGCCAGGTCATGCAGCGCGCCTTCGACCATCTCGACGCACCGATCATCACCATCGCCGGCAAGGATGTGCCGATGCCCTACGCGGCGAATCTCGAAAAGCTGGCGCTTCCGAACGTCGACGAGGTGGTCGAGGCGGTGAAGGCGGTGACATATCGGGCTTGACCGGCGATTGACGCCGCGACCGGAGCGGGCATGATCTCGTATTCAGGTCCACGCGTTCTCGTCGGGAAGGAGGATCGGAATGGCTGAACCTGCCACCAAACCTGCCACCTATGCCGATCTGGAAGCGGTTCCGCCGCATCTGGTCGCCGAGATCATCGATGGCGTGTTGAGGACTCATCCGCGGCCATCGCCGCGGCATGGGGGAACGGCAAACGCTCTTGGGCATGAGTTGACGGGACCGTTCCAGAAAGGAACTGGCGGACCCGGCGGCTGGATCTTCTTTATCGAACCGGAGGTCAAACTCGGCAGTGACATTCTGGTCCCCGACATTGCCGGTTGGCGCCGGGAACGACTGTCGACCTACCCGGAACGCAACTACTTTGAAACGGCGCCGGATTGGGTCTGCGAAATACTGTCGGGATCGACCGAGCGTCGCGACCGCACGGTGAAGATGCGGATCTACGGTGTCGCCGGCATCCCGCATTTCTGGTTGATCGATCCACGCATCCAGATTCTGGAAGCCTTCGAGAATTCCTCTGGCCGCTGGACGAAGGTCGGCGCCTGGAACTCCGACGACATTGTCCACGCTCCACCCTTCGACGCCGTCCAATTCAACCTTGCCGACCTCTGGCCGCTCGACCCGCCGCTCGGTATGAACGAAGACCCAACTCCTTATTACGCCGGAGATCGATAGATGCCGATCAACATCACCATGCCCGCTCTGTCGCCGACCATGGAGGAGGGCAACCTCTCCAAATGGCTCGTCAAGGAGGGGGATTCGGTCGCGCCCGGCGACGTGATCGCCGAGATCGAGACCGACAAGGCGACCATGGAGGTCGAGGCGGTCGACGAGGGCATCGTCGCAAAGCTGCTTGTGCCGGCCGGCACCGAGGGCGTGAAGGTCAATGCCGTGATCGCGGTGCTTGCCGAAGAGGGCGAGGACGTGAAGGCTGCCGCCAGTGCGGGTGGAAAGGCCGAGGCGAAGCCGGAGAAGGCCGAGACACCCTCCGCCCCGCCTGCGGGAGACGCGTCGACCAAGTCGACGGAGGCAGATGGACAGGCTGCGCCGTCGGCGCAAGCCGCACCCGCCAAGTCCAATGGCGCGGCCGCCAGCCCTTCTGAAACGCCGGCCTCGAAGGACGAGGGCGCCCGCACCTTCGCCTCGCCACTCGCGCGCCGCATCGCCAAGGACGCCGGCATCGACGTCTCCGCCATCTCCGGCACCGGCCCGCGCGGCCGCGTGGTGAAGGCCGATGTCGAGGCGGCGAAGGAAAAGGGCGTCGCCGCGCCCGCCGGGGACAAGGCCGCACCGGCTGCTGCGCCTGCCGTCAAGGCGATGTCGGACGACGCGGTGCTGAAGCTCTTCGAGGAGGGCTCCTACGAACTCGTGCCGCATGACAACATGCGCAAGACCATCGCCCGCCGCCTGGTCGAGGCCAAGTCGACCATCCCGCATTTCTATCTGACGCTCGATTGCGAACTCGATGCGCTTCTCGCGCTGCGCAAGCAGGTCAACGACGCTGCACCGATCCGCAAGACCGAGAAGGGCGAGGAGCCGGCTTACAAGGTCTCGGTCAACGACATGGTCATCAAGGCCATGGCCCTGGCGCTGCGCGACGTGCCGGATGCCAACGCCTCCTGGACCGAAGGCGGCATGCTCAAGCACAAGCATGCCGATGTCGGCGTCGCCGTCTCCATTCCGGGCGGATTGATCACCCCGATCGTGCGCCGCGCCGAGGAAAAGACCCTGTCGGCGATCGCCAACGAGATGAAGGATCTGGCCGGCCGCGCCCGCAACAAGCGCCTGAAGCCGGAAGAATACCAGGGCGGCACGACGGCCGTCTCCAATCTCGGCATGTTCGGCATCAAGGACTTTTCGGCCGTCATCAACCCGCCGCACGCCACCATCCTGGCCGTCGGCGCGGGCGAGCAGCGCGCCGTGGTCAAGAACGGCGCCGTCGCCATCGCCACCATCATGTCGGTGACGCTCTCGACCGACCACCGCGCCGTCGACGGGGCGCTGGGTTCCGAACTGCTGGTCGCCTTCAAGCGCTACATCGAGAACCCGATGGGCATGCTGGTCTAACCCCAACCCTCCCCCTTGCGGGGAGGGTGGTCGCGCCTCCTTGAGGAACTCTGATGAAAACCATCCTCTGCTATGGCGACTCCTTGACCTGGGGCTACGACCCGGAAGGGCCGGCTCGGCATGCCTATGAGGATCGCTGGCCGTCGATGCTGCAGGCCGCGCTCGGCGACAGTGCAGTCTTCATCGCGGAGGGTCTGAATGGCCGCACCACCGGCTTCGACGATCACCTCGGACCGGCCGACCGCAACGGCGCGCGCGCCTTGCCGACCCTGCTGGCCAGCCACGCGCCGGTCGACCTTGTCATCATCATGCTCGGCACCAACGATCTGAAGCCGTGGATCGCCGGTCGGGCGGTTGTCGCCAGCAAGGGTGTACAGCGCCTGATCGACATCGTGCGCGGCCACCCCTGGGCGATGGGGGCGCAGGTCCCCGAGATCCTGGTCGTCGCGCCGCCACCGATGGTGGAGACCGGCGATCCTGATTTCGGCGCGATGTTCGAAGGCGGTGTCGAGCAGTCGCACATGCTGGCCAGCCTCTATGCGGATTTGGCCGACGAGGCGGGTTGCGGCTTCTTCGATGCGGGCTCGGTGGCAAAGGCTTCGCCGATCGACGGCGTCCATCTCGATGCAAAGAGCACTCGCGCCATCGGCAAGGGGCTGGAGCCCGTCGTGCGCATGATGCTTGGATTGTGACATTGGTCGCTTCCGGGAATTGAACTTGTGTGAGGTTGATACCGATCAAGGAGCAAAGCAGGCGTTCGGATAGTTTGGGAGCAACACCCACAAGGAGTTTGCCCCCATGTCCCACACGCCACATGAACTGGCCGAGGAGTTTCCAGAACACGTCGACAAGATGCACGATCTCAAGGTGGCGAATGGCCACTTCGCGCGGCTTTTCGACGAGTATCACGAGGTGAACCGTGCCGTTCATCGCGCCGAGACGAGAGTTGAACCGACCGACGACACGCATCTGGAAGAGATGCGCAAGACCCGGATGCGGTTGAAGGATGAAATCTACGGAATGCTGACCGCCTGATTCGTGCGGCTGCGTTCCGTCTCCGAGGGCGGAAGCCCGCAAGGAAAGGGAGCCAGCCGTGGCAGACAAGAGCTACGACATCATCATCATCGGCGGTGGGCCGGGCGGCTATGTCGCCGCCGTCCGTGCAGCGCAGCTCGGGCTCAAGACCGCCGTGGTCGAACGCGAGCATCTGGGCGGCATCTGCTCCAACTGGGGCTGTATTCCGACCAAGGCGTTGCTGCGCTCGGCCGAGATCATGCATCAGGCACAGCACGCCAAGGATTACGGCCTGAAGCTCGACGGCACGATCAGCGCCGACGTCAAGGCGGTCGTCGACCGTTCCCGCAGCATCGCCCAGCGCATGAATGGCGGTGTCGGCCTCCTGATGAAGAAGAACAAGGTTGACGTGATCTGGGGCGAGGCGAAATTCGCCAAGGCCAACGAGATCAAGGTGTCGAAACCGTCCAAGAAGCCGATGGAGCCACAAGCGCCGGCGCCCAGGAACACGCTGGGCGAGGGCACCTATGCCGCCAAGCACATCATCGTCGCGACGGGTGCCCGCCCGCGCGTGCTGCCCGGCATCGAGCCGGACGGCAAGCTGATCTGGACCTATTTCGAGGCCATGGTCCCGCCCGAAATGCCCAGATCGCTGATCGTCATGGGTTCTGGCGCCATCGGCATCGAATTCGCCTCCTTCTACCGCACCATGGGCGCGGAGGTGACGGTTATCGAGATGATGCCGAACATAATGCCGGTCGAGGATGTCGAGATCTCGAAATTCGCCCAAAAACGTTTCGAGAAGGATGGCATGAAGTTCATGCTCGAGGCCAAGGTGACCAAGGTCGAGAAGGGCTCAAACTCGGTCACTGCCCATGTCGAGGGCAAGGACGGCAAGGTCCAGAAGATCACCGCCGACCGGCTGATCTCGGCTGTCGGCGTTCAGGGCAACGTCGAAAACCTCGGCCTAGAAGAGATCGGCGTGAAAATCGAGCGCGGCATCATCGCCATTGACGAATGGTGCCGCACCAGCGTCCAGGGTGTCTATGCGATCGGCGACGTCGCCGGCGCGCCGATGCTCGCCCACAAGGCCGAGCATGAGGGCGTGATCTGCGTCGAGAAGATCGCCGACGAAAAGGGCGTGCATCCGCTCGACAAGGGGCTGGTGCCCGGCTGCACCTATTGCCACCCGCAGGTGGCCTCCGTCGGCCTGACCGAGGCGAAAGCCAAGGAAACCGGCCGCGAGATCCGTGTCGGGCGCTTCCCCTTCCTCGCCAATGGCAAGGCCGTGGCACTCGGCGAGGACCAGGGCATGGTCAAGACCATCTTCGACAAGAAGACCGGCGAGCTGCTCGGCGCCCACATGGTCGGCGCCGAAGTGACCGAACTCATCCAGGGCTTTGTCGTCGCCATGAACCTGGAGACGACGGAAGCAGAACTGATGCACACCATCTTCCCGCATCCCACCCTCTCCGAAATGATGAAGGAAAGCGTGCTGGACGCCTATGGGAAGGCGTTGAACATGTGAGCATTGCCCGTTCTGAGGCATTGACCAGCGATGTCGACCGCAGGGACGGGATATGCTCCGATTGCGCTGCCGAGAAACTGGTCACGAGGTCATTACGTCATGCCGACCGGATCTGAGCCCGCCAAATCCTACCGGCCGACAAAATCGGAACTGAAGGCAATCGACGAGGCGGAGGCCGCTGTTATAGCGAGGCAGGACGAAGTCGAGGCGGCCTTCGCGGCGTTTCGGCGGCAAGTCGACACCGAACCGCAAGCTGATCAGTATTTGTAATCAAGGTATTTGCCGACAGCGTCCTGATCCTGCATATCCGGCATGCGGCCCGGCGGCCTTGGAATATGCCCCCTCATGACGATATGAATAGAAGCGAAAGCCACTGACAGGAGATTCTGTTGGTCACAGTCCTCGACAACACGACCCAAAAGCCCCGCCAGCGCCATCCCGAGAAGGCGCATCGGCCTGACAATGAGGTCCAGCGCAAGCCGGACTGGATCCGCGTGCGCGCGCCGGTGTCGAAGGGCTATCTGGAAACACGCGAAATCGTGAAGTCGCATGGGCTGGTCACCGTTTGCGAGGAGGCCGGCTGCCCGAATATCGGCGAGTGCTGGGACAAGAAGCACGCCACCTTCATGATCATGGGCGATATCTGCACCCGCGCCTGCGCCTTCTGCAACGTGGCGACCGGCATGCCGAACGCCCTCGACCGCACCGAGCCCGAGCAGGTCGGCCGTGCGGTCGCCAAGATGGGTCTCAACCACGTCGTCATCACTTCGGTGGATCGCGACGATCTGGACGATGGCGGCGCGCAGCATTTTGTCGAGGTGATCGCGGCGATCCGGCAGGCGACACCTGGTACGACGATCGAGATCCTGACGCCTGACTTCCTGCGCAAGCCCGGCGCGCTGGAGAAGGTCGTCGCGGCCAGGCCCGATGTCTTCAACCACAATCTGGAAACGGTCGCCTCGAAATATCTGAAGGTCAGGCCCGGCGCCCGCTATTTCCATTCCATCCGGCTCTTGCAGCGGGTCAAGGAACTCGATCCGGGCATGTTCACCAAGTCGGGCATCATGGTCGGGCTTGGCGAGGAGCGCAACGAGGTCCTCCAGCTCATGGACGATCTGCGCACCGCCGATGTCGACTTCATCACCATCGGCCAGTATCTGCAGCCGACCCGCAAGCACCATCCGGTGCTGAAATTCGTGACGCCTGACGAGTTCAAGGGCTACGAGACCATCGCCTATTCCAAGGGCTTCCTGATGGTCTCGTCCAGCCCGCTGACGCGCTCGTCGCATCATGCAGGCGACGATTTTGACCGCCTGCGTGCCGCACGACAGGCCAAACTGGCGGTATCCGCCTAGACCCATGCCCCAATACGAAACCACACGCCCGGTCGCCCATTCCGCCGAAAACATGTTCGCGCTCGTCGCGGATGTGGAGCAATATCCCGAATTCCTGCCCATGTGCGAGGCGCTGTCGGTGCGCTCGCGTCGCGAGCGCGAAGGCATCACCCTGCTCGTGGCCGACATGACGGTCGGCTACAAGGCCATCCGCGAGACCTTCACCAGCCAGGTGGTTCTGAGACCCGACAAGAATCTGATCGACGTGCGCTACATCGACGGGCCGTTCCGGCATCTCGAAAACCGCTGGACATTCGAGCCGACCGAGGATGGCGGCTGCCTCGTGCATTTCCACATCGACTACGAGTTCAAGAGCCGCATCCTGGGTGCCGTGATGGGGGCGGTTTTCGACCGCGCCTTCCGCAGGTTTGCCGAGGCGTTCGAAAAACGTGCCGACACGGTCTATGGCCGCCAGGTTGCTGCTTCCTGAAGCAGCTGTAGCGCGTAGAAGGTCGCCGCTCGGCGGATCGCCGCGCGCCCCTCGTCGGGGAAGAGCTTCTTTCGCACGACCACGTCTCCGCCGCGCCTGGCCACGCCAAACCAGACCAGCCCGACCGGTTTGTCGCTGGAGCCGCCGCCAGGGCCGGCAATGCCGGTGATCGAAACGGCCAGATCGGCCCGGGAGTTTTCCAGCCCGCCGGAGGCCATCTCGCGGGCGGTCTCTTCCGACACGGCGCCATGCTCCAATAGCGTCTGCCCGGAGACGCCGAGCAATTCCTGCTTGGCCTCGTTCGAATAGGTGACAAAGCCGCGCTCGAAGACGTCGGACGACCCGGCGATGTCGGTGAGGGCTGCCGCCACCATCCCGCCCGTGCAGGATTCGGCGGTCACCATCTTAAACCCCTTGGCGCGACAGGCTTCGAGCACGTCATTCGCCGCTGTGCCGACGGCGCTCATTCCGGCAGGCTCCCCGGATAGGCGACCGACGCCGTGGCGATGGCGGCAATGCCCTCGCGCCGGCCGAGAAATCCGAGCCCCTCATTGGTCGTCGCCTTGACCGACACGCGCTCGGCGCCGATGCCCAGCATGTCGGCCATCGCCGCGACCATCGCCGCGCGATGCGGGCCGATCTTCGGCGCCTCGCAGACCAGAGTCACGTCGGCATTGGCGATTCGCCCGCCGGCTTCCCGCACGAGGCGGACGGCCTCGCGAACGAAGATGTGCGAGGTCGCCCCCTTCCATTGCGGGTCGGAGGGCGGAAAATGGGTTCCGATGTCGCCGGCACCGCAGGTGGCCAGCAGCGCATCGGTCAGCGCATGCAGCCCGACATCGGCATCCGAATGCCCGTCCAGGCGCATATCGTGGGGAATGGCCACGCCGCACAGCGTCACGCGGTCGCCCGGCGCAAAACGGTGGACGTCGTAGCCATTGCCCGTGCGGATGTCGGGCAGGGCGCCGGAGGTCCCGTTGAACCGCAGATTGGCCATGTCGATGTCCCTTGCCCAGGTCAGTTTCACATTGTCGGCCGAGCCCTCGACGAGCCGCACCGAAAGCCCGGCCCACTCGGCGATCGCCGCATCGTCGGTAAAGTCCTCGCGGCCCTCGCCATGCGCGCGCTCATGGGCGGCCAGGATCGGCTCAAACGGAAAGCCCTGCGGCGTCTGTGCGGCAAACAGACCGTTGCGGTCTATGGTTCGTGCCACGAGCCCGGCCTCGCCCATCTTGATCGTGTCGGAGACGGCCAAACAGGGTAGGGCACCCGTCTCGGGACCGATCCCCGCAACGACGCGATCGATGAGGGCCGTATCCACGAACGGCCGTACCCCGTCATGTATGAGAACGGCATCGAGGCCGCGACCGGCGAGCGCCAGCATGGCGAGCCGCGTCGAGGCCTGGCGCGAGGCGCCGCCGAGGACCGCGATCACGCCTTGCGGCAGGCCGGACATCGCCTCATCGAACAGGTCTTGATCGTCGGGATGGATCGCGACGGCGACCGACGATATGGCCGTATGCTCCAGGAAGACTCGCAGGGTGCGGCGCAGCACCGGCTCACCGCCGATACGACGATACTGCTTCGGACCTTCCGTGGCCGCACCGGCGCGTTCGCCGCGCCCGGCCGCCACGATCACTGCCCCGATTCCTGCCGCTGTCATTGCTGCTTGCGCCTTGTATCCCGTGATGGGCGAGGGTTAGAACCCGCGTCGGCGAAATGCCAGTGAAATTCACCATACGGTGCGCCCTTCCCCGATTGGCGGTTGCGCCCCTATCCGAACATGGCTACATGTTGGGCAAGAATGCCTGATGCTTGGTTTTTGTGCATGGCTGCTGCCGACCTTCTGATCCGATCGCTTGTTCTCGGCGCGTCGACCCTCCCGAACAGGGTCTTTCTGGCGCCGCTTTCGGGCATCACCGACTTGCCCTTCCGCAACCTTGCCATCCGGCATGGTGCGGGGCTCGTGGTGTCGGAGATGGTCGCCAGCGGCGAACTCGCAAAGGGACGGCGCCAATCCGCTTTGCGCATACGGCGCCCTGACGTACCCGTCCACATGGTCCAGCTTGCCGGCCGCGATTCCGAGTGGATGGCCGAGGGCGCACGCATCGCGGCAGGCGAGGGCGCCGACATCATCGATATCAACATGGGCTGCCCGGCCAAGAAGGTGACGGGCGGCTATTGCGGCTCGGCGCTCATGCGCGAGCCGGACCGCGCGCTTTCCCTGATCGAGGCGGTGGTTGGCGCCGTCGACGTTCCCGTGACGGTCAAGATGCGGCTCGGCTGGGACGAAACGGCGCTGAACGCTCCCGACCTCGCGCGGCGTGCCGAAGCAGCTGGCGTCCGGATGATCACCGTGCACGGGCGCACCCGCTGCCAGTTCTACAAGGGCAGGGCGGACTGGCGTGCCATCGCCCGCGTCAAGCAGGCCATCTCGGTCCCCGTCGTGGCCAATGGCGACGTCACATCCCTCGCGGACGCCTGCGCCATGCTGGAACAGTCCGGCGCCGATGCCGTGATGATCGGGCGCGCCCATTACGGCGCCCCCTGGCTGGCCGGCCAAATCGCCGCCGCGGCTCAGGGCATGGCGGCACCGGGAGTTCCCCACACGCCCGAAGCGCTGGCCGACTACGTCGAGGCGCATTACCGCGAGATGTTGTCCTTCTACGGCATCGACAGCGGCCTGCGGCAGGCCCGAAAACATCTCGGCTGGTATCTCGACCGCCATGCGCCGCAGACAGACATGGCGACACGCCGCACCATCCTGACCGCCACCGGCACCGATACGGTGGTTGGCGCCCTGCGTCGTGCGCTCATCGATCGGCATCACACCCAACCGACAGCGAGTGCGGCATGAGTCAGACGGCCATTGAGGGTGCCAACCTAGCTTCCGTCGTGCTCGACACGATCCGACATCCCGTCATCATGGTGGACTGCGAAGGTTACATCACCTTCGCCAACACCGAGGCCGAGGATTTTTTTCGCACCAGCGCCACCTCGCTCGCCAAACACACGCTGGACTACTACATCCCTTTCGGCAGCCCGCTGATCGCGCTAGTCGAACAGGTGCGGGAGCGGCGCTCGCCCTTCAACGAGTACCGCGTCGACATCTCCTCGCCGCGGCTCGGACCGGAACGCGTGGTCGACCTCTACGTCGCGCCCGTGCCCGAATTGCCTGGCTCCGTGGTGGTGATGTTCCAGGAGCGTTCGATGGCCGAAAAGATCGAGCGTCAGATGACCCATCGCGGGGCGGCGCGCTCGGTGACCGGACTGGCCGCCATGCTGGCCCACGAGATCAAGAACCCGCTGTCGGGCATCCGCGGCGCCGCCCAGCTGCTGGAATCCGTCGTTTCCGACGCCGACCGGGCCTTGACCCAGCTCATCACCGAGGAGACCGACCGGATCGTCTCGCTGGTCGACCGCATGGAGGTGTTTTCGGACGAGCGGCCGATCGACCGCATGCCGGTCAACATTCATGTCGTGCTGGACCACGTGAAGGCGATCGCCTCCAATGGCTTTGCCAGCAGGATCCGCATCGTCGAGGATTACGACCCGTCCCTGCCGCCGGTCTACGCCAACCGCGACCAGCTCGTGCAGGTCTTTCTCAATCTGGTGAAGAATGCGGCCGAAGCCATCGGCAATGACGGCCATGGCGAGATCGTGCTCTCGACGGCCTTCCGCCCGGGCATCCGGCTTTCGGTTCCCGGCACTCGGCAGAGGGTCTCGCTGCCGCTCGAATTCTGCGTGCGCGACAACGGGTCGGGCGTTCCGCAGGACATCCTGCCGATCCTGTTCGACCCCTTCATCACCACAAAGCAGAACGGTTCGGGGCTCGGCCTTGCCCTCGTCGCCAAGATCATCGGCGAACATGGCGGGGTGATCGAATGCGATTCCTCGTCGCGCGGCACGACATTCCGCATCCTCATGCCGACCTGGAATCAACCTGGCGACAGCGATGCGCCGGAAGCGGAGACGACATGACGAAACTGGGCAACATTCTCGTCGCCGACGACGACGCCGCCATCCGCACGGTGCTGAGCCAAGCCTTCTCGCGTGTCGGGCACGATGTGCGTGTCACCTCCAACGCGTCGACCCTCTGGCGCTGGATTTCGGCGGGTGAGGGCGATCTGGTGATCACCGACGTGGTGATGCCCGATGAAAACGCCTTCGACATGCTGCCCCGCATCAAGAAGGCACGGCCCGACCTGCCGGTCATCGTCATGAGCGCGCAGAACACCTTCATGACGGCCATTCGCGCGTCGGAGACCGGCGCCTACGAGTATCTGCCGAAGCCCTTCGACCTGTCGGAGCTGATGACCATCGTCAGCCGGGCGTTGTCGGAGCCCAAGCGCGCCAAGCGGGACATCAGCCCGGAAGACCACGCCGAATCCATGCCGCTGGTGGGCCGTTCGCCAGCCATGCAGGACATCTACCGCATGCTGGCGCGCATGATGCAGACCGACCTGACGGTGATGATCTCGGGCGAATCCGGCACCGGCAAGGAACTGGTGGCACGTGCCCTCCATGATTTCGGACGCCGCCGCAACGGTCCCTTCGTGGCCATCAACATGGCTGCGATCCCGCGCGACCTGATCGAATCGGAGCTGTTCGGCCATGAAAAGGGGGCCTTCACGGGCGCGCAGAACCGTTCCACCGGCCGTTTCGAGCAGGCCGAGGGCGGCACGCTGTTCCTCGACGAGATCGGCGACATGCCGATGGAGGCCCAGACCCGGCTCCTGCGAGTTCTCCAGCAGGGCGAATACACGACGGTGGGCGGGCGCACGCCGATTCGTACCGACGTCCGCATTGTCGCGGCCACCAACAAGGACCTGCGCACCCTGATCAACCAGGGGCTTTTCCGCGAAGATTTGTTCTACCGCCTCAACGTCGTGCCGCTGCGCCTGCCGCCGCTTCGCGAACGCAGCGAGGACATTGGCGATCTCGTTCGCCACTTCTTCGCCCAGGTGGAGAAGGAGGGCCTCACGGCCAAGCGCATTTCGACGGCCGGCCTCGAGCAGATGCGGCGTTATGCGTGGCCGGGCAATGTGCGCGAACTGGAGAATCTGGTGCGCCGCCTGGCAGCTCTCTATCCCCAGGACGAGATCACGCCCGAGATCATTGATCACGAATTGCGCACCGGCGAATTCGGCGGCGGGGGCGACGAGCCGGCCAACCTGCCGGAGAACCTGTCGATCGGCCAGGCGGTGGAGCAGTATCTGCAGCGCTACCTCGCAAGTTTCGGGTCCGACCTTCCGCCGGCGGGGCTCTATCAGCGCATCCTGGCGGAAGTCGAGTATCCGCTGGTCATGGCGGCCATGACCGCAACGCGGGGCAACCAGATCAAGGCGGCCGAGCTTTTGGGGGTCAACCGCAACACACTGCGCAAGAAGATCCGGGAACTGGGCGTGAATGTTTACCGCGGATCGCGCCCCGCCTGAGACATCTGACAAATTGCAGCTGGCAGGCTATTGTTGCACAATCGCCACATTGCATTGCATAGATGCAGTTCATTGACCCGGACTCGCGCATGACGATCCAGACACCAGCTTTTCCCGCGGCCGCCGCGCCGATGGCCGACCCGCGCGATACGCGCAGGCTCCTGGCAATGCCGGGTATATTGACAATTCTGGGAGCACTGCTGGCCGCCGCAATCTCCTTTGCGATCCTGCTTGGCCTGACGCCGCTCACGCCCGACACGACAGTCACCCTGTCGCTGATCGCCATCAACACGCTGTTCGTGCTGGTGCTGATCGCGCTCATCGGACGCGAGGTCCATCGATTGCTCCAGGCGCGGCGGCGCGGCAAGGCGGCGTCGCGGCTGCATGTGCGCATCGTCACCATGTTTTCGCTCGTCGCGGCCATCCCCGCGATCCTCGTGGCGATCATTGCGTCGATCACGCTCGACATCGGCCTCGACCGCTGGTTCGAGATCAGGACGCGAGTGATCGTCAATTCCTCGCTCTCCATTGCCGAAGCCTATGTGAACGAGAATGCCCGCAACCTTCAGGGCACCACGCTTTCCATGGCCTACGATCTCGACCAGGCGCGCACCCTCTACCAGCTTGATCGCACAGGGTTCCGGGCGTTGCTCGGCCAGCACGCCACGGCGCGTGCGCTCGACCATGCCGCGCTCATCCGGCAGGACGGCTCGCTCATCATGCAGGCGGAGACCAGCGCCGATTTCGATCTCCCGGATCCGCCCATCGAGGCCGTGGAGACAGCCTCCGACGGCCTGCCCGTGCTGATCGAGCCGCGCGTGCGCAACATCGTCGGCGCCATCATTCGTCTGCGCGACATCGAGGACGCCTATCTCTACACGATCCGTACGCTCGACGCCGAGGTGATCCGGGCCCGCCAGATCGTGCGCGCCAACACCGACGAATACCGAACGCTCGAGAGCAACCGCTTTTCCACGCAGCTGGCCTTCGCGATCATCTATCTGGGCATCACCCTGATCGTCGTGCTGTCGGCGATCTGGACGGGCATCGCGGTGGCCGACCGGCTCGTGCGGCCCATCCGTCAGTTGATCGGCGCCGCCGACGAGGTGGCGACCGGTAATCTGGATGTGTCCGTGCCGGTCCGGCCATCGGATGGCGACGTCGCCGCGCTGGGCGATACCTTCAACAAGATGCTGCTGCAGCTGAAGAGCCAGCGCAACGAGCTGATCAAGGCAAAGGACGTCATCGACGAGCGGCGGCGCTTCTCCGAAGCCGTGCTGGAGGGCGTCACGGCCGGCGTCATCGGCGTCGACGCCCGCGGCAGGATCGCCATCCTCAACCGGTCTGCCGAAGGCATGCTGGGGCTTCCAGCCAAGGCCGCAATCGGCCGCAGCCTGTCGGAACTCCTGCCGCAGGTGGGCACTGTCTTCGAGGCCGGCCGCCAGTCGGGCCGCCCCATGCACCGCGAACAGGTTTCCGTGCTGCGCGGCGGCGCGGAGCGAACCTTCAACGTGCAGGTCACCATCGAGCGCGGCCAATCCAGGACATCGGGGCGCTCCTTCGTGGTGACCGTCGACGACATCACCGATCTGGTCATGGCGCAGCGCTCCTCTGCATGGGCGGACGTGGCCCGCCGCATCGCCCACGAAATCAAGAACCCGCTGACCCCGATCCAGCTGTCGGCCGAGCGAATTCGCCGGCGCTTCGGCAAGGTGATTACCGAGGACCGCGAAATCTTCGACCAGTGCACCGAGACCATCATCCGGCAGGTCGGCGACATCGGCCGCATGGTCGATGAGTTCTCGTCCTTTGCGCGTATGCCGAAGCCCGAAATGAAGCCGCTCGACCTGCGCGAGGCGTTGCGCGAAGCCTCGTTCCTGGTCGAGGTCTCGCGCGCCGACATCGCCTTTACGCGCGATTTCGGCTCCGAGCCGCTGATCGGCACCTTCGACCAGCGGCTGCTCAGCCAGGCCTTCGGCAACCTCATCAAGAACGCCGCCGAATCGATCGAGGCGGCGGGCAGGGGCAGGGAGGACAGTCCCGGCGAGATCCTCGTCCGGGCGCGAAGGGAGGCTGACTTCATAACGGTCGAGATACTCGACAACGGCAAGGGCCTGCCGCTGGAAAACCGCCAGCGCCTGCTCGAGCCCTACATGACGACCCGCGAAAAGGGCACCGGCCTTGGTCTCGCCATTGTCCGGAAGATTGTGGAGGACCATGGCGGCCGACTCGAGCTGCACGATGCCCCCGCGGATTTCCACGGCGGGGTCGGCGCATTGATTCGTGTCATGCTCCCGTCGGCGAAGGCCGATTCCTTGCCGAGGAGCGAAGCGGCCGAGCCAACAACCGAAAAGGTAGAAAATGGCGTCTGACATTTTGATCGTCGATGACGAGGAGGACATCCGCGAACTGGTATCTGGCATTCTCGACGATGAGGGTCATGAAACCCGCACCGCCTTCGACAGCGACAGCGCCCTGGCGGCGATCGCCAATCGCGTGCCCCGCCTCATCTTTCTCGACATCTGGCTGCAGGGCTCGCGGCTCGACGGCCTGGCGCTGCTCGACGAGATCCGCAAGCTGCACCCCGCACTGCCGATCATCATGATTTCCGGGCACGGCACCATCGAGACGGCCGTCTCGGCCATCAAGCGCGGCGCCTATGATTTCATCGAAAAGCCGTTCAAGGCGGACCGTTTGATAATGATCGCCGAACGGGCGATCGAGACGTCGAAGCTCAAGCGCGAGGTCAGCGAACTGAAACGCCGCACCGGCGAGACATTCGACCTGATCGGCACGTCCGGGGCCATGAACCAACTGCGCCACACCATCGAGCGCGTCGCCCCGACCAACAGCCGCGTGATGGTGATCGGCCCGTCCGGCAGCGGCAAGGAACTGGTGGCCCGCGCCATCCATGCGCTTTCGCCGCGCGCTGGCGGCCCCTTCGTGACGCTGAACGCGGCCACGATCACCCCGGAACGCATGGAGATCGAGCTGTTCGGCACCGAGGCGAATGGCGGCGAGCGAAAGGTCGGCGCCCTCGAGGAAGCGCATGGCGGCATTCTCTACATCGACGAGATCGCCGACATGCCGCGCGAGACGCAGAACAAGATCCTGCGCGTGCTCGTCGACCAGCAATTCGAGCGGGTAGGGGGCACCAAGCGCGTCAAGGTCGACGTGCGCATCATCTCGTCGACCTCGGCCAATATCGAGCAGATGATCGCCGACGGGCGCGTCCGCGAAGATCTCTACCACCGCCTGGCCGTGGTCCCGGTCATGGTGCCGGCGCTGTCGGAGCGGCGCGAGGACATTGCCGACCTCGTCGACCACTTCATGAAGCAGATGGCGGCCCAGGCCGGGATCAGACCGCGCCGGCTGGGCAATGACGCGCTCGCGGTGCTGCAGGCCCACAACTGGCCAGGCAACGTGCGCCAGCTACGCAACAACATCGAGCGCCTGCTAATTCTGGCCCGCGGCGAGGATGACGGAGCGCCCATCACCGCCGACCTCTTGCCGGCCGAGATCGGCGACGTGATGCCGCGCGCGCCCAACCAGTCCGACCAGCACATCATGGCGCTGCCGCTGCGCGAGGCCCGAGAACTCTTCGAACGCGAATATCTGCTGGCTCAGATCAACCGTTTCGGCGGAAATATCTCGCGCACCGCGGAATTCATCGGCATGGAACGCTCCGCCCTGCATCGCAAACTGAAATCGCTTGGCGTATAAGCGCGAAATGCATTGCCGTCGGACCATCCGCCGGCAACATTGCGACAAACGGAATCGGACTGCATGCGCGTCATAATCTGCGGGGCGGGACAGGTCGGCTACGGCATCGCCGAGAAGCTGGCTTCGGAAGGCAACGACGTTTCCGTCATCGACACCTCGACGGAGCTCATTCGCGGCATCCGCGACACGCTCGACGTGCGCGGCTATGTCGGCCATGGCGCGCATCCCGATGCGCTGGAGCTGGCCGGCGCGCAGCAGGCCGACATGCTGATCGCCGTGACGCTCTACGACGAAGTGAACATGACGGCCTGCCAGGTCGCGCATTCGCTCTTCAACGTGCCCACCAAGATCGCGCGCATTCGTTCGCAATCCTATCTGCGCCCCCATTACATGGACCTGTTCTCGCGTGAGAACCTGCCCATCGACGTCATCATCTCGCCGGAGCTCGAGGTGGGCGAGATGGTGCTGCGGCGCATCGCGCTGCCAGGCGCCACCGACGTCGTGCGTTTCGCCGAAAACAAGATCGTGATGGTGGCGATCAAGTGTCTGGAGGATTGCCCGGTGGTCAACACGCCGCTGGCGCAGTTGACCGAGCTCTTTCCCGACCTGCCATCGACCGTGGTCGGCGTGGTGCGCGAAGGCAAGCTGTTCGTGCCGCATTCGTCCGACCAGCTGATCACCGGAGACCTTGCCTATGTCGCCACGACCAACGAGCAGGTGCGGCGCACGCTCGGCCTGTTCGGTCATGACGAGGAGGCAGCGACTCGCATCGTGATCGCCGGTGGCGGCAACATCGGCCTCTACGTGGCCCGCACCATCGAGGCCCGCCAGAACCGCACCCGCATCAAGATCATCGAGCACTCGCGCGACCGCGCCGTCACCATCGCCGATGAGTTGCGGCGCACGGTCGTCCTGCACGGCAGTGCGCTCGACCAGAAGCTATTGATGGAAGCCGACATCCAGGAAGCTGATTTGATGATCGCGCTGACAAACGATGATCAGGTCAACATCCTGTCGAGCGTCATCGCCAAGCAGCTCGGCTGCAAGTCGAACCTGACTTTGCTCAATAACCCCGCCTATCACGATTTTGCCGGCATATTGGGCATCGACGCCCATGTGAACCCGCGCAGCGTGACCATCTCGCGGGTCCTGCAGCACGTGCGCCGGGGCCGCATCCGCGCTGTCCACAGCGTCCAGAAGGGTGCCGCCGAGATCATCGAGGCGGAGGCGCTGGAGACATCGCCGCTGGTTGGCCCGCCCTTGCGCGATCTCGATCTGCCCGAAGGCATGCGCCTCGGCGCGATCTACCGCGACGGACAGGTCCTGAAACCGAGCGGCGATTTGAAGATCAAGCCGAAGGATCGCGTCGTCATCTTCGCCATGGCCAAGGCGGTCAAGCAGGTGGAGCAGATGTTCCGCGTCAGCCTGGAATTCTTCTGATATCCGAAAGTGTGAGAGGTCGCATGTCCCGCATAGCCTATGTCAATGGCCGCTATGTTCCGCACGGTTCCGCCAGCGTCCACATCGAGGATCGCGGCTACCAGTTCGCCGACGGTGTCTACGAGGTCTGTGAGGTGGCGCAGGGCTTCATCGTCGACATGACGCGGCACCTGGACCGGCTCGACCGTTCGCTGGGTGAACTGCGGATTTCCTGGCCGGTGGGCCGCAAGGCGCTGGAGACGGTGATGCGCGAGGTGGTGCGCCGCAACCATGTGCGGAACGGCCTGGTTTATCTCCAGGTGACACGCGGCGTCGCAAGGCGCGATCACTTCTTCCCCGCCGCCGACACGCTGCCGGCCCTCGTCGTGACCGCCAAGCGCACCGATCCGCGCGCCGCCGCAGCCAAGGCCGAAAAGGGAATCAGCGTCATCACCGTGCCCGAAAACCGCTGGGAGCGGGTCGACATCAAGACGGTCGGCCTGTTGCCCAACGTACTTGCCCGCCAGCAGGCGCGGGAGGCCGGCGCGCAGGAAGCCTGGTTCATGGATCCGGACGGCACCGTCAAGGAGGGCGCGGCCACCAACGCCTGGATCGTCACGGGCGAGGGGGCTCTCGTCACCCGACCGGCAGAGTTCGGAATCCTCAAGGGCGTCACGCGCGCCACCGTGATGGAAATTGCCAGGCGGCAGAACATCAAGGTCGAAGAGCGCGCCTTCACGATCGAGGAAGCGCTCGCCGCACGGGAGGCCTTCATCACCGCTGCCAGCACCGTCGTGATGCCGGTGATCGCCATTGATGGCAAGCCGGTCGCCAATGGCCATCCCGGTTCCGTCACGCTCGCGCTGCGCGAGGCCTTTTTTGGCGTTGCGGAAAAGACACTCGCCTGATATCGCGGTTGTCCCTGGGCAAAGCGCGGGGGCGGCGACTGTCTGTGTGGGGGCAGCGAACGCACGATGCACGCTTGACAGCTGGTCGCCTTTTGGGCGCTACTAGAGGGACACCGCAGGGGGCTAAGAAGAAGAAATGGCGGAACGTACCCAGAATTTGCAGGATCTGTTCCTTAACACCGTCCGCAAGAGCAAGAACCCGCTGACGATCTTCCTGATCAACGGCGTGAAGCTGACCGGCGTCGTGACGTCGTTCGACAATTTCTGCGTGCTTCTGCGCAGGGATGGCCACTCGCAGCTCGTCTACAAGCATGCGATTTCGACCATCATGCCGAGCCAGCCCGTACAGTTGTTCGAAGCGGACGAGAACCGCGAGGCCTGATTGGCCAGAGACGACATCGTTCCGGAGACCCATTCCACTGAATCCGTGACGGCGCGAGCCGTCATCGTGGTGCCTGTTCTCCCCAAATATCATCGCGACAGCGCGCGTGTGACCGAACGCTCGGCAGAGGCGCGTCTCGAAGAGGCGACGGGCCTTGCGCTTGCCATCGACCTCGAGCCCGTCCATTCCGAGATCCTGACGGTCAACTCGCCGCGTGCCGCCACCTTGATCGGCACCGGCAAGCTCGCCGAGCTGGCCGAGATCGTCAAGGAAGGGCACGCCGAACTCGTCGTCGTCGACCACGCTTTGTCACCCGTCCAGCAGCGCAATCTCGAGAAGGCGCTGAATGCCAAGGTGCTCGACCGCACCGGTCTCATCCTTGAGATCTTCGGCCGGCGGGCGCGCACCAGGGAAGGGCGCCTGCAGGTCGATCTGGCACATCTCGAGTATCAGCGCGGCCGTCTGGTCCGAAGCTGGACCCACCTTGAGCGCCAGCGCGGCGGCGGTGGCTTCATGGGCGGCCCAGGCGAAACCCAGATCGAGGCCGACCGGCGGCTGCTGCAGGACCGCATCACCAAGCTGAAGCGGGAACTGGAGCAGGTCAGCCGCACCCGCGACCTGCACCGCTCCAAGCGGCGAAAGGTGCCGCATCCGATCGTCGCGCTGGTCGGCTACACCAATGCCGGCAAGTCGACGCTCTTCAACAGGCTGACGGGTGCGGACGTCATGGCGAAGGACATGCTCTTTGCCACGCTCGATCCGACCCTGCGACGCGTGAAGTTGCCGCACGGCACCGAAGTCATGTTCTCGGATACGGTCGGCTTCATCTCCGACCTGCCGACGCACCTCGTTGCGGCTTTCCGCGCCACGCTGGAAGAGGTGATCGAGGCCGATCTCGTCATCCATCTGCGCGATATCGCTGATCCCGACACGGCCGCCCAGGCCGAAGACGTGGTGGAGATCCTGGCCGATCTCGGCGTGGAGCGCGACGACGAGCGGGTTCTGGAGGTCTGGAACAAGATCGACCTGCTCGACCCGGTCCAGCACGACCACATCATCCAGGCCAGTGGCTCGGCCCAGGCCATCGCCGTGTCGGCCGTGACGGGCGAGGGCATCGACGGCCTGCTGACCGAAATCGAGTTGCGCATCTCGGGCAAGCTGCAGACGATGAACCTGTCGCTCGGTGCCGACCAGCATGGCGAGCTCGAATGGATCTACCGTCATGCGGATATACTGGAGCGCACGGATCGCGAGGACGGCGGCATCGACGTGCGCGTGCGCGCGCCGGAGACGGCCTGCCAGCGCATCCGGGAGCGTCTGGCAGCGGCCAGCCAGGAGTGATTTCGGCCATCAGCGGAAAACGCGTCGGCGAGATCCAGGAACGCATCATGCATGAGGCCGAATACTCGCCTCGGCAATGGCGCTAGCAGCAAATTAGGCCCGTTTCTTCGCGGCCTGCCAGAGGGCTTCCATCTCGTCGAGCGTTGCGGCTTCCAGCGTATCGTCACGCTCTGTCAGGGCAGCCTCGACTGCATGGAAGCGGTTCCGGAACTTGTCGTTGGTGCCCCGTAGCGCATCCTCGGCGTCGACGTCGAGATGGCGCCCGAGATTGACGACAGCGAACAGCAGATCCCCGAATTCGTCCTTGATCTCGGCCTTGCGGCCTGCCGCCATGGCCTCGCGCAATTCGCCGATCTCTTCCTCGATCTTGTCGAGGATCGGCGCTGCCTCGGACCAGTCGAAACCGACGCGCGCCGCTTTCTGCTGGAGCTTCAGCGCGCGCACCAAAGCGGGCAGGGCAAGCGGTATGCCGTCGAGATAGCCCTTGCCGTTTTCTTCCGGGTCGAGCCCACGCGCCAACCGCGCCGCCCGCTTCTCGGCCTTCTCCTCGGCCTTTATCTTTTCCCACATGCCCTTGGCCATGCCGGCCCCGCGCGCTGTCTCGTCGCCGAAGACATGCGGATGGCGGCGGATCATCTTCTTCGTCACGGTCTCGACGACGGCGCCGAAATCGAAATGGCTGTCCTCCTCGGCCATGCGGGCGTGGTAGACGACCTGCAGTAAGAGATCGCCCAGTTCCTCGCGCAGATCGTCGAGATCGCCCCGCGCGATCGCGTCGGCCACCTCATGGGCTTCCTCGATCGTGTAGGGCGCGATGGACGCAAAATCCTGTTCCAGGTCCCACGGGCAGCCGGTGCCGGGCGTGCGCAGCGCGGCCATGATCTCTATAAGGCGGGCGATGTCTCGGGAGGGTGTCATGATGCATGGCTCTGTTGGGCGGGAAAGCCGTACCGACCTTTCCTTTTCCTCACAAGTGCCCCATATCGAGGCGGACTTCCAGAAACTGGCAGCCATTCGCCGCTGCAGCGCAAGCTGTGGTGACAGGGAGACGTGATTGTTCAAGCGGCTTGATCTTTCTCCGACCGGAAAGCACAGGGTCTATATCCTGACCGTGCTGGGCACGCTCGCGTGCATTGCCCTGGCTTTTGTTCTCGATGGGTATTCCTTCGAGAGCGGCCGGTGGCAGTTGCCTGTGCGCTGGTACAACAACATCCTCATTCCGCTCATCGTCGCGCCGCCCTTCTTCTACCTGCTGCTGAGCAAGCTCAGGGAACTGTCGCTGGCGCATCGCGAACTGCTCACCATTGCCTCCACCGATCCACTGACCAACTGCCTCAACCGCCGGGCGTTTACCGCACTGGTCGATGGCTATCTGAGCAAGTTCGACGATAGCGCGGAAAGGGGCCAAGGCGCGTTATTCGTGCTCGATGTCGATCACTTCAAGGCCGTCAATGACAAGTACGGCCACGATTGCGGCGATGAAGCGCTGATCCTGATTGCCGACACAATCAAGGCCAACGTTCGGGAACCGGATCTGGTCGCGCGACTGGGCGGCGAAGAGTTCGCCGTCTTCCTGCCCGGGCTCGATGAAGGAAAGGCGATCCAGGCCGCCGAGCGCATCCGCCTGGCTGTAAGACGGTTGCCGCATATGCCCAAGGGAGAGTCGCACCCGCTTTCGCTGAGCATCGGCGGCGTGACCTTCGAACCGCCGGCAAACTTCCAGGACCTCTACCAATACGCTGATCAACGCCTCTACGTCGCCAAGCGCGCTGGGCGCGACCGGATCGACATCACAGCGCGGCGCGACCCTGGCGCAAGGGCTCAGATGCTGTCCAATTAGGTCGGCAGGGCAGAGGACGCATGAGCACGGCAGGCTTCAGCCACTGCGCTCGTCACCTCATTCCGCAAGTTGCATAAGATAGATTATGGAACTGACGTACTTGGCGCGGAGCCGGGGTGCTAGCCGGCCAGCGCAGCTGTCGTGGCGTTGGCGGCCCTCATCAGCGCATCAGGCTGTGCCGCAAACACCGCGTCATGCGCACCGGCCGCAGCCCAGACGATATCGTAACCCAGCAGCGTCTCGTCCGCGAATGCCGCGATTGGCTCGAGATGGCCGATCGGAGCCACGCCGCCAATGGCAAAGCCCGTGCGGTCGCGGATGAGCCGCGGATCCGCGCGCTCCAGCTCTTCGCCGGCCAGTGCGGCGGCCTTGGTCGTGTCGAGGCGGTTGTTGCCGGCCACCAGGAACAGCACCAGTCGGCCGCTGTCCTTGCCCTGGAAGATCAGCGATTTGACGATCTGCGCAACCTGGCAGCCGCATTGCTGTGCGGCTTCCTCGGCGGTGCGCGTCGATTCCCCCATACGCCGCACCTCGATGGCCAGGCCCGCCGCTTGAGCCGCTTCCTCGACACGGCGAATGCTCTTGCTCATTTCTTCACCATTTCAATCGCTTGGAATGTCATATTCAAGTTGCATGCCATCGTAACCGGGCTCGACATGGTCCGGCGTTTCACCCATCACGGCCGCATAATCGAGCGGTATGTGCATGTGGGTGAGCACGCCGTGGCGCGCGCCTAGCCTGTCGATCCATTCCAGTGCCTGGCCGAGCGACAGATGGCTCGGATGCGTCTTGTACTGCAGCGCGTCGATGATCAGCAGATCAAGGCCTTTCAGCCGCGCTTCGGTGTCATGCGGAACATCACTGACATCCGAGCAATAACCAATATTTGCAATACGATAGCCGAGCGAGATCAAGTTGCCGTGGATCAAGGGCAATGGCTCGAAGGTGATCGGGCCGCCCGCCCCGTCGATCACAAATGGCGTCTCATGGGCGATGATGTGCGGCTCCAGGATCGGCGGATAGGCGCTGCCGGGCGGCGTCTTGAAGCAGTAGTCGAAGGCGTGCTGCAGCCGTTGCATGGTCGGCCGGTCGGCGTAGACATCGATCAGGCTGCGCTGGTAAAGCGCAAAGCCGCGCAGATCGTCGATGCCGTGGATGTGGTCGGCATGGGGATGGGTGTAGACGACAGCGTCGATCCGGCTGACCTCCGCATCGATCATCTGCATGCGGAAGTCGGGGCCCGTGTCGATGACAACCCGGGTCGTCCCGGCTTTCGATATCCGCTCGATCATTGCAGCGGCGCGCCGCCGGCGGTTTTTCGGATTGGCCGGGTCGCAATTGCCCCAGTCGCCGCTGATGCGCGGCGTTCCGGGCGACGAGCCGCAGCCGAGCAGCGTGAAGCGCAGCCGGTCAGGCATCGTCGCCCGGACGTTTGGCGCGGGTGAACAGGCTGAAGAAATTGTCGGTCGTCAGCCGCGCGATTTCAGCATCGTCGACACCGATGGTCTCGGCCAGCACATGCGCGGTGTGCGCGACAAAGGACGGTTCGTTGCGTTTGCCCCTGTGGGGCATCGGCGCCAGATAGGGCGCGTCCGTCTCCACCAGCAGCCGATCGCGCGGCAGATCGCGGGCGATTGCCCTCAGCTCCTCGGACTTCTTGAAGGTCAGAATGCCTGAAAAGGACACATAGCCGCCGAGCCGGATGCCGGTTTCGGCCAGGGTCCGGCCGGAAGAAAAGCAATGCAGGACGAAGGGAAAGGCCCCCTTCCCCATCTCGTCCTCCAGGATTGCGGCGATGTCGTCGTCGGCGTCGCGCGCATGGATGACGAGTGGCAGTCCGCTCTCCCGCGCCGCCGCGATGTGCCGCCGGAACCCGGTGGCCTGATCGTCGCGCGGCGCCTTGTCGTAGAAATAGTCCAGTCCAGCCTCGCCGATGGCGATCACCTTCTCATGCTCGGCCAGCCGCAGCAGTTCGTCGACCGTGATGTCGGTCTCCTCGCCGGCATTGTGCGGGTGCGTGCCGACCGAGCACCACACCTCCTCATGCGCCTCGGCGATCGCCCGGATATCGTCGAAGCGGCGAACCCGGGTCGAGATCGTGACCATGCGCTTGACGCCCGCCTCGAGCGCCCGCGCGATGAAGCCCTCGCGGTCGTCGGCGAAATCCGGAAAGTCCAGATGGCAGTGGCTGTCGACAAGCATGGTCACGCTCAGGCTGTTCCCGTCTCCTGGTCGACATAGCGCGGGAACACGCCCTGCGGGGCGGGAAGTTCGGTCCCCGGGACAAGCGCGTTGGCGGCGTCGAGATGGGCGAAGTCGCGGGCGTCGGGCGCCACGGCGAGAAGGTCGAGCAGTTTTGTCGCCGATCCCGGCATGAAGGGCTGGCACATGATGGCAAGCCGCCGGATCGTCTCCGCCGTAGTGTATAGCACGCTGTTCATGCGGGCGGGATCGCTCTTCTTCAGCGCCCAGGGCTCCTGGCCGGCAAAATAGCGGTTGGCGTCCGCCACGACCGCGAAAATCGCCGCCAGCGCATGGTGGATCGCCTGCAGGTTCATCGCCTTGCGCGCATCCTCCAGCGCCGTTTCCGTCTGGGCGAGGATGGCGAAATCGGGACCGGCGAGCGTACCTTTCTCGGGCACCCTGCCCTCACAGTTCTTGCCGATCATCGACAGCGACCGCTGCGCCAGATTGCCGAGATCGTTGGCGAGGTCGGCATTGGTGCGGTTGACGATCGCCTCATGGCTGTAGGTGCCGTCCTGGCCGAAGGGTACTTCGCGCAGCAGGAAATAGCGCACCTGGTCGAGCCCGTAGGTCTCGATCAGCGCGAAGGGGTCGACGACATTGCCGACCGATTTCGACATCTTCTCCCCGCGGTTGAATAGAAAACCATGCGCATAGACCCGCTTCGGCAGCTCGATGCCCGCCGACATCAGGAAGGCCGGCCAGTAGACCGCGTGGAACCGCACGATATCCTTGCCGATGATGTGGGTTGCCGGCCACCAGTTCCAGGCATCGCCGGTCGTGTCGGGATAGCCGGCAGCGGTGATGTAGTTGGTCAGCGCGTCGACCCACACATACATCACGTGCTTCTCGTCGTCCGGCACCGGCACGCCCCAGGAGAAGGTCGAGCGTGAGATGGAGAGGTCGCGCAGGCCCGACTTGACGAAGCTCATCACCTCGTTGCGCCGCTCGGAAGGGCCGATGAAGTCGGGGTTCTTCTCGTAGAGTTCGATCAACCGGTCCTGATAGGCCGAGAGCCGGAAGAAATAGGTCTCTTCCTCCTGCCATTCGACCGGCGAGCCGAGCGGCTCGCGGCGCACACCATCGTCGCCGACGGTCGTCTCACCCTCGTCGAAATAGGCTTCCTGCCTGACCGAGTACCAGCCCTTGTAGGCGTCGAGATAGATGTCGCCATTGGCGGCCATCGCCTTCCAGATCGCCTGGCTGGCGACATGATGGCGCTTTTCCGTCGTGCGGATGAAATCGTCGTTGGAGCCGCCGACCATGTCCACCATGTTGCGGAAGATGGCCGAGTTGCGGTCCGCCAGTTCCTGCGCCGTGATGCCTTCCTTGTCGGCCGTTTGCTGCATTTTCAGCCCGTGCTCGTCGGTACCGGACAGGAAGAACACGTCCTTGCCGTCGAGCCGCTGGAAGCGAGCCAGCGCATCCGTGGCGATCACCGTGTAGGCATGGCCGATATGCGGCTTGCCGTTCGGGTAGAAGATCGGGGTAGTGATGTAAAATCGGTCGCGCGTCATTCGCATGCAAGTCCGGAGTGGAAAGGGTTGGCGCTCGAATAGCCCATCGCGCTCGACTTGGCCATACGGGCGTCCGCCTCAGTGTGCCATGCCATGCAACTGGCGCAACAGCCCCACCACATGCTGGCGGCGGTCGAGATTGTAGACCCGCGTGGCGCCGATGCGCTCCGTCGCCTCCTGCCAGAAGGACGACAGTTCTGCCGCCCTGGCAAGCTGTCCGTCGCCGGCGGCCCGTCGTGCCAGCTCCGAAATCCGGCCCAAGATTGCATCGTTGAAGACGCCGAAGCGCGCGCCATCGTCGCGCGCCGCCACGCTGTCGGCGACCTTGTAGGCCGCGGCGACATCGAAGCGTGGCGTGGCCACCACCTTCTGCAGTTCCGAGACGATGTCGAGGCCGGCAAAGCGGATCAGCACCAGCGCATCGCGCACGCTGCCGCCTGCCTGGTCGAGCAGCAGGCGTCGCTGCGTGTCGTCGCCGGGAAGCTCCACGTTGATTGCCTTGAGGGCCCGCAACAGATCGTCGTCCTCCAGTTGCCGCAGCCGCAGGATGCGGCAGCGCGACCGGATGGTCGGCAACAGCCGTCCGGGCGAATGCGCCATCAGGAAGAACAGGCAGTTGGCCGGCGGCTCCTCAAGGCTCTTCAGCAGCGCATTCGCGGCATTTGCGTTCATGTCGTCGGCGGGGTCGACGATGACGATGCGATAGCCGCCATCATGGGCCGTCATCGACAGGAAACGGCCGACGCGCCGCACCTCGTCAACGGTCAGCGCCTGTTTGAAGCCCTTGCCGCGATCGACAACCGGTCGCGTCAGGTGCAGCAGCGAGGGATGCGCGCCCTGCGCGATCAGACGGCTGGTGGTGCTCGACATGTCCGGCGCGGCGACATTTTCCGGCGCGGCGCGGGCGTCGGGATGCGACAGCACGTGGCGGGCGAGACGAAAGGCCAGCGTCGACTTGCCGATCCCGGCCTTGCCGGCGAGCACCAGCGCATGGTGCATGCGCCCGCTGCGGTAGTCCGCGGCCAGCTGCGCCACCTCGTCGTCATGGCCGAAGAGAAACGGGTTCTCCGGCGGCTCGGGCACACCCTCGAGGCTGTCATGCTGTTCGGGATAGAGGCGCTCGTAGCTCATGCCTGCTCCCCGACTTTTGTATGGCTGCCAGCCCGTTGCAGCACCCTTTCGACGGCGGCGGCGATGTCGCGCGCCACGCTGTCGACGTCACGACCGGCCTCGATGACCACGCAGCGCTTCGGCTCCGATCGGGCGATCCGCAGATAGGCCTCGCGGCGGGCCCGGTGGATGGCGAGCGTTTCCTTCTCGTAGCGGTCGGGCATCGCGTCGCCGCGCCGCGCGGCGGCCCGCCGCAGCCCCTCCTCCGCCTCCAGGTCGAGGATCAGCGTCAGATCGGGCATCATGCCGTTGATCGCCACGCGCTCCAGTTCCTTCATGAAGCCCGGCGCAAGCCGCGCGTCGCCGCCCTGGTAGACACGGCTGGAATCCAGAAACCGGTCGCACAGAACGACCGCGCCGCGCGTGATCGCCGGACGGATGATCTGTTCGACATGATCGGACCTGGCCGCGGCAAACAGGATCGCTTCCATGGCCGGGCCGAAGGATTCGGCTGCCCCCGACAGAAGCACATGGCGCACCGCCTCCGCGCCCGGCGACCCGCCCGGTTCGCGCGTGACCAGCACATCCAGGCCATCGGCGCGCAGGTCATCGGCCAGCCGCGTGATCTGGGTGGACTTTCCCGCCCCCTCCCCGCCTTCGAAAGTGATGAAGATGCCGCGTTTCAAACCTGTCGGGACCTGACAGCTGCGCACCGCCATGGCAGGCGGCGCAAGGTGAATGGTAAAGCCAAGCTCTAAGGCCTTTGGCCGCGAAGGTCCACGTTCGGATTGTCCGGATCTAGCGCAGCCAGCCGACCAGGAGTTCCTGCACGGCGTCGAGTGCGCGCTGGTGGATCTGCCCGGTGCCGACGCTTTCGGCGGCATAAAGCGGGGTTTCCTGGCTCAGCGTGTCGCCGATCCAGATCCGCAGGGTGGCGACCTGCTGGCCTTCCTCCACGGGCGCGTCGATGGGCCCCCGATAGACGATGCGCGCGCTCATCCTGTCTCGGCCCATCGTCGGCACGAAGATCGAGACCGGACCATTGGCGCGGAGGGGCACGCTGCGCCGTTCGCCGCCATAGAGCCGGGCTTCACCGATCAGCGTCCCTGCGGCGAAGATGTCGGATTTCTCGAAGGCACGCATGCCCCAGTCGAGAATGCGGCGGGCCTCCTCGGCACGTTGCGCCTCGCTCGTCATGCCGCTCATGGCGACGAAGAGGCGACGGCCGTCACGTTCGACCGACCCGACGATGCCGTAGCCCGATTCTTCGGTGAAGCCTGTCTTCATGCCGTCGGCGCCGATATTCATGGGCAGGAGCGGATTACGGTTGCGCTGCAGGATGTTGTTCCAGGTGAAATCCGGCTGCGCGTAATAGCGATAGTACTCGGGATATTCCGCCCAAATGTGCTGGGCGAGTTGGACCAGTTCGCGGGCCGTCACCCGCTGGCCATCGGCCGGCAGCCCGGTCGAGTTCACGAAGGTCGAGTTTTCCAGCCCGATCTGGCGGGCGCGTTCGGTCATGAACTGGGCGAAATTCTCCTCCGAGCCGGCCATGCCCTCGGCGATGATGATGCAACCATCATTGGCCGACTGCACGATCACCCCCTGGATCAGATCCTCGAGCCGGATGGAGGAACCGAGTTCGGCAAACATGGTCGACCCGCCCGACATGGCCCCGCCCGTCCGCCAGGCATTTTCGCTGACCAGGAACGTGTCGTCGAGTGTCAGCCGGCCCGTCTTGAGCGCATGAAACACCACCTCCATCGTCATCAGCTTGGCCAGCGAGGCCGGCGGGATGAGCTTGTCCGGCTCCTTGGAAAACAGGATCGTGCCGGTTTCGGCATCGATCAGAAAGGCGGTGTCGGCGCGCGTCTCGTAGAGCTGCGCCTGCGCCGCCGGCGCGACCGAGAACGAGATGAGGAAAAGCAGCACCCAGAAGGGGGCGCGCGGAAAGGCACGTGTCATGGTTCCGCCTGGATTCGCGATCTGGCTGTCGCCGATGGCCAAAGGCTATCAGCCCCCTGCCCGGCGGATCAAGGAAAGATCACGTGAGATTGACAGTCAGTTGCGGACCGTCATCGCGTCGTCGGCGCCCGCGGCCCAGGCAGCCTGAAGGATCGTGTCGATCGACGTGCGGCCATCCGGCCTGACGACAACGCCCGCCAGACCGCCGCTTGCCGGCACGATCTCGACGGCGCCAAGACCGTCCAGCGCATTGGCCATCGCCCGGGCTTCGGCTGCCGAGCCAAAGGTGCCGGCCGAGACATACATGCCTGCCGAGGGCGCATCGGATGCAGCTACATCGCGGTTGCGCCGCTCCCACGCTTCGACCGCAACGCTTTCGCTCATGTTGCCGGACGCCAGCCCGTCAAGGACCGAAGCGGCAGCCGCAATGCGGCGATCGGCGTAGGACAGGGCAACCCCAGCACCCACCGGTGCAACTGCCAGCAGTTGCGGACGCTGAGGCAGGACAGGTCCGTGCTGCGGCATGGTCGGGAAGCCGTCGGCACCGCCTGTTGCCGATGCCGGAATGACCGAGCCGGTGGACCCGACCGCGACGTTCGGCCGGCGTGCGGCGAACGGGTTCGAAGATGCGGCAGCAGCCGTCGGCGTGGAGCCGTTCATGGCCATCATGACACCGGTCGGCAGCCCGTCCGATTCAGGCCCGCGCCCGGCGGGGCGATAGGAGGCCAGCAGGAATTCGTCGTCCTGGCCGTGCAGCGGCGCGCGGCCCAGATATTCGACTTCGACGCGTCCCACGCCGCTACCGCGTGTGCCCAGCAGTTCGGCCGAGCGCTGCGACAAATCGATGATGCGCCCGCTGACGAACGGACCGCGGTCGTTGACACGCACCACGAGCGACGTCCCGTTGTCGAGATTGGTCACCCGCGCATAACTCGGCAGCGGCATCGTGGGATGCGCGGCGGTCAGATGATGCATGTCATAGACTTCACCATTGGCGGTGAGACGCCCGTGAAAGGCGCTTCCATACCAGGAGGCGCGGCCGGTCTTTCGGTAATCGGGATCTTCGGCCGGATGATACCACTGCCCGCGGATCTGGTAGGGCCGTCCGGTGTGGTCGCGACCGCCGCCGCGGCGCAGGCCGGATTCGAGATTGGAAACACGCGGGCTGGCGGACACGCCCCATTCGGACTCGGCGAAATATTCGCTGCTGCGCTGGTTCGACGTTTGCTTGACGGGCTGCGCACCGCAGGCGGCGAGCAGTGCACCGCAACAGGAAATGACCACGATGGAGGCCGCGCGCGCGGACAAACGTCGATCGCTAAATGGCATTCTTGACCTGTCCCCTTCAACCGCTCGCCAGGCTTTCAGCAAAGCGGGTATCCCGTTCCATTCGGCGCGAGACCGACATGCAATTCTGGTCTGCACTTCTGACCGAGAAGTTCTTAGCACCTTGTTAACGGAATGTGGCCACAAAGGGGCGATTCTTGGTTAACGCCATGGCCGCCGCCCTGGAACCGGGGCGACGGCGGTCGGACATGCCGGAATATCGACTAGCCGGAGATGCGCGCCGTGCCCTCGAGCCCGTCATTACGGCGCCAGTTGATCTCGTTTTCGCCGGTCGATTCGATGACGAAGCAATGGGTCACGCCATCGTACCAGGTCGGCCATTGCTGACACATCTGGTTGCCGTCGACCCACCAGCTGCCCGTCTCGCTCGGGGCAAACATGCGGGCCAGCGTGATGCCCGAAACATCGCCCGTCACCTCGCCGCTGGGTGCGTAGCGCAGCGGCAAGGTCACGCCATAGGGGGTCGACAGATGCACGGTGCGGTTCTGGATCAGCCCCCTGATCTCCTCACCCGAAAGCGTATTGGCGCTGGCGGGCAAGGCGAAAGCCGACATCACCACGGCTGCGGCTGAAATGCTTCTCATGGCCATCGTGGCCCTCCTCGTTGATGCAATTGGCTCCGCTTACGCAACGCATCACGCCCCGGATTGGCTCCCCGCAGGCGGAAGCTTGAATTCATCGTGAACTTGCCGCATTAACGCGGGCGAACCAGGCGCCCGCGGAGGGATGGCCGAGCGGTTTAAGGCACCGGTCTTGAAAACCGGCGTGGGTGCAAGCTCACCGTGGGTTCGAATCCCACTCCCTCCGCCAAATGCTCTCGCGAAAGTGCTCTCCCGATGGGGCTGAGGCCGGATTTTCTCGTTGTTTTGGAGGGTTATGCGAGTGAGGCTATTCACCGGCCATCATGCAAAAGGCCTGATAGTGTTCTCTCAGGGCCGATATTCTCCGAGCCTATTGACCGCCCTCCAAACGGTGAATAGCCGACAAGCCATTGAAATCGCATCTGTTTGTCATGGGGCAGATTGAACACTTCGATATCGGTGACGTACCGAAGAAGGAACCGAGATCGGAAATTCTCCTGGGAACAGACTGCAGTGCTCATCGCAGGTAGATTTCTACCGTCAGGATTCGGGCCGTCTGAGGACTGTCCGGTTCTGGGCCAAGAAACTGAGAAAGCCGACGTTCGACCAATCCCCTCTATGGCCATTCCATAGTCACTGACAGCGCCCAAAAACACCCCGTTGCGCAGGCTGCATCAGTGTGAGGTTCGTATCAGATGAACGACGGCTGATCGGCAACATCCACGACCAGATCGTCGAGATGGCGCTGGATTACAACGAGTGGTCACCGCGCGAACCGGCGGTGCGCTTCACCGACGAGAAGCGCTACTTCGTGTCCGAAGCCACGCATTACCGCCTGTTGAAGGCCATGATCTAATCACCAGAGCGGCCTGTGTCGTGATCAAGGCCGCCGACCAGTTCCACACCAAGGCCAACCGGCCGAACGAGATGTGGCAGACCGACTTCACTTACCTCAAGATCGTCGGGTGGGGTTGGATGTACCTGTCGACCGTGCTCGACGACTTCTCGCATTACATCATCGCCTGGAAGCTGTGCACCAACATGCGAGCCGAGGACGTCACCGACACGCTGGACCTCGCCCTCAAGGCCTCGGGCTGCGAAAGCGCCTCGGTGCTGCACAAGCCCCGGCTGCTCAGCGACAACAGTCCGAGCTACATCGCGAGCGAACTGGCCGAATACATCGAAGCCCAGAAGATGAGCCACGTGCGCAGTGCCCCGCTCCACCCGCAAACCCAGAGCAAGATCGAGCGCTGGCACCAGACCCTGAAAAGCTGCATCCTGCTGGAAAACTACTTCCTTCCCGGCGACCTCGTTGTCCAGATCGAGGCCTTCGTCGAGCACTACAACCGCCAGCGTTACCACGAGAGCCTGAACGACGTAACGCCCGTCGACGCCTACTTCGGCAGGGCCCGAGCGATCATCAAACAGCGCGAAAGGATCAAGCGACAGGCCATCGAACATCGGGCGCTTGCTTCACCGCAAGCTCGCCGCTCAACATCATTCCCCAGACGACGTCTCGGGGGTGTGTCTACCTGAACGCGGGGATGCGCGCCTTCTGGGCATTGATTGGGGACGAGTGCCGCACATTCGACTGGTCCACGAGTTCAGGGTTTGACGATCAGGACCTCGAGAATGTCGATTGCCATACGGTTGCTCTTGTTCTGGCTAGACATGCATCGAATTTCATCGAAGCCCTGCTCTCCGTAAGGTCCTGCAATCGGGTGTGAGAAACGCAAACAATCCATTCCCAAAGAGCGTCATTGGGTGGGGCGTTTCTTGTTGGCAAAGCTCCCTCCAGGCAATAATTTCATCACCCACTAGATTCTGAGGGGGATACGGGATGGCAATCTGGGGTGCAAATGAGATTCGCGGCCGTGTTTCAGGCGATCAAGAGTTTCGTGGCGAGATAGCGCAGACGGCGTCAATGGCAGGGAGTCTTGGGGCCCACATGCGCGCTGCTGCGCTCAGTTTGGTATTGGCGCTGGCTATGGTGTGGCCATTCACGCTTGCGGCACAAGCGCGGGATTCACAACTCTTCGAATTGCTCGACGGGGGCGCCATGTCCATGACCGAGGCACAGGAACGGCGTGCCGTCGCGCTGGACGCGGACCCGACGCTGAGTCTCGCGCGCTTCGTGGTCGCGAACCCTGCCGCTCTCGCCCTGACTGACGTTCTCGTGCCGCTGCCCGAACTCGACGCCATATCGCTGCGTCTCGAACATCGGCTCGACCGCGGCCCCGGCGACTTCACTTGGATCGGCACTTCGGACAAGCCTGGGGGCCAGTCCGTGCTGGTGGTTCGCGACGGCGAGATAACCGGGGTCATCTACGATGGCGAGGATCAATATGGCCTGGCTCCACTCGGGGACGGGCTGCACGCGCTGAGCCAGGTCGACCATACCGCCTTTCCACCCGATCATCGGCCGGGTCCGCTGCCGCGTGCGCCACGAAAGCCGAGGCCGTTGCGCGGCGACGCCCCGGCCAACGTGCCCATCGAGATTGATTTCCTTGGTGTCTACACGACCGAAGTAGCGTCGTCCGACCCAAACATCGAAGCCAATATTCAACTTGCCGTCGATATGGCGAATGCCGCCTACCTGATCAGCGATGCCAATATTGTAATGAAGCTGGTTGGCACGATGATGGTCGACTACAGCGAGGAGGGCAAGACTTACGACGATATGCTCGATGATCTGACCTTGAGCGCCGGCGGTATGGCTGCCGCACATACTCAACGCGACGCCTTGGGCGCCGATCTGGTCGGACTTTTTGTCGACAATTCGCAATATTGCGGATTGGCCTGGATCTTATCCGGAGCCAACTATGCATTCTCCGTCACCACCCGGACCTGCATCAGCGGACACACCTTCGCCCATGAGATAGGTCACAATATCGGGGCACTCCACGACATCGCCAACAGCGGAAGTCTGACAACTTATCCATACGCCTATGGCTACATCCATCCTCAAAACCTCTGGCGCACCATCCAGTCCTATGGTGGACCGTGCGGCAATTGTGTCCGCGTCGGCAATTTCTCCAATCCGAACGTGAATCGCAACGGTCACCCGACTGGGACAGCCACGCAGCATGACGTTGCGCGCGTGCATCGCGAACGCGCCTGGACCATTGCCGATTTTCGCCCCACCGGCGGCGCCGGAGGAGGGGTCAAGGCAGCGATCACTTCGCCAACACCAAACTCGACGCTGTCGGGACCAAGCGTCACCTTCAACTGGAATGTGGGCGCCGGGGCGCAAGGATACCGGCTGACCGTCGGCAGCACGCTTGGCGGAACTGAGTTCTACGACAGCGGATCTCTTGGCGCCGCAGAAACGAACCGCAACGTTTCAAATCTGCCGACCGACAATTCTACGCTACGGGTCCGCCTCTACACTCAGTTCTCGAACGGATGGTATTTCAACGATTACACCTACACGGCCGCAAACGCCGCGGGCGTGAGGGCGGTGATGTCCTCTCCGGCGCCCGGTTCGACGCTCAACAGCACTTCAGCGACCTTCGACTGGACGCCGGGCACTGGCGTGGCGAGCTACTGGCTTTATGTCGGCAATGCAGGTGCGGGCTCGGCCAACATTTTCTCGGGCGGCGGCGCGCAGACCTCGCGTACGGTGACGGGCC